>Ga0214473_10000044_pt1 | contig 170779 bp, 134 predicted proteins | sample RVTome_7_FD_203509 | JGI IMG/M metagenome (GOLD analysis project Ga0214473, IMG submission 203509) | Soil microbial communities from uranium-contaminated site in the Upper Colorado River Basin, Wyoming, United States - RVT98D197 | ecosystem: Environmental > Terrestrial > Soil > Contaminated >...
GTCAACGCCGTCACTCGTCACTGGGAATGAAAAGTCCGGTTGACTTCGAGCGATGGCAAACCCTATCTTCTTAACCTGTCCGTTTTTTCGGGGGAAGATCAGTATCCCTGTAATAGGTAGGGTAGTCCTCGTACGATTACTCTGTATAGCCAGTATAGGCTTTTTAGTAGGTACTTCGTTGCTCCACCGATCGCTCCGCCACTTGAGATGTTCAAAAGGACCGTCTCGAATGATGGGTAGTTAAGATAATCTACATCTTCCTGAATATTCGCAGAGCCGGCGCGGTTACCAAAGATCATTTCTCTCAACTTCGCATGAAGACTCGCCGCATATAAGTATGAGACAATAGACGCCAAATTCAGGGTACCGATTAGAAATGGGGCGCAGAGAATGAGGTGGCGCTTCTGAATCTGGAGTTGGCCAGCCAAGCTGATTGTAAATGACTTAGGTTGGTTCGCATAGGTAACAGCGAGATATACGAAGAACGCCCCAACTACGAAAATCGTCCACGTCAGCCTTCGGTTGATCTTCCCCGACTCCAAAAGATTGGCGTGGTATTTATCAAGTAACCAGTCTTTGTGCTCCGCCTTTGGCAATGGAACTCCCTGCCCGCAGTTATGTTTCAACCACCTTCAATTTCCTGACTCAGGAGCAGTGAATGGCTCGACACTGTGTATACAAACTAATAGCGTAGTCCGCATAGAACAAGCAGATTCTTTATTGCTTTCTTGGTACGCTCTGTGCTCCCAACCACACCGTACCACTCCCCCTACAGATATGCGATTCTGCGCTAAGTGCCCATTTCAAACTTGTTTGAGACGTTCATGCAACTCTTCATAGTGCAGTACGGCCCGCTCTTTGAGCGAACTGCGAGTAGGGTCCCGAAACAGTGAGGTGATACACGTGGGAAGCGCGGAACATCGGGGACTGAAGGCTGCGGGTCGCGTACTTGTGGCGATCCTGCTTGGCTTTGTGGTGCTGAACGTCATAGCTATCGCCGTCATGAAGTCCGACTTCCTGCCGGCTGCGATACAATCTCAGCCCTGGAGCGAGGGAGCGCTCAGCCACACCGCCATGTGGCTGGTGTCGCTGCTACTCATACTGACAATCTCGAAAGGAAAACCGTCGACATACGGCTTCCAGTTGGGCGGAAGCTACCGCTGGGCGCTGATGGTTGTCGCGGGACTCGCCACCGGAGTTGTGTTCGCGGTGATACTCAACGTGCTGCCGGAAGGCGACAGCGCGCTCCTTCCGGATTACACGTTGGCCCAGACGGTCATCTTCGTGTGGCTTTATGCCAGTATCTCAGAAGAGATTCTCACGCGCGGTTTGATCCAGGGCTTTCTGACGCCGCTGGCGGGGCGCGGAGTCTCCATCTTCAGGCTGCGGTTGAGTCTCCCGGTCCTGGTGGGTGCGCTTTTCTTTGGACTCATGCATTTGGGGCTGCTGACGACCGGCGCGGCGCTACTGCCGGTGCTTGTCCTTGTCGTATTCGCCACGGTACTGGGTATCATAGCCGGTTACCATCGCGAACAAACCGGCAGCCTCATCCCGGCCATAATCGTGCACATGTTCGGAAACATCGGCGGCTATTGCGCCGGCTTGCTTTTCGGTTAGCCGCGCCGACTACTTCCGTGCCGCCACGGCCAGGCGTTTCGCCTGGTGGTCGTAGGGTGAACCATCGATCCCGCCGAACGCCTGGGCGGTCTTGAAGCCGCAGGCCAAAAGCAAAGATGTCAACTCAGCGGCCGAATAAGGCCGGTGACAGAAGTGTTGTTCGATACGTTCCCCGTCCCTAAGTATGATCCAGCGGTTTTCCATCCAAGTCCAGGCGCGCGTGACCTTGCGCTCCTGGAGGATGATGGTCCCGTCCTCCATCTCGTGCCAGTCGTGTTCGCAAAAGATCCGCGCCATGATTTCTTTGCCCATCATTTCGATCAGCAGCGCACCGCCGGGTTTCAGAGATGCGCCTAGATTGCCGGCCACCTTGCGGTCGTCCTGCGGATCCTCGAAAAAGCCGAATGATGTAAACATGTTGATGGCGGCGTCGAACGCTCCCGGCCGACAGAAACCTCTCATGTCCTCGCATACAAAGTCCACTTCCAGACCTTCCGCTTTCGCGATGGACGATGCCCTTTGAAGGTATCTCTCGGTCCGGTCGACGCCGGTAACCCGGTACCCGCGACGAGCAAGCTCCAACGAGTGCCGCCCCACGCCGCAGCAGAGATCGAGCACTCTCATCTCGGGATTGAGTTGAAGCAACGAGACGATCTTGTCAATCTCCTCAACCGCGTTGGCCACTCGTTTCTCGGTGAATAACAGAAACTCGGTGTTCGTCCAGAACTCGTCCTGCTCGTGCCAGGGTCGGTTGTCGGTCATCGGATCGCTCCTAAGATAAGTCTCTCATTGGGCGGTTGGGGTCGACGTTGTCATAATACAATTCGACGCCGAGATCCTCGAACAGTTCTTCGAATCCCTCAAAGACAACCGTCACCGCCTCTTTCAGTCGCGGGAGGTTCCGGCAGTCACCCTCGACCATTAACTTAGTCAATTCATCGAACCCATCCGGTTTCATCGGGAGTTGAGCCGCCTCAGTCACAAATCGGGAGAGTGCCTTGTACGGCGTCTGGTTGAGAAACGACAACATCTCCAGCATGTACCTAAAAGTAGTGTGGGCCAGCAGTCCGATGTTCTCCAGGTTATCGTCCTCGATGGCGTTGAGAAGTTTGGTCGCGCACTCTTGCACTTCGTAGAAACGCTGGGCGGCGTACTTGAGGCAGTTCTCTTTGACACGTTTGGCTTGATACGTCTTCAGATTGGCGATGTACTCTCTGTTGATGATCGACAGCAGAATATCCGAACCGGACAAGAACCAGTCATCGTTCACGTCGATCGTGCTCTGCAAGTATTTCTCCCGCGTTGTCCACGTCAGTTCGACCAGCATACCGTCACGAATCTTAGCCATGTCACTGACCGTTTCCCCCTTGGGCATCTTCTTGAGAAACGCGATCAATTCCAGATCGGAATACGGCCCGTCCTCACCCCGGGCATAGGAGCCCTGAGCCGCCAGCGCGGTCAGATCACTGCCGAACTTCTTCCGAATCAGGGGGATCATCTCCTCGATCACCCTGCTCCGATCCTGGTGGCTATGCGCTTTGATTCCCTTCATACTTCACCCGTATCTGCTGGCTGTTCAGTTTCGACCCGGTGCGGTCGTGCGGCATGAACGACCCAGGTCACCGGAGTGTACTGCCGACACTCCATCGACACGCCGAGCCGCTCAAACCAGCCGCTCAGTTCATCAAGGCGCGAAAACGGCTCATCATCCAGCCATTCGTACTTTTCCACGGCTGATCGTTCCGCCTCTTCGTTTTCGAAGATGAGATCACCGATAGCGACAACTCCGCCGGGTTTGAGTACACGCACCATCTCGCACAGTCCTGCCTCTTTCTTATCTCGAGACACATGGTGAAAAGCGTAACTGCTGACGACGGCGTCGAACGTTTCGTCGGGAAAGGGAATAGAGAGAAACGGCTGGTCGGCTCTGATCAACTGCAGACTCATAGTTGGTTCGACTTTCTCTCGCGCTTTAGCCAACATCCCTTGTGATGGATCGAGACCGACCACCCGAGCGCCCAACGCCACGCAACGCAAGGCCAGGTTGCCTGTGCCGACGCCGATATCGAGCACTTTTGTTCCCGGGCCGAGGCGCGCTGCTTTCACCACCGCGTCGAGAACCTCCTCGTACCGGCCGAAAAGACCGGGGTCGGACGCAATGCTGGCGTCATAGGTTTCGGCCCATTTGTCAAATGACCAATCATCGTTTTGGCCGTTCTCGTTCACCATGAAAACTCCATATCCTCCGTAACAAGATCACTCGAACCTGCCCGGTCGCTAGTGGGGACGAAACTCCTCACCGATGCCGTCGACGAACAACTCCACCCGGCCGCAGCGGGGATAAACGTAGACATCAAAGTGCTCTTTCTTGACGAAAAGCTCACCTATCTCACCGAAAAATCCCCAGTTGGCGCCCTCGAGAAACTTCTTGGCGCCGACATACTCCAGGCCGGCGGGGCAGCGCGGGCATCGCATCGGGTTGGAAACGTTTTGCTCACTCATACTGATTCACTCACCTGTTAAACAGCTACCGAGACCGTGTGCAGCCGGCACGGCGCTACAAATCCAGCGCTTCACCCGGCTTGAGGATCACCACCTCGGAGCCGGTGACCTTGGACGCGAAATCCTCCGGCTTGCCGTCGATGACCGGCCAGGTCCCGTAGTGGAACGGCACCACTTTCTTCGCCTGAAGAAACTCGGCGGCCTTGACGGCATCGTCGACACCCATGGTGAAGTTGTCGCCGATCGGGAGAAAAGCGAGGTCGATCTCGTTCATGTCGCCGATCAGCTTCATGTCGTAGAACAGGCCCGTATCGCCGGGGTGATAGATCACTTTGCCGCCGATCGTGACCAGGAACCCAACTGCGGGTCCGGTGTAGCGCGAGGCGTCCTCACCATGCCCGCCGCCGTGATGCGCGATGGTCAGCTTTACACTGCCGAAGGGGAAATCAAACTTCCCGCCGATATGCATGGGATGGATCTCGCAGCCCTGCTGGGCGCACATGTTGGCCAGCTCGAAATTGGCGATGACGGTCGCGCCGGTCCGCTTGGCGATGGCCACTGCGTCCCCCACGTGGTCGCCGTGGCCGTGCGTGATCAGCACGTAGTTGACATCGAGCTTCGCCGCCTTGACCGTGGCCTGAGGGTTGCCGGTCAAAAACGGATCAATTACCAGTCGGTGCTCACCTTCCGTGATGGTGACGCACGAATGACCAAGAAATCTTACTTGCGGCATAGTTGGTTCCTCCGAACTGCATTGCGTATGCTACCAGATATTTAGCCAAGAAAACCCCCTGATTCGCATTTGTCAATAACTGGCTGTCGGTAAAACCCTAACCGAGGGTCCGGCCGCCGACCTCCTCGACCGTCGCCGGCCTGACCGTCACATCGCGCTCCACCCGACCCTGCGACACCGATACTTCCACCCGTGACTCTTGGCGGCTCGCGCTGTATCGGGCGGTAATCATCGCCGCTTTTTCGACGGCTTCGTCGTCGACCTCGCCGACCAACAGCGTGATGGGCGAACCGACACCGAGCACCTCAAGCCGGATGTGATCCGGCCGCTGATACGAGGCGATTTTCTTGTTGTCGCTCTCGTCGCGTCCGACGATGATCTTGGCCCGTCCGTTCAGGCGGATGTGACGCCCCATCCGCAGGAGGTTCAAATCGCCGAAAGTTATATGCTCCGAATGCGACAGCAGATCGCGCAGTCGATTCGAATAGGCGGCGTCGGTCAGCAAACATCCGGAGGCGGGTGAGGGGTAGTCCTCAAGGCCGAACCGCTTAGCCAGTTCCATCTGTCGCTTGCGGCTGCGGCCGGTGATCGCCTCCAGTTGCTCGCGGTCGACCATGCCGCTCAACTCCGGCTCCGTCGGCGGCAGCAGCTTGGCCGAAAGGGGTCGCAGTAGTCGGCCTTTCAAGCCGGACTGTTTGGCTGTGAGGTTGAGCTTATCCTTCACCTGAGACATCGGCCGCTGCCCGAGCACTTCGCCGGTGACGACGAAATCCGCGCCCGACATCTCCATCAATTCGCGGGCCTCGCTCAACATAAGGACGCGGCAGTCGGTGCACGGGTTCATGTGCTTGCCGCGCCCGAACCGAGGATTACGCACGATCTCCACGAACTTCTCGCCGAGGTGCATCAGTTTGACGTTGAACCCGAACTTCTCGGCCACCGGATAAGGATTGGAGCCGCACGAGGAGCGATCCCCCAGGTCGCAGCCGAAATGAGTCATAAATGTAATCGCCGTCACCTCAATATCCTGACGCAACATCAACAGGATAGCCAGGGCGGAATCCAGCCCCCCTGAAAACAGGGCGATAGCGTGGCCGTGTTTCGTTGTGGTCGTACTATTCAAGAGTAGTCTTTCGTCGACATCTCCGGTTGCCGTGAACAGGTGTCACCGGTAAATGTATAACGCAAAAGCGCGTCGCTCTGCTTGAGTGTAATATAGCCCTTTTGCGTCGAGGCAACAGCCCGTTTTACCCTTGACTTGCCCGACCAGGCACGCTAGACTAACTGGCAAAAGCGCAGTAAATATGCCCGTAATCCGACTAGTCAACAACTGGCTCAAGAACTTCGCCTACGAAACACAGCACCTTTCTTTCTTCAGCCTTCGCTTGATAGGCGCGTTCTTCTCTCGGCGGTGGTACGTCGCCGAGACGATGGAGCAGATGTACCTGATCGGAGTCGGTTCGCTCTATCTGGTGGTGCTCACCGGCATTTTCGCGGGACAGGGATTCGCCTTCGCCTTCTCGATGGAACTGGCCGACTTCGGAGCCAAGAACTACCTGGGGCGGATCATGTCCATCTCGATCATCCGCGAACTGGGACCGGTGCTGACCGGTCTGATGTTTGCTGCGCGTGTGGCGGCCGGCATCACCGCCGAGGTCGGCGCCATGAAGTCGGCCCACCAGATCGACGCCATGGTGGCCTTCGGCATCGATCCGGTCAAAAAGATCGCCGTTCCCCGCATGATCGCTCTGGTGGTGATGCTGCCGACGCTCACCATCATCTGCGACGCCATCGCCCTGCTCGGTGCCTGGGTCATTGCCGTCTTCGTCGCTCACGTGACCTCCACCATGTACTGGTCGGCCGTCAGAGAGCGACTCATCTTCGGTAACATCTTCATCGGCCTGCTGAAGCCGATCGTCTTCTCGTTTGTTATAGCCTTCATCGCCTGTTACAAGGGCTTCGCCTCCGAAGGCGGCACCAAAGGGGTCGGCCGCGCCACCACCGAATCGGTTGTGATGGCCTCGATCAACATCCTGATCATCAACTTCTTCATCACCCGCGTGATCTTCAGTTGGATCAAGGGATACTTATGATCGAACTGCGCAACGTTCATTTTGGCTATGGCGACCAACTGGTGCTGAGAGACGTGTCGTTCGCGATCGCTGACGGCGAGGCGGTGGTCATTATGGGGCCATCCGGGTCCGGAAAGTCTACGATTCTGCGGCTGATCCTCGGTCTCGATTGCCCCCGGCAGGGCGAGATAATGGTGGATCACAACGACGTCTGCCGCATGCCACGCGGTCCACTGCGCGAAATCCGCAAGAAGATCGGCATGGTGTTTCAGGACGGGGCGTTGTTTGACTCGCTGACGGTAGGCGAAAACGTCGGCTACTACCTGATCGAGCATACCAAGCTGAAATGGGATGAGATTGAACGACGGGCGCGGATGATGCTCGGTTTTGTCGGGCTCGATGCCGATGAGGTCATCGACAAACTTCCCGATCAGCTTTCCGGCGGGATGCAACGGCGGGTGGCCATCGGCCGGGCGCTCTTATCGACCGACCCGAAGGTCATGCTCTACGATGAACCGACCACTGGCTTGGACCCCGACGCTACGCGCAACGTTATCAATCTTATCAACAAGTTGCACGATGAGCGGTCCGTCTCGTCGATCGTGGTGACGCACCAGATCGCCGACGCCTTCGCCGTGGCCGGTCGGTTCATAGTTATCTCTTTCGGTGAGGTGGTTTTTGACGGTTCTTTCGAGGAGTTGCGTCAATGCCGCGAGCCGAAGGTGGCGGAGTTTTTGGCCCCGTTTAGGTCCTCGATGGAAGGAGTGATTCAACGGAAATTTGTTGATGGCAACGCCGGAGAATAGCATCTTGGGACGTGCAGGACCATCGTCTGGATGCATGCGACAATGAACACAGAAGGTTGTGATAAATGAAACGCTCAACAGCGACACGCTGGGGAAGCCTCAAAGTCGGGGCGGTGCTGACGGTCGCGATCGCCGTCGCGCTGTGGGCGTCGCTTACCGGCGGCGGCACGTCGATTTTCGATCCCAAGAACCAGTTTGTATGTTACTTCCATAACGTCAACGGCCTGGTGAACGGGTCGCCGGTGTGGATGTCGGGTGTCGAGGTCGGCAACGTACGCTCGGTCAAGTTCGTCAACATCGATTCGCTGCGCCAGGTGGAGGTGACCTGTCGCGTGAAGAGTTCGGTGTGGAACATGATCACCGACAACGCCCGCGTGCAACTCGGCACCATCGGGTTTCTCGGCGACAAGTATGTCGAGCTCGATCCCGGCAAAGTGACCGGGCTGCCGATTGAGGACGGCGCTGTGGTGCCCACCCGCGACGCCGGCAGCGCCGAGGCCATGTTTCTCGAAGGTGAGCGGGCGCTTTCGGAGGCGGGGGATATGGTGCACAACCTCGACGAGGTTCTGGCTCGCATGAACCGCGGCGAGGGCACTCTGGGGCGGCTGGCCACCGACGAGGAATTGTACGCCCAGATGACCGGGCTGCTGACCAACCTTACGCAACTGACCGCCTCGCTGCAGAAGAACCAGGAGCGCATCGTCGCCTCCATCGAACAAACCTCGGACGCCGTCACCGGTCTGGCCGACAAAGTCGATGCCAACAGCGGCACGCTGGGGCGACTCATGTCCGATCCGGCGCTGTATGACAACCTTGCCGCCACCTCCTCGCGGCTGGACAGCATCATGAACAAGATCAATACGGCCGAGGGGACGCTGGGCCTTTTCGTTTCCGACACGGCGCTCTATGTCGAAACGGTGAACCTGATCGCCCGCATTAACAACCTCGTCGCCGACATCGAGGCCAACCCGAGGAAGTATTTCAAGTTTAGCGTTTTTTAGGGGGAACGGTGGCATATATCAGCAAGAGAAAGGCTCTGAAAGCGTTGCGCAGCAACTTGGCGCGAGGCGAGAAGCTTTTGCTGAATGAGGAATGGACCGAGGAGAGTGCTCTTTGGGTACGGGATACGGATGATTTGCTGAGGACAATCATCTCCGAGATCAGCGAGTTATACCAAGACTTCCACAAGTTTTCCCCCTTCAGATCACCGACTGTGGTGACGCAGCGTGTTTATCTCCTCAGACAGGCTATACGACAGATCGAAGAGTATGGCCTGATTTCTGAAAGGACGCAGGTAAACCCTCTGATGTACCGAGTAGTGATACCGCTTGCTCTTCTAATCGCAGGCGCGGTTGTATCACTCTTCTCACCGCCGGTCCAGCGCTGGTTGGGTTTCGATCCTAATGTGGGTTTCAAAATGTCAGAGGCTGAGCGTGAGATGCAGTGCAAACAACTTGCGGTGCTGTTTGCAAACAGGCTGGAAGAGTTTGATGCGGAGTACCGGGCAGGCAAAGATTCATTGATCCGTCTAAAGACGTCAGGGGTGCACAAGGTTCCGCATCTCGCCCCCAGTTCCAGGGTCAGGGTGGCATTCAGGGAACTGGGAGAGTACAACACTCGAGCGACCATGCTGCGAAATAACATCGTTGATTCATTCCTGGTGGCTTTCGAGGCCGCCGATTGCGACACCACGGACCCTCGGCTCAAACATGTACTCCTAAAATAGACATTGCGTTGTGGTGGACGAGTCTTCAGACTCGGCCACTTTCTTTCGACTCGGCTGCTGAACAGAGGGGGTAGTCATCGGCCCGTTTCACCAACCCACGTTTGACGGGATTGTTAACGATGTAGTTGAGTTTCACCATGAATTGCTTCTCTGATCCAATTGTCACTTCATCAAAGCCGGTCTGCCAGAACTTGAAACCGCCACTTCCCTTGAAGTTGGAATCGTCGATCTTGACTCTGCCGAGAAACTCCGATTTGTAGACGTGTGAGAAGTACTTCTTGATGTCTCTGACGATCTCACCGATTCTCCGATCACCGGTTCCTTCGATCAAGAGATGGATATGCTCGGGCATGATGACATACGCGTGTAAGTGGTAGTCGCCCTTCTTCTCATAGAATCTCAGAATGTCCCGTATCCTGGCTGCGACCGCGTCAACGGAGATGCTGGCACAAAGTCCTTGACTGTAAAGGTCACACAGTGTGTTCTGTGCTCAGACTTGATACGTCGACGTTTCGGCATTCTTCTGTCCTACCGGACCCGCTGAGTCTGAAGACTCAGCGGGCACAAAGAACCTGTCATTCCCGCGCAAGCGGGAATCCATCCGTTCTTCACCAGCACGAAGACTGGATTCCTGCTTTCGCAGGAATGACATGCTCAGAGGACGGTGCGCGCGGTGAGAAGAGCCGACCTTTGTGGTGGCCGAGTCTTCGGACCTGACCTCTACCTCTATTCGCGTCCTCCTTGCCACGGCTCTCCGTGTCACCCCACCACCTTCAACCGCGCGTACTTGGCCATGATCTTCTTGACCCCCACGCCGGTGAACATGATTTCAAGTCGCATCGATTCACCGTACCCTTCCGCGCTCACGATCTTGCCCCGCCCGAACGTGGGATGCTGTACGATCCGCCCCGGCCGCAGCGAGGCGTGGTCGTTGTCCCACTCGTAGTGCACCCCATCCGGTGCAGACTCCGTGGAGGTTTGAACCGTAGCCCGCTGTCTTGAGTAGGCCCGCACCGACGGCTGCTGCTGCCGCAGGTCGAGGATCTGCAGGAATTCCGGGGGTATCTCTTTAACGAAACGCGAGGGTATCGACGTGACCTCGCCGAAGCGAAAGCGACTGGACGCAGTCGAGAGCACCAACTGCTTGCGGGTGCGCGTGGCGCCGACGTAAAAGAGGCGCCGCTCCTCCTCCAACTCCATCGGATCATCCATAGCCCGTTGGAGAGGAAAGAGACCCTCTTCGAGACCGACGATAAAGACGCAGTCGTACTCCAGACCCTTGGCCGCGTGCAAAGTCATCAACGTGACTTTCTCCTCGGTCTCATCGTACTCATCCAGATCGGTGTACAGCGAGATATCAGCCAAATACTCCGCCAGTGCGGCCGAGCCCTGGGCGTCGGAAAACTCAGCGGCGCCTTCGATGAACGCCTCGATGTTTTCCACTGGGGTCCGACCGACCGTCTTGTCCTCGTCCAGCAGTTCCTGGACCAGATTCAAATCGTCGACCAGTTCCTGGGTCAACAAGTGGACCGGCATCTCCGGTGCTTTCCTTCGGAACTTCTCGATCAACTCGACGAACAGCCCCAGTCGTTTGCAGGCGGCCGGCAGATCCGGGTACTTATCGGCTGCGGCTACGATTTGGTAGCATGAGCGTCCCTCCCGGCGCGCCGTCTCGGCGATTGCGGCCGTAGTCTTATCACCGACACGCCGCTTGGGATAGTTGACGATGCGCCCGAACGACACGTCGTCATACGGGTTGGCGATCAGCTTGAGATAGGCCATGAGGTCCTTGATCTCTTTACGCTGGTAGAAGGCGATACCGCCGACGATCTGATACGGCAGTCCGTGCCGGCGCAACTGTTCCTCGAAGGGACGCGACTGAGCGTTGGTGCGATAGAGCACGGCCATGTCGCTGAGCGGAGTGACCGTGCGGTCCTTTTCAATGAAGTCGACGATGTTGGCGGCTTCGGTTTCAGCGTTGTCGACCAGCAGCAGCCCTAGTTTCTCACCGACCTCTCCCGTGGCGCGCAGCGTCTTTCCCTTGCGTGCTTCGTTATGGGCGATCACGGCCGAGGCCGCCTGCAGGATCGTTCGCGTAGAGCGATAGTTCTGCTCCAACCGGATAATACGCGCGCCTGGGAAGTCCTTTTCGAAATCGAGGATGTTGCGAATATCGGCGCCGCGCCAGCCGTAGATCGACTGATCCTCGTCCCCCACCACGCAGACATTGTTGTGATCCCCCACGATATGCTTCAGCATCAGGTACTGCACGTGATTGGTGTCCTGGTACTCATCCACCATGACGTACTTGAAGCGACTGCGGTAGAACCCGCCGACCGTCTCGTTGTCTCGCAGCAGCAGCACGGTATTGTACAGAAGATCGTCGAAGTCCATGCCGTGACATTCGCGCAGGCGCCGCTGATACAGCGAGTATATCCGGGCCGTGGCGTCCTCAAAATAGCCTGAGGCGGTGGCGGCAAAGGCGTCGGCCGAGGTCATACGATTCTTAGCGTTAGATATCTTGCGCAGTTGGGCCTTGGGTGCGAACTGTTTGTTGTCCAGTCCCAGTTCGGTGATACAGTTCCTGACCAGGCTGACCGAGTCCATTTCGTCGAAGATCGTGAAAGAACTGTCGTAGCCAAGTTCGCCCGCCTCGCGCCGAAGCAAACGGGCGCAAAAAGAGTGAAAGGTCGAGACGTTCATCTGATCGATGAAACCGCCCAGCAGGTCCGCCACCCGTTCCCGCATCTCACCGGCCGCTTTGTTGGTGAAGGTCACGGCGAGGATCTGGTAGGGTGCGGCTTTGCGTTCCCGCAGCAAGTAGGCCAGACGGCGGGTCAGAACGCGCGTTTTGCCGGAGCCGGCCCCGGCAATGACCAGCAGCGGTCCCTGGGTGGTGGTGACGGCGTCACTTTGCGCCTCGTTGAGATCGTCCAGCAATCGGTTCATAGCGATGGGGGTGAATATACACTTGCTGAGACGATAAGCAACGACATAGCGCGAAGTTTCCCCCCGGCGCGAAAAAACCTCCGGCCTAGCGGCCGGAGGCTCAATCAGAGTCTGGTGCGGGCGCTGTTGTTTTACTCGTAAACAGACACCTGCTTGCGGTCCTTGCCGACGCGTTCATACTTGACGACGCCGGTCACCTTGGCGAACAGAGTGTAGTCTTTGCCGATCCCGACGTTGTACCCGGGTTTGATCTTGGTGCCGCACTGACGCACGATAATCGACCCGGCCGGGATCGCTTGACCGCTGAATACTTTGGTTCCCCGGCGCTGGCCGTTGGAGTCACGACCGTTCTTGGAAGAACCGACACCTTTCTTGTGAGCCATCTAAACCTCTATGCGCAAACCGTTTTTCTCTCAATACTTACTTTCAGTATATCGCCGGATTCCCCAACGACTACAATTATATATTATATGGCAATCCCAGCCCAAAGGCAAGCGAAATCCGCAAAAGATTGAGCCGCCGGTTATTACAGCGCTCGGACGGACAGCGGCCGGGCTGTCGACCCGGCCGTCATACTCATTCCAAGCTGGATCATCCGCGCTCAGCCTTTATGGTTGCTGATCTCCGTCGGTTGATCCTTGCGCTTAGTCGCGCTCTTGTCGAAGATGAACGTGAGTTCGTTCTCGCCTGCGCCGATGATCAACTCACAGTCTCCGGCGTACTGCCCGCGCAGAATTTCCTCGGACATCGGATCCTCCAGGTACTTCTGGATCGCGCGCTTGAGCGGTCGCGCCCCGAAAGCCGGATCGTAACCCTTCTCGGCCAGAAATTCGCAGGCCCCGGGCGTCAACTGGAAGCTGATTCCTTTCTCGGCCATCCGTTTGGCGATGTCGGCGACCAGGATGTGGATGATTTGCTTGATGTGATCGCGATCCAGGGAGTGGAAGATCAGGGTCTCATCGATGCGGTTGAGCAACTCCGGATTGAATATCTTCTTGAGCTCGTCCTTGATCTTCTTGCTCATGTTGTCGTGCGACATGTCGACCTGCTGAGCGTCGAAGCCGACCGTCTTGCCGTCGCGAAGCTGCCGGGTGCCGATGTTCGAAGTCATTATCACGACGGTGTTCTTGAAATCGACTTTGCGTCCGAATGAGTCCGTCAGCGCGCCGTCGTCGAACAACTGCAACAGGATGTTGAACACGTCGGGATGAGCTTTTTCGATCTCATCCAGGAGCACCACCGAATATGGCTTACGCCGGATCTTCTCGGTCAACTGACCGCCTTCCTCGTAACCGACATACCCGGGCGGGGCGCCGATCAGCCGCGACACGGCGAACTTCTCCATGTACTCCGACATGTCGATGCGTACCAGCGAATCGACATCCTCAAACAGAAACGCCGCCAACTGGCGCGCCAGTTCGGTTTTACCCACACCGGTCGGGCCGAGAAACATGAATGCTCCGATGGGCCGACGCGGATCGGCCAACCCGGCCCGCGCGCGGCGAATCGCTCTGGCAATGGTTGCAATCGCCTGGCTCTGCCCGACAACGGCCTTCTCCAACTCCTCTTCCATCCGAAGCAGCCGTCTCGATTCGCTTTCTTCCAGACGGAACAGCGGGATTCCGGTCATACGGGACAGCACCGTGGCTACGTCATCGGCGGTGAGGGTTATCTTTTGCTCCTCGCGCGCTTCCTCCCAGCCTTTCTGCAGCCGCGCCAGCTTGTCTTTCTTGGCTTTGATTTCGTCGCGCAGTTGGGCGGCCGTCTCGAACGCCTGGTTCTTGACCGACTGCTCCTTCTTGTGCTGCAAAGCGACGATTTCATTCTCGATCTCGGCGAACTCGGTCGGCCGCGTGTAGCTGGACAGATGGGCGCGCGACCCGGCCTCGTCGATAAGATCGATGGCTTTGTCCGGCTGAAACTTCCCTGAGACGTAGCGGTTGGACAGCTTGACCGCCGCCTCGATGGCTTCGTCGGAGATCGTCAACTGGTGGTGTTTTTCGTACTGCTCCCGAAGCCCCGTCAATATCTTGATAGTGTCTTCCTCGGTCGGCGGCTCCACCATCACCGTCTGGAAACGGCGTTCCAGCGCGCCGTCCTTTTCGATGTACTTGCGATACTCGTTCAGCGTGGTGGCGCCGATACAGCGCAACTCGCCGCGTGACAGCGACGGCTTGAAGATGTTCGAGGCGTCCAGCGAACCCTCGGCGCCGCCGGCGCCCACGATCGTGTGCAACTCATCGATGAATATAATCACGTCGTTGGCGTTGATGATCTCGGTCATGACCGCCTTGAGGCGCTCCTCGAACTGACCGCGGTACTTGGTGCCGGCCACCAGCGAGGCCATGTCCAGAGTGACCACGCGCTTGTTCTCCAGGGTCTGCGGCACCCGGTTTTCGACTATCCGCTGGGCCAGCCCTTCGACGATGGCCGTCTTGCCGACGCCGGGTTCACCGATCAGCACCGGGTTGTTCTTCTTGCGCCGCGAGAGCACCTGCGCGACTCTCTCGATTTCTCCGTTGCGGCCGATGATCGGATCCAGTTTGCCGCGCCGCGCCAACTCGGTCAGGTCCCGTCCGAAATGATCGAGGGCCGGGGTTTTTGATTTCTTGCGCTTTTTCTTGAACGACGACGGTTTGCCGTTCTGGACGTTCTTCAGTTCCTCGTAGGCTTCCTTGTAGTCGATCTCGTAGGTGGACAACACCTGGGCGGCGACCCCTTCCTCATCCTTGAGCAGAGCCAGGAAGATGTGCTCGGTGTCGATGTCCTTGGACTTGAGCGCGCGCGCTTCCTGCCCGGAAACCTCCAGCGTCTTCTTGGCTCGCGCCGTCAAGGGGAGTTGCCCCATGGTCATCGTTCCGCCGGCCGGTTGAACGACTTCCTCGATGGAGGCCTTCAGGTCCGCCAACTCCAGACCCAGGTTGCTGATTACCTCGACCGCCGCGCCTTCACCCAGGCGAATCAAGCCCAACAACAGATGCTCGGTCCCGATATAATCATGTCGCAGGCGGGCGGCTTCGTCACGCGCGAATTCAATCGCCTTCCGCGCCCGTTCCGTGAACATCTCATTCATGTCCTGTCGTCCTTCCTCACTATGTTAAACGAACAATACTTTCACACTTCATTAGTAAAACGCCGATAAATCGATTCAGTTCTCCACTTGCCGTAGTTTCTCCCGCACCATCTGCGCCCGGACAAAATCACGACGGTTGGCGTCCATCTCGGATCCATAGAACTTCTGCAGGTGCGACGGCTGTGACAGAAGCAGAATGTCGTTGATCAGCGGCACGTCGAGAAAATTGATTATCTTCATGGCGTGGCCCAGTCGCACCGCCGACAGGAGATTCATGACCTCCTCGGAAGTAAGCACCCGGGCGTGTTTGAGAATACCGTAGGCGCGCCAGATTTTGTCTTCGACCATATCGCCGGCTTCGTCGACCAAGCGCTGCCGAGCGGTCGCTTCCTTCTCGATAATTTCCTCGGCCACGCGGTTGATCTGACGCAGGGTTTCTTCCTCGGTGACCCCCAGCGTCGTTTGGTTCGACAACTGGAACAGGTTGCCCAGCACGTCCGAGCCCTCGCCGTAAAACCCGCGCACCACCAGGCCGCTGTGGGTGATGTGTGAGATCACTTTGTCGATCTCCCGCGTCAGCACCAGGCCGGGCAGATGAATCAACACCGAGGCCCGCATGCCGGTGCCGGCGTTGGTGGGGCAGGCGGTCAAAAACCCGAAGTCTGGATCGTAGGCGTACTCGAGATGGGCCGAGATTTCGGCGTCGTACCGGGTGGCCAGCATGTAAGCGCCTTCGGCGTCGAGACCCGGAGCCAGAGCCTGAAGCCGCAGGTGATCCTCTTCGTTGATCATTATCGAAAGGCGTTCCTGAGGCTCGATATAGAGCGCCTTGGAGCCGTCGCCGTTGAGAAAGCCGGGGGAAATGAGATGCCGCTCCACCAGGAAATCCTGATCCAGACTGCTCAGATCGGTCGCCTTGTAATACAGACCTTCCGACAGCAACTTGGAACGCGCCCGCGTCGAATCGAAGTAACCGACGATACGCTCACGGGTGGCGCCGTCCGCCGAGGTCGGAAAGGGACAACCGGCGACATTGCGGGCCAGCCGCACTCGGCTGGAGAGGACCACCAGGGCCTCCTTGCCCTTGCCCGATAACCAGGCCGCCGGTGTTTTTGCCATTTCTTCAAACATCGTGCTCGCTCATTATCCTCTCGTTAGCCTTTGACCGAAGAAGCATTGCGTATCGTTTTCAGTTTGTCGCGAATCTCGGCGGCCCGCTCGAAATCCTCGGCCTCAACCGCCTTTCTAAGTTCCGCCTCGAGCCGTTCTTCCTCCTTGACCGGTATGGCGCCTTCATTGTCGGCGGGAAACACCTCGCTGGTCGGCGCTTTGCCTCGGTGCAACGAGGCGCCGTGAATTTTGCGCATAATCACTTCGAGCCGGCCACGGAACGCCTTGTAGCATTCACCGCAGCCGAACCGACCCTGGTGCGCGAATTCCTCGAAAGTAAGTCCGCACTTCGGACACGACAAAGACTCCTCCGGTTTGGACTCAGGTCGTTTGGGCAGACTGTCGGCCAACCCGGATAGAATCTCAGCCAACGGGAAAGGCGCGTTCTCCAGGGGAGAATGGAACCCTCGAGCCGCCGCGCACTTCTTGCACAGAGAGAGAGTCGTTTTATCGTTGTTCACGATCTGTGTTATCTGAACGCGGGCTTCTCGCTTGTTGCAGTCCTGGCATAGCATAGCTGGTTCACCTGCGCCTTATGTGGTCAAAAATCCTGCCGTCGACAATCTGTGTCTCGCTGTCGCATCGGTCGGCCAACTCCCGGTTGTGAGTGGCGATCAGAAACGTGGTGTTGTTCTCGGCGTTGAGTTGAAAGAGCAGATCGTGGAGCCGGCGGCCGGTGGAGGTATCCAGATTCCCCGACGGTTCGTCGGCCAGAACGATCGGAGGGTCGTTGGCCAGGGCCCGCGCGACCGCCACCCGTTGCTGTTCACCGCCCGACAACTGTTTCGGACGATGGCTTGTCCTATCCTTTAAACCCACCATAGCCAGAAGTTGTTCCGCTCGGTCGGCGGCCTCGCTTCGCTTCACGCCCGCCACCAGTTGCGGCATCATTACGTTCTCCAGAGCCGTAAAATCGTCCATGAGGTAATGGAACTGGAAAACGAAGCCGATGGTGTCGTTTCGAAAGGCGGCCAGTTGGGCCTCACTCTTATTGCCGAGCGTCACCCCGGCCACGGTTATCTCGCCCTCGGTCGGTTTATCCAACCCGCCCAGGATGTGCAACAGGGTCGACTTGCCGACGCCGGAAGCGCCGGTCACAGCCGCCATCTCCTTGCGACGTATCGTCAGTGACAACCCCTTCAGTACCGGGAGGACACTGGTGGCGGTTTTGAACTGCCGATGTATATCGGTGGCGGACAAAATCAACTCGTGGTTTGCCGTCATTAAACGTTTGCCGTCCTATGTCTTAACCCTACACGGGTATAGTACTATTTTCGCCACATTTGCACAAAGGTTTAGTTAACCGTAACAAAATCACCAACTTATTGCCTGAGGACGTCGATGACCGACAGACGCGCCGCCTGCGTAGCCGGGTACAACGACGCCAGATAGCAGATGGCCACCGCCGCGCCGCCTGTGAGGGCGAAATCCAACAATCGGATCTCGATCGGCAAATAGCTGATAAAGTATATATCAGGCGGCAGCGACACGATCTGATAGCTGTTCTGGAGCCACGCCGCCAGCAACGCCAGCCCCCAACCGGCCAGCACCCCGACCACGGCGATAGTCAGTCCGTTGTAGACGAATATCCGACGAACCGACGACGGCGTGAGACCGATCGTTTTCAGAATGCCGATGTCGGACCGTTTTTCCATGGTCAGCATCACCAGCGTTGAGATAATCGAAAACGCCGCCACCACCACGATCAACAAGAATCCCAGAAAGAGTATCTTCTTCTCGATGGCGATCCACGAGAAGAGGTTCTTGTGCAGGACGTTCCACGGCACCACGTCGTAGCGGTAACCGAGGAGAGAGTCGATCACCGGCGCCATGGCATCGGCCTGGTAAATGTCCACCAGCTTGAGATGCGCGGCCGTCACGGCGCGGCCGGTTTGAAAGAGCTTCTGCGCGTCATCAAGCGATATGTAGGCCATCTGAACGTCGAATTCGTACATGCCGGTTTCCAGGATTCCGGAAACGTAAAACTTGGCCACCCGCGGGCGCGTCCGCTTGTGCAGGTCCTCGCCGCGAATCGAATAGAGCCAGACCGGTTCGCTGATGTATACGCCCAGTCCTTCGGCCAGTCCGCTGCCGAGGATCATGCCGGGGGTGGTGTCTCCTTCCAGCACCAACGGCTCGAACGAACACTGGCCGACCTTGATGTCGTCGGCCAGATTGGACACCCGCTTCTCGGCCTCCAGGTCGACGCCGCGCAGAACGATGCCGTCGCCGGCCGACGCCGACTGAATAGCCGCCTTGTAATAGATGAACGGCGCCGCCGCCACCACGCCGTCCATGGACTCCAACTGCTGCACCAACTGCTGGTAATCCTCGATAAGGTTTCCGTAGAGAGGGAAGATCGACACGTGGGTGGTGGTGCCGAGCAGCCGCGCACGTATCTCCGCCTCGAAACCGTTGTGCATCGACATTACGAAACAGACAACCGCCACCCCCAAAGTCACGCCCACCATGGTGATCCAGGTGGAGACGGACAAAAAGGCCCGCCCGGACCTGAGATAGCGTCTGGCGATGAAGGACTGGTAGTTCATGAGTTTCTGCGATCCTCAGTCTGTCTTATCTTCGTCGGCCGAGATTCCGGGCCGTCCAACGAACGCAAGATAGGGCGCGTATAAACCCAAAGGCAACAACTTTGGCGCATCCGGCCGGACCGCCGATGCAGGTAAGTTTCGCTTGTCAAACCTTGACCCGGCCGCTGTCGGCAGTATCTTAAAACGAAATGTTTCGACATAGACTTCTAACGAAGGAGTGCATCTGATGTGGCAGATCGACCGGCAGAAAACGATCGTAAAAGGGACTGAGGAGCGTTCGGTGCGGATACGCATTGCCAAAGGGAGTTGGGATAAAGCCAATGAACGCAGTCGAAAGACGGCCTGGCGCGTTTTAGGCCGTTCGACGATTGAATTCGGCCCGCTGGGGTCGATTCAGAAGGACTTGCAGTTCAACGTCACGCAGCACCGCTGGATTCTGAACACCGGCGAGGGCCACCTGTTTGAGACGACAACCTACGACCGGGCCGACTCGGAGGAGTTGGACTTCACCTATTGGCGCTAAGTGTCCGATCCCCGGGGCGGCCTGTCCTCCATGGCCTGAAAACCGGTAGTCTATTCGTGGTGGCTGAGTCTTCAGACTCAGCCACTCGCAGCCCGTTACGTTTTCCTCCCCGATTTGAAAAGGGGAACAACCCCCTTTTTTCTTGTGCCTGTGCTCTCATCCTGTTATGATCTCGACGATATATTGCTGAGAACCGTGGATTTTTCAACCAGCCCCTTGGCCCTGGCTTCAAGCCGACGCGAAACCGAAGGATGATAGAAACGTGAGCGCCAAGACACCACAAAACGCAATTGCACCGACCAGACAGGAAGACTACCCCGAGTGGTACCAACAGGTCATCAAAGCCGCCGATATGGCCGAGATGTCCAGCGTGCGGGGATGCATGGTCATCAAGCCGTGGGGCTACGGTATCTGGGAGAGAATTCAGCGGGGGATGGACGATCTCATCAAGGCCACCGGGCACGAGAACGCTTACTTCCCGCTCTTCATACCGCTTAGTTTCATGGAACTGGAGGCCGGTCACGTCGAGGGTTTCGCCAAAGAATGCGCGGTGGTGACCCATCACCGCCTCGTTGAAAAAGAGGGCCGCCTGGTGCCTACCGGCGAACTAGAGGAACCGTTGATCGTCCGGCCGACCTCGGAGACGATCATCGGTCGGTCCTTCGCCAAGTGGATTCAGTCCTATCGGGACCTGCCGCTCTTGATAAACCAGTGGGCCAATGTCGTCCGCTGGGAGATGCGGCCGCGGATTTTTCTGCGCACGACGGAGTTTCTATGGCAGGAGGGCCACACGGCCCATGCCAGTGAGAAAGAAGCGATGGAAGAGACGTTGATGATTCTCGACAAAGTGTATCGCGTTTTTGCCGAAGAAACGCTGGCCCTGCCGGTGATCGTGGGCGAGAAGACCCCGGCCGAACGTTTCCCCGGCGCCGTGAATACTTACTGTATCGAGGCGATGATGCAGGACCGCAAGGCGCTCCAGGCCGGGACGTCGCATTACCTCGGCCAGAATTTCGCCCGCGCCTTTCAGGTTCAGTTCTCCAACAAAGACGGCGAACTGGAGCCGGCCTACACCACCTCGTGGGGCGTGTCGAGTCGCCTGATCGGGGCGCTGATCATGGTGCACGCCGACGACGACGGTCTGAGGCTGCCGCCGAGAGTCGCGCCGAAACAAGTGGCGATTATCCCCATGCTCAACAAGCCGGGCGAGGAGAAGAAGATTCTCGCCTACGCCAACGAGGTGGCCGTCGATATCCGCAAGCGTAGTTGGAAGGGCGCGCCGGTGTCGGTGCACGTGGACGATCGCGATTTACGCCCGGTCGACAAGAAGTGGCAGTGGGTCAAGCGCGGGGCGCCGATCCGTCTGGAGATCGGAGCGCGCGACATGGAGACCAACTCCGTGTTTATGGGGCGGCGCGACCGGAGCGTCAAAGCGGCCGAGTCGGTCGGTCGCGACGAGGTCGCCGACGTCATCGTCGAGGCGCTGGGTGAGATCCAGAACAACCTGTTCGCGCAGGCCAAGGCGCTGCTTGATGAGCACACTTATAGCGACATCACCGACTTCGCTGCTTTCGAGTCGTTTTTCACGCCGAAGAATACAGAGAAACCGGAAATTCACGGCGGCTTTGTCCGCGCCAAGTACTGCGATAATCCGGAGTGCGAGGAGAAAGCTGCGGCTCTCAAAGTGACCATCCGCTGCCTGCCGTTCGACCAGAGCGGCACTGAAACCAAGTGCGTCATCTGTGGCCGCCCTGCGAAGACTGACGCGATTTGGGCGAAGGCGTATTAGGCTCGGTGGTCGACGCTACTGCCGTTTCGACATTGCGGTTAGCTGTTGCACAGTCGGGAAGCAGAGGGTGACGGGACTCCACGCTATGTCCGACAGCGTCTCCGAGTTGCTGCCCTAGCTGCCCTCCTTCAAGTAGCGGGCAATCTGCAGAGTGTGCACGCGCTCGTGCCAAATGGCTCGGCGCACAAGTTTCCTCGGTGACCACATCTCCCCCGAACAGGTCGCAACCTGAGTGCTTCCGACTATACTGGGTAGATGCTGCAGAGTGAATTCGCGTACTGTGCGCAGTAGCTCGAAAAGATCGTCGGGTCGCTCCCGCCTGGGAAAGGCCTGCCCAAGGCGGTCCCAGTACCACCATTCAGCGGTGCCGATATGCCGCAGGATACCTCTCAGGTTTTTCTGAACTTCGCCGGGTATTTCCAAGTCGAGCCTGGCTCCAGACAAGGGCGAGGCAATTGCGAGAAGACCATCTCTGTTCAAGCTCAGCAGACGGCGGGCGTAGTCGATATCGTCGCGCGTGAGGGGAAGTGTGTCGTTGTCGAAAAAGGCGTTCACCAGATAATCGGGCGAACTGTGGAAAGCGCGAAACTCCTCGGCGATGATAACGCTGAATCGTGAGTCTGTGTCCTCGGGGTGAGTTCCGGATCCTCCCAATCTCACCAGGTGCTCTTTGACGGCGACGGGTGCGAGGCTGACAGCTTGTTCACGAGTCGGTCCCCGGGCGTAGCAGCCGGGAAGTTCGAATACCCAGGCAACCCAGTTTTCCGGTTCGATGTCTTCTATGCCGAGGTGATAATCCATGCTCAGTCTTTCAGACAGGCTAATCCTGCCCTCGAAACCTAACACCTGTCGACTTTGCGCACAAGCTCAGAATAGGTAGCTACAGAATAGAAAAAGGCGAGCCTGACGGCTCGCCCTTTCAATCTTGCCATATGCGTGGGTACGCGATAAAACAGGCCTGCCTGTCACCCCACGTGGGTCAGCTTGCGTCTGTCGATCTGACCAGAGGTCGGCAGGCTGCCCTGCATCGGGCTGCCGCTGAAGGCCATCACGCCGATAGCGACAAAGTTCAGAAACGGCACCAGCACCAGAAAGCCCCAAACGCCGGAATGACCAGCCGCTTTGGCCGTCTCGATCCAGAGGATGGCAAAGATCACAATATTGACCAGCGGCGCCAAGCACAGGAAAAACCACCACCATTCCTTGCCCGCCATTTTGATGAGCAGGAAGGTGTTCACGATCGGTATCCACGCCCACCACGCCTGGTCGGCGCAACCGACCTTCTGGGCGATTTTGTACTGAGAGAACGCGAAGTAGCAGTAGATGGCCAGGATAACCAGCCAGACCACCGCTCCAAATCCACCGCCGTCATAGCCGGGTTCGTACATACTGTCCTCCTGTGTTAATGAAAAACGGTCTACACCGTCGGGACTTGCGTCAATCCACCATCTATCTAATGTCGGTCGATCAGAGTGCTTCCTTAATACCTATCGGCGCCCTGGCCGACTCGCTAGTCGCTTGCTAATCAGCAGCTTGCTCCTTGCTTCCCGTCCCCGCCGCGAATGACAAGCCGCCCGACGTCAACATGGTAGATCTGGACCCAGTTAATAGCGCCACGGCTACGTTTACCCTTGAAAACGGCCGTCGAGCGACCTATCTTGGCCGCTATGAGAATCGTCAAAGAGAAAATTCAACAGGTCAACCGGTTGCTGGAGGAACTCCAAATCGATCTCTGGCTGGTGGCGGTACGGGAGACGCCGATCATGGCGGATCCGGTGCTGGCTTTGGTGGTCGGGCATGATGTCACCTGGGAGTCGTTTTTCTTCTACACTCGATCCGGCGAGGCGATAGCGCTGGTGGGCAATCTCGACCAGGAGAACTTCCGTCGTGACCGGTGTTTCACCGAGGTGATAGCGTACACGGAAGGTGTGCGCCGGGATTTCCGCCGGGTGATCGAGCGCCTGGACCCTATCAGTATAGCCGTTAACTACTCCAAGGACAATCCCAGCGCCGACGGCCTGACTCATGGCATGTACTTGACGCTGCTTGACCATCTGGCCGACACTCCGTACGCGGATCGCTTCGTGTCCGCCGACGAGGTCTGCACCAAGCTTCGCAGCCGCAAACTTGATCCTGAAACCGGATTGGCAGAGGACGCCGCGGTTCTGGCGGACCGGGCCTTCAAAGCGGCAACCGAAAAGCTCCAATCGGGTATGACTGAGAAGCAGATTGCGGCGCTGGTCGACAGCGAGATCACCGGCCTCGGCGCCATAAACTCCTTTGATACCATCGTCAACGCCGGCGACAAGACATCGCCGGGTCACGGCTTGCCCACCGATGCCAGGATCGAGTCGGGAGATCTCTTACATGTCGATTTCGGAGCGCGGGTCGACGGCTACTGCTCCGACTTGCAACGGTTGGTTTACTTCCGCAGGCCGGAGGAGAGTGCGCCGCCGGACATCCTGATCGAAGCGTTTGAGACGGTACGGGATATTATCACCGAAACCGCCGCCCGCGCTCGGCCCGGTCGCCGGGGGCACGAAATCGACGCCGTGGCGAGAGAGATGTTGACCGACCACGGCTATCCCGAGTACCAGCACGCGCTCGGACACCAGTTGGGCCGGGGCGTCCATGACGGCGGCGCCCTTATCGGACCCAGGTGGGAACGCTACGGTCGCGCGCCCACTATCGAACTGGAGGCGGGCAATATCTTCACCCTTGAACTGGAGATCAACCTGCCCGGCATCGGCTGTGTCGGTCTGGAAGAGGACGTCCTAATCACCCACAGCGGAGCAAAGTTTCTCAGCCCACGACAACTCGAGTTGACCGTTCGGTGAGGCGTGCGCAAGCTGTCGGCCGAAGGGGAGATTCGCACCGTCGAACTGTCTTACATATATTGGCCGATCGCCCCGACCATAGCGCCATAGGGAAGCGAACAAGCACCGGATTACCAGGTCACCCACAGTACTTTGATCCACCCTTGAGCCCGGTGGGCGGCGGACGCCCTCGTCTGCCACCAGACCGGCTACGACCCACCCTTCAGTTTCCTGCGATATTCCTTGTAGCGCTCGAGGTACTCGCGAAGCCGCTGCTCGCGACCGACGCCTGACGGGTGGTAGTACTCGGCGCCGATCAGTTCGGGCGGGAAATATTCCTGGTCGGTGATGCCGTTCTCGTAGTCATGGGCGTACTTGTAGCCGTCGCCGTAGCCGATCTCTTTCATCAGGGTGGTGGGCGCGTTGCGCAAACCAAGCGGCACCGGCAGCGAACCCTTTTCCGCGGCGTCCGTTTGCGCCGCTTTGAATGCGATGTACGCGGCGTTCGACTTCGGCGCACAAGCCATGTAAACGACCGCCTGCGCGATGGCCAATTCCCCCTCCGGTGAACCGAGAAAATGAAATGCGTCGCGGGCGTTAAGCGTCAGCGTCAACGCGTACGGATCGGCCAGACCGATATCCTCGGAGGCGAACCGCACCAGCCGTCGGATGATGTACATCGGGTCCTCGCCGCCGTCGAGCATACGAGCCAACCAGTACAGCGAGGCATCCGGATCACCGCCGCGGATGGTCTTGTGCAGGGCGGAGATGAGATTGTAATGTTCCTCGCCGGCCTTGTCGTACAACGCCAGTCCCTTTTGATGCACCTGTTTCAGGATTTCCAGCGTGATCCGTTCACCGGCGCCGACAAAAGCGACCGCCGCCTCCAGAAGCGACAATCCCCGGCGAGCGTCGCCGTCCGCCGCCGCCGCCATAAATTCAAGTTCGGAGTCTCCTATCACCGAATTCAGGTTGCCCAGCCCGCGCTCGGTATCGGCCACTGCCCGTTCCAGTAAGGTCCTGATATCCGCCGGGCTGAGCCGCTCCAGCACGTACACCCGCATCCGTGAAAGCAGCGCCGAGTTCACTTCGAACGACGGGTTCTCGGTGGTCGCTCCTATCAGCACGATATCGCCCGTCTCGACATAAGGCAGAAAAGCGTCCTGCTGGGCTTTGTTGAACCGGTGGATCTCGTCGATGAAAATGTAGGTGCGCCGTCCCGAGAGTTTGAAATAGCTGCCGGCTTTGGAGATGACTTCTTTGACTTCTTTAATACCCGCCGTCACCGCGGAAAACGGCACGAACTGTCCCCGCGTCGTCTTGGCGATCAATTGGGCCAGCGTGGTCTTGCCCGAGCCGGGCGGTCCCCATAGAATCAGCGACCCGACCCGATCGTTCTCGATCGCCTGGCGGAGCGGTGTTCCGGCGCCGAAGATTCGCTCCTGTCCGACAAACTCCCCGATTGTCCGCGGCCTCATTCGGTCGGCCAGCGGCGACGCCTTACGGATGGCGTCTGGCGAGGGGGGCGATTCACGTTCAAAAATATCCATGCGGTAATATATCAGCCGGCCCGCCGCCGTTCAATCACAAATCGCACTATCTACACCGCCGGGCGTCACGGACCGCTGATCAGGCAGCCGGGTATTCCTCCTTGACATTCCGGCTGAGGGCCGTAGCTTTCCGCTCTGGTATGGAGACCTCACAACTCACAAGAACTGATCAGCCGACTCCCGAGTCGGTTTTTGCGCCGGTGGCCGACCGGCCGGGATCGGTCTGGCTGGACTCATCGATGCACTTCGGAGATCGCGGACGACGTTCCTTCATAGCCGTCGACCCGCAACTCGATGTCGGACTGGACGGCGATCGCGTCGTTGTCACCTCTCGGGACCGTCGTATCGATATGTACCCCGGAGCCCGGATCTGGGATTTGCTGTTGAGTCTCTGGGAGGATCGACGATACTTCTCGGTAGGGTATATCGCCTACGAGGCGACATTGCCGTTTCTGGGGTTGGTCAGCGAGCGCCGGAGCACGATACCGTCGGTACGGTTTCTGTTCTACGGTTCAGTGCGGTGTTTCGACCACGAATGTCAAGGACAGTTCGAATATCTCGATGATCCTGACCTGAGGTGCGACTTGTGGCTTTCGGGAGCGCCCCATCGCACCACCCGCAACGGTCGCATATGGCGTATGACCACCGAGCGTAAAGACTACCTGGAGCGGGTTCGGGCCATCAAGCACAGCATCCGAGAAGGGGACATCTACCAGGCGAATTTCACCACCCGCATCGACGTGCGAAGCGACGAGCCGCCGTTCGATGTCTACTGTCGCTTGCGCCGCCTCAACCCGGCGCCGTACGGCGCCTATCTCAATTTCGGCGCCTATCAGGTGCTGTCATCGTCGCCGGAGCGGATGTTCACCAGGCAAGGTCGCCACATCCGCACCGGCCCGATAAAAGGCACCATCGCCGGCGGCCATGACCCGGCTCAAACGGATCGGAACCGGCGGCGATTGGTGCAATCGGAGAAGAACCGCGCCGAGCTGTTGATGATTGTCGATCTTGAGCGCAACGACCTCGGCCGCATCGCTCGTCCCGGTACGGTGAAGGTGGACCGGCTGTTCGGGACCGAAACGTACTCGTCGGTGATCCATCTGGTGAGCGACATTTCCGCCGAACTGACTCCGGAGGTTTCGCTGACCGATATACTGTTTGCCATGCTGCCGGGCGGCTCCATCACCGGCGCGCCCAAGAAGCGGGCCGTGGAAATCATCGAGCAACTGGAGAACACTCCTCGGTCGATTTACACCGGCTGCATCGGTTACGTTCACGGCGACGAGGCTGATTTCAACATCGCCATTCGCACCATGACTCGCGCCGACTCGGTCTACCGCATTCACGCCGGGGGCGGCATCGTGGCCGACAGCGAGCCCGAAGCTGAATACCGCGAGATGCTTCTAAAAGCCCGCAATCTGCTGCGGGCGGTGGGTGCCGGAGGAGACCCGTCATTATGCTGACGACCGTGACCACCATCAACGGACGATTTGTCGATCGCGAACGGGCGCGCATTTCGGTATTTGACAACTCGCTGCTCTACGCCGAGGGTTTGTTCGAGACCTTTCTGGCTATCGATGACCGCGTGATTTTTGTCGGCGAGCACCTCAAAAGACTCTACCGCGGAGCGCGAGTGATCGGGCTGGAGATTCCGGTGTCGACGGAGAAGCTGACCGGCTGGATGCACAAGACGGTGTGCGTGCATCCCGACCGCATCACCAAACTGCGGCTGACCATAACCAGCGGCGAGGCGGCGCGTTGGGTGGGTCGCCGCGGGCGACCGCAAGTAATCTTGAGCGCCTCGCCGCACACCATGCCCCAGCAGCCGTTCCGGCTGCATGTCTCGCAGTTTCGCGTCGATCACAAGTCGGTCTTTCGCCGCATCAAAACGCTCTCGTACGCTATCCACGCCGCCGCCCTCAGTCAGGCCAAGAAAGCCGGCTGCGACGACGCCCTGCTTCTCAACCAGGTCAACCGGGTCGCCGAAGTCACCTCGGCCAACGTCTACTGGGTGAAGCGGGGGCGCACCTACACGCCGCCGATCAGTTCCGGATGTCTTGAAGGCGTGACGCGCAAGATCGTCCTTCGCGAGGCGCGCCGGTTGGGTTGGGTCATCACAGAGAAAAACTGCTCGCTTCAGACCTTGCTCGAATCGGATGAGGTTTTCATCTCCAGTTCGTTGAAGCTGGTGGTCGGCGTGTCGATCATCAAGCAGGGCCGGCGAGAATACCGACTCCCATCCGGGGAAATCACCGCTCAACTCAAGGAACATTTCTACCGGTTGGTTCTCTTATCATAGGCCAGGAGCCTCGTGCTCCTGACGGGCGCTGACTGAGTCTGAAGACTCGACCGCCACAGCACACCGATGGTTCTGCGATCGCTGAGACCCCATCGTGCATGTCCCGTTTTTAGTTTGACTCGGTTTCGAGCCGCTTTTTTCTTGTAACTGATTGAGTGAACCTGTAAAGACCAAAGGCAAAGCTATGAATAAAATCGCCGGATACCTGCTTGTATCGCTGCTATTGCTGCCGGCCGCCGCGTCGGCTCAGGATCGGGTCAACGACGCCCAGATCAGTCTTTATGACGTGCCCCCGCGCTGGCTGGTCGACATGCCGACGGCCGGCACCCTGCCGCGCGCCTACTACAGCATCGGTTTTCGCTTCTATCCCAACGGCGGCGCGCTGGCCCGCACCGACATCGGTCTGTCGAATCGGCTGATGCTGGGTATTTCCTACGGCGCCGAGGACGTCATCTCCAACCGCGAGCCGAACTGGAATCCGCGCATCGAGTTCAACGTCAAGTTCCGCCTTATCGACGAGCTCGAAGTGTTCCCGGCGGTGACGGTCGGTTTCTGTTCGCAGGGGCTGGGGGGGTGGAACAGTGATCTGGATCGTTACACCTACAAGTCGCGCGGTTTCTACGGCGTTCTCAGCCGGAGTTTCTACTTTTATAGCTGGACTTCGGGCTGGCATGCAGGCCTGAATTATTCGCTGGAGAACGATATCGACAACGAAACCGACGTCAACCTCTTTGGCGGTTTCGACGCCACCTTCAAGTACAACCTGGCGCTGTTGGTCGAATACGACGCGGCGCTCGACGACAACAAGTCGAAACTGCCCAATGGCGAGCCCAACACTGTCTCCGGGCACGGACGGGGGTATCTCAACGGTTCGATCAAATGGCTGGTGGCGGAGAACCTCGAGATCGAATTCCTGATAAAAGACCTGCTCGTTAACCGCCCCGAGTCCGACACCTTCACGCGTGCGGTGCGACTGACGTATATCGAGAGGTTTTAGGGGGAATAGAGCATGAACGATCCACGTCACCCGGAGCGCTCCACTGTCACCACAGTCGAAGGGTGACAACTATCGGTCGGGCACGTCATGCTTCGACGCTCAGCATGACGTGGTAAAAGGGAATCATGAGGTGATGCAGGGCGGCAGGTCTCCGGAAGATTTACCCTACGAATGATAGCTAATACAATGCGGAGGCAGCATCACAAATGAAACCATCACCATTCATCATACAACTCGCCAGTGAGCTGAAGAAGTACAAAGACCGCAAGTACCGGATCAACGCCCAGCGGTTCTTCAAGGAGAAGCTCGAACAACCGTGGATGCTCAAAGGGCCGATCTTCTACCAGATCGCCGATCAAGGCTGGCAGTGGCTCAAAGATCGACCCAAGAAGGAAGTCTTCGAAGTGTGCGAAGAGCTTTTGGGGAGCGACCTCGAGGCGCGCAAAGGACTCGCCTTCGACTTCGCTTTTCGCTGTCGCAAGGAGTTCAAGCCGTCGGATTTCGCGCGGTTCGAGCGCTGGGGCAAGAAACACTTCTCCAACTGGGGCAATGTCGACAGTCTTTGCTGCCGAGCCCTGGGGCATTTGATCTTCATGTATCCCGAATTGATACCCAAGACCAAGAAGTGGGCGAAATCCAAGAACATGTGGATGCGTCGCGCCGCGGCCGTCTGCCTGATCGTATCGCTGCGCAAGAAGCAGGCCTTGAAAGACGCTTTCGAGGTCGCCGACACCCTGATGATGGACGAAGAAGACCTGGTGCAGAAGGGGTACGGCTGGATGCTGAAGGAGGCGACGCACGAATTTCGCGACGAGGTTTACCGATACGTGTTGAAGCACCGGGCCGTCATGCCGCGCACGGCGCTGCGCTACGCCGTCGAAAAACTGCCTTCGGATATGCGCAAGGAAGCGATGAAGAAGACATGATATGCCGGGACCGCGGGGGTCCTGACCTGCTGCATCAAAGCCCCTGCGCCCGCCATTGCTTGAGCACCAGTTCGGCGAAGTCGCCCACGGCGGCGATCGCTTTGTCGCGATACTGCCGGGATTTCTCCGCGTTGTACTCGGGCAGCCCTTCGCCCTCTTTGTACAAGAGGATCGTGCCCGGCACCGGGTAGACGTCGGCGCCCGGTCGGAAGTACCAGGCCTGTTCAGGATCGTAAGCCTCGGCGTCGACCAGAGCCTCATCGACCGCCTGAACCATAGCGCTCTCATCGGCGCCGGCGTGACCGCCCACGTGGCCGAAGAACGCTTCGGTCAACTCCGCACAGAGCATCCACCAGTGGATGACGCAGATATTGATCCCGAAGTCGCGATGCCAGTCATGCGCTACGTCTTTGAGCACGCCGTTGTTGCCGCCGTGTCCGTTCATGATGATGACGTTTCGGAAGCCGCTGTGACCGAATGATTCGACGATGTCGCCGAGGCAGCGGGCGAAGGTATCGGGCCGCAGCGTGACGCAGCCTTCATAGCGATGCAGCGACTTGGTGATACCGAACGGCAGGGTAGGGGCTATCAGTGCGTTGATGCGTTCCGCGATGCCGTGGGCGAGGTGCTCCGGGATGAAGTTATCGGTGCCGAGACAGTCGCTGCCGTGGGCTTCCACGGTGCCGACCGGTAGGATGACAGTGTCGATGTCGTGGGGAACCAGGTCGCGGACCTTTAGCCAACTTAGTTTCTGCAGTTCGCGTTTCACCTAACCATCCAGCTTCGTCAGCAGCCGCTCCATGACTTTTTCGGTTTCGATGGCAGTGGTCTCGTCCCCTTCGAAGCGGTACTGATTGATGTCGCGCACCATCAGTTCCAGATCGTCGGTGGTCTCAACGGCGTACCAAATCTCCTGCTCAGCCCAGGCCAGACCTTCGCGCGTGAACGCCTCGGCGACTTCAGAATATATCGATGGGGACTTCCAGTCAAAACCGCTCAGGTTGATCTTCGGTGCGCCGGACATGCCGATGGTGTAGTAACGGCCCTCCGGCGTCGGTCCGAACACGGCGTCCGCCTTCTCCAGCATGCGCAGGGATGTCCGGAGCATGGCGGGACGAATGGTGGGCGTTCGGCTGCCCACGACCAGAACGCTTTTGTACCCGGCGGCAAAGCACTCGGTGAAGGCCTTCTCGATCCGTATGCCCCAACGTTCGCAGGATTGCTCGTACAGACTGAGGTTCCTGGCGAACGCCGTCGCCTTCTTGCCCGTCAGCTTTCTCTTCAGGTAATCGTAGATTATCTGGACAAACCGCTTGCGGTCCGGTTCATCGCGGTAGTACAGCCTGGTATCGACGTCGTCGAGTTCCAAAGCGTGGGTGATGGTATCGGAGATGAAGGCCTGGTGCAAGAAGCGCAGATCGTCGCCCCGGATAGAACCGAGGTCCATGCACGACCCGTCCTCGAACGGTTCCTGCACACATATGGCGATTACGCTGGAGTTCATACGGCTTGGTGTCATATTCTATCGTCCATTTGATCTCAAATCGGCGGCAATATAAATGCGCCCCCAGGCGGAGTCAAGAAAGCCTCGGCAAAAAAGTTGTGGCGGCGGCAAAACGTCGACCATCGATCGTCGTCACAGGACCCGACGCATCGCGGCGACCATGTCGTCAGGGGAGATGACACCCTGGCGCAGCATCATGACCCGGCCGCCCGGGTTCAGAAGCAGCGTTGTGGGCAGGGAGTAGAGCTTCAGCCCGAAGCGCGCCATGAAGTTTCTGGCGACTTCGGAGTCGGCCTTCTCAAGCTGCACGCGCACGGCCACGAAGCGTTTCGCCTCACGGATAACGTCGGGGTGACCGAACGTTTTTTTCTCCAGCACACGGCAGTTGGCGCACCAGGTCGCCCAGGTATCGATCAACACCGGCTTGCCCTCGGTCCTGGCCAGCGCCAGGCCTGCCTCCAGATCGGTGACCCAGGCGATGCCCGGCTCCGCCGGCTCGGTCGCGCCGCCGGAAGAGGTCGGCAACCACTGTGAGGCCGGGGGCAGGATCAGCCCGCTCAGGAGAATGACACCGACCAGCAGGTAGGCCCCGATGAGAAAGGCGACGACACCCAGGAATTTCCTCAGACGCAAAAACATGCCGGATTCGGCGGTCAGGCGGTCAAGACCGCCGCCGAACACTCCGAAGGCGAGCAAGAGTAGTCCGGTCAGAACGGCCAGAACGTTCGGCGCGATGATCGTCCGCAGGAAATACAATGCCATCAACAGAAGAACAAAACCGAAGAACTTCTTGACCGACTCCATCCACTCACCGGCTCTGGGCAGGGCGTTGATGGTTGAGGAAAACGTCCCGATGATGACAAACAAGGTCCCCAAACCGAGCGCGAAAACGAACAGCACGACAAACCCGACCACCGGCGAACCGTGGGTGGCGATGTACAGAAGAATGCCGGCCACGAACGGTCCGACGCAGGGCGAGATAACCAGCGCCGCCACCACCCCCAGGACGATGGCGCCCCCGACGCCGCCCCCGGTTTTGGTGGTGCCCAGTTTCTGTCGAAGGAACATCGGTACCTGTAACTCATATAGCCCGAACATGGACAGCGCGAACACCACGAACACGGCGGCGATCCCGATCACGACCGGCGTGCTGGCCAGCCAGGCGCCGAAGACGCCGCCCACCAACGACACGATCAACCCCATCAGACCGTACACGACCGCCATCGACCCCACGTAGAAAAGCGACATTATGAAACCCCATCCCAGCGAGCGCTGTTGCCCGGCGAAGATGCTGACGGTGATGGGGATCATGGGATAGGTGCAGGGAGAGAACGACAACAGAAGCCCCGTCACAAAGGCCAACCCGAGGGCGAGAAAATAGCCCCAGAATCCGTAGTGATCGATCAGGCGCTGAAGATCGCCGGCGGCCTGTACGCCGCCGTCGCCGTCACCCGGCGGTTCTTGCGGTGGTTCGATCCCTGCGAAGATGTCGGCGTGTGTCGGTGTGCCCATGGGACCGACGGTGACGGCCAGCGTCGTCTCAATCGTCTCAGGGGCGCGGCAGGTCGAGTCGTCGCAGGGCTGGTAAGTGAAGCGCAACGGCAAGTTGTACGTAGCGGCCGCGAGGTCCTCATCCACGGTGACCATGAACGCCACCACCGCGCGCTCACTGTAAACCGATATCGTCTCGTCGAGCAAGGCGGCATCGTGCCCTGACGGGAAGATCGGATCGTGGGGCGTGAGGCCGGCAATCGTATCGTACGACAACTCCGCCGGAATCAGCCAATCCTGATACGGCCGGGCGCTGTTGATGTGCCAACCCGGTTTGATGTCCACAATCAACGCCGCCGGATAGGTTCCGCCGGCCTCGGCGCTCTCGTATGAAAAGGCCGTGGACACATCCACCAACGGCTCGTCCGCGAGGGGTTGGAAACCAGGGAATTCTAATTGAGCCGAAACGCCGGCGCCGAGTAGACTAAACGCCGCAAGCAGAAGGCGCGCAGACAAATTGCGGCGCCGCCCAATGAAGTTCTTCATAATTGATGTTCCCTGAATGCCATCCCATGAGGGGTCAAGTCGTTCCAATGTTATTTCTGAGTTCTGCGGTCAGGGTAGGCCCTACGATCCATCAGGTCTGTCCCTGTTTCCGGCGAGCCGCCTGCGCCATGATCTCAGCCTTCAGCAGAGCCAGTAATTTGTCACCGTCGATCTTGGCGGCGATCTTGGCGGCGATTTTCTCGGCCAGGACCTCGACGAATTCCTTGGTAAACCAGTCGATCCGCCCCGCCGTGATCTTCTCCAACGAATCCTCCCAACTGCGATCGGCGCCGGCTGCAGCGTTGCCGGGCGAATCGGCCTCGACGACGATGCTCTCAGGCTCCGCATCGTGGATCATTTCCACTTCCTTTTTGAACTCGTCGATGAACCGCTCGACCGTTTCTCCCGACTTGGGTTGTCCCGCAGATGACCGGGAGCCTGGCGGCGGCGTGATCGGATCCACAAAGGAGGAATTATCGGTAAGAATCAATTCCAAGGGAGGGGTCGGTGCGTCGGCTTTCGACGGCGTTGTCCGAGCGTCGCGCTGCATCTCGTTGATGAACCACTCGTAGTCGTGGGCCCGATCCGTGACGTCGGGGGAAAACTGGTCCGGATCATTCATACCGTACTGATCCGAGGCGTTCAGAATATCGAGCTTGCCGGATGCCGACGGCTCGGCCGGCGCTCGAGGGGCGGTGCCGCCCGGCGTAATCTCGGCCGACTCGTCGCTGATGCGAATGCTCTCCACCCGAGATGAATCGGTTAGGTCAGTGTCGGTGTTGTCGTCGTGGTCGAGGCCGACGAGCTTATCCGTCGGACGCACCCTCCCGCTGCGGCCCATCTGTGTTTTGTCCATCACCTCCGAACCGGTGACCTCGATGCGGTCGAGACCCAGTGCGGCATCGATAGCAGCGTCGGCCAGGTCGCTACCCTCGAGGGGGTTGGAGACCGGCGACGACGGATGGGAAGGAGGCGCCGGCGCCCGCGTCACACCGGCCATAGCGGTGACACGGTCAATGAATTCTTTGGGGTTAAACGGTAATTCGATCACGGCTTCCGACGGGAACGGCAACTGCGGCTGACCCGGTTCGGCGAACAACAACATCGGCGTAGCCACGAAGCGATGGTCGTGGCTGATGCGCTCGTAGAACGGCGAGCCGCTCTGATCGGCGAGGCTTCCGCCCACAATCAGCAGATTGGGGCGTGAATGGTTGAGAACTTCCATGGCCTTCTGAGCGGTTCCGATCGAGATGACTTCGAAACCGTTCTGTCTCAGAACGGTGGTGGCGACACCGCGAATGGTATCCGACGCTTCGGCCAGGAGAATCTTCTGGGGCATAGCTTAACTCACTCCTTGGTTTGCTTGTCGGCCAGTTTCGACGATGCCTCCTCCAGGAATTTCCGGTCGGCTTTGCTGATGTTCTCGATGCCGACTTCGTTGATCTTGTCAAGGATAGCATCCACTCGTTTCATTATGTCCTGCGCCTTCTGACGATTCTTCTCAAGCTTAGCGCTTTGGCGTTGATAGCGCAAGTCTTTGAACTTTCGACCCAGACGGATCCACCGCCAGTCGAGTTTCATGTAAGTCAGCGCAAACAGGGCGCCACCCGCGTGCGCCCAGTGGGCGATGTTACCGGCGGAAAACAGAAAACCCAGAATCATCATGCCCGGAATGGCGTACTTGACCTTTACCGGAAAGAGAAAATAGATGTACAAAAGACGGTTCGGGAACATAATCCAGTAGGCCACCAGCACGCCGTAAATGGCCGCCGAGGCCCCAATCACCGGATAGGGTTGGGATGAACTGATCATCATCGTCAGAAAGGCCCCAGCCAGTCCCGCCGCCACGTAGAAGCGTGCGAAACGTCGGCTGCCCCAACTCCACTCGATCTCGGTGCCAAACATCCACAGGGCGAACATATTGAAGAATATGTGGCCGAAACCGCCATGCAAAAACATATAGGTGAACGGCTGGTAAATCAGATTGGGGAACTCGCTGAAGAACTTGGCCGGAATAAGCCCAAGTGTCCAGGCCAGCCCCAGTTCGACGTATTGGTTGTAGATAATCTGGACGATGAAGATCGCCCCATTGGCCACCAGCATCAGTTTGATGAACGGCGAAAGGCCGCCGGGGCCGAACCCGAAGCCGCCGCGACGGGGTTGACTGTCAAACTGATAGGGTCTCATCATGTTATCTATCGGTTGTTGGCGACAATCCGTTTACCGGCCGCGGTCTTGTTGCCCTTTCAGACTCCGCGGCCGCCGTTTCAACTGTCCGTCCGGTCTTTGTCATCTCCCTCCGGGAGATCATGTCGCGGGACGCCTCAGCCGCCGCCGTATCGGGGCAGAACCACCTTCCACAAAAGCAGGCCCAAGGCCAGCACCAGAATCCACGATATCAACTCATGCCATACCAAGATGATTTCTCCTGACCGGCCTGTTCCGGTCTATTATACTCATTAGCACCACAAACTAAAACCGTTTTTTGGGGCAAAAGGCTCCCGGATGGTGTGAGATAAAGGGTATCAGTACCGCCATATGTGGAACACACACCTGAATCCCCTCTCAAGAGGGGATTCAAGGTCGCACCGGTGGGAGGCTCGGAAGTCTCGGTCTGTGGATAACGCTCCGCGGCTGTCATCGCGGGCGACCGGAGGGGGCACGGCAATCTCATCCGTCATTTTCTGCACTAGAAGGAGATTGCCGCGGTCGTCAGCGACGACCTCGCAATGACGTCACCGGGGGCCCTAAACTCTCCCGTCGCGCGGTCTTCATAGCACGGTACCCCACCAAGAGCGGAGCGGCTGGTGGGTTTCTCAAAAACGGTAGGGCAGGTCTGTCTTCAGACCTGCCGCTCTGAAAACGTCAGGAGCACAGGGCTCCTGACGTACTGAAGACCGGGTTACGCCAGCACCTTTTGCAAACGGTCGGTCAACTGCGCCTTGGGCACGGCGCCGACAATCTGGTCGACCACCTCACCGTTGCGGAAAATCAACAGCGACGGGATCGACATGATATTGTACTTACCGGGCGTCTTGTTGTTGGAGTCGACGTCCAGCTTGGTGACTTTCAGTTTACCGTAGTATTCTTTCGCGATTTCCTCAAGAACCGGGGCGATCATTTTGCACGGACCGCACCAGGTAGCCCAGAAGTCGACGATTACGGGCAGGTCGGACCCGAGAACTTCGGCTTCGAAACTGTCGTCGGTAATCTCAACGGGCTTGCTCATCATTTCCTCCGATATTGGTCAAAGACTATTCTTTTCTTTTCCCTTCAACGTCCCATGCCCGGCAAGGTTCCACGCAGCCGGGCTCACGTATTGGATTGCAATATACGCCTTAATGATTCAGGGGAAAGGGATTTAATCGGTGGGGGGCGGGTGTCGAACAACTTCGTATTGCAGACTTAAGCGCGTAGGGTGGGGGCTTGTCTCCTACCCGTCGAGCGGCGGACACAAGGCCCGCCGCTACGCGGGAGGCTGCCTATTCGTGACTAATGTACGTCCTCGTGCACCGGATTCATCAACCTGGGGTGGCCCGGACCTTGGGGAGTGTTGAAAAACCTCCACGGACCGTTGTGTCAGGTCTTGATTCGCCGAAGGCGGATTGTGAGCTGACACACAATTACGTGCTGGACAAGGGCGGCAGGTCACACAAATCCGCTGGCGCGGATTCGCAAGACCTGCCGCAACCCCACGGAGAGACTTTTTCAACAAGCCCCTTGGTCCGGGTCTCAATTAACGAGACGCCCGCCACGAAACCCGGACGAACGTCCGGGCCACCGAGCCGGCGGCATGCAAGTGGGTTCGTTTCGTACCTTTTTCACTTCACATAATAGAATCGGTGATGATTCAGAGGGCGGTATGGGTAGGAGGTGATTCCGGAGCCGGTTGGCGTTGATCCGTTCTGTGCTGGCGGACATGGAGCTGGTCCTTTATTGGCGAATGCGCGGACGCATTCTGTGGGGAATCGGTGGTGTTTCCGGTTGGGGTGAAGTAAGGAATCGGCTTCGCCGATGTCGAAACCGCAGGGGTTTCGACCTACGGTTACTCGCGGCCAAGTCTAAAGACTCGGCCACCACAAGCATAAGAGTGTCGAAACCGCAGGGGTTTCGACCTACGAGACTAATCCTCCCAAGGCATGTTGTGCCACGACGCATACTCCGCGATTGCATTGTCCGAAATACTGTAATGTACTCCCTTAAACGACTGGCGCTCGTTCCGCATGCCGGCCTCCGTGCACAGGGAGTCGATCAGGCTGTAGAGCATGCCGTATTCCTTGGATTCCCCCTCTGCGATGTATGGCTCCTCGGCGACGGCGAGGAGCGCCTCACCAAGTGAGCCGTCTTCACACTCGTCCGGGAGCTTGTCCAGGGCATATCTCAGCATTGCAGCGATCACGACGCTGATGCGGTGAGTTCTCGCATCCGGCCCGATCTCTTTCAGTATCCGGATGAACGCCGAGTACGTCTGGGACCCGACTATCTGCTCGAATTCTGGAAGCATAACAGAACCTTATGCAGCATTCCAACCGGGTGAGGGTGGCCCGGACCTCGGTCCGGGTCTCAATTAACGGGACGCCTGCCACGAAACCCGGACGAACGTCTGGGCCACCCAGCCTACAAGTCTAAACCCGCGTCTTCACCGTTTTCGCTGCCCCCCGTGAGAACGACTTGACCTGTTCGGCGAAGGCTTCCAGGCGGGTGTCTTCGCCGGAGTCACGTAGGCCTTCGTAGCTGATGTTCAGCCACGGGATCGAACCATAGTCCTCGGAGACTTTCTTGGAGAGCGAACTCACCACCGTGCCCGGCATGCAATTAAACGGCATCGCATTCACGATCCCGCCCACGCCCTCCAGCGCCATCTCGATCGCCTTGCCGATCGACAACACCGCCTCGCCTTTGAAGTCGCGCGGCAGGTAGGATGACGCCAGGTCGAGCGTCTTGTTGGTCGGGTACTCGTGACCGAGATTGAAGCCGCGCGAGGCCGCCTTGATCAGTTTGTTTTCCTCGCGCTGCTGCATGAACACTTGCAGGCTGCCTTTCAGCAGACCTTTGTAGTCGCGCTGAAGCCAGGCGTCGCGGCGGAAATCGAGCGAGGTGTACATGGGCCACTCACAGAAAGTGGCCAGCCAGACCTCAAGGCCGAGCTTCTCGAGTTTTTCGATCAGGAAGTTGTTCGAGAAGCGGTTGTTGCGCAAATAAATCTCACCGACCACGCCGACCACGGGACGCCGCTGCCCGTTCGATTTGATCTTGCCGAACTCCGCCGCCGCCTCGATCAGCAACGGTTGGTACGGTTCGTCGTGCAGGATAGCGTGGTCCAGCCGTCCGATATAGCGGTAGTACAGCTTCTCCGTTTCACCGGGGGTCGATTCGTAGGGGCGGGTGCGGTGCAGCATTTTCTGAAGGCAATCCACCACCACCGAGCCGCTCCAGGCAAGCTTGCGAAACGGCGTGTTCTCCAGCCCGAACTGACCGTAACCGTCGGCCGAGTTGGGGGAGAAGATCGGCACGTTTTTGTAGCCCAGGTCGTCCAGCACGATGCGGTGGTACTGGTTGTACAGCCCGAACCGACACGGCCCGTCGGCGCCCGGCATGAAAAACACGGCGCGCTCCGGGTCGGCCCGGCCGGACTTGAGATACTTGACCATGTCGCCGGTGGTGACCGCGCAGGGGAAACACTCCTTGCCGGAGGTGAACCTTTTGCCGTACTCCAACGTCAGATCGTCCGGTTCGTCGATCACTTCCGCGGTGAGTCCGCAGTGTTCCATGGCGGCCCGTATCGGGTAGGCGTGGTCGCACATGTTGGGGATGTAGATCGTTTTCTCGAACGGTCGGAACCGGCCGTTGGCGACGCTGAACGCCGTCACCGGCGGGCTGAACTTGTAGAAACGCAGCGAATCGATAAACGCCTCGCAGCGGGTGATCATACCGGCGTCGGCCGAGTGTTCATCCAGTTCCAGTTGCAGATACGGTTTGCCGGACATCTGCTTGCGGAAGAAGTGCGAAATGAACGAATCCGGCCCGCACCCGAACGAGGTAATATAGACGGCGTACAGGTTGGGATGTTTGCGAATGCGGTCGGCCATCCCCAGGATGCAGCGACCGTAGCGCCAGTACATGTAGGGGAAGTCGTCGTCGCCGTTGGGCGGCAGGAAATCCATCGGCAGCGCCTTGAGGCCCAGGTGGCGGGCCTTGTCCGGCAGATCCAAAGACAGGCGCGGGTCATAGCCGTTGTACGGTCGGCTGATTACCACCAGCACTTTCTCATCCGGCGCGATCTCCTTGAGAACTCGCTCGCCCTCCTCGTACAACTCCCGCTTGTAAGCCTTGTAGGCGCGCAGACCGCACTCGACGGCGCGCCCCAGTTGCCGATCCGAAAGCCTGAGATCTTTGGCCACCTGTCGCAGGCCGTGCTTGAGACTGGCTGCGTTCTGACTGAGGTTGACGGAGGGGGTGATAAACCGCACGCCGGCGGCGTCGAAATCGAAACTCGGCCTGATCGACGACCCGATTGCCTGCACGTAGGGGCAGATGTAAGCGCCGTCGTTGCTCTCGTCGGTTTCCTCGGCCACCTTGATCACGGATGGCAGGAAGATACAGTCGACGTCTTTCTCGAGCAGATTGGCCACGTGCCCGTAGACCATCTTGATCGGGAAACAGGTTTCGGCGCTGAACAACTCCAGGGCGTCCTCGACGATGGCGTGATTGGAGACGTCGGAGTTGACGACGCGGTAGCCGAGTGACTCGAAGAAAGCCAGCCAGAACGGATAGTACTCCAGGAAGTGCAGCACTCTCGGAAGGCCGATCCGTCCCCTGGGCTTGTCCGACTTGGCGAACTTGAGATAGCGCTTGTATAACAGTTTCTGGCGGAGCTTAACGTAATCGGGCGGCAGATCCTCTTTGGATTTCTGAGTGACGTCGTACTTCTCGCAACGGCTGCCGTAAAACAGCGGTTCTTCACCCTCCAACTCCACCTTGTGAATCTCGCACTGGTTGGAGCAGTCCTCACAACTGAAACTGCTGATGGTGTACTTTCTTTTGTGCAGATCGAAGCCGCGGAAGCGGGTCTTGAAGCCTGGTTCGTCCAGTCTTTCGGCGGCCAGGATGGCCGCGCCGATAGCGCCGGTGACGTCGTGGTGCGGCGGCACTGTGATTTTCCGACCGACCAGTTTCTCAAAAGCGGCCACCACCGCCTTGTTCCAGGCCACGCCGCCCTGGAAAAAGATGTTCTTGCCGATGCGCCGGTCGCCCACCACTTTGGTGAGGTAATTGGAGACGATGGAATAGGCCAGTCCGGCGATCAGGTCGTCGATGCCGGCGCCGGTGCGTTGGTGGGCCACCAGGTCGGATTCCATGAACACCGTGCAGCGCTCACCGCAGCCGACCGGGCACTGCGCTCTTAGCGCTTTCTCGCCGAACTCATGTTCGATGTGGATGGCCAGTTTCTCCGCCTGCTCCTGCAGAAACGATCCGGTGCCGGCGGCGCAGGCCTTGTTCATTTCGAAATCGATCACGGTGCGGTCGTCGATGGAGATATACTTGGAATCCTGACCGCCGATCTCGAAGATAGTGTCGACCTTGGGGTCGATGGCGACGGCGGCTGTGGCCTGGGCGGTGATTTCGTTACGCACCACGTCGGCGCCGACGAAGTCGCCGGTCAAATAGCGCCCGGAACCGGTCGTCCCGACGGCCCGGACGTTGATCCGGTTGCCGACTTCCTCGCCGATCTCGGCCAGCCCGCGCCGCACCGCCTCAATCGGGCGACCCTCGGTCATGAGATAGCGTCGGGCGATGACGCGCTGGTCCTGGTCGATCAGCACCAGGTTGGTGGAGAGCGAGCCGACGTCGATACCCAGGAAGACGTCGAGGTTGTCGATATCGCGCGGGCGCTCCGCCTCGGTGACGGCATAGTATTTGGTGTCGGGAAAGTTGAACGACAGCGCCTCGCGCCCCGAGTTCGGCACCTTGCGATACTTCAGGTAAGAGTCGATCTTGGACGGATCGAAATCTTCAACCACGCTCTTTTTCTGTTGCGCCAAAAGCGCCGCGCCCAGGGCGACGACCGTGTTGAAATGTTCCGGGATAATCAGCTTACCCGGCTCCAATTCGAGGATCTCGGTGAAGGCCCGCACCATGCCGGGGTTGGCGGCCACCCCGCCGGCGAAAGCGATGGGCTCGACGAACCTCTTGCCTCGGGCGATAGAGCTTTTGAAATTGCGCGCCACGGCGAAACAGAGGCCGGCCACAATATCAAAGTCGGGGGTGGCGATTTGTTGCAGGTGGATCATGTCGGACTTGGCGAAGACGGAACATCGTCCGGCGATGCGCGGCGGGTTTTTCGACTTGAGCGCCAGTTGCCCGAACTCTTCTTCAATACTGATTTTCAGCCGCCCCGCCTGTTGATCCAGAAACGACCCGGTCCCGGCGGCGCACTGGGCGTTCATGGCGAAATCGACCACCAACTGCTTGTCGCTGTCCAAAAGCAGCAACTTGGAGTCCTCGCCGCCCATCTCGATCACGGTTTTGGCTTCGGGGACGACGCGGTAGCAACCCGCGGCCAGGGTGCCGATCTCGCCGAAGAAACGACCGCCCAGCACCTTTTGGGCCGTCTTGCCGCCGATGCCGCTGGCGCCCAGGCAAAACGACTGCGAGGTCAGATGGCCGAAGTGCTCGGTGAGCAGGGCGGCCAGCGTTTCAAACGGGTTGCCCTGAAAACGGCGATAGGCCGACTCCACAATTTGATCGTTCTCGACCAGCACGACCTTGACCGACACCGATCCGATGTCGATCCCTAGAGACCGTCGCGTTGCTTCCATGCGCACAAATCAATACCTGTCCGTTGTGGAATGCAAGTGATTTATACGAACTTACGTCATCTTCTGAAAAGCGTTGGCCTTTGCCCTTGTATGTCGTATATTCAGCGCCCGAAGGAGTAAAATGCGGCTGGTAGTGCAGAGAACCACGGGTGTCGAAGTAACAATCGACCGTCGGATGCACGCCGCGACGGCGGCGGGACTGTTGGTGCTGTTCGCCACCAAGCGCGGCGATCAGGAGGCGTCGTGCGTCTGGCTCGCCGACAAGCTGGCTAACCTCCGCATCTTCGAGGACGATGAGGGTAAGATGAATCTCTCGGCGCTCGACGTCGGCGGCGAGATCATGGTCGTGTCGCAATTCACCCTCTATGCCGACACCCGCAAGGGACGCCGCCCGTCTTACAACGACGCTATGGAGCCTGAGGAGGCCGAACGGCTCTACGACTGCTTCATCGATCGGGTCAAACGTTTTGGACTCACCGTGCAGAGCGGCCTCTTCGGCGCCCGCATGGACGTTCGTTTCGTCAACCACGGACCGGTCACTATCATTGTCGATCATGAAGTATGAGCACCTGACGCGGCTGGCCGAACGGTACCGCCTGGTGCTCGGCTCCGGCTCGCCGCGCCGGGTCAGACTGCTGACCGAGACCGGTGTCACGTTCGAGCAGATCGTGCCCCGCGTGAAGGAGGAACGGCGCGATGACGAGCCGCCGTACGACTTCGCTGAAAGGATGGCGGTGGAGAAAGCACGAAGCGTGGCCGACGGCGTCGGCAAAGGCCGGGTGGTCATCGGCTGTGACACCATCGTCGTGCTCGACGACCAACTGCTGGGCAAACCGACCAGCGAAGACGACGCCAGGCGCATCTTGACGGTCCTGTCGGGTCGCAGGCACACCGTCGGCAGCGGCGTGGCGCTGGCGGGGCCGGGCGGAAGGGTCGTATCCGGCTACGAACTGACGGTCGTCTACTTCAACGACGTCAACAGCGAACAGATTCGAGCCTACCTCGACTCCGGCGAGCCGATGGACAAGGCCGGGGCCTACGGCATCCAGGGGATGGGGGCCTTTTTAGTTGACAAAATCGAGGGCCACTTGGATAATGTTATCGGTTTACCGCGTCTTTTGCTGGATAAACTGGCTTCGAAGATGCTGGACTCCGAACGGTAGAGCACACCGATGACGATGAACGAACTGTACAGCAAGATCGGAAAGCTCCTGCGGATCGAACGGACCCGACGGGAGATACAACTGAAGGATATGGCTGTGGAGTTGAGGATGTCCGAGGCCAATCTCAGGGCGATCGAAGATGGCGACGCTTCCCGGTTGCCGTCGGAGTTGTACTTCAAGCTGTTCGCTAAATCGTATGCCGAGGCGTTGGGAATCGACTACGAGGCCACGGTCGACGCCATCGAGCAGGATCTGGCTGTCTCCAAGCAAGCGGAGGCGAAGACCGATACAGCCGAGGCCACACCCGCCGCCCGGTCGCAGGCAGCCGGGGAAGCATCCGCCAACGGCGCCCGACGGCAATTGAAGAGTCTGCTTTATCTGATCGCGGCGGTGGTGGCGCTCTTTCTCGTCGTGGTTGCGGTCAACGAACTCTTCCTGAAGGATTCCGACATCCGGCCGGCCATTGACTCCACAGAAGTGCCCGAAGTCGAGTCGGTGGCGACCGCAGTCCCCCCGTCCGATGAACTCTCCGGCTATGACTGGGACGTTCCCGCATACCATGAACCGGATCCGATGACGCTGATGCTTCTGGCTAGCGCGGAGTGCTGGGCTACCGTTCTTTCCGACGGTGACACGGCCGTCTATCGTACGTTGACGCCCGGTTGGCGCTATGAGGTCACGGCTCAGTACCGGCTGCAGGTATCGGTGGGCGTACCGTCGGTGGTGGATATCGAACTCAACGGTCAGCCGGTGAACCTCCGCGATCCGGAATCAGGTCGCATCGCCGCCGTCGAGATCGACCAGGTTAATCTCGCACAGTTTATGGCGCGACCGCTCACTGTCGCACCGTCCACTGGTCAGCCTGGTGAGGCTGCGTCGGGTGAATCGAACAACGCAACGATAAACGAAAACGAGTCGCAGGACAGTCTTTGAGATAGGCCGACAGGCATGAGTTTCAAATCACTGGTTGGACGCATCAAACTAAGGCAGCTCAAGAGCCGCATGGAACCGCAGCAACTGGCTTTTCCGGCGTCGCTGGTCAAACCGAAGCAAATACTGGTCTGCCTGCCGGCGGGTCTGAGAGAATTGACGCTGCTGAAGCAGTTCCTGCCGATCATCAAGGAGATGTTCCGGGCCACCGAAATCACTCTGCTTTCTCAGCCGGGCGTCAAAGTCAACGACATGTACCCCCACAAGGGTTTCCACATCCTGTCACCGACGACCGACCAGATGACCTGGACCGGCCTGCCCAGGAGAAGCTATATCAAAATGCTCCAGGAGTACCGATTCGACCTGGTGCTCGATCTCAACTTGCAGTCGACGCCTTTCGTGTCGGGCGTTCTCTTGAGTTTTCCCGCCGCCGTGCGCGTGGGGCGCGGCAACCACCTGGGGGAACCATTCTACAATCTCGAAATCAAGACCCGCTATCTGCGCGACGAGCGGAATATATACCGCTCCATGCTCAACACCCTTTCCACCATTAAGTCCGCCGGCGACCCGGCTCCGCTGGGGAGCAACCCTTGATCGGTTCGGAGGCATTGTGTATCTAAAGCGTCTCGACATCCTCGGTTTCAAATCCTTTGCCAATAAAACGGCCCTGCATTTTTGCAACGGCATCACCGCCATCGTCGGCCCCAATGGATGCGGCAAGACCAATATTCTCGACTCGCTCCGCTGGGTGCTGGGCGAACAGCGCGTCACGCTGCTGCGCGGAAGCAAAATGGAAGAGGTCATCTTCAACGGCACGCGTGACGTTAAGTCGCTCGGTATGGCCGAAGTGACCCTGTCGTTGATCAACAACCGCCAGATCCTTCCGACCGAATACAATGAAGTGCAGGTGACGCGGCGTCTGTTTCGCTCCGGCGAGTCCGAATACCTGCTGAACAAAGTCCCCTGCCGTCTGCGCGACATCCACGACCTTTTTTATGACACGGGGATGGGCGCCCATTCCTACTCGGTCATTCAGCAGGAGATGATCGACGCCGTCATTTCCGACAAGGCCGAAGAGCGGCGGTTTCTGTTCGAGGAAGCGGCCGGCATCACCAAGTACAAACAGCGCAAGAAGGCGGCCTTGCGCAAGCTCGAAGCCACCGAGGGTGACCTGCTGCGTCTGAACGATATCTACTCCGAGGTGCAGACGCAGGTCCGTTCTCTGAACCGTCAGCAGAAGAAGGCGCAACGGTACCAGGACCTGCTTGATGAGATCAAGGACTGGGAACTGTATTTGGGCAGGCTTCGTCTCACCACCGCGCAAGCGGAAACTCGGCGGTTGCGCGAGCAGTTCACCGCGCTGACCGATCAACGCATGGAGCGACAGGCCCTGATTGATCGGCTCTCATCGCAGTTGGAGAACGACCGCAAAGAGCAGATCGATCTGGAGCAGGACCTCAGCGCGGTAGGCGCCGAGGTTTACGGCGTTTCCGAGAAAGCCCATGTGCTCGAACGCGAGATATCCATACTCATCGAGAAACGGGCCAACGCACGCTCGCTGATCGAACGCGACCAGAATGACATCCGGGCGCTTCAGGCGCGCGCCGAGATACTCACCGGACAGTCCGAACAAAGTCACGGCCATCTGGATGAGCACAAAAGAGAACACGAGAAGCTGATCGAAGAACTGGCCGCGGCCCAGGAAGAACAGGCCGTCGCCGACCGTGAACTGCTCGAAGCGCGCGCCGTCAGGGAAGACGACAATCGCGAGTTGATCGACCTGGAGGGCGAACTCTCCTCGGGTAGGACTGCGGATGACAACCTACGCCGTCAGGAACAGGAGTTGGACGACGCAATCGAGGCTCTCCAGCAGCAGTTGTCACAGCGGCGGGATATGCAGACGCAGTTGCGCTCCAGATTGGCCGAACGGCAGCAGGCGCTGACTGACGTGCAGGCCCGACGCACGGCCGCAGAGGAATCAGAAGCGGCGGTATCGGAGCGGATCGAACAGTTTATCGAGAAGAACGAGCAGATAACTCGGGAGCAATCCAATCTGGCGGCGTCCTTGGAGGCCTGTCAGGTACGGCGCAATCTGCTTGAGGACATGATCCTGCACTACGAGGGCTACGCCTCCGGGGTGGTCGAGGTGATGGAGATTCGCGAACGGTTCGGCGGTATCCACGGCACGGTGGCCGAGAAATTCGTGCCGGCCGAAGGCCTCGAGGCGGCGATGGAGGCCGCTCTCGGCGAGATGGCCGGGTTCATCATCTGCGACAGTCGTCCCCACGCCGAACAGATTGTCGAATACCTCAAAGAAGAAGGCAAAGGCAGGGTCGGCCTTCTGGTGCCGGACAGCGGCACGCTCAACCCGCTGGTCAAACGTCCGGAGATTGAGGCCGACTGTTTCCTCGGATGGCTGGACGCCTCCGTCTCCACCGACGACGAGTTGCGATCCCTGATGCAGGCCGTGCTCTCCCGTACCGCCGTGTTCGCGGCAGGCGCCGATCCTTCGGAGATACTGGAGCACCTGCCATTCGGGTTCAGCGCCGTCTCAACCGACGGCATGCGCTACAGTCGAAACATCATCACCGGCGGGGCCGAAGAGAAGTTCCCCCTGTTCCGTCGCGAGGAAAAACTGGCCGAACAGGACGGGTTCATAACCGAGCTCTCCGAGAAGCAAGAATCCCTTCACAAGGACAAGAACAAAAACATTGCCGGGCTCGCCGCGGCCCGCGCCGAGTCGTCACAGTTGGCCGACCAACTGGACGGCCTAGCCGACGATCTCAACGCCGCCCGGCAGAGAATCAGCGAAACCGAGTACCGATTGGGCACGATAGAAGATGAGCTGACCCGGCTTGACAACGAATGCCGCAACCTGGCGGGCAAGATTGAGAAAATCCGCCACCAGCAGTATACTCTGGGTCTCGATACCGGCCGGCTGGCCGATCGGAAACAGTCGCTGGTCGACCGCATGTCGCGAGCCGGCGATGACCTGGACGCGCTCGAAGCCAAAGCCGCCGCTCTTTCGGATCAGGTATCGAAGAGGCAGGTGCAGTTGGTCGAGTCGCGCAGCCGCATCGAGCAAGTCGAAAGTAAGATCTCGCACCTGGCTGAGTTGAAGCTTGAGATAGAGAATACTATCGAAGCCAAGCAGAACGAGATCACTTGCGCTCATCGGGAGATCGCGACCGGCGAGGAGAAAGCATCCGAACTGGAGCAAACTCTCAAGGACGTGTTCCGCAATCGCACCGAGGCGATCGAACGGCAGCAGCGGCTGCGCGGTGTGCAGGCCGACCTCATGTCGCGCGTCTCGCAACGGGAAGAGCAAATCAAGGAAGTCCGCGCCGACAAGGATTCGCTGAATGAGCGGATTCACCAACTGGAAATGCGCATCAACAGTTTCGACTCCGAGATCGAGAGCATCCGACAGCGCATCCGGGAAGAGTACAGTCTGGACCTCGACACGGTCGAGACGGTGCGACCGGACGACAAACGCTCCGACGACGAGGCTCGCACCTATCTCACTGAATGCAGGGAACGGCTTAAGAGTTTCGGCGCCGTCAACCTGTTGGCGCTCGAAGAGTATCGCAAGGCCAGCGAGCGGGAGAGCTTTCTCAAGGAGCAGCTTGACGATCTCACCGCGGCCAAGGACGATCTGAAAACGACGATATCCAAGATCAACCAGACGGCCCGGCAACTCTTCCTGGAAACGTTCGGAAAGGCGCGCGGCAATTTCAAGCGACTCTTCGTCGATCTTTTCACCGGCGGCGAGGCGGACATTTACCTCGAGGACCCGTCCGACCCGCTGGAGTCGGATATCATGATCATCGCCCGACCGCGCGGCAAGAAGCTGCTTTCCATCACCATGATGTCCGGCGGTGAGCGCGCTCTTACCGCGATCGCACTGCTGTTCAGCCTCTATCTGGTCAAGCCGTCGCCGTTTTGTATTCTCGACGAAATCGATGCTCCGCTTGATGACGCCAACTGTCGGCGTTTCCTCAACATCATTCGCAAGTTCTCCGAGCAGACACAGTTCGTCATCATTACACACAACAAGATCACCATGGAATCGGCCGAGAACCTCTACGGCGTAACCATGGAGCAACCGGGCATCTCGAAGTTGGTGGCGGTCAAGTTCAACGAGGTCGCCGAGGATGAACGAACCGGACAACTGATCATCGGTGTCCCCGACTCATCGGGTTATGAGGTGGACCGTGTGGAACGGTCGCCGAGGGCCGAGGTTGAGACGACACTGCCGGAGAACGTGGCCGAGCGGTTGAACGCCGACTTGACCATCGTCGACGACGGCCAGACCGACCATTGATCGGACCGGCGCATGTTCAATGCCTTTCAAAAGCTGAAGAACTCCCTCAGTCGCACCAAGGATAATATCCTTGGGAAAATCTCGGAGGTGGTGCTCCGGCGGCGCATCGACGACGACCTGCTCGCTGAGATCGAGGAGATTCTCATCGAAGCCGACGTCGGCGTTCCGGCCACCATGCGGCTGATCGAGAGCGTCAAAAGCAAGGCGCGCGAACGCAAGCTGACCGAGGGGGGTGAGGTGATAGCGTTGCTGAAGGAGGAGATCGCGGCCATTCTGACGCAGAGTCGGGTAGAGCACGGCGCCGACACGGCGCGGCCGGTCGTCTGGCTGATCGTGGGCGTTAACGGCGTCGGCAAGACCACCACCATCGGCAAACTGGCGACGCTGTTCGCCGCCGAGGGGAAGAAGGCGATGATCGCCGCTTGCGACACGTTTCGCGCCGCCGCCATCGATCAGGTGGCCATCTGGGCGGAACGCAGCAACGTCGACATCGTCCGTTCGCAAACCGGCTCGGACCCGGCGGCGGTGGCCTTCGACGCCGCCAAAGCCGCCGCCGCCCGCGGCGTCGATGTGCTGCTGGTCGATACCGCCGGACGACTGCACACCAAGACCAACCTGATGGAAGAGCTGAAGAAGATTCGCCGTGTTATCAATAAAGCGGTGCCGGATGCGCCCGTCTACAGCAAACTGATCATCGACGGTTCCACCGGACAGAACGCCCTGTCTCAGGTGAGACTGTTCACCGAGGCGGTCGGGTGCGACGGGATCATCGTGACCAAGCTCGACGGCACGGCCAAAGGCGGCGTAATTATCGCCGTGTCCCAAGAGCTCCGCGTGCCGGTGGAGTTCATCGGGCTGGGGGAGGGGATCGATGACTTGCAGCGATTCGACCCCAACCGTTTTGCGGAGGCTTTGTTCGCGTGAAGACACTGAAGGTTGAAACGAACGTGCGGCGGCAGATGATCGACGTTACTTCGCGCGTGCAGGAAGTCGTCATCGAAAGCCGTCTCCAGTCGGGTTTGGTGATCTGTTTCGTGCCGCACACTACGGCTGCGATCACCATCAATGAGAACGCCGACCCGGACGTCACCCGCGACATTTTGTACAAACTCGGCAAAGAGATACCGAGGGACGACGATTACCATCACCTGGAAGGGAATTCGGACGCCCACATCCAGGCGTCGCTAATAGGCGCGTCGCAACAGATACTGGTCGAGAATCGACGTCTGGTTCTCGGACGCTGGCAAGGTATCTACTTCTGCGAATTCGACGGCCCGCGACAGCGGCGTCTGATCGTCGAGGTCATGCCGCTTGCTTGAAATTCGCATAATCGTCGTCGGGAAAGACAAAAACACCTGGGTCACGGACGGTTGCGCTCACTTCGAAAAACTGTTATTACGTTATGCCGACGTTTCCTGGCGGACACTTCCTGCGGAGAAAGCCGGCTCAGGGTTGTCGGCAACCGAGATCAGGAAACGGGAAGCGGCCCGTATTCTGAAGGAATTCGGTAAGGGGTTCCACGTTGCCTTGGCCGACTGCGGACAGGCTCCCGACTCGTGCGGTCTGGCCCGATTGTTGGAGCAGTGGCAGGCGCGCTGCGGCGGCCGTATCAGTTTCATCATCGGTGGCGTCTATGGTCTGGATGATTCCGTGCTTTGCCGAGCGGACCTGGTCCTGTCGCTGTCACCGCTCGTATTCTCCCATCAACTGGTGCGCCTGGTTTTGCTGGAGCAGCTTTACCGCGCCTTTTCTATCCTGGCCAACACCGACTACCACAAATAGGAACGTCCGGCCGCGAGCACGACCGGACGTCCGAGGGCAAAAGATACGAGGTGGAGTTTTATTTCAGAAGAACCATCTTCTTGGTATCGTTGAAGCTGCCGGCCTCGAGGCGGTAGAAGTACACTCCGGAAGCGCCGCCGCCGCCGCCGGAATCGAGGCCGTCCCAGGTCACCGTCTGCGTGCCGGCCGGAGCCCGACCGCTGAACGCGCGCACCAGTTTGCCGGCGACATTATAGATGCGGATCGACCACTGGCCCGCCTGCGGCAGGGAGAAGCTGATCGAGGTGGCCGGGTTAAATGGGTTCGGGTAGTTCTGCGACAGCGTGTACTCGCTCGGCAGTTCGCCCGCCTTCCTCACGGAAACATACGGTCGGCCCTGGTAGTCAACGATCTCTTGACGTTTCAGCACCGGGGCCGTCTCACCACTGTACGGAACCTCCAGCAAGCGGTTTTCACCCGGCTTGATCATACCGGTACCGAGGTTGTAGATCAGGACCCGCAGTTCACCCTCGACCACGGCTTGGATCATGTCCATCTCTTCCGCGTCGGGAGCCAGTTGCGGCATGTCGACCGTTGTAGCGTCGTCCACGTCGAAGATGAACAGAGCCGCGCCGATGTCGCTGACGGCATCGGTGGTTACATCGAGTCGCCCGTCGCCGCACACGGTCGAAACCAGTAGCTCCTCGGGATACGGACTAAGCTTGGGAATCGGGTCGGCGTCACCGACTATGATGCGGATTAAGAGCACCAGGTCGGCCACACTGAGCGTCACGCCGTCGGCGTTGACGTCGGTGGCGGCAATCTGGCCCGCCAGATTTACGGTGAACACCTTGAGTCCATGGATGAAGTAGTTGGAGAAAACCACCGCGTCGGCGATCTCGTAAGGCACGCCGTTGAGATTGATATCGCCGCGATCGTCCAGCGAATCGGGATGGGTGACGCAGATGCCGCCGTTGATGAACTCGACGCAGCGGATGGGATCGATCTTGCCGCCGCCGAAACACTCATCGCGTGTGCCCAGGCCGAACGGACGCGACGATTCCGGGTAGTTGATGTCGTCCATCTCATCCCAGACCATCCCCAACTCGGCGTTTAGGATGCGGATGTCGACGAACAGGTCGTTACCGGACGTGTCGGAGAAGGCGTTGTCGGCGCATGAGTACCAGGCGAAGTTGATCGGCAGGAATTGATCGCCGAGGTTCTGGTCGTTGGCCACCTGGTACTGCATTCTCACCAGAACTCCGTTAGGGAATAGAGTCTGGTGCGGCGGGTGGTGCGGGCCGTTGTTGATGTCGGCAATCCCGACCAGACGAAGCAAACCGGAGGGGCAGGAACTGCCGCAATCCGCGGCGCCCAGACGGTATTCGAAGTACTCCCAGCCCTGCACGGTCGTTCCCTGGATGCCGGCGAAAACAAACGCCATAACCGAGGCGTCGTATGCCAGCAGAACGTCAAAGCCGCCCAGCCATTCACGCGATTCGATGTTCAGGTAGACATCCTTCATCAAACCGACCGGGGTGCAGTCGCCGCCGTCGATCGACAAGCGCAGGCAAACGTCGCAATCCTCCAGCTCCACGATGTCGACGAAGAATGACCCACCGGTTACGTTACAGCCGTCGTCGACCTCAAAACAGAATTCGTATAGACCGTAGGTGTCCGGCAGGAAGCAAACCCGGCCGCTGTCGTCGGCAATCAGCTCGAACGCACCCGGTCCGCATGTCTGCACCAGCGTCACACCGTCTTCAAGATCGGCGGCGTAAATGCCGTCGATACATATAAGCGTCGTGTCGTCGATGCAGCGCTCGAACACCGGGGTTTCCTCGGGCAGGAACAACTGCGGCGCCTGATCGGCCGTCACGTTGATCCTCGTCTTGCAGGTGTCGGCGGAGCATGGCCCGGTGGCGATCAGAGTGATATTACGAGTTCCCGGCGTGCCGATCGGCACGCACACCTGACCGTGGGCGAAGACACCGATGGGCAAAACCGTGATTTCCACGCCATCGCCGGTCACCGTCACCGGATAACAGAGATCAACCGGGTCGGTCAGGCAAAGCAGGGTATCGATGTTGCCGGGGCAGGTTACGGTCGGCGGCAGCGGAATCGAAACGTCCAGGTCGAACTCGCACGTGTCGACGCCGCACTGCGCTTCGGCTGTGACCATTATGTCGTACCGACCGGTCTCCCCGATGTACACGCACACCTCGCCGGTAGCAGGGTTGTAGTTGCCGTTGGGATGAACGGTCACAACCGCGCCGGAAGGACTGATCGGCATGATGATGCACACTGAGTCGGCGGCGCACAAGGTGTCGTACACCGTCGTGGGCGGACAGACAATCAACGGCGATCCGCCCGGCAGAATGGTCACGATGGTCGTGTCATGGTCCGCTTGCCCGCAGGAGTCACGCACCGAGACTACGACACGGTGAATGCCGAAGTCGCCGGGGGTGAAACAGACCTCGTTTTCGACAATCTGACCGTGCGAGGGCGAGACCTCCATGATATTGTCGTCATCGTCGTCGATAGCGAATGGGATGCAGATCTCATACGGCTCGCACACCGTCAAAGTCGTGTCGGGACCGGTTACGACCGAGGGAGGACTGTTGAAGGCGGCCGTGACGTTGAAACTGCACGTGTCGGCGTCGCAGTTTGAGATGGCGATCACAGTGATGTCGAGCGACCCGGCCTGCAACAGCGGCACGCACACCTGATTCTCACTCAAGTAGGCCGGCGGCGACACGGTTACTTCTGTCGCCGACGCCGAGACGGTGTAGTCCAGGCAGATAGTGTCGGGGCCGCACGTCATGAGAGCCGTGTCGCCGGGGCATGTGATCGTCACCTGGTCCGCGATGATGACCCGCACGTAAAGCACGCAGGTATCGCTATTGCACTCAGCCGAGCCGATCACCGTGATGGCGTAGAGACCGGCGCTGTCGGCCGGGAAGCAAAGCTGTCCATCGCTGTAGACGCCGAGAGACGGGGTGATAGTGTAGTTGTTGCCGACGATCTCAAGCGGCGCACAGACCTCACTGGGACCGCAGATCGGCTCAGCCTGAACGGTATCCTCCGGACAAGTGATCAGCACAAACTCGCCGATTTCGACGGTAACGCAGGCGATCAAGGTGTCGGCCAGGCCGCACTCGTCGACGGCGATGACCTCCACGCAGTACTGTCCGGAGCTGGCGGCCGTGAAACAGATCTCTGATGTGGCGGGATTGTAGTAGCCGATGTCGGCAAACACCTCCAGCAGGTTGTCCTCGGCGTCGCCGAACGCAATCGGCACGCAAACTTCGGGAGAGCAGGTGGAGATGACGGAATCGGCCCACTCATAGATGATAAGGGGCGCCGTGTTGAACTCCACCGTAACGGCCAAAGTGTCGCTGTCGGTTTCGCCGCACTCATCGACCGCCGTCACGATCAGTTCGTAGACGCCGGCGGTATCGGCCGTGAAGCATATCCGACCGGTGAACGGATTGTACGAACCGCCCTGCACTGTGACATCGACCAGGTTTCCGTCCGGGTCGTATACACCGACCGGCATGCAGACCTGCGACGGACCGCAGAACGTAACCGTGGAGTCCGGTGGCAGCAGCACCAGTGGACTGTGGTTGCACCGGATGGTCACGACGAAGCTGCAACTGAAGCTGCCGCACGGCGTGGTGACATCCACCGTGACGCTGTTGGTGTTGCCGCACTCGGAAAAGAAGCAGATGCTCTGCGACTCCTCGTCGAACCAGGTATTGATGCCGGTTACGCCGACCGTCGCAATCTCCGGGATGCCGCCGATCGGCAGGCAGAAGGTGTCGCCGACGCACGTGAATATGGTCGTGTCGCTCGGACAGACCAACTCGATCCCCTGGTCGGTCAGGATGGTGACGTAGGCGGTATCGGCGTCGATCAAGCCGCAACTATCGGTGACCGTGACGATAATGTCATAAGTGCCGCTGTCGTACGGCGTGAAGCACACCTGGCCGTTGGCGTAGGCGCCGCGATTGACGCGAATTGTCTGGATATTGCCGTCCGGATCCTGAATGTCGATGGGCACGCAGATCGACTGCGGATAGCAGAGGTAAACTGTCGTGTCGGGCATGTCCGTCGCGACAGGCGGACTGTTGCCGCCGATGTTTATCACCACCGTGTCAGACGCCTTCAAGTCACAGGTGTCTACGACAGTCACGATCATAATGTACTCACCGGCGCCTTCGGGCGTGAAGCAGACCTGCGAGGCGGCTTCGTTGTAAGCGCCCAGACTGGGAACAAGCGTCTGGTAGTTGTCGATAGTGTTGACGTCGATGCAAACCTCAGTCGGTTCGCACTGGTCCAGGTCGATATCGTCACCCAGGTCGACCCACGGCGGCGTGCCGGAGGTTACGGTTATCAGCACGGTATCGGTGATGGAAGCCTCGCACTCATCGACGGCGGTAACAACCAGTTCATAAGCGCCGTCATGATCTACCTCGAAACAGACCTGGCCGATCAGTGGATTATATGTGCCCAGATTCGGGGTGACGGTGACAAGGTTGCCGTCGTCGTCACCGACAGTCACCTCGACGCAAACCTCGGCCAGGCCGCACAAGCCGATCTCAAAATCGGCTCCGAGATCGACGAAGGGCGGATGGTTCAGGCCAACCGCGACCACTGTCGTGTCGGTGGCGGTCGCGCCGCAGGAATCGGTCGCGGTGATGATGATCATGTAGGCGCCAGCAGTATCGACTAAGAAGCACACTTCGCCGAGGTCGGGATGGTAGACGCCGTGGTTGACGGTCACCGCAAGCGCGTCCATGTCGGCGTCGGACACGGCGGCATCGAAGCAGATCTCACCCGGCCGGCACAGGAAGCTGGAGAAGTCGTCGGCGGAGGTCACGCTGGGCGCGTGGTTACCCTCGACGGTGACGGGCACGACGCAAGTGTCGGCGTGGTCGCAATCGTCCACGACCTCAAGTACGATATCGAGCTGGCCGCTGCCGACGGCGTCGAAGCAAACCTGGCCGGCGTCGTAGACCGCATTCTGGGAGAGTACGTGCACCGTAAGACCCGGATCGCCGGGATCGAAGTCAAAGCAGAGTGCCTGTGGCACGCAGATGGAGAACATCTGCGGCTCGGGGCACTGAACGACCGGCGGGCGGTCGCGTACCACCGTTATCGCGATAGTATCCAACTCGCACGGCGGGCAGGTCGGACAGGCCTCACTGTAAATCTTGGCGCCCGTACATGGGTCGGTAACGCAGTACTCGAACAGATATGTGGCCGAGTCGACATCAGCCGGCATGAAGCAAGTCCGGCCGGAGGTGTCGGTTAGCATGGTGAAGACACCCGGCCCCGACTCCTGAGTTATGTTCAGAACGTCGCCGTCGGCGTCGTTCGCCACGACGTCAAAGCATACCTCCCTCATGTTGCAAAGATAGATAGTTGAGTCGAACGTTAGCAGTTCCGGCGGGCGGTTCAGGAAAATCGAGTCATAGACGAAGCCTGTGTCACCCGCGCAAGTATCGTAAGCCGCAACTTCGAATACATACACACCAGCGGTATCGGGGATGTAGGTGATCACCCCAGTCAGCGTGTTGATCGATCCCGGTCCGTTCAGCAAGGCGAAAATCAACGGGTCGCCATCAGCATCGGCGGCGGAGATGAGAACCATACGCTCCTCCGGAATACAGAAGCCGGCCGAGTAGTAGACGTCGTTGACGTGCGGCGGATGGTTGAGTTCAATGGTCACGCTGAATTCGGCGTCGCAATAGGTTCCGCAACTGTCATGGCATCGCACGACCACCGCGCAGCCGGTGCTCTTGTCCGGCGTGTAGCACCAAAAGCCGTCGATTATCTGACCCACGCCGGAGATCACTTCGCAGTAAGCAAAGTTACCGTCGATGTCGGTCGCCGTCATCGGCAGACATATTTCCTCGGGTATGCATAGGGCAATGGTGGTATCGTTTGGCGGGTCGCAAAGCGGCGCGCTGTTCACCTCTACCATGACCACGGTCGTGCAACTGCTCTGTGCGCCGCAGGCATCGACAGCCGTGAGTACGACTGTGTTTGCGCCCTCGACCGGTGGGAAGCAGACAGTACCGTCGGTCATGACGACCGGGGCTCCGTCGACAGTCACGACAACCGGCTCCAGCGCGCCCTCAGGATCGCCGGCGGCGAAACCGCTGATACAAATGTCGGTCATGTCGCACGACCAAAGAGTGGTGTCACCGGGGCAGGAAACCGTAGGCGGTTGGTTGACGTCGAATGTCACTTGGAACGTTCGATCGCAATAGGCGCCGCACGAGTCGGTAGCGCGAACAGTGACAGTGACCGTCTCGGCGCCTTGGGGCGTGTAGCACCACTGGCCATCGACGATGGCGCCCGGTCCGTCGATCAGCGTCCATCCGGACAAGTTGCCGTCCGGGTCGTCGGCCACCAGCGGCAGGCAAAGTTCCTGCGGGCCGCAGTTGAACAGTGTCGTGTCGGTCGGCATCAAGCAGACCGGTTCGGAGTTGAGAACGACTTCAAGCCTCGTATCGCACCGGCTGGTGTCGCCGCAAGCGTCGACAGCCGTCAGCAGAAAGTCATTCACACCTTCCACCGGCATGAAGCAGATACTGCCATCGACCACCGGATGGGTGACGCCGTTAACCTCTACCGTAACCGACACCAGGTTGTCATCCTCGTCGACGGCGTCGAAGGTGTTGAGGCAGATCTCGTCAAGATCGCAAACAAACATCGGCTCAGAGAAATCACCGCAGTTCACGGCGGGTGGCGCGTTAATGTCGAAGGTCACCGTGAAACTGCTCTCACAATAGGCTCCGCAGTCGTCGGTGCAGCGTATCGTTACCGTCACCGTTTCGTCGCCGATCGGCGTGTAGATCCATTCACCGTCGACAAGCTGTCCGGGACCGCTGACAATCGTGCAGCCGGCGAAGTTGCCGTCGCTGTCCATGCCCGACACCGGCAACGAGATTTCCACGGAACCGCAATAGAAGATGCTCGTGTCATTGGGTACATCGCAGACAGGCGCTTCGTTAAACTCGACGGTAGCGAAGATCTCATCGGTGTCCACCGCGCCGCAGTCATCGACCGCCGTCACGGCCACCCTGTAGACACCGGGAGCGGAGGCCGTAAAGCAAACCTTCCCGGTGGCAGGGTCGTAGATCCCAACATCGGCGGTGATATTGGCTATATTATCGTTGGCGTCGCTGACGCCGACCGGCAGGCAGATCTGATCCGGCCCGCACAGCATCAGGGTTGTATCCGGTGGCAGTAGCACCAGCGGATTGACGTTGCACTCAATGGTCACGGTGAACTCGCAGGTGTAGGTGCTGCACGGCGTGTGCACCATCACCTCGATACTGTTCTGGTTGGAGCAGTCGGTGTAAAAGCAGACCGACTGCGTGGCCTCATCATACCAGGTGTTGAGACCCCAGACCTCGACTGAGACGTCATCCGACTGGGGGATGCCGTTCAAGGGTAGGCACACGGTATCGCGCACGCATACCGAGAGGGTGGTGTCGTTCGGGCATTCGATGGCGATGCCCTGGTCGGTTATGATCGTCAGGTTGATCGTCGTGGAGGCGGACTCGCCGCAATCGTCGATAACCGTCACGACGATTTGGTAAGTACCGGCCGCGTATGGTGTGAAACAGACCAGGCCGTTGTCGATGTAACCCTGACTGGCCGTGACCACGGCGATATTGTTGTCCGCGTCGGCCACCTCTATCGGCAGACAGACCGCCTGCGGGTAGCACAGGTAGAGCGAAGTATCGCTGACGGCGCTTACCGTTGGAGCCTTGTTCATCGACACCATGATGTCGATAGTGTCGGCCGCCGTCAAACCGCAGGTGTCGGTGACCTCCACGATCATCCGGTGCAGGCCGTCGTCATTGGGACTGAAACAGACCTGACCGGTTTGCGGATCGTATGAGCCCAGGCTTGTGTATAATGAATCGTACTCGGCAATCGTAGAGACGTTGACACAGATGGTTTCGCCGCCACACAAGAGCGTGTCGAAATCGGCCGGCAGTATAACGTATGGATCTTCACCGGGATCGGCAATAATCTGGATAGTATCGACGGCCGTCTCGCCGCAGGCGTCGGTTACCGTGACCGTCAGTTCGTAGCTGCCCGCCTGGTCGATAGTCACACAGACCTGACCATTCGAATAAGCGCCGAGGCTGGGGATGATACTTGTGATGTTATCGTCGATATCGGTCACGGCTACCGGCACGCACACATCTTTGGGATAACATGGGTAAACAGTCAGGTCCGGCGGCAGTTCCACGGTCGGGTGGCTGTTGACAGTCACCATGAGGTAAACCGTGCACTGATCCACCTGTCCGACACTGTCGGTGGCGATCAACTCCGCCACGTACGTTCCGGAGGTGTCGGGGATGAGACAGTATTCACCGGTCTCAGGATCGATCACGCCGGGACTGCCGGGACCCAGGGAAAAGACGAGGTCGCCGGCGCCGGGATGGGTCATCTCCGTCGGCCGGCAGATCGACTCACCGGCGCAGACAAAGAAGGGACCCAGTTCGCCGGGTGGACATGAGATCAACACCGGGTGGAAGATGATTTCGAAGAAGGTACAGTCTATCGAAGCCAGGATTTTGACGCGCTCGCCGGGGAAACAGGACGAGTTCGGCGGGTCGTCCGGGCCGGGCTGATCCTCACCCCAGTACTTAACGCCGAAGGTGAACTGGCCGGCCACGGGATGTACAAGCTCAACCATAGCCAGTCCGTTTTCGTCGGTGACCGCCGTGGCTGCCGGCGTGCCGCCGATCGGTACCCCGCACTCCTCAGTGTGGATGTAGAACTCGACGGTTCGCCCTGCCAGCGGGGCATAACAACTGTCGCAACAGTCTTCATCCAGACGAACCGTTACCTCGAAGGCTGAATCCTGCACCACGACCGAAGGGAAAGACACAATCGTCAGCCTGGAACCAACCTCGGCCAGGGCGGCTGTGGCTTCGGTGCCCGAACCGGTCCCGGCGGCCGTGACACGAATCGGCGGTCGGCTGTACGACGCATCGTCGACCACCCACACCGTTTCGAACGAGCCGTTCGCTGAGGCGGGCGCCTCGAACTGAGCCAGTACGGTGGTGGGGCTGGATTCCTCTTGATGGAAAACCACAATCGAGACCGTCTCGCCGGCTCTGTACCCGCTTCCTTCGATGTATACGGTATCGCCGTAGGCGCGGCCGTTCGAGTGCAGGATCAGCCGCGCCGACTCGTCCCCGATATTCGGCAACGCCGGTTGAGATCCACTCGGGCTGGTTGTTCCAGCAGCATAGACCGGACAGGCACAGAAGGCCATACCGATCGCTATGAAGAGTATGCTCAGACACCTCGATCTTATCATCAGGTCCTCCAAAAGAGTTCACAAGGGCGCAAGGCTGCGACCTTGTCCGCGTAATGATGTTGCGGATAGATGAACACCTCGTATCTGCTCTGAGGGCGGGACGCCCCCACTAAGCGCAATATTTACTCCTGCCTGGCTCCTACACAGTTCGGATGACAGTACGCAGTAAGCGAAGGTAGTAGTCCAGCTTAGTTTCTCAAGCATCACAATATAGCCTTTTTGGCGCAATTGTCAATACGCAAAGGTCTCGCGGCCCTACCATGCAAGAATCGGGCCGAGCCGGTAATTCGTTAAAGTGCCGACGCTTAGAGCAACTCCGGAGAGGTCCGTGCAGCCACCTGCCCTTTATATGAAGATGATTTATCAGTTTGTGCCAAAACCGGCGTCGCAAGGTTCTGTGCAAAAACTGAACAACAGCGTGTTAGTTGGGGGAACTTGGAATAGGCCTTGACATCAAAGCATGTAGAAAGTTATGTTGTTTTGAAAGAACGTGGTGCGGGGATTGATTTGGGCGGTATCGGTGTGATTGTTAAATGTCGCACCTCCCGGCATTGGTTCGCGACAGATCTCTTGGAGAGCGGCGATGACATACGAACCGTGCAGGAGCTTCTCGGACACGAGGACGTGAAAACGACGATGGTCTATACTCACGTCCTCAACCGGGGAGGCAAGGGCGTCAAGAGCTTGGTGGACGATTTGTAGAGGAGAAACGCAGGTGTCTTATACAGAAACCATATATCCCCCCATTCCAAGCGCTGAAGGCGCCTTAATGGTCTGTAATCACAAGACTTATGCCAATTTGAGCGCTGGGGTGTTATGATGCGACTTCGCGGCCCAGAGGGGTTATGAAGAGACCATATAAGCATTGTTGGCTGCATGAGAGCGACGGGCAGCACACCATCGTAATCGAACAGTTCAGGAGGACGACAAATGGCACGCAGAGTCTTTTACAGCTTTCATTACCAGCCCGACAACTGGCGTGCGTCCCAGGTCAGAAACATGGGCGTGATCGACGGCAACCGCCCATGTTCCGACAACGATTGGGAAACCATCACGAAGGGCGGCGACGAGAAGATCAAGAAGTGGATTGCCGAGCAGTTGGACGGCAAGTCATGTGTGGTCGTCCTCATTGGAACCAACACAGCCGGTCGCAAGTGGATCAATCATGAAATTGTGACGGGATGGAAGGACGGCAAAGGCGTCGTTGGGGTCTACGTGCACAACCTGCAGAATAGCAACCAAGAACAATCCGCGAAGGGAACGAATCCGTTTGCGAGCATCAAGTACGGAGATTCGGGCAAGATGCTCTCGTCGGTGGTGAAGGCATACGATCCTCCGTATTCGACTAGCACGTCGGTCTACAACCACATCAAGGCGAGCCTCGCGGACTGGGTGGAAGAGGCAATCACTATCCGGAACAATTGCTGACGGAGACAACAGGATGCCTGACGAACGCAAGTACGGTGAAGAATCTCCAGCGGTCCAGGTCCATCTCGGGATCGCTCAGTCAGTCATCCAGCGCATGGCTTCGAACAGTGCGTCCTGCAAAGCGTGGTGCATCACGCTTGTCGCGGCAATTCTCGTCATCGTGGCTGACAAGGGCAAACCCAGCTACGCGCTGATCGCTGCCATACCTACTCTGCTCTTTCTTGTACTCGACGCCTACTACTTGGCGCTGGAGAGATGCTTCCGTGTTTCGTACAACGAGTTCATCGACAAGGTTCACAGCGGTCGGGTTGTCGCTTCTGATCTCTATGCCGTCGTGCCGAGGGGCTCGCTCGTCAAGGTACTCGCTCAGTCGCTCGGCTCATTCTCGATCTGGCCGTTCTACCTCACCTTGGGAGTGATGATATGGCTGTCAATGTGGATCGTGATCCCTTGAATCAAGGAACGAATCGGAATGCCCAAAAGCAAGTGACGCGAGGTATTGAATGAGTCAATCGAGCGACAATGATTACTTGAGTATCCTCACGGGCTATATCCAGGTCTGCGCCAAGTACAAGCCAAAACTCGGCCATGGTGCGAAGGCCGGCTACGAGCTCGACGAATTCCAGCGCATCTACAGGGCCGACCCCTTCTACAATTGGCTTGGCCTTGACAATCCCCTCATGTACGCGGCCCACAAGGCCGCAGGTGGGATGACCAGTATCTATCGGCAAATCGGTATAGGCTGCGAGTTTCTCTTCAGGCGTATCCTGCAAGATCAACTTGGCCTAAACGATGAAGAGGTGAGGTGGTCATACACGCTTCCACATGCGAGCGGCGGAAAGGCGCGGAAACTCCACCTCGACGCGCGTATCCCCGTTTCGAGTATCACAGATACCGCACGAAGGCGTCGCGTTCGATCCTGGATGCGGAATGCCGCAAGCCGGATCGATGTTGATTCTGCCGTTGCCAAGACCCTCCAAGGTATCGTCTTCGAGATCCGACGGGGTTACAAGAGCAAGGACTCCAAGCGACAAAATGCAGACATTGCCAATGCGGCAACGGCTTACACGAAGGGGCTCCTTCCTTGCGCGGGAATCCTCTCACTTCAGATAGACGAAGATATTGCACAGCGCTACCGCAACGAAAGGTGGGTGCTCCTCACGGGCTTGACAGGGAATGCCTCCTCCGACGAATCGTTCTACGGCTTTTGCAAAGATGTGGTTGGATACGATCTTGCCGGTTTCTTCCAGCGCAATAGCCCCGCTCTAAAGAAGGAGGTGGAGGCCGTGCTCACGGCACTCCTGACGCCATCATGAGTAAGGCTCAGTTTTCCGAATCGGTTCGACAAAACGCCGATCTGACCTTCAAGCTCAACCGCCACTATGGGAGGCACGGTTGGCTTCGTCTCACGCCTGCGTACTCCGTGAAGCTTGTCTCCGAAATCTTGACGGCTTCGGATCGAGGGATTCGAGTTCTCGATCCGTTTTCCGGGACCGCCACAACCCCTCTTTGCGCCGCCTACGCTGGTGACTCGGCCACTGGCGTAGAAATCAACCCCTTCCTCACATGGTTCGGAAACGTCAAACTCGCCACGTATTCTCCTGCTTGCGTTCGTGGTGCCAGTGATGCACTCGCCGACCTGATCTCCCAAGCGAGCCGCAAAAAGGGCACGTCTGCGGCCCCACCGCCGATGCACAACCTCCATAGGTGGTGGAACCCGGAGGAGTTGGATTTCCTGTGCAAGTTCAAGGCGGCCTTGGATGATACCATCCGCCACGACTGTGCTACCCGAGACCTGCTACTAGTCATTTTCTGTCGTCTCGTAATCAACTTCTCCAACGCTGCGTTCAACCATCAGTCAATGTCCTTCAAGGACAAGGTGAAGACGGATGCTTCAAAGGAAGGGCAAGCGGCATTGTTCGACATCGAGCCCGACCTTGCCTATGTCGCACGTGCTGAGGGACTGGAGGTTCTCAACTCCGCTGCCGACAATCCCAGCGGCACCGCCCGCGTGATCTCCGGTGACTCCCGTTCGGTATCGAACGCAGTTTCCAGCGAGTACGATTTGCTCATTACGTCGCCGCCCTATCCTAACCGCATGTCATACATCCGAGAGTTGAGACCGTACATGTACTGGCTCGGCTACCTGAACAACGGCCGAGACGCCGGCGACATGGACTGGTCCGCCATCGGTGGCACATGGGGTATCGCGACGAGCAGGCTTGCGGCGTGGCAACGGTCATCGGCGGGCTTTTACCCAACCTACTTCGACGCCATCCTATCCAGGATTCGGAAGGCCGATAAGAAGAGCGGTGTTCTGTTGTCAAATTACGTCGCGAAGTACTTCGAAGACATGTGGCGCCACCTTAGAGATGTCGCGAACGTCATGAGCGTGCGCGGAACCGTTCACTACATTATTGGTAACTCACGGTTCTATGATACGGTCGTTCCGGTCGAGCGACTATTTGCCAACATGCTGACAGAGGCAGGGTTTAGGGACGCACGCATCTCACGCATTCGAAAGCGAAACTCGAAGAAGGAGCTTTACGAGTTTGACGTCAGTGCAAGAAAGTGAACAGCAGCCAACAACAGCATGCAGCAAACGCGGACAAGCCGCGCCGATGATGCGTGACGTTAGATTGACAAGGAGCCGAATGAACCGACGCAAGATCCAGGCCGACGAAAAGGTCACGGTTCGAATGACCGCGCGGGATCGAACGCTCCTGCTCGATCACACCTTGGGTGATCCCGAGTACGCCGGGAGGCTTCGGCCGGCGCCCAGCGGCCGAGGTCTCGTGGGTGACTATAGCCTCGACGACCTGGAAGACATCCTCGGCTACATCGCGGCAGAGGCGAACCACACGAAGGACAAGAAGCTGCGCCGGGAACTCGATGCCCTGCACGACCGGCTGTTTCGGATTCAGCGGGACTACGACGACGGAAACTGGAATGACAGTGCAATCTGACAAGCCGCTGGAGCGGATGGGCGCGACGCAGCCGGAAACGAGGTAGCGAGCGGCGTCAATCTCTACCGACTTAAGGCGGGGGAGAGGGTCGATTCAAAGAAGATGGTGCTGGTGCGGCAGGCATCCCGACGCAGAAAACGAACGGGCAGGAGTCGACGCCTCCTGCCCCACAAAACTATCCTATCATCATGACCGCGATCCCTATCTGTCCCCACCCAGAATGATCGGCAGGCCGTCCTTGCTGTCACCGATAATGACTACCTTGGCGTTGGGTGATTCGGCCAGCTTCAGGGTTGCCTCGATCCCTTTCCACTTCAATAGCGACGGTGTGATGCCGGTGGCGACGATCTTCTGGAAATCGGCGATACCCTGCGCCTCGACCCGTTTTCGGTCGGCCTCCAGTTTCTCCTTCTCAATCTCAAACATTTTGCGCTGCGCTTCCTGGTCGGCGGTCAGTTTGAAGTTGATCGCCTCGGATATCTTGGCCGGTATCTGCACGTCGCGGATCAGCACGTTTTCGATCTGGATGTACTTGTCCGACAGGGCCAACGCGATCTCCTCAACCATGGCTTTGGCCATCTCTTCTCGTTTGGTGGAATAAATCGCCTCCGGTTTGTAGCGTCCCGCGACGGTGCGGGAGATCGTACGCATCATCGGCGCGATGGTGACGTTGTAGTAGTTCGGCCCGATTGTCACCTGCAGCGAGTCGAGTTTCTCAGCCACCGGTCGGTACAGAATCGAAACTTCCATCCCGATACTGGCGCCGTCCGAGGACAACACGGTGAGGGCCTCCTTGTTCTCCTGCAACTGCGTTTTGTAGACGAACATCGTGTTCCAGGGCAGGTGCCAGATGAACCCTTCCGTGTAGACCTTCCCGAACTCGGTTCCATCACCGAATTTGTAGTAGAACACGCCCCGGTGCCCCGACGGAATTTGGGTGCCGCAGCCCACCTGACCCAGGGCGAAAGCGGCGATGAGCACCAACGGCAAGAGTGTGCGGTGCAGTCTGGACATAAAACCTCCTTGTTATTGTTATCCACTTTGCTGCTGTCGTTTTCGTACGCTTCTAAGTACCCGGTTGGAGATTCGATATTCAACTAAAATCGCCCGACCGGGTCCGGCGTCCGGTAATCGGTGCTTGAAGAGTGATCTCGTGGGAGTCAATAAGTACTCTTACGCACCGAGAACCGCGTTGTATCGGTGTCTCATCGGTTCCGCCGCCAAACATCGCCGCCGACACCGAGCGCTTATCGGCGGCGTCTCTTTTTCATTTCCTCTTTCATACGGGCGATCTCGTCGCGAAGCAGCACCGCTGTTTCGAAATCGAGATTGTCCGCGGCCTTCTTCATTGCCCGCATCATAAACGCAATCTGATCTTCCTGACTCATCTGAGCGAAGTTGGACGGTTTTTCGAACGTCTCCTCCTCCACCGTCCTGGCGTCGGCGAAGCTCGTGGAGCGTAGAATCTCGTCGCGGGTCTTGTAGATCGTCTCCGGGTGGATGTTGTGTTCCTGATTATAGGCGAGTTGCTTGGCCCGCCGCCGTTCGGTCTCGGAGATGGCCTTGCGCATCGAATCGGTGATTTTGTCGGCGTAAAGGATCACCTCGCCGTTCTTGTTGCGCGCCGCCCGCCCCGCCGTCTGGATGAGCGAGCGCTCCGAGCGCAGGAACCCTTCCTTGTCGGCGTCGAGAATCGCCACCAGCGACACCTCCGGCAGATCGAGACCCTCGCGCAGGAGGTTCACGCCGATCAACACGTCAAACTCGGCCAAACGCAAATCACGAATAATCTCGGTGCGGTCAATCGAGGCGATCTCACTGTGCAGGTAGCGCACGCGCACGCCGGCTTTGCTGACGTAGGTCGTCAGGTCCTCGGACATGCGTTTGGTCAGGGTGGTCACCAGAACCCGTTCACCCTTCGCCCGGCGTTGCTTGATCTGTTCCAGCAGATCATCCACCTGGGCGCCCAGCGGTTTCACGGTGATGACCGGGTCCAGAAGGCCGGTCGGACGAATGACCTGCTCGACCACGACCCCCTCGCACTTCTCCAACTCGTAGGCGGCGGGCGTGGCTGAGACGTAGATGCGATGTTTGATCAGGTTCTCGAACTCCTCGAAATACAGCGGCCGGTTGTCCAAAGCCGACGGCAGCCGGAAACCGTGCGCCACCAGCACCTCCTTGCGACTGCGGTCGCCGGCAAACATCCCGCGCACCTGCGGAATCGTCTGATGAGACTCGTCGATAATCGTTAGGAAATCGTCACCGAGGAAATCGATCAGCGTAAACGGCCGCTCGCCCGCCTTGCGATTGGTGAGATGCCTGGAGTAGTTCTCGATCCCGGTGCAGTAACCCAGTTCGCGCAGCATCTCGAGGTCATAGTTGGTGCGCATCTCCAACCGCTGCGCCTCCAGAAGCGAGTTATTGGCGCGCAACTCCTCCAGCCGCGCCGCCAGTTCTTCCTCGATCGCCCTGATGGCGACTTCAAGTTGCGGCTTGCTGGTGATAAAGTGCTTGGCCGGGTAAACCGCCAGCTTCTTGCGGTCGGCGATGATCTCGCCGGTCAGCGGGTTGATCTCGGAGATGCGCTCGACCTCGTCGCCGAAAAACTCGAGGCGGTAGGCGTTCTCGTGGTAGGCCGGGATCAGTTCAATCGTGTCGCCGCGCACCCGGAAATTGCCGCGGCTGAAATCGATGTCATTGCGATTGTAGTGTATCGAGATCAATTTGCGGATGACTTCATCGCGATCCCGCTCCTCGCCGGTCGCCAACAGCATGAACTGCCTCTTATACTCCTCGGGCGAACCGAGTCCGTAAATGCACGAGACCGAGGCCACGATGACAACGTCCTCGCGATCCAACAGCGACGCCGTGGCGCGCAGCCGCAGCCGGTCGATATCCTCATTTACCGAGGTGTCCTTCTCGATGTAGGTGTCGGTCGTGGGAAGGTACGCTTCCGGCTGATAGTAGTCGTAATAACTGATGAAAAACTCAACGGCGTTGTTGGGGAAAAACGCCTTAAGCTCGCCATAGAGCTGCGCCGCCAGGGTCTTGTTGTGCGACAGCACCAGCGTCTTGCGGCCCCACTGCCGGATGACGTTGGCGATGGTGAACGTCTTGCCCGAGCCGGTCACGCCCAAGAGCGTCTGATGCTTGCGGTCGGAGCGCAGACCCTCGACCAATTCGACAATCGCCTGCGGCTGGTCCCCCTTGGGGGCGTAGGTCGACTGCAACTGAAAGACACTCGCGTCGGATGCGCTCTTCTGATTTACTCGATCCGCCACCGTCATACACCCATCAAAACGTGCAACTTAATAATATACCCCAAACCTGCTGCTGCGGCAATCACATTTCCGGTTGAGCCGCGGGCTTTGAAAGCGTATTCGTACTTCTCTCAAGCAAACGTGGCCCGGACCTTGGTCCCGGAGACTTTGCTTGAGCCGGCGAGTTGTGCGCGGCAGACCTCCCGGTCTGCCCGCTGGAAGGAGGTGTCCAAAGTAAACATGGGGCAGACGAGGACGTCTGCCGCCCACGGAAACACACCCCTAAATCCCGTCTCAAGAGGGGACTTTGACATAATGTCATACCCGCCCAGGCGGGTATCCCTTCGCCGATTCATAAGACTGGATTCCTGCTTTCGCAGGAATGACGTATGAAAAGGTAGGCGCGCAAAATACGAAAAGCCGCCTCACCGTCACCCTGAGCGCAGTCGAAGGGTGACGCCGGTTACCACTCCACGCGCATCGCGTACAGCATCCCGCCGAAAGTGCCCACGTATAACACATCCCCGCTGCTGCCGATACCGCGGATGCGCCCTTCGACATGACAACTGAAATCGAGCGTACCGTCCGACACGTTGTAGGCCGCCAAAAGACCGTTGTTTGAGCCGACGATCACCCGATCCCGCCAGATATGCACCCGCGGACTGTGCCAGGCCGCTTTGGGGTCGCTGGTGTCCGGCAGCGTTGCCATCCAATGGACGGTTCCACCGGCGGAATCGACGGCGGTCACTTGACGCGTCGCATTCTCGTCCCGACCGGCCAGGAAGATCAGCCGACCATCGTGAAATTCCATCCCGTGACTGGGCGCCGCCGACTGAGCATGCTCGCGCACGGTCGCGCCGTCGGCGGTGCTGATGTAGACCAGCCGCTTCGATTCGGCGCCATAGACGACGCAGTCTCCGACCAGGGCCAGTTGGGTAGTGACCTCGTCATCGAGCGCGTGCGACCACACCGGCCGGCCCGTGCAGCGGTCAAGGGCGTAGACTTTCTGCAGCGAACCATGAAAGATCACCAGGCTGTCCACCACCAGCGGGTTCGAGCGACCGCGCTTTGGTCGTGGATCGTTCGGCAGCGACAGCACCGGTTCGCCCTCAGGTCGGGCGCTGTCGAACTCCCAGGCGGTGTCCCCGGTCGCCCGGTTCACGGCCAGCAGGCGACCGGTGTAGGTCACGACGTATATCAAGCTGTCGAGCGCCGCCGGGTCGGAGGGCACGCCATGTTCGACTTTCACTCTCCACAGCAGTTCACCGCTGTACCGATTGATTGCGTACAGCGATCCCTGGCGGCTTGATCTGCCCTCATCGGTGCCGAAATACACCACACTGTCGAGGAAAAGTGGGTTGCTGTGAAACTGGCCGGCGCCGTCGGCCGAAACGTCGAAACTCCAGCGCAGTTCGCCGGTCAGAGCATCGAAGGCGTAGAAGACCCCGGCGCACGACCCGACATAGACCAGGTCACCCGCGACCGCGGGCGCCACAAAGATTCACCCGCCGGTGTCATAGGACCAGATGACGTTTTTTTCGCAATCCGGGACCGCTGTTGTATCCGGCTCGGCGGCATACTGGGACAAACTCGTCGCGAATACGATCAGGGCGACACAGGCGACTATTGACAGTGGCTTCTTCACCGGCGCATGCTCCTGGACTAATAATAGCGCAATCCCGCGCCCACTGAAAGGGAATAATTGGGTACAGTGAGTTGTGCGCGGCAGACCTCCCGGTCTGCCCGCTGGAAGGAGGTGTCCAAAGTAAACATGGGGCAGACGAGGACGTCTGCCGCCCACGGAAACACACCCCTAAATCCCCTCTCAAGAGGGGACTTAAAGTGTCCGGTGGCAAGCGTTTCCATATATGTCATTCCCGCGAAGGCGGGAATCCATCCGCTTGAGCGCAAGGAGCGCAAGAATGTAGTTGATAATAAGAAATTCGAGAACTATCATTCTGAACAGACCAGCAAGTGAGGGACCTATGTCGGATGCCAATGCGTTGTATTTCGGCGACAATCTTGAGATTCTGAGGAAGTACATACTCGACGAATCGATTGACCTGGTATACCTCGACCCACCGTTCAATTCCGATAGGGCCTACAACATATTCTTTCGGGACAAAACTGAAAAGAAGTCATCCGCTCAGATCAGAGCCTTTGAGGATACATGGCATTGGGGTGAGGCTCCACAACACGCTTTCGATGAGATCATGCGAGGCGATTTCCCAGTGGAGTTGAAGGAAACGTTGCGAGCATTCTTGGACTTCATGGGGACGTCCGACTTGATGGCGTACCTAACAATGATGGCCATTAGAGTCGTCGAATTGCACAGGGTCCTCAGACCGACAGGTTCCCTGTATCTTCACTGTGATCCCACAGCGAGTCACTACTTGAAGGTGTTACTCGACCAGATATTCGGCATTAAGTGCTTCAGAAATGAGATAATCTGGAAACGTGCTCAACCCAAGTCCCACGCTAGTGTGCGGTTTTCGAACTCGCATGATGTGCTACTATCGTACGGGAAATCCGGGCGTGTATTCTTTGCTCCTGTCCATATTCCTCACGATCCGGATTACGTATCCAAGTTTTACAAGTATACGGAAGCGGGGACTGGAAGGCGTTACAGACTAGATAACCTGGCGAATCCGAACAAGAACCGCCCTAATCTCACTTATGAATTCCCGCCCGGGAGCGGCACGGTGCGTGTCTGGCGCTGGACTAAGGACCGAATGGCAAAGGCCTGGACGGACGGAAGAGTTGTACTGCCCCCAAAGGGCAAGGTTGTCGCGTACAAGAGGTTTCTTGATGAGATGCCCGGTACCCCTATCACCGATCTGTGGACGGATATCGAGCACCTGCATGGAAGCCATGATGAGTCGCTTAACTACCCCACGCAAAAGCCCCTGGCCCTTTTGGAGCGTATTGTCCTGACCTCTTCGAACGAAGGCGACACGGTCCTCGACCCCTTCTGCGGTTGCGGGACAGCCGTCGCCGCGGCAGAGAAGTTGGGTCGGCGCTGGGTCGGTATTGACATCACTCATCTCGCCATATCGCTTATCAAAAAGCGGATGAAGGACCACTTCCCCGACGCCAAGTTCGAAGTCCACGGCGAGCCTAAGTCTGCGGACTCGGCCCAGGCTTTGTTTGAGCAGTCTGCCTTCCAGTTCGAGAGTTGGGCGGTGTCGCTCCTCGGTGGGCAGCCGTACAAATCCACCGGCGGCGGCGACACCGGTATTGACGGTTTCCTGTATTTCAAGGATTATAAGAAGAAGTTTCACCGCATCATTATCGAAGTAAAAGGTGGGAAGTTTCAGCCGCGAGACGTGCGCTCGCTTGCCCACGTGCTCGACCGAGAAAAAGCGCCTCTGGGTGTTCTGATCGCCCTTCATGAACCTACCCGAGGTATGTTGAAAGAAGCGGCTGCCCTCGGAAAATGGCGGATGCCCGGTTCCAACCGTGAATACCCCGTTTTGCAGATCTGTACTATACAAGACTTCTTTGATGGCAGGAAGCCGGATCTTCCTGACACGAGTGAGACGCTGAAGAAAGCAAAACGTGTCCTTCGTGACAAAGAGAAACAGCCCAAGCTACTCTAATTCATCCCCCTGGAACCGCTTGCCCCCTTAAGAGTTTAAGCTAAGAAGACGGGCGGCTTGGTCGATTATAGACCACCAAGTTTAGCCTTGACTTGCCGCGCTATTATATTAGCTTGTGTGGCTTAAATTGAAGCTGATTAACAACTTCTACTGTTGGAGGATCGATGTACGCCGTATTTCAGATGGGCGGCTTTCAATACACGGCCGAAGAAGGAGCCACCGTCCAGGTGCCTCGCAGGAAAGACAACGACGGCTCGAAGTTCGATATCGAAGAGGTGATGCTGATATCCGACGGCGAGAACTCGCAGGTGGGACAGCCGTTTTTGGAGAACGCCAAAATCGAAGCCGAAGTAGTCGGACACGGCAAAGCCGACAAGGTGGTCATTTACAAATACAAAAAACGCACCAAATACCGCCGCACCCAGGGCCACCGCCAGGATTACAGCGAGATCAGAATCAATAAGATCGTCGCGCCGCCGGCGTAAACTCCAGGATGTCCGGAATTCCGGTGCAGAACGTCGTTGCGAACCAAGCCAAGCAATCTCATTATCGTGTAAAACAAGGCGATAGAGATCGCCGCGGCGCGCAGGGCGCTTCTCGCGATGATCGGCCGTGTGTTTACCATAGGTGTGGCTGAGGCAGCATGAAGGCGAAAGCACGGAGAGCTCTGCTTCTTCTTACGGGACTGCTGATGCTGAGTGCTTCGGCGACGGCTCAGCAGTACCGTGTGGTAGACATCGAGGTGGTCGGCAACCGGGCGGCCAGCAAGTCGCTGATCCTGGGGGTGTCATCCCTTGAGAAGGGGGAGACGCTGATGGCCTCGGAGGTCGGCGAGACTATTCGCCGCCTCTATGGTCTGGGGATATTCGCCGACGTGCGCGTCGACGCCGAGGAGGTCACCGGCGGACTGAAGTTGACCATCGTCGTCCAGGAGCTGCCCAAACTGACCGGCATCGAATTCGAGGGCAACAAGAAGATCGGCGCCAAAGACCTCAAGGAGGAACTGGTCGGCCTCGGTGTCGGCGGTTACATCTCGCCTTATCTCGTCGGCGAAAAGAAAAACGAGATCGCCGACCTGTACGCCGAAAAGGGCTACTTCCAGGCCGAGATCACCCACCGCCTGAACTACAGCGACGATTCGACCGAAGCTTCCTTGACCTTCAAGATCGACGAGAAGTCCAAGGTCAAGGTGGAGAAGGTGGTGCTGGACGGGGCCGTCCGCGTTAAACCGCACGACATCATCAAGAAAATGCGCAACCGCAAACGCGGCTTTCTGAAAACCTCCGACTTCGCCCAGGACAAGTACGACCGGGATCTGACCAAGATCATCGACGAGTACCACAAAAAAGGTTTTATCGACGCCTATCTGGTGTCGGACTCATTCGTGATCGATACGGCGCGCAACCGCATGAGGATCTACTTGCAGGTGTACGAAGGGCCGCGCTATTATTTCGGTAAGGCCGATTTCAAAGGCAATGACGTTCTGAAAACGAGTTGGCTGGAGCGGACGTTGAAGTACGACGAGGGGGAAGTCTTTAACCGCGAGAAGTACGACAAGTCCCTTGAGGAGATCTACTCCGGCTATTACGAGATCGGCCACCTCCACACCCGCATCGACGACCTGCGCACGACCCGCCAGGACTCCATCGTCGATGTCACCTACGACATCGCCGAGGGGTTGCCATCGCACATCAACATGATCAAGATCGTGGGCAACTACAAGACCAAAGAGCACGTCATCCGCCGCGAGATCAAGACTTACCCCGGCGAGATCTTCAACCAGTCGCTGTTGATTCGGTCGATCCGCGACGTCATGGCGCTGAACTACTTTGAGAAAGTCATCCCCACGCCTCTGGCTTTGCCCAACGGCGACGTCGACCTGGAATTCGAGGTGACCGAGAAACGCACCGGCGAGATCATGGCCGGGGCCGGCTACAACAGCCAGGATAAGCTGGTCGGCAACGTCGGCCTCGGTATCCCTAATTTTCGAGGCAACGGCCAGGACGTCTCGCTCAATGTCGAGTTCGGCAGCCGACGCAATTCGTTCTCGATGTCCTTTACGGAACCGTGGATGTTCGGCCGCCCGACTCTCCTTGGGACCAGTCTCTTCATAGTGAATCGGCGGTGGTTCGATGACTACACGGAAGGTCGTCAGGGCGGTTCGATTCGTATCGGGCGGCGTTTGCGCTGGCCGGACAACTACTTCCGCGTCTACGCCTCGTACTTGCTGGAGCGCAACCGGTTTTTCGACTTCGACGACGTTTTCGAAGCCAGCAATTCGTACAAGGCGTCGTATTATTATCGCGGCGCCACCGAGAACTTCCTGCTGAAGCAGGAATACTACGGCCCCTATCCCGGCGCCGTGACCTCCTACAACGAAGAGTGGCGCTCGGCCTCCCGGATTGCCGTTAACGTCACGCGCGACTCGCGCGACCTGCCGCAGTTCGCCACCTCGGGATCGAGGATTTCGTACACCTTTGAGAACACCGGCGGCATCCTGAGCGGCTTCTGGCACTACCAGAAACACTCAATCGAGCTGGCCAAATTCTTCCCCCTTTTCTGGGGTCTTTCGCTGGCCGCTAAGGTCCAGTACGGGGTGGTCACCTCGCCCTCCGGCGACGACCGCATTCTCATCAGCGATCGCTTTACGCCGGGCGGGACCGATTTCGACGGCGTCGTCCGCGGCTACGACGGCGGCGATCTGACCCCGGACTCATTGGTGACGCAGTCGGACACCTCTTTCTTCTTCAACGACCCGACCGCCATTATCGGTGTCGACCCGCCCGATGACACCAGCTTCACCAGTTTCCGCACGCGGGTGCGCGGCAAGTACATGATCGTGGCTAATATGGAGCTGCAAATTCCTATATCGCAGCAGCAGATCTACGGTTTGATATTTTTCGACGCCGGCAACTCCTGGTTGCACCGTCGCGATATCAAGCCGATCACCGGTCTTTACCGCGGCGTCGGGTTAGGATTCAGAATAACCGTGCCCGGTCTGGGCACCCTCGGGTTCGACTTTGGATACGCTCTGGATGACTATCGGGGCGAAGGGCGCGGTTGGAAACCGCATTTCCAGTACGGCTCGACCTTTCGATGACAACAAATTATTGCTTACAGGAGATAGCTATGTTCAGATTCACTCGTTTGCTCACCGCTTTGGTGGCGCTTTTCGTCGTCGCCGTCGTCCTGACGCCGGCGGTATCGGCCCAGGGTGTGAAGATGGGGTTTGTCAAGGAGGATCGGATTCAGCAGGAATACAAGGGTTGGCAGCGCGCTCAGGAGCAGTGGAATACCGAATCGAAGGCCTGGGAGGATGAAGCAGTCTCCAAACAGCAGGAACTTCAGGACCTTGCTGACGAATACGAGAAGCAGAAACTGATCTTGTCGGATGAGAAGAAGCGCGAGCGTGAGGCCGCGATCAACGCCAAGAAAGAAGCGCTGGACGCCTATACCCGTCAGGTCTTCGGACCCGCCGGCACCGCCGAGAGCAAACAGGCGCAACTGTTGCAGCCGATCCTGGAGAACATCCAGCGGGCCATCGAGGAAGTCGCCGTCGAGGGCAACTATGACGTCATCTTCACGCTCCAGGGTATCGCCTACATAAAGGACGCCTACGACGTTACAGACGAGGTGTTGGCGCGTCTTGAAGAAATCGAATGACAGCACCGCTCTGACTCTGGGTGAGATCGCCCGTCTCACCGACGGCAAGCTGGAGGGTGATCCTGAGCTTGTGGTCACGAGGGCGGCGCCGATTGAGTCGGCCTCCGCCGGCGATATTACCTTCGTGGCCAACAAGAAGTACCTGAAGTATCTTCATACTACGGACGCCACGGCTGTAGTGCTGGACCCGGACAGCCCGTGCCCGCGCTGCGCCGTCCTGCGCCACGACAATCCCTACCTGACCTTCGCCCGCGTGCTCGACCTGCTTTACCCCCAACCGGCGCTAGTGGACACCGGTATCCATGCCACGGCGGTGGTCGAAGAAACGGCTCGAGTGGCGCCCTCGGCGGCTGTCGGTCCCCTTTGTCACGTTCGTGGCGGCGCCATTATCGGTGACGGCAGCCGGCTGGTGTCGTCGGTGTTTGTCGGCTGCGACGTCGTGATAGGTGAGAACTGCCTGATCTACCCCGGCGTGCGCATCATGGACGGCTCTCGTATCGGCAGCAACGTCATCATCCACTCCTCGACCGTAATCGGCTCGGACGGTTTCGGTTTCGCCGAGGCGCCCGACGGCCTCAAAAAGATCAAGCAGGTGGGCTGGGTCGAGATAGAGGACGACGTCGAGATCGGTTCCAACTGTTCGGTCGACCGCGGCGCTCTGGGACCGACCCGTATCGGCCGTGGAACGAAAGTCGACAACCTGGTGCAGATCGCCCATAACGTTGAAATCGGGAATCACTGCATACTGGTGGCGCAGGTCGGTATCTCCGGCTCCACTAAACTCGGCAATGGCGTTATCCTGGCTGGGCAGGTCGGGTTGATAGGTCATTTGAATATCGGCGACGGCGCCCGGGTGGGAGCCCAGTCGGGGGTGGCCAAATCGGTCAACCCGGGGCAGACGGTGCTCGGTTCGCCCGCTCGAGATATCGGTCTGGCTCGCAGGATCGAGGCGGCCATAGCAAGGCTGCCCGATCTGCTCAAGAGAGTTCGCAAACTGGAGAACGAGCGATCGGGTTGATCAGGTAATGAACTGCTCTTCGATGGCGGCGATCTTCTGCCAGTTCTTCTCCATCTGCTCCACCAGTAAAAGCACCGCCTCGTTGTTCTCGCTCTCGCCCGCGGCGCGCATCGACTGAAGAACCTCCCACTGTTGGCGATTGACCACTTTCCACTCGGCGATGCGGCGACCCAGATCACCGGCCGTGTAGTTAAGTTCCCGCGACAGCCGCCGCAACTGCGGATGGTTGGCCTCGATATTCACCCGCGAGGCCAGATCACCCACCGCCATCTCCCGTACCCGAACCTGGAGCATGTCGAGCGGTTCCGACATCCGCGTCAGGGGGAGGATGTTGACGATCCCGATAGCGGTGATGGCGGCCACCGCCGCCGAGATCATGTACGGCACGAGAGTGAGGACGGCCACCTGAAAGGAGTCGCGCACGCGGCCGAGGGTCTCCACGTCGAACAGATCGTTGAAGAAAATGATCACGGCCGCCGATACAGCCACGGCCGAGCCGGCCATCAGTCCGATGGTAGGATAAAACCCGGCGGCGCCGGGATAAGGTTGCTGGGTACGGATCGTCAGGTCATCCGTCATCAAGGGTCTCCAATGTTGTACTGTCTAGACCGTGTCACACCGCAGAAAAGCATGGCCAAAAATGTGCCACGCGGAAGACATTTCCACCCGGTTCGCGGTGCGCCATAAGCCGCAACGGGATATAATAGAACAGGCAGCCGCCGAAGCCGTTTCTATCATAATAAACAGCCTCGCGGACGCACTATCTGCGAGGCTATTGCACAGAAATGTTCAGAGCCTGATCAGAAGGGAAGATCATCGTCGTCGCCCGCTTCGCCCGCAGGCGGCGACGGCAGGTCGGCATCCGGCGGGCTTGACGGACCAGTGCCGCTATCGGCCGAATCGCCGCGACTTCCCAGGAACTGGAAATTCTGGACGACTACTTCGGAGACGTACCGTTTGTTACCGTCTTTGTCATCGTAGCTGCGGTTGGCGATTCTACCCTCTATGTAGATTTGCCGCCCTTTACCGAGGTACTCCTTAATCACCTCCGCCTGTTTACCCCAAGCGACGATATTATGCCAGGTGGTGGATTCCTGCTTCTGACCGTCCTGGCTTGTCCACCGTTCATTGGTGGCCAGCGTGAACGACGCCACCGCCTTGCCGCTCTGGGTATAGCGCAACTCTGGGTCCTTGCCCAAGTGCCCGATCAAAATCGCTTTGTTTACACTCATGATTCCCATCCATCGAGTCGTTTGTCATACAGCCTGGCGTAATATACGGCTGATCGCCATCGAATGTCAAGCACAGGAACATTTTGCTTGCCGCCCCGCTTCTAAACTGATATTGTAAACGATCCATGTGAGGAACCAGACCATGAGCCGTGAACTCGACATCGATCAAGCCGTTAGCACCATCACCAGGTTCATCAAAGGCAGTCTCGCTCGCTCCGGTCTCAACGGTTTCGTGGTGGGAGTGTCGGGGGGGATCGATTCGGCCGTAGCGGCGACTCTGGCCGTGAAAGCAGTCGGCGCCGAGCAGGTCCTGGGTGTGATCATGCCGTATCGGAGCTCCGCGCCGGAGTCGACCGAATTGGCCGAGCTGCTGATCCGCCACCTCGGCATGGAACGCCGTCGCGTCGACATCTCCCCGATGATCGACGCCTACTACCCGCGCATCGACGACACCAACCGCCTGCGCGCCGGCAACAAGATGGCCCGCGAGCGCATGGCCATCCTGTTCGACCTGGCCCATGAGTTGGATCGGCTGGTGTTGGGCACCGGCAACCGTACCGAGATCTGCCTCGGCTACACTACCTGGTACGGCGACTCCGCTTGTTCCATCAACCCCATCGGTCAGCTCTATAAAACCGAACTACGGCGGTTGGCCCGGGCGCTGGGTGTGCCGCAACCGCTGATCGACCGCCCGCCGACCGCCGATCTCTGGACCGGGCAGACCGACGAAGGCGAGATTGGCGTCACCTATGAGCGGATCGACCGGCTGTTGATGCGGTTGGTCGATGATGGTGAGCGATCCATGTCGAAACTGGAGGCGGAAAGCTTCCATGCTACCGAGATCAGTCGGGTCGTGTCGCTGATGAATCGCAACACCTTCAAACGCAAGTTGCCGGAGGTGGCGCCGTTGGGCAAGGCGCCGGTTCCGGACGACGTTATCCTTGAGGAGTAACCGGCCGCGTGAGCACGCCAACCGGAAAACTGTATTTGGTGCCGACGCCGATCGGGAACTTGGGGGATATCACTCTCCGCGCCCTGGAGGTCCTCAGGGAAGTGGAGTTGATCGCTTGTGAGGACACGCGACACAGCGGAGCGCTTTTGAAAAAGCTGGATATCAAGAAGCGTTTGATCAGCTACCACGATTTCAACGAGGCGGCGCGGGCGCGACAGCTCGCCGAGATTTTGGGGCGCGGAGATTCCGTGGCTGTGATCACCGACGCCGGCTCGCCCGGTGTGTCCGATCCGGCCTACCGCATCGTCCGTGCCGCCATCGATGACGACATCGACGTCGTCCCGCTGCCGGGCGCGAGCGCCATCATCCCGGCGATCACCGCCTCCGGTCTGCCCACCGACCGCTTCTTCTTCGAGGGTTTTCTCTCGCACAAATCGGCCGCCCGGCGGACGCGGCTGGAGAAGATCAAGCAGTACGAGCACACGCTCATCTTCTATGAATCCCCCCACCGTATAGAAAAATGCCTGCGCGACATGCTCGACGTCCTGGGTAACCGCTCGGCCTGTCTGGCCCGCGAGATCAGCAAGCATTACGAACAGTTCTTGCGCGGCACTCTCAGTGAGTTATTGCAGCACGTCGGCGCGAGGTCCGTCAAAGGTGAAATCGTGTTGGTTGTCGGCGGTGCGGCGGCTGAACGCCGGAGTACAAGAGATGTCTGACCAGGAGTCGACTGTCGCTTATGTATCCTGATCTGTTCTCGATAGGACCGGTGCCGATTCGCAGCTATGGCTTGATGCTGGCCGTGTCGTTTCTGGTCGGTGTCTGGTATGTCAGCCGTATGGCGCGGCGCGACGGGAAGTCGATCGATCAGTTTTTGGCCGTCGCCTACATCCTGATAATCGGAGGCGTAGTGGGGGCGCGGCTGTCCTATGTCGTGCTGCACCTTGGTGAATTCGTCGGCAAATGGGGATCGACTTTCAACCCGTTCTCTTCCGACCACTACGGCATCGCCGGACTCAACATGTACGGCGGTGTGCTGCTGGCGGCGCTCGGCACCCTTCTGTACTGCCGACTGAGGAGAATCCCGATTCTGGACACCCTCGACTACTTCACGCCGACCGTCGGGATCGGACTGGGTCTGACGCGGATCGGGTGCTTTCTAAACGGCTGTTGTTTCGGCACGCCGACCGATCTGCCGTGGGGGGTGATGTTCCCCGAGCACTCGATTCCCTACTACGCCTATCCCCATCAGCACATCCACCCGGCGCAGATATACAGTTCGCTTTACGGCGTGGGGTTGTTTTTGCTCTTGCATTTCATGATGAAGCGCAGGAAATTCGCCGGCCAGTTGCTGGCGCTGCTGTTCATGATCGAAGCGCTCTTTCGCTTTGCAATCGAGTACGTCCGCTACTACGAGGACGAGATGTACTTCCAGGTGTTCGGCGTCCAACCGACGTGGAACCAGGTGGTCTCGATCACGCTCTTCGCCGTCGGCCTGATCATCTACATCGTACAGTCGCGGCGGGCTGCAATCACGAAGCACTAGTATCCGTCATTGCGAGCGACCAGAGGGTGCGCGGCAATCTCAATCTTCTTTCTGTCATTCCGGCGGAAGCCGGAATCCAGGGAGAATCGAAGACTGGACCCTGGCTTGCGCCAGGGTGACGGAGGTCTTTCTTTGTAGGTCGAAACCCCTGGCCCGCAGGGCCGCCGAAGGCGGGTTTCGACACCGCGCAGACTTGCAGGTCGAAACCCCTGCCGGTTTCGACACCGCGCGAAGCGCGAAGAACAGGCTTGCCTGTCATTCCCGCGAAGGCGGGAATCCATCTTCTTTCTTTCCCCCTTAGGAATGCGGATGGCCCCCCGCCTGCGCGAGGGTGACAACGGTGTGATAAACGCTCCTAACCCGTCATTCCGGCGGAAGCAGGAATCCAGAGGACAAAAAGACTGGACCCTGGCTTTCGCCAGGGTGACGGAGATGACCTTAGTTTAGTGGTACGTCGGAACCTCTTTGGTTTCGACACATCACGAGGAATACACACAGCACGCGATGGGGTGCCGCGCCTCATCCCCCCACCTCCCCATACACCTTCTCCGCGTAGCGGTCGGTCATGCCGGCGATGTAGTCGGCGGCGACGATCTCAAGGCGTTCACCGTCGAGCATCTTGCGGAAGCGCTGCGGCATCAGCGCCGGATCGTGCAGAATCGCACGGAAGATGGTCGTGAGGATGTCCCGCGCCCGCTCAGACATCGTAACCAAACGAGCATGGTTGTACAGCCGCCCGCGCAGGAAGTCCTTCAGCTGATATACCAGCGTTGCCATGCCCTCGGAGTAGGCGCATACTTTTTCCGGCGAGCGACGAACGGAGTCAAGATCGCTTATACCGAAGCGCTCTATGCGGGACGAGGTTTCGTTGATGACATCGGTGGCCATGCGGTCGACGAGTACGCGGACCAGCGCGTACCGTTGATAGTCGCCGGTCGCATCTTTGCCGACGCTGGGGACACAACCGACCAGGGATTTGAAAAAGTCACTGTCGCGCAAATCCTCAAAACTGATAATGCCGGCCGACAGACCGTCGTCGATATCATGCGAGTTGTAAGCGATCTCGTCGGCGATATCGACCAGCGCCGCCTCCAGCGTGGGTTGTTGATCGCTGTCGAACCCCGGCGCGTCTACGGGCGTGCTGGTCTCATGCTTGACGATCCCCTCGCGTACTTCGTAGGTCAGGTTGAGGCCGGGGTGGTCGGGGTAACGTTGTTCGAGAATATCCACGACGCGCAGCGATTGACGATTGTGATTGAAGCCGCCCCGGTCGGCCAGCAATTCGTCTAGAATATCCTCGCCGGCGTGTCCGAACGGCGTGTGGCCGAGGTCGTGCACCAGCGCGACGGCTTCGGTGAGGTCCTCGTTGAGCCGCAGACTGCGGGCCAGCGTGCGGGCGATCTGCGCCACCTCGATCGTGTGAGTCAGACGGGTGCGGAAATGATCCTTTTCGTGCGGGATGAAAACCTGCGTCTTGTATTCGAGCCGTCGAAAAGCCGCCGAGTGAATGATGCGGTCGCGATCGCGCTGAAACGAGGTGCGCAGTTGATGTTCGTCAAGTGGGTAAACGCGCCCTCGGCTCAATCCGGAGAGGGTGGCGTAGGGCGCTAGTGTTTGCTGCTCATGTCGCTCGATGTCGACTCGTGAAAGAACCATCACTTCGCCCTCAATGTCCGTCCCTGTCGCCGCCCCGCACCATGCCCAGGGCAATGGTGTGCGAAATCCCCAGCACAGGATGATAGGTCGCGGCCACCGTGATGAGATAATTGTGATAATTCATTTCCACGCCGCCGCCATAGGTGGTCGGTTGCGATGACACACCCCAGAAAAAACTACCGTACGGCGACAGACGGATCTTTTGCCCCAGGCCGAACTGAGCTTTTTCGTTTTCTTCCAGCGTCAGCCTTCCGGCGATCGAGTAGGGACCCGGCCCGAGCAATTGGACATACAGGGATGACACAATATCGAACTCGGGACTGTTCGCGCTCAGCCGGGGCGTCGTCAGATTCTCCAAAGCCAGCGCCGTCCTGAGCCGTCCCCGGCTGTAGCCACACGACAGGCCGGGGGTTACGGCGGTCAGATCGTCGTAGCCGCCGCCGAATTCCAATTGCAGCGCCGACAGCGTCACTCCGAGAGCCAGCGAGTCAAAGCGAAAAGCCAAGGCAAGCCGCCCCACTTTTTCAGAGTAAAGCCCCTCACGACCGAACTGCGAGAGACCGACGACAGTAGTCCATCGCCCGAAGCGCATCGCTGCCGCTCCGTAGACGCGGTCCAACTCTTTCATGGTGAACTTGCGACAGTAGCCGGTCTCTACCTTGAGGCCACCCTCGGTCATGCCGCCTGCCGGCAGCGACAACAGTTCCCCGGCCGAGGGTTGATCGAGCATAATAGTATTGCCCATTCCGTCCGGGATATCACTGCCCGGATCGAAAACAGACCAACCGCGGACCGGCAGGAAAAGGCCGATCGACAGAAGTATGACGGCAGCGTGCTTCGTGGTCATCGTGCTATCACGATCGGCTTTTTGACCGATCCGACTCCTTCGATCTCGCAGTAAAGTATGTAGACACCGACCGGCAGCCGCGCGCCGCTGTCGGAGCGGCCGCGCCACACGTAGGTGTCAAGGCGGTACGACCCCTGATCCAGCCGCCGCACCATTCGCCCCTGGCGATCGTAGATTTTCAATTCAAATTGCCTGGTGTCGGGACCGTCTATCGATATAACGACCGAGTCTTCATAACCATCGCCGTCCGGTGAGAAGACTTCCGGAGTCACCGCTATCGTCAGTTCCCCAGCATCGTCACCAAACATCACCGAGTTTGCCCGACCGGGCGAGCCGCCGGCTTCCTCGGAGCGGCCCCATTGGTCCTGTCGCTCTTCTTGTTCGCCTCGACACCAGGTATAGTTATCATCAAACACGATGTTGTAGACGAAGCGGTCGGCCTCGAGATCGAACGGGTCGACCAGGCAGACCGTATCGCCGTCATCGTTCAACGGCGACCAACCCGTCGGCTTTATGAGGAGGCCGTCAAAGTCCGGATAATCCGCCGCGAAAGCCGACGCCGATCGCATCAAAACGATTCGCTTGCCCGCCGGAACGATGATACTCGTATCAGTAATCGTCTCTTCCCGGCCGTCGTCGCCGACGCGCCAGTTCAAGAGATCGTATTGTTCGTAATGAGGATTCACGATTTCGATCCACTCCCCTTGTGCTCCGCTGGTCGGTCGCGGCAGCATCTCCGTCATTATAAAGGGGGGAAACTCGGCCGCCGGCGCCGTGAAAGCACGTCGGTTGTTGCGAAGGCGATCGTCGTCGGGAAGCGACGCCGCCAGCGAGACATACATGCCGTCGAACGGATAATCCGCCGCCAGGTCGATCGATTGTCCCGGGGCCAGCGAAGGCACGGCAAGATCCAGAATCAGGTCGCCGGGATCGCTGGGCGGATCGGCGGCATAGTAGACGTGCAACTGCTTAGGTTCCTGCGCCAGCAGGCCGCGGTTGGCGATGGTGATGTCGAAAGTGGTCCAGCCGTTCTCGACTCCGAGAGAGATCGCGTCGATTGACAGATCGCTGCCGACCGGTGTCACCGAGTTGACGAAACCGGGCGTGGAACCGTCGATGTCGACCGAGGGCACGACAGTCTCCAATGTCGGTTCGGTGCGCTCCCACGATACCCCATCGGCGCCTGGATCGATCCAGCGGATGGCCGAGACCAGGGTCTGATCTTGGAACACCTCTATCGCTCCACCCGCGTTCGAAAGCGAAAAGACGGCTTCGGTCGGCCACCAGAAAGCCTCTTCCTCCGGCGTGTCTCCCCAGAGCCCGGAGCTGTCGCCCCAGTGCCCCTCGAATGACGCGCCACCACCGGTCGTTACCAGTTTGCGGCAGACGATGATGAACGTATGCGGAGGTGTCACCGACCGATCGGGGAAACTGATCGTGTCCTCGCCGATGACCACACGGTAGCCACCCAGCGAGACGTGCTCGTCGGAGTCGACGTACAGTTCAAACCACTCGAGATTCGTAACGCGACCCGGCTCGTTGACCATGGCTTCATTGACTACCACCTCGGCGAAGGCGATCATCGGCGACACCGCAACGCCAAGCAGAATCAAACCGACCGCGAGAAAACAACGCACTTTCACCACGTTGCCCGCACCTCCAGCGACAGCGCCGTGCGATGGCGCTCGCTCGCATCGCGGTCATAGGTGCGACTCATTTTGACGGCCAACGTCACATCGTCCCAAATCGGTTGTTCGTTTCTGAGGAACAAGTACCAGTACTCCACCGTCCCGCTGCGCCCATCCACTCGGGCCAGATTCGACCACAATTGCAGTTTGCCCACAGCGGTCGCCGCGTAATCCAGGCGAACAAAAGCTGAAAGGTAGTCGGTCCGGCCGCTCTTCGTATTATAAGCAATATAACCTCTGACAACCGCCTGGCCAGTGGTAAATCGCACTTCCAGCCGGCTGCGGTGGCTGGTGACGACCGGCTCGGTGTCGCTGCCCAGGCGGCGTCGCGTTTTGACGAGATGGTCAAAACGCACAAAGAACTCGGGGTGAATCTGCTGCAGCAAGCCGGACAACAACTGCAAGTCGGAACTGTCGCGATGCTGCCCTGAATACACTAAACTGCTAACAAGCTGCGTCCGGGGCGACATCAGAATGATCGTTTTTATCATGCCGCCCCGATGACCCGACCGCTTCTCGCTGAACTCGAACTCGACGTCCTCAGGATAGTGATACCGCCGAGACGCGCCGGTCTTGCCGCCGCCGGATAAATCGAGATACTTGTCACCATAACGCCAGGCGGCATACTTGACTTGAGCCGTAGCGAAACGATGCCGACCCTCGACCAATACTCCGCCAAAAGCGATTCGGTCACCCGATTGAAAGCAAACTTCCGCCGACGAGTATCCTCCGTGGTAGCTGTACCGAGCCGTCGGCGCGATTTTGACATCGTTCCGCGACGATGCGGTGTGCCGATTCCGCAGACGGTTGACGCCGAGGATGACACCGGGGTGGAGGAAGCCGAGGTCCCCGGCGACCATCCCGGCAAGGGAGACCAGACTATGGTCCGGATCGCGGTTCACCGAGGCGAGAACTTGCAGTCGTGTCGTCCCTCTCTGTAGTCCGATGTAAACTCCATTGAAGCCGCCGTAATCGGGAAATAGAAACGACTCTGGGTCCAGCCGTGCGGGGCTGCCGAGCAAAAGTCCACGGTAACCGAAGGCGGTACCCAAGCCCAATCGCCGGGTGAAACTCCCGAAGCGCAATTCGCGCATGAACCCGTCGCCCCGGTAAGCAATGTGTCGACCAGACACGCGGTCGACCCCGTCGTCGTCCCGTCGTACATTCAGTGATGCCCTCCAGTCGGCCAGCCTGAACGAACCGCTGAGCCGATACTGTGACTGCGACCCCTCCTCAAGATACTGGAAGTGGCGATAGCGGAGTTCGCCGTGAACGCCCCCGACGTTTCCCAACGAAGGTCGCGTGAACCCGGCTTCCTGCTCGCGCTCCAGATAAGTCGACAACGAGGCGGTATCGTCCAAGAAGTAACTCAGGTTAGGCACATCTTCAAAGAGATGTCGATTGGAAAAATCGATGCCCGATCGGATCGCCTCGCTCAGGATCAGGAACCGATGGTAGTCGATATCGCCGGCGACCAGCGCCAGGTACAACTCATCCTCGGACGGATATACTTCGGTCGACAATTCCTGAGACATCGCCCCCGATGCAACGGCCAGGGCGAGGAACAACGCTGGCGCAATTCTTGACAAGGTCAGCTCAGTGAATACTTCTTCAGTTTGCGATAGAGCGTGCGCTCTCCGATCCCCAGTATGCGGGCGGCTGCTTTGCGATTGCCGTCGGCTTTATCGAGCACCGACCTGATCAGTTCTTCCTCCATCGCCTCCAGGCTGCCGACCTCGCCCCGCAATACGAGTTCGTCGGTTTCTTCCGCCGTCGACTCACCCGGGAGGTGGGCGGTAATCAGATCACGTAGCATACGCACCTCGTTGCCCAGCGACAAAATGGCGTGATAGATCAGTTCATGTCCGGCTTCTTCAATTGTCTTGCCCGTCGATACGGGCAGATGTCTGGCGCCGGCGTACTGTTCATCGAGGAAGCGCTGCACGTCGTCAGCTTGCACCAGCCCCTTGCCTTTCAGAGCCAGCATGCGTTCGGCGAAGTTGCGCAATTGACGCACGTTGCCGGGCCAGTCGTATTTAGTCAACAGTTCCAGGGCCGAATCCGAGCATGTCAAGGACGGGTCCTCACGCCAGAAGTGCTCCAGCAGTGGGAGGATGTCACCTTTGCGCTCCAACAGCGGCGGCAGCGTGATTTTGACCACGGCCAGGCGGAAGTAGAGGTCTTCGCGGAAAGCGCGGTCGCCGATCGCTTCGGTGAGGTCGCGGTTGGTGGCCGACACGATGCGGACGTTGGCCTTGTGCGCGACCGAGGAACCGACCGGATAATAAGTGCCGTCCTCCAACACGCGCAGCAGTTTCACCTGCATGTCGGCGCTGGTCTCACCGATCTCGTCAAGAAAGAGGGTGCCGCCGTTGGCCTTGGCGAACAAACCCTCGCGCCGACCGACCGAACCGGTGAAGGCGCCTTTCTCGTGGCCGAACAGTTCCGACTCGAGGACACCCGGAGCCAGCGCACCGCAGTTAATCGTCACGTAGGTCCGTTCCGAACGAGTCGAGCTTTTGTGAAGGGCCCGCGCTACCAACTCTTTGCCCGACCCGGACGGTCCCACGATGAGGATGGCCATGTCCGAGGGCGCCACCCGTTCGATAGTCTCCGCCACCGCCTTCATGCGGGCCGAACGGCCGACGATCCCGTAGCTTCGCAGCAACTGTTTGGCGCGGAGAATGTGGTTAATTTTGTCGGCGATAAGTTCGTCACCGGCCGAACGCATGATGACGCCGTCGATGTGCCCCGGCTCGGGCGGCGCGACAAGATCGTCCTCGACGATCTTCCAGATTTCCATAAGTCCGTTGGTGCGGCGCAGTCGGGTCACCACGCCCACCGTGAGGTCGCTGCGAGTCTCGTCGTACAGGACCAGATCGATTCGGGTCTCCTTGGCCGTCTGGTACAGTTGAGACAGCTCCGTGCAGTTCTGGCCGATCGTCTCCCAGACAGCGCCCTTGGTCGCTCCCGCCGAGGGATCTCTCAGAACTACAACCCGCTGCAGCTTCTCATCGTCGGCCAATTCCGACATAACACAAGGTCTCCCTGGGTCTATTATTCGAGCTTCGTTTTCCTTTTTGGCCGGCTCGCCGGTCGGCCTTTGTCGCGGCGGGGTTCTTCCGGGGCCGGCACGAACAGATCGATCTCGTGGCGCACTTTGTCCACCTTCATGACACCGACGCGGACGGTGTCACCCATGCGGAAGGTGCGCCGGGTGCGGCGTCCGATCAGGCGATACTGCTGCTCCTCAAAGACGTAGTAGTCGTCATCGACCGACGACAACCGGACCAGTCCCTCGACTCCGAGATTGTCCAGCCGCACGAAGAAACCGAAGGCGGAGACGCCCGAAATGACGCCGGTGAACTCGTCGCCGACGTGCCGCGCCATGTAGGCCACCTGCTTCATGCGAATGGCGTCGCGTTCGGCCGCTTCGGCGGTGCGCTCGGTCTGCGAACAATGTTTGCCGACGTGGTCGATGACCGACGCGGCGCGTTTGGCGAACGAGGGTGGATAGCCGTCGCCGCGCAGTTGCCGCAACAGGCGGTGAACCAGCAGGTCGGGGTAGCGGCGGATGGGGGAGGTGAAGTGCGTGTAGTGGGTGAAGGCGAGGCCGAAATGGCCTATGTTGTCGCGCTGATAGACCGCCTTCTGCATCGAACGCAACATCAGCTCATTGATGAAATCGGCTTCGGGACGGTCCTTGATCCGCTCCAGAAAGCGTGCGAACTGGATCGGCTTCATATCGGGCGACACCGGAAAACGATGACCGAGACGGGACATCATGGCCGAGAATTCCTCCATCTTCTCCATATCCGGCCGAGCGTGGACGCGATAGAGAAACGGCTGGGCGCGACGAAACACCTCCAGCGCCACCGCCTTGTTGGCCAACAGCATGAACTCCTCGATCAGGCGGTGCGCCTCGAGACGGACACGACTGCCCAGTTCGAGCACCTCCCCCTTCTCGTTCAGCACCAGCTTGGCCTCCGGCAGGTCGAAGTCCAAAGAACCCTGGGCGAAGCGGCGTTGGCTCAACAGTTGGGCCAACTCCCGCGCCAGCGTCAGCGACTCGGCCACTCGCGACAGCTTCGGCGACGATTTGGCGCCATTATCGAAAAACTCCTGCACCTCCTCATAGGCCAGTTTAGCCCGCGATTTGATAACGCTGTCGACTAACTCCCAACCCTTTAGGTCGCCCTTACGATCGACGTCGAGAAAGATCGTGTGAGCCAGCCGTCGACGGTTCGGCTTGAGCGAACAAACGTCGTTGGACAACACCTCCGGCAGCATCGGGACCACTTTACCGGGCAGGTAGACGGAGTTGCCGCGCTCGAATCCTTCTTTGTCGAGAGCCGTGCCCGGTTGAACGAAATACGACACGTCGGCGATGTGCACCCCCAGCCGGTACCCGTCAGCCGTGCGCTCGACACTGACCGCGTCGTCGTGGTCCTTGGCGTCTTCCGGATCGATGGTGTAAATGCAGTCGCGGCCGAGATCGACACGACGCGCGGACTCCCGGTCGAGCGACCGTCCCGCCGCCTGCTCCGCCTCGTTCAGAGCATCAGGCGAAAACTCATCGCGCAAGTTGAAATTCCGAATGACGGTCAACAGGTCGACACCGGCCTCACCGGGACGGCCCAGTCGCTCGATGACTTTGCCTTCCGGATTTAGATTGGGGTTGTCCCAAACGGTCAGCCGGGCCACCACCTTTTCGCCGTCCTTGGCCTGAAGACTGTCGCGCTCGGGGATGTAGAGTTCGCGGTGCAGGCGCGGGTTGTCCGGAAGCAGCGAGCAGAAATGTCGTCCGCGATGAAAAACGCCGACGATATTGCGCTCGGCCCGCTTGAGAATTCGAATGACGCTGCCGGTAGTCCGACCGCCGCGCTCTCCGGCCAGCCGCACCATTACCTGGTCGCCGTCCATCGAGGTGTGCAGTTGAGTCGGCGGGATCAGGATGTCCTCCGGCTCCCCCTCGCGGATCACGAAACCGGTGCCGCCGCGAGTGATCGAAATGACGCCGGTGGCGATATTGAGCTTGTCGGCCAGCCCGATCCGGTTGCGCTTGAGGCGGACCAGTTCGCCCGATTCGAGAAGCTGCTTGACCAATAGGCGATACTGTCGGTAGTCAGGCTGACCAACGCCGAGCGCTCGGGCCAGCTCTTTGATCTTCATCGGGCGGTGTGAATTCTCCCTGATGAAGTCGATGATGGCTTGGGATTCGAGTTGCATGGAGCCAAAATACGCTGCGTTGGCACGGGCAGTCAAGCGATTTTGGCATGATTACGCCAAATTGGCAGCACGGTCAAGCCACCTATGAATGGGGTCCTATGCACCTCGGGGTGGGCGGCAACCTCAAACCTTCTCGGGGGTCGCTTCCCGAATGAACCTCCGTCCCAAACGAGTTTGAGACGACTGCACGTCGGAGGGATGCAACTGTCTTTAGGTCATGCGGACGAAAGCCAGCATCCAGTTCTTCGCAATACGGACTGGATTCCGGGTCAAACCCGGAATGACTTGCACAAGGATTGCGAGCAGACTGGAAGTTGAGTCAGAGTGCTACGCTTGCGGCGAATGCCCACTAATTGACTTTTCGTGCGCCATCACCTTATCTTCCCCCAATGGAAGCGGTCAAACTGCTTGGTCTGTTCGTCCTGATCGTCATCGCCCTGCGTTTCAAGCTGTCGGTGGGGGTGACGCTCTTGGGCGCCGGGATCGTCACGGCTCTTCTCTATGCCGTGCCGGTGATAGACCTTCTCGAGGGGTACTGGGAGTTACTGCAGTCGAGGAAGTTCATTTTTCTCACGTCGGTCGTGTTGCTCATCACCTTCTTGGGATCGCTGATGAAGGAGGTGGGGTATCTCGACAGGTTATCCGAGGCCTGTCGCGGGCTGTACGGTGGGAAACGCACTGCCGCGGTAGTGCTGCCGCCGTTGATCGGGTTGATGCCGATGCCGGGCGGGTCGCTCTTATCGGCGCCGTTAGTCGACAAGGTGCTCTCGGATGAGCGCTACCGTCCGGAGTTTCGCACCGTCACTAATTACTGGTTCCGCCACATCGCCGAGTTCGCCTGGCCGCTCTACCCCGGGCTGATTCTCTCCGAGGCGATCACGGGACTGCCGATCCGCGACGTGGCCGTGATGCAGTTGCCGTTGACGATCATGATGATTATCGTCGGCCTGTTCTTCTTCATCAGAACTATCCAACCCGGCCCGGCAGGACATTCCTCGAACCACTCCGCTCTGCTGGGTATCTTGAAAGCGCTGTGGCCGATCGCCCTGGCCATTGCCATATACGGCGTAAGCGGCATCGAACTGGCCTGGGCGGTGCTGATCTCGGTCGGTGCGCTGATTCTGTGGGTGCGGCCAAGTTGGAGTCCACTTCACATAGCGATCAAGAGAGGTTTCTCCTACAAGCTGGTACTTTTGGTGTTCGGCACTTTGTCGTTTCAGACGGCGCTGGAGCTGGCCGGGGCGATCGAGGCGATTCCCCGGATTTCCACCAGCTACCGCCTGCCGCCGGAGTTAATTATCTTCTTGGTTTGCTTTACGGCCGGCCTTCTGACGGGAATGGTGGCCGCCTATGTCGCACTGGGCTACACGATTCTGGCCGGGTTCATGTACCAGCCTGAGATAATCCCGGGTCATATCATGCTGGGCTATCTTTCGGGCTTTGTCGGTATGATGCTCTCCCCGGCCCATCTCTGCCTGATTTTGACCAACGAGTACTTCAAGAGCGACCTGGCCAAAGTATACCGCCGCCTCGCCCCGCCGCTGGCGATTGTGTTTGTGGGCGGGATTCTGCTTTACTTCTCAGGGTGGACGAGGTTGTTTGGGGTCGACTGAATCTTAATGGAAGTCAGGTCGGTCCGCCCACCTGTCTCAAAGTGCCATTATCCAGGAGCTTGATGTTATGAGACCAACTATTCAGAATTGCCGAGAGATCTTAGCTAGGCTTGTCAGCTTGGCAGAAAGAGCGCCGAACATAGCGGCGAACACAGAGGATATACATACCGCTGGTCCAGAGTACCATTCGCTGATGAATAGTTTCCGCATGCACAGCGTTTCTGCAGCAAGATCTCTCGAACACCTGTACCAGGCGTTCGGTGAGGACCGCTTTCCCACTACAGTTGGCTATGCGATAGTGCGACCGATGTTTGAGATAGATGTTACCAGTCACTATATAACAGAAGATCCTGCGGTTCGCGCCAGCCGCTTCATTCGATTCGGTTATATTGTAGAGAAACGACGAATGGACGCTTGTGCCAAACATCGTAATTCAGGGGACCCAGCTTGGAGCGGACGGTTGCAGGCAGAGTGGGATCTTTGTTGGGCTTCTCGGGAGCAGGACATCACAAAGCAGTGCGACACGTTTTTGTCTACTTACTTACCCTCTGGCAAGCGATCAACGCTCCGAAGGTATTGGTCTGGCTTGACCCTGCGTGAAATCGCCGAAAAGGTGAATCACGAAGCGGCTTACGACCTGTTCTATGCAGACCTTTCATCTTTCGCACATGCGGATGTCAGACTGCCTGATCGCTTCCTCCGAATCAACCAGGATGGCATGCATTGGACGGACAAGGCTCGGCCTCACGACGTGTTCAAAGTGTTTGAATACTCTATTATCTTCCTAGAGTGTTTTCTTCGCTTGTTCGGCCGCCAGTTCGGTTCATGGAAGGAGAAGGAGTTAATAGAAGTCTGGCGCTCCTGACACGCCGTTGCCCCACCAAGGGAAAAGAAGTCGTGGGTGTATCAGGGAAATGCTGCATCGTTTCGAATGACTCGTGCTTTCACATCGGACTGGATGCCCGATCGAGTCCGGCTTGACCGGCAACCCATTCTTCAAGTCCCCTCTTGAGAGGGGATTTAGGGGTGTGTTCCGCTGGGCCGCCAGCCGAAGAACACACCCCTGCCTTCAGCCTCCCCCCTCATAGAGGGGAATGAGAAAGGGTCGGGTGTTGACCTATCCAACACCCCAGATTCCTGTTGGCATATTGCCCATTTTTGGTAACTTGTTAGCAATCAAGCCATTGCGCTGCGCACCAGGCGCAAAAAGTGCGGAACTTATACCTCGACTCAGGGTACTAAGAAATAGAACCGATCAATAAAGGCAACTGATGGCAAAACAGACTGAGAAAGACATCGACTTTGACCTGATCAAGGCGATCCAGAACGGCGACGTGGTCGCCTTCAATAATATGGTCGATCGGTACAAGGATCGACTGATGAACGTTATCGGTCGCATGTTGTCCTCGAACGAAGAGGCCGAGGATATCGTTCAGGAGACCTTTATCAGGGTCTACCAGCACCGGCAGTCATTCAATTTCCAGCATTGTTTTTCGACCTGGATTTACACGATTGCGCTGAATCTGGCCCGCAACGAACTGCGCAAACGCAAGAAGTTCAAGTTCTATGACATCTTTGAGATGCAGGGCAATGAGGCCGAGTTCGCCGTCGAGGCCAAGCTTCCCAGTCGTCTGCCGCAGGTGCTGGAGGCGGCGGTGAAGGCTTTGCCGGAGAAGTATCGGACGGCCTTCTTGCTGCGCGACGTTCAGGAGATGTCCTACGACGAGGTGGCCAAAATACTCAGTGTTCCCCTCGGCACGGTGAAGTCCCGGGTCAATCGGGCCCGCATGATTTTGAGAGAAAAGTTGCAACCCAGAATGGAGGAACATAATGCGTTGTCGAAAGGTACGCTCCTTCCTGTCAGTTTACTGTAGAGACGAGCTCTCGGGCCGTCGGCGACGGCAGGTGAGCGAACATCTTTTGGCTTGTCCCGGCTGTCGCCGCCAGGAGGCTTTTTATCGCGGTATGAATGCCGCCGCGCCGGAGTTGCCGTCGTTGGCAGTTTCGGACGGTTTCAACAAGCGATTGCTGAAGCGGGTGGCACATGAACGGTTCGCCGAGACGCGCACCAAGGCGTATCTACCCAAGGCGGCGCCGCTTTTCATGTGGCGTAAAGTCGCGCCGGCGGTGGCCACCGCCTGTGTGGCGCTGGTGGCGGTTTTTATCACGCTCTCGCCGGTCCTGGAGGAGACCACGCCGCAATATGCCAACGCCGGTAGTGGGTTGGACAACTCGTATCTTACCGTGCAGCCCGACGGCAACCCCAATATGACCGCCCGGCTCAAAGAAGACTGGTCGTTGACCGACCACCTGGCGCAAACGGAGCGGATCAGCCACATCACCAACAGTGTTACTCCGGCCGCCAGCTTCTCACACCCGGACTATGCCGATGGCTTGTCCATGTTAACCTCTTCCGACAGTCGGCCGACGCCGTTTGTGGCCAATTACTTCAGGATGCGGCCGATGGTGAGAGTCTATGTCGTGCCGCCGTCTTCGGCGGATAAGGAGGGTTCCAACGCATTTTAAACTGCTAAGGATCTTGTTACCGGCCGCCGGACGGGTTCTGTTGAACTGTTTGGCGGTCTTTTTTGCCGGGACCGCCGGCGCCGTCGATAGCTCGCTATACAACCTTGAGAATGGTCTGAGCGGTCTGATCTGCGATATCTCGCGCTCGGTGGTAACGGTGGAGGCGTCGCGATCGGCACCGGGCGACCTGCTCAAGGGAGCCGCCGATGAAGCCGTGCACCGCCTCATCTCCTCCGGGACCATCATTGACGGCGCCGGTCACATAGTTGTGGCGGCCGCGACCATCGCCGGCTATGACCGAGTTATCATAAGATTCGAGGACCTGCAGCTTCCGGCGCTTCTGGTCGGCATAGACTACCACACGGGCCTGGCGCTGTTGAGCGTCGGACGGCCGCTCGGTCGACCGGCCAGGCTGAGTGAAAGTCACGGCTGCGTCGGTCAGATGGTGGTCGCTGTCGGCAACGCCTACGGCCTCCGGGCCTGCCCCACTTTGGGCTTCTGCGCCGGGTCGCGGCCGGATGGTTCTTTGCAGTTCTCGGCCACGGTGACTCCCGGCAACATCGGAGGCGGGGTTTTCGATCTCTCCGGACGGCTACTGGGAGTGGTGACCGGAAGTATCGGCGGCGGCCGGCCGGCCGAGACGGGTCTGGCCGCTCCGGCCCACCAACTGCCGGCCACGGTCAATTATCTGCTCACACAAGGGGACCGTGTAGCCGGCTATATCGGAATCACGACGGCCGACATCGAAATAGTCCCGGGGATTGAGCTGACACCGCCGATTCAACCGGCCTCAGCCGGCGCTCGACGTGAGGTGTTGGTGGAGCGGGGCACCATAATTACCGAAGTGGTGGAAAACTCCCCGGCCGCCAGGTCGGGCCTGCGCAAGGGCGACCTGTTGTTCAGCATCGGCAATCGATCCGTCACTTCGGCGTTAGAACTGATCAACCTGGTGCGTAGCAGTTCACCCGGCAGCGTTGTCGAGCTTGGGTTCATCCGCAACAACCGCCCTTATCTGGCCCGGTTAGTCGTCGGGAAACGCGAACTCACTACGGCGGGAGATTTCTCGGCCGGGCAACCGGCGGCGGACGGTCCGCCGCCGAGTCGCGACTCGCTCTACCGCGAGGTGGATCGCCTCAAGCGCACGCTGAGAGCGCTCGAGCATCAGATCCGAAGTCTCGGTCCATAATTCTATATTGCCTGCCAGGCTCTCCTTGACTAATTTGTCAGGGATGAGTCATACCGTTTATCCGCACAAGTTCCTGTCCTGGGCAGCGTCCTTTCACAACGATGAGAACGCCGTTTCCCGACTGCTGGCGGGGTATTCGGCTGCTATCGCGCTGGCCGACCGGCCGGCTCTGAGCGCCATGGTGCGGCTCGGGCGCGACCATTCGTTGGGACATTGCGAGTTTTACGAGATAGTCCTTCAGTCCTACCTGTTCCTGGGATTCCCCCGGATGCTGGTAGCGGCCGAGCATCTGGCGGAGTGTCTTGAGGAACCGGCGCGCTCCTCGCTCACCGCGCCGATCAGTCGCGACGAGGCGCAGGACTGGTTCGAAGACGGAATGACACTGTGCCGACGTGTCTACGGCGGCGGTTTCGAGTCGCTGAAGCGGCACGTTGAGGCGATCGCGCCCGACGTGTTTCGCTGGATGATTATCGAGGGTTACGGCAAGGTTCTATCGCGACCGGGCGTGTCGACGATCGATCGGGAATTGGCCGTCGTCGCCTGTCTCATTGTCGAGAACCGACCCCGGCAGTTGGACTCGCATCTGCACGGCGCCCTCAACGTTGGCGCGGGTCGTGAGTTGCTGGGTACAATAGTCGAGGACCTGAAGGACACCGCACCGGACGGATACCGCACGGCGGTATCGCTTTTGGCCGGACTAAACAACGACCGATGAAGAGAATTCTCCAAATCCTGGCGGTTTTGTTCGCCCTTCCCATCGTGGTGGTGGCCGGTCTGGCTATCTATCTGTTTGCTCTGGACGGTCTCGAGGCTATCATCAATCGTCGTTTGTCTACTATGGTCGACGGCCGCTATCATCTGGAGGTGCACGTCGGCAGGGTGGCGGGGGACATTCTCAGCGGCAGCATCCTGGAAGAAGTGCAGATACACTACGTCGACTCTAGTCACCGTTACCTGCTGGCCGACATTCCGCGTATTACCACCGCCTATGCCATCTCCAATCTGTGGCGGCGGAACTTCCTTTTCGAATACCTGTTCGTCGACTCGGCCGAAGTAACCCTGGTGCGCGACAGCATCGACGGCTGGTTGCTGCCTTCTTTCCCGGCTCCGTCGGACTCGGCCGAACCAAGGACGCCGTTGAGCTTCGCCGTCGAACTGCTGAGCCTCAGCGGCGTGAAGGTTCGCGTGATCGACGGCCGTGACACGCTGGGCATCGAGGACATCAATCTCGCCCTGGCGCTGCAATCGGCTGACGGGACTTACGGCATCAGCGTCGAACACCTTCGGTTCACCTCCGCCGACCAACGATTGCAACTCGACGCCGGCGGCGGCAAGGTGACTTATTCCGACGGTATGCTCTTGGTCAGGGATCTTTTGTTGCACTCCAGGGACACCCACCTCCGGCTGGGCGGCAGTGTGTCCACAACCAGGCCGTACTCGGCGACGGTGTCATTCGATTGCGACAATGTCGACCTGGCCGAAGTCACGACGATCATAGGGCCGCCTCTGCGCGGCGTGGTCGACCTCAACGGTGAGGCGACGCTGCAAGATGAGATGCTGAGCGGGAGTGTTGATATCGGCGGCGACTTCATGATGGCGTCGTTTGAGAACCTGCACGCGGACTTTCGACTGATCGATAAGCACCTCTACCTGGACAGCCTGTACGGCGCCTGTCTGGAAAGCTGTGCGCTTGACGGCAGCGGTGAAATCGACTTTTCGTTCGATCCGGAGCAGTATCGTCTCAATGCCGACATTCGCAATTTCAATCTGACGGAACTGATTGCCAACAGCTTTCACTCCGACCTCAACGGTCGCATCGATCTGTCGGGCGAGTCGTTTCATAAAAAAACGATGCGGTTGAACATCGACGTCGCTCTGTTCGATTCGGAGTTCCACGATTATCGTTTTCACCGGGCGGCGGGTGAGTTGGTGATCACGACCGACTCGCTGCTTTTTGTCGATCCGTTCAGCATTGACTACCACGAGAACCGCTTTGAGCTGGCCGGAGGCGTCGAGTATGGCGGCAGCACCTATCTCACCGTCGCCGCCGATCTGCGTAACCTCGACCGCTACCGCGGCAAGCTCTTCGTGGATCGTCCGGCCGGGCGAGGGCGAGCGGAAGCGCTGGTGAGCGGCCGCACCGCCGACCCGGACTTGAGCGGCCGCTTTGTATCCGACTCGCTGTGGCTGTATGGGTTTTACAGCCGGGACTTCACATCCGAGTTTGACCTGGCTCGTTTTCTCACCGGACGGGAGGGCTTCGTGCGGGTGTCGTGCCTCGACGGCAACGCCTACGGCATTCCATACGACACCGGCTACGGTTTTCTCACCATAGATTCGCACATCGTGACCATAGACACGGCCCGCCTGCACAATTCGTATTCTGCCGTGACCGCCCACGGTCTGCTCAACTACGGCGCCTATCCGATGCACCTCGATCTCGACACCCTGGCGGTGCAAGTGTTCGACCTCGATTTTTTTAATCGCCGGTCAGTAATGATCGAGATCGACTCGACCGGGTTTCTGTTTCCTCAGGTCGCCGTCTCCGACGGTAATGCCGACATTGTCGTGCGCGGCCGGGCTGATTTCGACGAGTCGCTGGACCTGACCGTCATGGCCCTGCGGGTGCCGGCCGGTCCCTGGGTGGATCTGTTTGGCGAGGAGTTGCCGTTTGACGGTCGCGTGTCCTGCGATATCGACGTGCGAGGAAATCTCGAATATCCTGAGATCGTCGGGACGGGTTCGGTCGATTCTCTGATCTATCGTGATCTGGTGCTCGGCAACATGCAAGCAGCGGCCCGGTACCGCGACCAACGGCTTACGCTCGACAGCCTGGTAATAGTATCTGATCCTGGGGAGTACCGCGCCGTCGGGTACCTGCCTCTCGATCTCGCCCTCACCTCCACCTCGGTCGAACGCTTCCCCGATCAGCCGATGAACATTCACATCACGGCCGATGATAGCCGCTTTGATCTGGTGAGCCTGATACTGCCGTCGGTAGAGCAGCTTGACGGCAACTTCGCAGCCGACTTCCGGCTGTCAGGGACGCCCAACGCGCCGGATCTCGAGGGCCATGCTTATGTCAAGAACGCTCGACTCAAGTACTTCGATCTCGAGGAGCCGTTCTACGGGGATTCGGTGGGCGTCACTATGCACTACAACCGGATACTGATCGATCAGGCGCGAGTGTATTCGCCGGACCCGGAGCATTCCGCCTGGTTCAATGGAGAAATTGTCGTCAAATCGCTGGATAATCTCTTCTACAACATAGACGTGTCCATCCCGGAGCAGGTCGTGACTACGTATGAACTCGAAGACATCGAAAGCAGTGTCAAAGCGAACCTGCATATCGGCGGCGACAGCCCGCCGCAGGTCACGGGTGACGTCGAACTGGTGTCGATGAAGTACCTTGTAAATTTCGCCGAACCGTATGAAGGGTCCCCGATAATGGCGGCGTTGACTATGGAGAACGCGTGGGATCTTGATCTCGACGTTGATATTCCCTCCAACTACTGGATCAAGAACGACGATATCGACGCGGAACTGGCCGGACAGATCAATTTGACAAGAGAGGACCGCGTCTTGCGCTTCATCGGAGAGATGGAGATCCTGCGCGGACGCGGCTTTCTGTTTGACAAGACGTTTGAACTGGAACCGGGCGGGTTAGTTGTCTTCGATGGGAATGAGGCGCCTAACCCGCGCCTGGACTTAATCGGCCGCACCCGGGTGGCCGGAGTCAGTCAGTCACCCTTTGACAACGAAGAACTGGTTCGGGAGCAGATCGAATTGTGTATCCGCGTAACAGGTACGCTTGATGCGCCCGATATTAATCCCTGCGAGGGTTCACAGTTGAGCCGTGACGACATCGTTCCGCTGATCGTGGCCAATTACTACACCTCGGACTCGGTCACGGCTACCGGTCGGCTGGAGCAGAGCATCTCCGGAATTGTCGGCTCGACCATCTCCCGGATCGGCAGTCGGGGTCTCAATAAGCTGGGGGTGGAGACTTTCGAGATCGATCCTTACTACGAGGGGGAGTTCGATCCACTTAAAGCGCGCGTCCTGGTCGGATTCTACACCGCTCCCAACCTCTACGTCTACGGTCGCTCCGCCCTTTCCTTCGAAAGCTTGCAGGAAGTCGGCTTCGAGTACCGCTTCAACAAGAATTTCCTGATGGAGGGACGGTCCGATGAGGATCAACTTTATCGCCTCAGTCTCAAACTGCATTGGGAATTCTGATGACGCGCCTGCTTGTGAGTCTGGCCGTAGCCCTGGTGTCGATCTCACTGGTCCAAGCCGACAGCCGGCAGGATCGGATGCTGGAACGATGGCTGAGAGACAAACCAGCCATCAGTCTGATCACAATCGAGGGCAACGAGTTTTTCAGCACCGGTGATATCAAGGGACGGATGTACTCCCGCACCCGGTCTTTCTGGGGAACGCTGAAAGGGGACCGCCGCACCCACGTGCAACGGGAGTCGTTGGGGCGGGATACCCTCGAAATCAAGTACCTGTACTTCACCAACGGCTTTCTCGGCATCCAGGTCGATGAGACCATTGAAGTCAACCCGGTCGACTCGTCAGCCATCGTGAAGGTGACCGTCTCCGAAGGCCGCCGCTTGTTCTACGGTGAGAGGTCGATCGTCGGCGCCTACGACTCCGAGCTGCATGTCGGCGTCTACAAACTGAGCGAGCAACTGCAAACCGGGAAGCCGATCAACTTCTTCGACCTGCGCCAGGTCATGTTCGACATGAAAACGATCTTTGCCAACAACGGGTACCCTTACGCGCAGGTCACTTACCATCTCGACAGCGGCGGCGCCGATTCCCTGTGCCCGATTACCTTTCACGTCGGGGGGGGTGAGTTGGTTCACTTCGGTGAGATCACGCCGGTCGGCGCCCAGCGGTTTCCCGATTACACGGTAACCCGGGAATCGAAGGTTCGTCAGGGTAACCTCTACCGGCGTCAGGACATCATCGACACGCGGCAGCGCCTGTTGGAGTCGGGATATTTCAGCACCGCCTCGGTGGTTCAATCGGAAACATCCACCGACAGTCTTCGGCCGGACATGCTGCTGCGGGTGCGCGAGAGGAGACCGCTATACATGACGTTCAAAACGGGCGCCGGTCAGTCCCAGGTGCGCGACATCGAATGGGACGTTTCGGCCGCTTTCGGCGGGCGCAACCTGTTCGGCTCGCGCCGCTACGACCTCTCCGCTGGACTCAAGTTCGGTGTCGGCGGGGGGCGCGGCCTGCTGGAACACGTATACCGCTTGAGATTCACCGAACCGTGGTTGTTCGGCACGCGCATGCCGCTGACGCTGGCGGCCGAATGGGAGCCGGGCGTCAAGGACCCCGAGCACAACTACCGCATCGAATCATGGACGCTGTCCGCCTCGACGACCAAAAACTTCTCGCAGGAGTTACGGACGGCCTTCGGCGTGGAATACGAGTCGGTCAGGATCTTCGGTGTGCCTGAGGACGAAGTCCAGTTTCTCAAGGATGAACAGGGTATCGAAGTCCGAAGAAAAGCATATGTGGCTTTGCGCCGAGACAGTCGCGATCACGTTTTTGTCCCCCGGCGCGGCTCGCTGACCGATCTGCGCGGCGAATTCTACGGCGGCTTTCTCGGCGGCGACAATCATTTCACGAAGCTTGAGGCCAGTTGGTCCAGTTACCAGGTTGTCTGGCCGGGGTGGATATCGGCCACGCGCCTTAAGTCCGGCTGGGCGCAGCCGTTCAACCCCTCCAAGGAAGTGCCGATCATCGATCGTTTCTACCTGGGCGGCGCCAATAGTGTCCGAGGGTTCCGCGTTAACTCGCTCGGACCGGTGCTGGTTGACCCCGTGACGGGTGACAGCACCCTTGAGAAATCCGATTTCATCGCCCTGTTCAACCAGGAGTTTCGCTGGCAAACGCTGCAGGTGTTTCAGTTCATCCCGTTCATTAAGGACGTGCTGGGCCCCTGGCCGCTGTGGCAGTCGGTGTTTTTCGATATGGGCAACGGCTACCGCAAACCCCAAGAGATGTCGTTTGGCAACCTGGCCTATAGCTACGGCGCCGGTGTACAGATCGTATCGCCGGCCGGTCCGATCCGCGTCGACTACGCCCGAAGGATCCCGACCAAGACGATAGCCTTTGACTATCGCTGGCATTTTAGTATATTGTATGCTTTCTGACGAAGGCGTCGAGGATGCCTTTATGGGTCAATAAAAGCGACTCTTTGGCCGTATTGTTTGGGAAACGAGAATGCGCTGCTTTTTGTTGAGTGAATATGGAACCTATCTATCTCGATCATAACGCCACGACACCGGTCGACCCGGCCGTAGTGGAAGCCATGCTGCCGTTTTTGAGTGAATGCTATGGCAACGCCTCCTCCGTTCATTCGTTCGGACGCGACGCCAAAGTCGCCCTGGAGCGGGCGCGCGAAACGATCGCCGGTGTCATCAACTGCGAACCGTCCGAGTTGTACTTCACGTCGGGCGGCACCGAGTCGGACAATATCGCCGTGCTGGGAACGGCCTACCGGTATCGTAACAAGAAAAAGCATCTCGTCGTGGGCGCCACGGAACACCACGCCGTGATCGAGCCGGCCGAACACCTCCACCATAATGAAGGCTTGGCCCTGGATTTTCTGCCGGTTGATTCCGATGGCTTCGCCGCGCCGGACAGACTGGCTGAGTTGGTCACCGATCAGACGGCGCTGGTGTCGGTCATGCACGGCAACAACGAGACCGGCGCGCTGCAGGATATTGCGGCGCTGACGGCAGTCACGCATGAACGCGGCGTGCTCTTCCACACCGACGCCGTGCAGTCGATCGGCAAAGTGGCGGTCGATGTCAAAACGCTGGGCGTGGACCTGTTGTCGCTCACCGGTCACAAGATTTACGGACCGAAAGGGACGGGCGCGTTGTTCATCCGTCAGAGCGTGAAGATTGCGCCCTTGTTCTACGGCGGCGCGCACGAGAAGAAACGACGCCCCGGCACGGAGAACGTGGCCGGCGCGGTCGGGTTGGCCAAGGCGCTCGAGATCGCCGAGCAGCGGCGCGAACCCGATTTCACGCGGCTGAGCGAACTGGCCGACTACTTCATCGACAAAGTCACCGCTGCTATTCCCGACAGTTTTCTCAACAGCCCGCGCACGCGGCGTATCCCGCCGACGATCAACTTCTCGTTCCCCGGCGCCGAGGGTGAGTCGATCATCCTGAGCCTCGATTTGAAGGGGATCGCGGCCTCGTCCGGCTCTGCCTGCACCTCGGGCGCGACGGAACCATCGCACGTGCTGACGGCGATGGGGATACCTCCGGAGCGCGGCCAGGCGGCGGTGCGGTTTTCGATGGGGCGCACCACCACGCGCGAGCAGATGGACTACGTGCTTGAGATCCTCCCGCCGATCATCGAACGACTCCGCGCCATGTCGCCGACCTATCGGCAATCCAGGGCTTAGCAGGCGTCCTGTGCGCGCAGCAAACCGGGACCGCGCGACGGTCCTTTATTTTGACGGATAATATGTCGAAAACGGTGCTGGTAGCCATGTCCGGTGGGGTCGACTCCTCGGTGGCCGCCCTGCTGCTCAAAGAGCACGGTTACAACGTGGTCGGGGCGCATATGAAGCTGTGGGACTACGCCGAGGTGGGCGCCGACGTTTACCGCGACGGACGCTGTTGCTCGCTCGATGCCGTCAACGACTGCCGCGCGGTGTGTGACGCCATCGACGCGCCGTTCTACGTGCTGAATTTGTCACGGCAGTTTCGTCGGGAGGTCATCGACAACTTTGTGAGTGAATACAAAGCCGGCCGCACGCCCAATCCATGCATCAGGTGCAACACCAACGTCAAGTGGCAGCCGTTCCTGCAAAAGGCGCGTGAGATCGGCTGTGACTTCATCGCCACCGGTCACTATGCGCGGATCGAGCTAGGCGACACCGGTCGTAACCTGATTTGCAAAGGGGTGGACGAGACGCGCGACCAATCTTACTTCCTCTGGGGACTGACCCAGGACGCTCTGTCCAGGACTCTGATGCCGCTAGGCGGATTGCACAAGTCCGAGGTGCGCGAGATCGCGAGACGGCACGGCTTGAAAACATCGGAGAAGAAGGAGTCGCGCGAGATTTGCTTTGTCGCCGACGATGACTACCACCGGTTCCTACGCGAATGGGACGCGAAGCATGACGTGCCAGCTCGGCCGGGCGACATTGTCGAAGAATCGGGACGCGTGATGGGTCGGCACGACGGCGCGGCGTATTACACCATTGGTCAACGACATGGCTTGGGTATTTCGCATCCGACGCCGCTGTACGTGCTCGATATCGACGCGGCCAACAACCGCGTGGTGGTCGGCGACGATGCTTCGCTGTACCGCGACGAGATGGTGGTGGAGAACGTCAATTGGATAGCGACGGCTCCGCCGTCGAGATTGCCGCGTCGCTCCGACACAAGTGTCTCCTCTCCTCGCCATGACGCCAGCAAGCTTGTTTCTCGCGCTTCGCGCGACGATGAAAAGGCAGAAAGTAGGGCAGGTCTCCCCGAGACCTGCCGCTCTGACGACTTTCGTCACCCTGGGCCGACAAACACACCTCACCTTGAACCTGACTACCCCTGTCACCCGGAGCGGAGTCGCAGGCAAGCCTGTTCTTCGCGATACGCGCGTGGGAGCCTAGAGGCAACCGTGAAAATCCGCTACCAGCATTCCCCCGCAAATGCGCGACTTACCGTCTTGACGGACAACTCGGTCCGTGTTACCTTCGACGAAAGGCAACGCGCCATCACCCCCGGCCAATCGGCGGTGTTCTATGACGACGACATCCTGCTGGGTGGAGGGGTGATAAAGTAGGGGCGTTGGCATTACGGCGTCACCCTGAGCGCAGTCGAAGGGCGACACGTGAAGCGACGAAACGTAGATCGAGACCCTTGCGGTTTCGACAACATAGTGATAAGGGGAACTGACTGCGCCCAATCAACTAGAGACCTGTAAGGTGAAAATGCGCGATGACAAGCCCTGTGGGCGGGAGCTGCACCCAGCCGTAGTGAGTGTTCAGGATAACAGAGAGAAAGAATGTGTCTGCCATCTGGATAGAGATAACAAGAACCGCTGAAAAGTCTGGATTCCGGCTTTCGCCGTAGAGCGGGCCTGCTGGCTAGTACTTCTTCCGCCGTTCGATCATGTAGTTGGAACCGGACTTGCGCTTGGTCACCGTTTTGAGGTCGGCCAGCATCTTGGAAAGCTCGCCCACGTGCTCGAATTTGCCGTTGTTGTTCACCACCACCGCAATCGATATCGTCAATAGCGGAAACATCTCCAACTCGCCGCGGCGGCTCTTGGTGGTGATGTAACCCCGTTCGCGATCCTCCGTCTCGTAGCGATATGGGATCAGGGCGTCGAAAGTCTTGATGATGGCGCCGCAGATGGTGTCGATTTCGTCGGCCGGGATGATGAAGATAAAGTCGTCTCCGGCAACATGCCCGACGAACCCCTCCCGACAGAGATCGAAAACGGTGTCCTTGATCACTTTGGACGTCAACTGGATGACCTTGTCACCGAGATGATAGCCGTAGTAGTCGTTGTAGGCTTTGAAATTGTCCAGGTCGGCGTAACAGACGGCGAACTCCATCTGCTTGGCGATCTGGCGGGCGATCTCCGCCTCGATGATGCTGGGACCGGGCAAGTGTGACGACGGATTGATGGAGAGATCGCGGCGGCTCCGTTCCAGAAGTCTGCGGATGCGCACCGACACCAGACGGTTCTTCCAGTCGCCGTAGATGAACTCCTCCGCGCCGTTTTCGTAGGCGGCCAGGACAGTCGTGTCGTGTGGGTCCGGGTGGTACAGGACCACCGGAATGATCGACAAGAAGACGTTTTGTTTGATCGCCCGCACCAATTCGATCTCTTGCGTAAACTCGCCGTGGCCGCCCATTATGATAGCGTCGATATCAAAGCGGCGACAGGTGGTGATCAAGTCGTCGAAGCTGTGGAAATGGTGAAAGACGGTGTTGAACTGGCGGTAGATCGGTTCGAGGTGGAAGTCCAGGTTGAAGCCGGTCTGCCTGATGGCGAAATGGAAGGCCGTGTGCCGGAGACCGTCAACCGTCTTCGGTCCCGGCCAATTCTCGAGGATGGTACTTTCTGTGCTCGGCAATCAAGTATTCCCGGTCGACCGTGGTGTAAATCTGTGTTGTTGATATATCGGCATGACCGAGCATTTCTTGCACCACGCGCAGATCGGCGCCCCCTTCCAGCAGATGAGTGGCGAAAGAATGGCGAAAAGTATGCGGTGAGACTTTTTTGGCCACACCGGCCCGCTGCACCGCCCGCTTGATGATCTTCCACAGTCCGGCCCGTGAGAACGGCCGCCCCAGCCGGTTGAAGAACGCCAGGGAGGAGTCGCCGGCCGTTTTCGGCCGGTTGTCCAGGTAATCGTTGAGCGCGCGCGCCGCGAAGTCTCCCAACGGCGCCAACCGCTGCTTGTTTCCCTTACCGACCACCCGGATGAATCCGGCTTCGAACTCAAGGTCACTCGTCCTGAGGTTGAGCAACTCGGAGACGCGCAAACCCGAACCGTACAGCAACTCCAGCATGGCGCGGTCACGGCGACCGGACGGGGTGGTAACGTCGATACCGTCGATGATCTGTGCGATCTCACGCGGCGACAAGTACGACGGGTGATACCGCGTCAGACGAGGCGCCGCCAAACCGGTGAACGGATTCTGTTTCAACCGTGCCGTCTCGGTAAGATACGCAAAGAACTGTTTCAGGCTGGAGATCTTGCGCGCGATAGTGGTCGGCTTGCGGGCCGAGCCGGTCAGCCCGGCGACATAGTCACGCGCCTGCCGGTCGGTCAGCCGTAACGGGTCGGTCACTTTGACAGCCGCAACAAACTCCAGCAGGTCATGGCGGTACGAGGCTATTGTGTTGGCGGCCAGGCCGCGTTCAAGCTTGAGATGCTGCAGATAATCGTCTATTAACGCTCGCCACATGGTTAGACCTCAAGTCCCGTGGGCGATGGTTACCACCGCCACCACTTCGTGCCCGGCGTCGCTGAGTGTCTGCGTCGCCTCCAGGACGGTGGCGCCGGAAGTGACGACGTCATCCAGAAGAATGACGCGGCGCGGCGCACCCTCGGCCTCCACCGCCTCAAAAACCCCCCGGATGTTCTTCACCCGCTCTCTCAGGCGCAACGAGGCCTGCGGTTTGCGCTTGGCGGTGCGGAAGATAAGTGTCTCGTCGACCGTAGTTTCCATGAGGACGGCCAACTCGTGGGCCAGCAGAGCGGCTTGGTTGTAACCCCGCTGGTTCTCGCGCCCCGGGAACAGCGGAATCGGAACCAGCACGGCCGGCATCAGCTCGGCCAGACGATCACCGAATTGGCGCCGGATCAAGTCCGCCATCAATGCGGCCGGACTGGTGACCCCCTTGAATTTGTATTGCAGAATGATCTCCTTGAGCGGCGAGGCGTAGACGCCATACGAAAACAGCGGTAAAGAAAGATCGGCGCAGATGGGACAGCGCGGCCTACCGGGTAGCACTGAGAGACAGTTGAGACAGATCGGATCGGCAAGCCGCTGGATGGTGTCGCGGCAGCGCTCGCAGACGGATCCCTCCCCTTCATAAAAACCGCCGCATCCCAGACAAAGGGGGGGATAGACGAAATCGAGAACCCCGCCCAGCCAGGATTGGGCATTTTCAACAAGCGGCAACATCGCCGAATGTATACCCCCGACAGCCGGTCTGTCCAGCCAAAAAACGGCGTATAGGCCGGGTGTTAGGCCTTCGACCACCTGGCCGCGACCTGACGACCGGTGTACCAGACGATCGCCGCCGACAGGACGACTGCGGCGGTCCCATCAATCCATGATGCCGATTCGGCCTGAGTGACAGCGTCTGATTGGTATCGGACGCCCAGGTCATACCATTTGTACAGCACATCCAGAGCCAGGCCGCACAGCAGCGATACGATCACGATCGACACCAGATACCGCGCCACCGCCCAGCCGCGAAGGACCTTGCCGACTACGGCCAGCGTGGCGAGGTTGGTGGCCGGGCCGACCATCAGAAAGACCAGCGTGGTGCCAGGCGAGAAACCGGCCGCCAGCAGCGCGGCCGCCAACGGCGTCGACGACAGGGCGCAGATATAGAGCGGCAAGCCGATCAACAAAGCTCCGGCGTAGGCGCCCCAACCGCGGCGAAAAACCTCCGGCAGACCGCCGACATCCCCACCCCAGAGGCTCGCCGCCAACCCGGCCAGGCAGTACCCGACCAACAGATAGACGGCCAGGTCCGGCAGCAGATCGGTGTAGGCATATTTCAGGGCGTCCCATAGCCGATGCGGCAGCGATTGCTTGGTCTTGCACTCCGCCTCACATCCGTAGCCGCACGCACTCTCAGCCACTAGGCCGGCATTGTCGACCTCACCCGCTTCGGAGCTGACGCGGTTTTCCCACAAACCGGCCGTGATAGCCGTCAGGAACGCCGTTATCGGACGGGCCACGGTCATGACCGGGTCCATCAGCGAATAAGTTAGCACAATGGAATCAGCCCCCGACTCCGGTGTCGCGATCAAAAAAGCCGCCGTGGCCCCCTTGCTGACGCCGGAGCGACGAAGCTGATGGGCCACCGGCAGCACCGAACAGGAACACAGTGGTAAAGGAATACCAAACAGAGCGGCGCGGAACACCGGACCGGCGCCGCCGCCTTTCAGAAATCGGTTGACCCTCTTTTCGTCCAGCAACAGCCGTATCAGCCCAGCCAAGCCCAGACCGGCCAGAAGCAATAGTGAGGAATCGAGCAGCATCTCCCAGGTGACCCAGCCCCACCTGAGAACAAAAGGCAGAGGACTACTCACCGAGTTCCTGCAAGTGTCCTCGTGCCGTCTCGGCGGCCCGCCCGGTCGGCTCCATTTCGAGGTACCGGTTGAAGTACGCCCGAGCCGAATCTGGCTGTTGCTGCGACCGGTAAACTATGCCGAGGTTGAAACAGGCGATAGCGTGGTTGGGATCGACCGCGCGCGCCCGCTGAAACTCCTCGATAGCCCGCAGCGGCAGACCCATAGCGTTCAGGCAGGCGCCGTAGTCGACCCGCACGTCGGGCGCGTCCTTGGCGGCCAGGGCCCGTTTGTAGATCTCGGCCGCCACCGCGTAGCTCCCCTGATCCATGAAACTGTTGCCCATCTGCACCAGAGTATCGTGATCTTCGGGCAGGTCGGTCAGAGCGCTCATAGCTTCATCCATGCCGCCGGCCGACAGATCGCGATGGAACATGGCTTCCTCCTCCGGTGTCGAAGATTCTGTCGCCAACAAATGGTAGCCGACATAGGCTACGGCGATAACCAGCAGCAACCCGACAATAGTCAGAGTGTCTCGCTTGGCGCTCATGCCGCACCCGGTGGCCGATACGGTCGATTGGTTCACGGCGCTCCTTCACGGAAGGTGGTTTTTGGTCTGTCTCAACAACTATATATCCGTTCGGTTCCGAGGCAACGAAAATCTTTGTTCTATAACGTTCATTCAAACCTGACAGCCGACGGTTGTTGTGATATATTCCGACGTCATGGTGCGTATAGGTTGAAGATACGATCGATATCCAGTCCGTCGGGAGAAAGACGAATGAGTTTTCGGACACTGAAAGTACTTTGTTGCCTTATCGCGACGGCGCCGCTGCTTGCGATAACATCTGCCGCGGCGGCGGAGTATCGGATCACGGCCGACTCGATTCATCATCATATCGCCGTGCTGGCTCACGATTCCCTGGAGGGGCGCCAGGTCGGGGAGCCGGGCGAATGGAAAGCGGCGCAATACCTCATCAGTGTTTTCCGGCGGGCCGGTCTGGAGCCGAAAGGGACCGATGGCTATCTCCAGCCGCTGGAGTTTGTCAAAGCCATTGATCTCGGCGATGACAACCTGCTGACGGTGAACGGGGTCGAGTTGAGACTCGAAGAGGAGTATTTTCCTCTGCAACAATCGGCCGGCATGTCATTCGCCTTCCATGAAATCGTGAACGTCGGCTACGGTATCGTGGCGGAAGAGGAAGAACTCGACCACGACGACTATGCTGGACTTGACGTGGACGAAAAGGCGGTGATTATGAAACGCGGTACGCTCCCGGTCGACGACTCGTTGCGCCAGGACAGCGCCGCGGCCAATCTGGATCGCTATCAGTATCTGTCGGTAAAGATCAATACGGCCGTCGCTCACGGCGCGAGTGGCATCTTCTTCATCGACCCGGAGGACGGGGACGACTCACTCAGGCAAGCCCCGGCCGGTCGCATCGACTCGAAAGAGATTCCGATCATCTATTTGCACCGACAGGCGCTCGCACGGTTGGGTCTCGACCGGGCCGCACCCGCGATAACGTCCGCCCGGGGCCGCACCGATCTGGTCAGAACTTATGATACCGCCTACAACGTCGTCGGCTACCTGCCCGCCGCCACCGATACCACCGTGATCCTGGGCGCTCACTACGATCACCTGGGCTGGGGCGCCGAGAACTCCCTGTACCGGGGGGAACCCGCCATCCACAACGGCGCCGACGACAACGGCTCCGGCACGGCCGCCCTGTTGGAACTGGCGCGGTACTTCTCCTCGGTGCGGGATCGTCTTCGTTACTCGCTTCTGTTCATCGCCTTCACCGGCGAAGAGGTCGGTATTCTCGGCTCGACATACTACGCCAAGAACATGACCGTCGACTCCGCCGGCGTGCGTATGATGCTCAACATGGACATGGTGGGTCGCCTCAAGGACCAGGAGGGTCTGATCGTGTTCGGCGCCGGCTCGGCGGCCGAGTTTGCGGACTACTTCGACTCACTGACACATGACCGGTTCAGAATCATCAGCAAAGAATCCGGCATCGGCGCCTCCGACCACACGCCGTTCTACAATCGCGGCATTCCGGTGCTGTTTCTTTTTACCGGCGCACACGAAGACTACCACAAACCGTCCGACGACGTCGATAAGATTGATTTCGAAGGAATCGTCGACGTCGCCGAATTGGTGGCCAACGTCGTGCATCATTTTGATCAGCGCGGCGGCGAACTGACCTTTCAGAGAACCAAATCCGAGGGCCGCCCCGGTGGCGAGCGCTACAAGGTGACCCTCGGTGTTATCCCCGATTTCGCCGGCGACGTGACGGGGTTGCGCGTCGACGGCGTGTCGCCGGACCGTCCGGGCAAACGAGCCGGCATGAAACCGGGCGACGTTATCATCAAGCTGGGTAGCTCGTCGGTCGGCGATATCTACGAGTACATGGACGCGTTGAGCAAGTATCGCAAAGGTGATAGCACCGAGGTGGTAGTCGTGCGCGGCGCCGACACTCTGGCGCTGAGAGTGTTGTTCGAATAGATGCCCCCGCCGCCCCCGCTGATTCATGTGTTAGCTCTGGAAATCCCGACCCTTGGAGCGCACCACCGAGATAACGCCTTTGACTTTGCGCACCTTGTCGATAATCCGATTGAGATGCGACAGGCTGGCTACCTCGATAACGAACTTGCCGGTGGCGGTGGTGTCGGCGGCGACCATCTCGGCGGCCCGGACGTTGGTGTCGGAATCGGCCACCGCCTGGGTGATGTCGCGCAGCATGTTCTTGCGATCCTCCACCACCAACTCCAGTTCGACGATGAACGACTGGCTCTTGCCGGCGTCCCAACCGACCTCGATGCGCCGCTCCGGAAACTGTCCCTGCAAGTAGTTGGCGCTTTCGCAGTCGGCGCGATGCACAGTGACGCCCCGGCCGCGGGTGATGAAGCCGATGATATCCTCGCCCGGCAGCGGTTGGCAGCACCCCGCGAAGCGGAACATCATATCGCTCATGCCGTGCACACGAATCCCTTTTGAGCCGCGCAGCCGATCGATGACTTTTCCCACCAACCCGGGGGTCGGTTTTTCCTCTTCCGGCTGGATCAGCCTGATCAACGGCGTGCGACTCATCGACCCGTTGCCGATGGCGGCGAACAAATCCTCCACCGATTTCTTGCCCAGCTTCTCGGCGTAGCTCTGCAACTCCTCTTCGCCGGGCATCTTCAGATGCAACTCTTTGAGCTTGCGTTCGATCACTTCGTGACCCAACGTCACCGCTTGCTCAAACCCGGCCTGGTTCAGCCAGCGACGTATCTTGGCCCGCGCGTTGGATGTTTTCACCAGCTTCAACCAGTCATGCGACGGCGTCTGATGGGGGTTGGTGATTATCTCGACGGTGTCGCCGGACTGAAGCGGCGTCGATAGCGGTTGCAGCCGCGTGTTGATTTTGGCTCCGGCGCAACGGATGCCGACCTCGGTATGAATCTGGAAGGCGAAGTCCAAAGGTGTGGAGCCCTTGGGCAGATGGATCAGTTTCTGCTTTGGCGTGAACACGAAAATATCCTCGGAGTACAGATCGATCTTCAGGTACTCCAGGAAATCGGAGGGATTGGTCATGTCCTTCTGCCATTCTAATACGTCGCGCAGCCAGACCATCTGCAGGTCGGATTTGGACATCTGTTGTCGTCCTTCCTTGTACAGCCAGTGAGCGGCGATACCGTTTTCGGCCACATGGTGCATCTGGTGGGTGCGAATCTGTATCTCCACCGGTCGATTGTCCGGTCCGAACACGGCCGTGTGCAGCGAGCGATAACCGTTCGGTTTCGGGTTGGCGATGTAATCGTGAAAACGACCGGACACCGGCTTCCACATCGAGTGCAGGACGCCCATAGTGTGGTAGCAATCCCGCTCGGTGTCGGTGATTATACGGATGGCGAAGAGGTCGAATATTTCCTCGAACGGCACATTCCTGAGCTTGGTTTTGCGATGAACCGAATCGAGGTGCTTGGCTCGCCCGTACACTTCGGCTCGTAGGCCGTTCTTGTGCAATTCCGCTGAAATCGGCGCCACCAGCCGCGCAATGTAAGCCTCCCGTTCCTCGCGGGTTTCCTTGATCCGCCGGGCGAGTTCCGCGTAGGCCTCCGGCTCGAGAAACTTCAGCGAGAGATCCTCCAATTCCATCTTGACGCGATTGATCCCGAAGCGATGGGCCAGCGGACAGTAGACGTCGCGCGTTTCCTGAGCGATTCGTTTGCGGCGGCCGGGGGCGAGGTGTTCGAGGGTGCGCATGTTGTGGAGGCGGTCGGCCAGCTTGATCAAAATCACCCGAATATCGCGGGCCATGGTCAGAAGCATCTTGCGGAAGTAGTCGACCTGTTGCTCCTCGCGCGAGGAGAAGCGCAGAGCCGACAGCTTGGTGACGCCGTCGACCAGTTCCGCAATTTCGTCGCCGAATTCGCGGCGAAGCTGCTCCACCGTCGCCTCGGTGTCCTCCACCACGTCATGAAGCAGACCCGCCGCCAGGGTTGTCGAGTCCATGTGCTGCTCAGCCAGGATGAACGCCACCTCGAGGCAGTGCTCGATATACGGCTCACCCGACGAGCGCTTCTGCCCGGCGTGGGCCCGGTCGCTGAACTCGTAAGCCTGGCGGATAAGCTCGACGTTGACGTTGGCGTTGAACGATTCGATCTGGATAACAAACTCGGCCAGATTCATCGGTCCGGTCTTTTCGTCAGTCCGCCTGGTCAAATAATTGTGCAACTTCCGATGCTACCTTCTCTACTGTTATCGTCAACATGCACACGCACTCATTAGGCGGGCAGCGACATTCTTTCGAGGCCGGCACCAGCACCCGGTCGTGCCGACCCAGCGGCCCCCACCGGGCCGGCGACATGACCGCCTTGCCGGGGTACAATCCCGCCACCTTGGTTCCGACGGCCGCGGCCAGATGCAGCGGGCCGGTGGAGTTGGCCACCACGACGTCGGCCAGCGACAGCGCCGCCGCCAGCGTTCTCAGGTCGGTATCGCCGGTGATTTTTCGCACCGTCAGACCCAGCTCGTGCGAGCGCTGATCGATCATCTCCCCTTCCTTCTCGGAACCGGAAATCACCACTTGGATGCCGGAGCGCTCCAGGATATGGTACAGTTGCAAAAAACGATCCAGCGGCCAGCGCTCGGCTGACCCGCCCGAGCCGGGATGCAGCACCACGAAACGCCCTTCCACGCCGGCCTCCTTAAGGATGCGGCGGGCGTTGGTGAGTTCCTTTTCACGAGGGTAAACGGTCGGCAGGCGGACGGTCTCGCCGTCGCGGAAAAACCGGAGGAAGTCAAGGTTGTATTCATATTCGTGCTTCTTGTTCGACTTGCGGCTGTGTAGCAGGCGGTGATTGAAAAACACCGAATGAAAGCGACCCGCCGTGCCGATACGATGCGGGATCTGAGCCTTGTGAAAAAGCTGACAGATGTGACGTTCCGGGTAAAGCGCCACGACCACTTGATACTCGGCCTGCCTGACCTTCTGCAACAAGTCCTTTTTATACAGCCGATCGACCACCAGTTGCTGATTGAGCACGCGCACGATACCGTCGATACGACCGTTGTTCTCAAGGATCGGCGACGCATACAGCGAGGCCAGCACCTCGATTCGACACTCCGGATACCGACTCTTGAGCGTCTCCACGAACGGCAGCGAAAGGATCAGGTCCCCCAGCCGGTCGGTGCGGCTGATGAGAACACGATCTCCCGGTCTGAGGTCTATCGGCTTGCTCATGAGTCGTGGCTGTCTTTCTTCGCCTGGGCTCTCTGCAAGGCTCTCAATTTGGCGTACTTCACCATCACGGCCACCGCCGACAGCACCGAGATCAACAGACCTTCCAGGCCGTCGCGGAAACCCTGCCGCGATATGAAGTGACTAATAAACGACACCGGCGGTCGAATGACAAGATCAAACCACCCCGCCCGCTTGCCGCTCTCAAAAGCCTGCTGTGCACCCATCGTCGTGTAACGATTCGACTTGGTCAGGTAGTGTTCCAGCGTGGGGTAGCTGTAGTGCAACAGTTCCCCCATCAGCCGGCCGACGTCGCCGTCGATGATAACCCGCTCGTGCACCGGAGCGTCGTCGAAGTAACCCTGTGACTTGAGAAACAACCGCAGCACGCGGTCGGGATACCAGCCGCAGTGGCGGATCCATCGTCCCAGGAAGTTGGTCCGGCGCGGCATGTCGAAACCGTGGCGGTCGGTGCCGACCGTGAGAACCTCCCGTATCTCCGCGGCCAGTTCCGGGGCGACGACTTCGTCGGCATCTATCGACAGTATCCACCGGCTGGTAGCCTGCTGTACGCCGAACGCCTTGGCCGGTCCGAAGCCGTTCCAACTCGTCTCGTATACTACCGCTCCCGCTTCGGACGCCACCCGGCGGGTGTCGTCCGACGATCCGCTGTCGACCACGATGATCTCATCGACCCAGTCCAGCGACCGCAGACAGCGGCCGATGTTGGCCTCTTCGTTTCTGGTGATTATCACCGCCGAGATCGTCTCCATTACCGCCTCAACGTCTTCGTTCCGGCCCGCCCGCCCTGCCCATCACGATCTTTGTCCTTCGCTACTGGCTCGACCCGGTCGTCGTCGACGGCTTCGGCTCGATCCCGGCCGCCACCTTGCGGAATTCGTCCATGATCTGCTCGGCCTCGATATCGTGCAGGTGACCCTGGTGCGGCGACACCACTGACCCGTGCTGCTGCCGGTACGGTTTCCAGAAATGGTAATTGCGCATGTGGCCGCTGTAAAGCCCCACCACCGGGACCTTCATCAGTCGCGCGATATGGATCAGCGACGTGTCCGGACTGATAAAAAGATCGACTCGTCCAATCACCGCCGCCGCCTCCAGCAGCGACAACCCGGGCGGCGCCAGATACCCCCGCCCTTCGCGACCCTCGACCAGGCGGCGACCGCGTTCCCGGTCACCCGGCGTGCAGATCACCACAAAACGAGTCATCGGATACTCACCGGCGATGCCGTCCAGCAGCGCTGCGTATTTTGAATCGTGCAGCGTCCGGCTGGGACTTCCGGCGGAGATATTGAGGCCCACTACCAACATCCCGTCGCCGCTGATCGGCGCCATGAACCTCTCTGCTTTGCGCCGCGCCTCTTCGGGCAGATGGACCGGTAGAAACGGATCGACGGACTGTGGGTCGACTCCGAACAAGTTGAAGATGAGCAGGCTGTTGTCGATGTTGTGCTCGCGGCCGTCGGGTTGAAACGGTTCGCAATAGTCATAGAAACGTCGCAGCTCCAGCTTGCGCGCCGCCGCCGAAAGGGAACCGTTACCGATCAGTTTGGTCAGCATCAGGCCGGTCACCGAATCGTGGCAGATCGGATCGAAGACGATGTCAAAGCGTTTCTTCCTGAGACTCCATATCAGCGGCAGGTCGACCAGGATATTCTTTCGGTACAGGTGCACGGCGTCGAAGGCCGGGTCGTGCGCCACCAACTGGCGGTTCAAGGGCGACGCCATTATCTCCAGGCGCAGATGAGGGAATCTCTGTTTCAGGGCGTGGGCGGCCGGGATACTGGTTATCATGTCCCCCAACTTGTCCGGACGCAGGATCAGAATCGAGTGCACATCCTCGGCTCGCACCGGGTATCGTGAGCGGTCACCGTTTTTCAGGACCAGCGCGAACAGATGATGCAAAAACCGTTTGAACGCCAGTTCCGTCTTCTTGATGGTCTCCGGCGGCATCTAACGTCCCCCTTCACCCGTGGTCGGCGCCGTCTTCTCGACCGGAGCCGGACCGCCGTTTTTGAACTGCATCATATAAAGGCGATGGTACAGCCCACCGTTGCGCAGCAGATCCTCATGGCGTCCTTCTTCCACGATGCGACCGGCGTCGATCACCACGATCCGGTCGGCGTTCACGATAGTCGACAGCCGGTGCGCCACCACCAAGGTGGTGCGGTCCTTCATCAGGCGTCCGATGGCCTCCTGCACCAGCAGTTCCGACTCGGTGTCGAGAGCGGAAGTGGCCTCGTCGAAAATCAGTATCTGCGGGTCTTTCAGAAGCGCCCGCGCGATGGCCAGACGCTGGCGCTGGCCGCCTGACAGCATAACGCCGCGATTGCCTACCAGGGTATCGTAGTCGTGCTCCAGTTCCCGGATGAACCTGTCGGCGTTGGCCATGCGGGCCGCCTCGATGACCGCCGCGCGCGGTACGTCCTTCAGGCCGTAGGCGATGTTATTGTATGCCGTGTCATTGAAGAGAAACGTCTCCTGGGTCACGATCCCCATCAGGCCGCGCAGCGAAGCCAGCGATAAAGTCGCAATGTCGACCCCGTCGATAGTGACCGAACCTTTCTGCGGATCGTAGAAGCGCGGCAGCAGATCCAACAGCGTCGACTTGCCGGCGCCCGAGGGTCCGACAATGGCCAGCACCTCGCCGAACCGCACCTCGAACGACACGTCTTTCAGCACCACCTCGCCCGAGTTGTAACTGAAGTGCACGCGGTCGTAGCGAATGCGCTCTCTGAATCGTTCGATCCGGCGCGGATTGGGCGGGTCGACGATCTTCTCGTCGGCGTCGAGCACCCGGAACACGCGCTCAGCCGCCGCCAGCCCTTCCTGCAGCTTGATGTGAATCTGACTGAGCGACTTGACCGGCTTGATCATGGCGAACATGGCCACCACGAACGTCATGAAGTCCCCGGCGTCCATTTCGCCGCTGCCGGCAATGATGCGCGCGCCGGCGTACAGGAGGATGACCACTCCCGCGAGACTGATCAGTACGTCGTTGATGGGCGAGGCGAGATGCCGGATACGGGTCATGCGCAGCAGTGAACGAAAGTAGTCGCCGGTCGTTTTCACGAACTTCTCGGTCTCGAACTTCTCCATCGAGAAGGCTTTGACGATCCTCGTGTTGTTGACCGCCTCCTCCAGCACCGAGTTGACGTCGGCCATCTTCTGTTGCGAACGCTCAGAGTAGCGTCTCAACGTTTTACCCACGAACCAGATGAAGGTGAACACCAACGGTAGCACCACCATGGCCAACAGTGTCAGTTTCCAACTTAAAATGACGAGAAATGACAAGAATGTGGCCGCCATGATCGAATCAGCCACCAGATAGTTGAAGCCGATATCGACCGACTCGTTGAGCACTATCACGTCGTTGGTGACGCGGGACATGATCTGCCCGGTTCGGCGGCTGTGAAAATAATCCAGCGAGAGCCGCTGATACTTGCTGAAGAGGCGGTCGCGCAGCGAGCGCACCACCGACTGCTGCACAAAAGCCATGAAGAAACCCTGCATGTACGTGAACAGATTTTTGGCGACGGCGATCAATATAATCAACCAGCAGAAGTTGATGAGCGTGTCCTGACGGGTTTCGGCCGCCACCAGGTCCTGCACCCAGCCCTTCATAGTCTCCCGCACCGCCTCGATGCCGCCGCTGACCTCGTCGGCCAGACCGGTTTCACGGGACAATGTTCCACCCGGCTCCGGAGTGGTGTAGACTCCGCTGTCGGTCGACTCCGGCGACAGCGGCGATTCCACCTGAAACAGCGTCATCAACAGCGGCCCTGCCATCCAGACCATCAATCCGGACAGAAACGCACTCAGCGCCGCCGACAGCGAGGCCGCTACCAGTTGCTTTAGGTAGGGCCGCAGGATTGAGAATGTCCGTCGATACAGTTTCACATCACACTTTCCAATCGGGCGTAAACCTTAATATGCCACATTAACCGCGCCAAGTCAACTCGTATAAGCCGCGACGATTCAGGGGGTTATGCGTAGGTAATCCGGCTCGGCGGGCAGGTCGAACTTCTTGCGGCCGACCGTGGTCGAAGGCTTGTGGGCGCGCCGTTTGGCCGTGAACGAAATCTCGGCGCCGCCGTCGAACTTGACCTCATCCAAACGCCAGCCGCTGTCGCGCTCATCGTAGGTCAATTCCATTTCCCAGGTGCAGTCAGCCCAGGTCAAAATGAAACGCGGATGCTCGTCGTCGCTGTCGCTTCTACGGACAACAAGCTCGGCGCCGAAGTCCTCGTCGGTCGGCAGCGATCGTAGCAGAGCGGGGAAGTCGAGTTGCGGGATGCCGTGCGTGCAACTCGACGCGAACAGCAAATCGCGCACAGCTTCGTACAGGTACTCGCGGCGGCTGGGGAAATAGACCTCGACGCTGTCCGACGTGAGTCGACCCTTCAGAGCTCCTTTGCCCAGGTAGCCCCGTCCCCCCATCGCCACCACACTGTCGGTCTGGAACAACTCTAGTCGCAGCGAAGTAAGCTTGCCGTCGCGCCTGATGCGCACGTCGTAGAGGTAAGCTTCGACCCGTAAGTTCGGCTCCGGGCCGCTGGCCGAGAAGGCGTCGACAGCGGGCTCGGCCGTGAACCTCGGTCCGCAGCCTGTCAAAGCGGCTGCTGTCACGGACGCCAATGCAATTGTCGACACCAGCCGGTTCATTAAACGCTTATACCACTGACCAGAAAAACCAGAAGCGAGACCGGTGGTCCCAGGATGAACCAGGACGTCCGGGTGACAATCAGCAGCAGCAGGATGAAGGGAGCGAACCTCTCAAACTGCATGATCGTCTCCTCGTATCTGGCCGGGAGGATGTTGCGCAGGATGCGCGAGCCGTCAAGAGGGTACATCGGCAGCAGATTGAAAACCGCCAGCGAAACGTTGATGACCACCGCATACCCCAGGAATTCCTCCACCACGTGCGGTATCGGTATGCCGAGGGCGATGACCAGCCTGACGATTGTCCCGAAGATGACGGCCAGGCCCATGTTCGACAGCGGTCCGGCCGCGGCGATCCAGAACTCAGCCACGCGCAGATTGCCCTGCAGCATCCGGGGGTCGAACGGCACCGGTTTAGCCCAGCCGAAACGAAACTGGGAAAACAGAAACACAGCCGTCCCCATCAGATCAAGGTGAGCCAGCGGGTTCAACGTCAACCGTCCCTGGTCGCGGGCGGTGGTGTCGCCGAACCGTAGCGCGGTCCAGGCATGAAAAAACTCGTGCACGGTCAACGCGAACAGAATGATGGGAGCGACCAGTATCGCTCGTTGCAGAAACTCGACGCCGAACATGTCTTTTCCTCAAACGGTTCGTGGCAATATCCGGTTTGCCTACACCTAATACAAGCGCAAAGTTGCCGTCGTTTCATGTTGAAACAATGATCATTGATCGAACCGTCAACAGCAATTCATGCCGACGCCGTCCATCGCCTATTCTTTCGCCCGCGCTAAGCGGCTATCCTCCAGACGGATGACGGAATGTCGAGGCGGCGGTACGGCGGTTGCATTAGCAGGTAATTCGCAAACAGTCCACATCGGCCTACAAGGAGGAGTTGAACATGACCAAATCCGGTGCCCATCGGCGGCCGACAAGTTGTCGCGTGCGGGACGGAGTTTTATGCTTACTGACCGTTGTCGCCGTCACTTTACCGACCGGCGTCTGGGCCGGACTGGCGGCCGGCGAAAGCGGCCTCAATTCGGTGACGCTCACCTGGACGGCGCCCGGCGACGACGGCAACGTCGGTACCGCCGGCAGCTACGATATTCGCTACGCGACCGTGGCGGTCACCGAGGGCAACTGGGCCACCTGCGTTCAGGTCACCGGGGAACCGTCGCCTCAGCCGGCCGACAGCGCCGAGAGCTTCACGGTTGCCAATCTCAATCCGAGCAGTACTTACTATTTCGCCATCAAGGCGGCGGACGAGGTCGGCAACTGGTCGGAGTTGTCCAACGTGGTCAGCGCCACTACCGATGCCGAACAGGATCCGCCCTCGGTGGTGGACGATCTGCTGGCCGGCAGCGCGACCGACAGTTCGATTACTCTCACCTGGATGGCCGTAGGGGATGACGGCAACAGCGGCACGGCCGCCCAGTACGACCTCAGATACTCCAGCGCACCGATCACCGCCGCCAACTTCAACGCCGCTACTCAAATTCAGGGCGAGCCGTCGCCGCAAGCGGCCGGCAGCCAGGAGTCGTTCACCGTTTACGGCCTGAGCGAGAACACCACTTACTACTTCGCCATGAAAGTCGCCGACGAGGTACCCAACTGGTCCGGTCTGTCCAACGCGACCTCAGCCGCCACCGAGCAGGAGAGCATTGCCCCCGCCGCCCTGGACGACCTGGTTGCGATCAACGTCACCGGCACCACCGTCGACCTGGTCTGGACGGCCACCGGTGACGACGGCGCCAACGGCACGGCTACCTTCTACGACATCCGGTACTCGACCTCGCCCATCACCCAGGCGAACTGGAACAGCGCCACCCACGTCACCAGTGAACCGGCGCCACGTCCCTCGGGCGAAACCGAGACCTTCACGGTCGCCGGGCTTAGCCAGGGAACCGCGTATTACTTCGCTGTCAAAGTCGGTGATGAAGTGCCCAACTGGTCCGGTTTGTCCAACGTGGCCACTGCCACCACCCTGGACCAGACTCCGCCGGCGGCGATCAGCAATCTCCAGGCATCTTCCGGCTAGCGCCGATCATCCCAAAAGAGGCCCACCCTACCGGGCGGCAGTGGCAAATATGCCCCTGCCGCCCTTCTTGTTTGCATCAATGGCATGCAATCACTAGAATCCGGAATGTCTTTCCCTAAACCGGAAGTTTTTTGTTGACTATAGCTCATCACCGGCCGAGATTCCGTGCCGAATTGGAAATGGGTTGGTCTCCAGTTAACAGGCTGCGTGATCAATTCCCTGGCAAAATGACATTATTGACGCTCTTTTGAACACGCTGACTCAACCTTCAGTGGAAGGTTGGGTTATCCGAAGCCGGAGGCGGTTTGGTTTACACGGATGTATAGAATTCGATCAGCACCAGCCCACGTCACGACCCACAAAGTCCGTCTATCCACCCATCCCGCTTTTGGGGCGTTCGCGAATGCCGTTCCTACCCACTGTCGCCCAGGAGATTACGAGGGGGGCCATGTCGTTCAAGGGCGGCCGAGCGTGGTCACCGTCGATGCCCACCATTCGGCACTTAACTTGCCATTCTATCTGCAGGCCATCGGCCTAAAGCGGAAGACCCAACCGGCTGCAACGAGGGAAGTGTCTGCCCCGGCTGGAGTTTTCAGCAACGGAAGGATGGAATGGAGGACTCGTGCACAATAGACACCTAGTGGACATCTCCCAATGGCGCGTGACCCGCACCGGGATTATCGTGCTGGCACTCGCAGTCTCGCTTTTTGGGTACGGAACCGGCGTCGAGGCCGCGGCGGGGTACAGTTCAACCGTCCTGTACTGGACGGCGCCTGGTGACGACAGCCTTACCGGCACCGCCTTGGCCTACGACCTGAGATACTCGACCGACCTGGGCCTGCTGGTCAGCAACTTCGAGGCGGCCAGCCCGGCGACCGGACTGCCGTCGCCCCAACCGGCCGGCAGCGCCGAGAGTTTCGCCGTGACCGGCCTGGCCTCCGAGACCGGTTACTATTTCGCCATTAAAGCCATCGATGACGCCGGCAACAGGTCGGTCGTGTCCAATATCGTATTCGCTTTGACCGACGATCAGTTCCCGCCGGCGGCCGTTACCGATCTGGCGGCCGGTCCCGGCGCCGAGGATGGGGATCTCGACGTGTCCTGGACGGCGGTGGGGGATGACAGCCTCACCGGCGCCGCCACCGGTTATATCGTCAAGATCTCCGCCAGCGCCATCAACGAGTCGAACTGGGATCAGGCGACGACCTTGTTCAACGTGCCGATCCCGCAGGCGTCCGGCGCCTCGGAGAGCTTCACCATTCCGGGCCTGGTTCCGGGACAGGAGTACTATGTCGCCCTCAAGACTTTGGACAATTATAACAATCTCTCGGAACTCTCCAATGTCGCCTTTGGCGAGGCGAAGGTCGAGTTGGTTCTGGACATCGACGACGATGGCGGTGAACTGCCGCGTGAGTTCTCATTATCGCAGAACTACCCGAACCCGTTCAATCCCACCACGACCATTGAGTACGCCCTCCCGACCACCTCTCAAGTTCGGCTCACCGTCTACAATATCCAGGGGCAGAGGATTGTCACCCTGGTTGACGGCGCCAAGCCGCCGGGCCGCTACCAACAAACCTGGGACGGCGCCGTCTCCGGCGGATCGAGGGCGGCTTCGGGGATCTACTTCTACCGGCTGGAAACGGACACCTATACCGAGGGTAAGAAGATGGTTCTGCTAAAGTAGGCTGCGGCCGCCGGAATCGACTCCACTCCTTTTGGTATGTGCCGCCAGGCGTCTCCGCCAGGCGGCACATTCATGTCTGCAACCGGAGTTCAGCAGGAGACGCCCGACTCTACGGGACGATCCGCTCCCTCGCGAGACCGCGCTTAGCACCGGGGTCAAGCTGTCTTCGTTGGTGACTGCGAAGCTGTCCGTTCAGTGCTCAAACGGCAGCCGCGCGTAGATCTCCGGAACGAACAACTTTTCGAATTCGTCCAAAGCCGCCAGCCCTGCTGGCGTCTCGGCCGCGACGATCCGGATAAAGGCGACGTTGCGAGGGAGAAAAGCCAGCGAAGTGGCCAACTCGTGCAATTTGAATACGAAATCGTTGGCTGTCTCGCCGAACGGTGTGACGTACCAGAAATCCATCACGTAGTTCTTGCCGCCTTTGTCAAGTTGAAAGCGGTAAATCGTGATTGTCTGCGACTCGAGATCGATCTCTCGCGGTTCATTATCCATGATCGACCAACCGGAACCGGGCAGGCAATTGCGCGGCGAGTGCGGACCCCCGGTGTTGGAGAAAAAGTCGAACAGCAGATGCACCTGCTCGCCCAGGTGGTTGACATAGGTGGCCGAGAAAATGTCGATCGGGTTCAATAGCTCGATGGCGTAGTCTGGGATTTCATCGCGATATCCGGTCCAGTCCCCTTTCTGCACCGGAAAATCGTCGAAGTTCACCTCGGCAACGGTGTCCGGCTGACTGTGCTTGACGATCGTGGACAGCAGAAAGGCGACGACCACAATCGCCGCCGCCGCTATGAACGATTTCCGAGCCATTTCAGGACTGCTCCCCAGCAAAGGGTTATGGCCATGGCGCCGACAAAGACCATGATCCCGGCCAGCTCGTGCAGAAAACCCTCCGCCAATTTCCCGCTGACGGCGTAGACACCGACCGCCACCACGAACACTCTGGTCACGTTCACCAGGATGGCGATGGGGACGGCGCCGGCGATAAGAAGAACCTGTCTGAAACCCCGCGGCAGAGTCAGATGCCCCCACAGCGTCGCCACCGCCAGCAGACTGACCAGACTCCTGAGTCCGCTGCACGCGTCGGCCACTTCGAGCGCATGGTCGGGCAGGTAGATGATATTGCCGCTGCGGTACGACGGCACGCCGATCAATTGCAGCAGCCCGAGCGAGATCTTGCTGGCCAGCAACTGCAGCGGCAGGGTAAGGGTGTTGTGGATAACGGCCGGAATCGGGATCATAAACAGCAAAAAGAAAAAGGCAAACCAGACTTTCCGGAAATTGTCCTCGCCCAGATAAATCAGAGCCAACCCGCTGACCATCAGCACCAACGCCAACCGCATCGTGAAAAACTCGGAAGCCGCCGTGCCCAAAACCAGGCCGATTCCTCCCGCGATCAGAACCACCCAGCCCCAACCTGTTTTGCGCCGAGGGAAAGTCAACAGATGGCGACGACGGTAGAGTAGCCAGATCGATATCGGGATGATCAGGAACCCGTGGGAATTGCTGCTGTCGGACGCCCAGTCGGCCACCATCGCCCTCAGCACCTGGATGTTCAGCAGGCCGGTCACCGCCAGCAGCGCATAAATCTGCCAGTGAGTTTTGAGATGCGCCGCCGCTTGTTCCCTGCTCAATGTCAATCTACTTCCAATCTAACAGACCGATCTCAATCATACTTTCTGCTCATAGAACTTAACTACTGCAACCCTGCCGTATCAACTAAATATGGCGCCGCGGCATGACGCCGAAGCAAATCTCTGTCCCTGGATAACGGTGGGCAAAACAACTTGTTGACCTATCCGGTTGGACTATGTATAGTCAGAAAGACCGTGAACCAAGACCCGGAGTGTGGTGTAGGTCAGGAGGCCTGCTTCCTGACGCGTGTATCCGTGGTCGGCAAAGGCGCGCATCTGCCGGCCGGTCAAGCCACCTGATAAAGCGGGTTTCATGGCGGCGCATTTGGACATACGCCGCCCCCTTTGGTCGTGTGACCGAATGCTGAAAGCAAGTTTTCGCAACACTTTTTACAGCCATTGTCACGCCCTGCCGGTGAACCTGCCCTCAGGCACGTTGGGCTGTCTTGCCGTCCTCTTGTTCGGTGTGTCTCTCTGCGCGCTGGCAATGCTCGGTTGCGGCCGTTCCGACACCGCACCGACCCTGCAACTTGACGCCGTCAAGCTCCCCGCTGGCTTCAGTATCAGTATTTTCGCCGACAACATCCCCGGCGCCCGATCCATGACGCGCGGCGCCGACGGCACGATCTTTGTCGGCACTCGCGGACACGGCAAGCTCTATGCTCTGGTCGACAAGGATGGTGATGGGGCGGCCGATTCGGTCTATCTTCTCGACAGCGGCATGATCGACCCCAACGGCGTCGCCTTTCGCGACGGCGCGCTGTACGTCGCCGAGTACAATCGCGTCCTGCGCTATGACGACATCGAATCCCGCCTGGCCGAGCCCGGGCCGCCGGTGGTGGTCACCGCTGACTTTCCCTCTGAGCGTCACCACGGCTGGAAGTTCATCCGGTTCGGTCCCGACGGTCGGCTCTATGTGCCGATCGGAGCGCCGTGCAATGCTTGCGAATCGGATGACGAGCGGTTCGCCACTATCATGCGGATGCTTCCCGACGGCACGGAGATTCAGGTCTACGCCCACGGCGTCCGCAACACGGTCGGCTTCGATTTCCACCCGGAAACAGGGGAGTTGTGGTTCACCGACAATGGGCGCGACATGATGGGGGATGACTTGCCGTCGGACGAACTGAATCACGCTTCGACCGCCGGGCTGCATTTCGGTTTCCCTTTTTGCCATGGCGCCGGTATCCCCGACCCTGAGTACGGCGAGGCGGTCGACTGCGAGCGGTTCACACCGCCGGTGCAAGAACTGGGACCCCACGTCGCGGCCCTCGGTATGCGCTTCTACACCGGCGGCATGTTTCCGGCGGAGTACCGCCATCGGGTCTTCATTGCCGAGCACGGTTCCTGGAATCGATCCGACCCTATCGGCTACCGTATCACTACCGTAACACTTGAAAAAGACCGTGCGACCTCGTACCAGGTGTTTGCCGAAGGCTGGCTACAGAAGGACGGCGTATTGGGTCGACCGGTCGATATTGAAGTAATGCCCGACGGGTCGATTCTGGTTTCGGACGACTACGCCGGCGTCATATATCGCATAAGCTATACGGAATAGAGTGAGGCAGAAATGCACAGACCGGTACGACCGTTGTCTGCGGTTCAGCCTGTTGTGTTGGATTCTGGAGCGAGTTCAGTTCATAGGGTTGATACCCGATAATACCAGTCACGAGAACTATGAAACGCATTATCCAAATAGACGCCCTGCGGGGATTCATGCTGGTCAACATGACCATCGACCACCTGCTTTATGAACCGTTCCGCTCGATCGATGTCATTCTCGACTATTCCTGCCAGAGCTTCGGCTTTGTCTCGGCGGCCGAGGGGTTCTACTTTCTGTCCGGCCTGGTGGCCGGTATGGTGTTCGGCGGGATGCTTATCAAGGGGCAGCTAAACGAGATGCGCACGCGGGCGTACAAACGGGCAAGGGAGATCTACCTCACCAACATCGCGCTCTTTGTAATTATGACGCTGTCTGTCCTTGTGTTCAAGAACGTTTTCCATCTTGGCGGACATATCTCCAGCGATATGCTGATATTCAATGAGCCGCTGACGGCCCTTGGACTCGGTGTGATTTTGCTCAACCTGCCGTACTTGTTCGAAATCCTGCCGCTCTATTTCTTTTTCCTCTTGATAACACCATTGGTAATCACGCAGACGGCCAAAGGCCGGACCGGCTGGGTGTTGAGCGGCGCGGTCGTGATTTGGGTCCTCGCCCAACTCGGCCTGCGGAACGGGATAGAGGGTCTCTTGAACAATTTCATGCCGGCTAACCTGGGGCATTTCGATATCTTCGCCTGGCAGTTTCTGTTCGTGACCGGTCTGGTGATAGGCTTCCACAAACGGAAAGGCACGCTACCCGGTTTCCTGGTTAAGCCGCCAAAGAGCCTCACAGCGATCGTGGCCGTGATGGCGGCGCTCATATTCGCCGACCGTTACGGCTTGTTCGGCTTTTTCGGATTGACGTTCGTGGGATACCCGACCAGTATTACCTTGTTAGGACCGGTTAGGATTCTCGATTTCGCGCTGCTCGGATACCTCATCGTTGGTCTGGCAGGTAAATACAAAGAGTGGTTCGAGATACGCTGGCTAGCGTTTCTCGGGCAGCATTCATTGTATGTTTTTGCCTATCATGTTCTTCTGTGTTACGGGCTGAAACTGTTTCAGGATCGCATTACTGCCATGAGTCTCGCCCCCAAGCTCATTTTTTTCGCGCTGGTGATCGCCAGTCTGACTATCCCGGCCTGGTTGCATCAGAGGATCCGCACTTGGTATCGGGAATCACGGGCGGCGGGCAAGATTACGCCGGTCCCGCCTTCGGTTAATGCCACTTGAGAACAGCGATACTCCCCTGAAGATCGGGAATCAGAATCAATCCGCGCGAGCGATCACACGAAATCCCGGCGGGTGTCCCGATCCCCTCGGCGATTTTAGCCAACATCCCGGTCGTCGGTTCAAAAGCATATACTACACCGTGCCCATAGTCGGAAAAAACAAGGCGACCGGCGTCGTCGAGGTCGACCCCATCGAGATTCTCGAACTCGGTGGTGAACCACATCGCATTGACCAGCCCGTCCGGTTGGATTCTGAAAATGCGGGCGTCCTCCAGAAAGAGCAATCTTCGTCCGGCCTCCCAGGTCACGACGTACAGCGCCCCATCGGGGCCGAGGCACAGTCCGTTGGGGAAACTGATTTCGGCGTACATTGAGAGGTAGCCGTTTGTGTCCACTCGATAGATTTTGTTCTGGTAGGTGTCGGACACATACAGGTTTCCGGCGCTGTCCGCCGTTATGCCATTAAGAAACGTCGCCCCCAGGGGCGTGAAATCCGAATCGAACAGATGAGCACCGGTCTCGCTGGAGAATCCTCGCACCGTGTCAAGATCGCAGACGTACAGGACGCCCCGGCTGACCACCATCCCCTTGGGCGTATGCAAATCGATCGCATCGTCCCGGCCGTCGATGAAGTAGTTGTCGATCAGGTTGAAGTTGCTGTCGAGTTTGATGATGAAACCGTTGTCATCCTTCGTGTCCGAGGCGCCGTTGACATTCGAAACGAAGTAACAGCCACTCGCTTCATCGACGATGAAACTCTCCGGCGAGGCTAGGGTTACATCGAGATGCGAAAGATCAATAGCGTTGTAGCGCCCGGCGTGATCGGCCAGGTCGCTCTTTTGCACCGATTCACCGGTGCATGAAATCAGTACTATCGCAATGCTCATCATGCAACTTACAAACGCGAATAAACACGTTCTTCGGCGGCTGTGTCTGCAGAGTAGCGTGAGGAAACGTCTCATGTCAGACTCGGCCCCCCTGGACCAGCCTTTTGATCCGGCGTCGGAGACCCAACAGACCGCGCGCCGCCGGCCCCGGCAGCAGGCTGAGCGGACGGTAGTACCAGGGCGCATGGCGCACCCGGCTCAGCTCACGGCGGGCTTCTACCGTTCTGCCCATCGATATCAAGCCGGCCGTGCGAATACGACGTTGCTCGTTGACGATCTCGTCGTAGCGTCGACCATGTTGCCGCATGAACTCGGGATCGCTTCCCCACAGTCGCTCTATAACGGCCAGCCGGGTGTCGGCCATGCAGAGACTGTCGCCGTCGGTGAGTCTTGCTCCGGGATGAGCATGGTTCCAGGCCGTTTCAGTATCCAGATAGGCAGCCGTTCCCTTTCGGCACAGCCGCCCGATACACAGCCAGTCCTCGTACATCGGCAGATCTTCCTCAAAAAAGAGAGCGTCGCCCGCTTCGTCGCGTCGCACCACCAGCGTGATAGTAGAGATGTACGGCCCCTCGGCCATCGGCAGGTACATCGAGCCGAAATGCACGGGAAAATCACTAAGACCGGACGGGAGAGTCGTGATTGTCGAATACGCCTGACCCGGTCCCAGAATCTCATCCCAGCTTCGCCGGTCCTCATGCCATTTCTTCAGATAGTTGCGTTGCACCGTCCCATCGGGCAGCGTGGCGGCTATGTCGCTGAAGCAGAACAAAACGTCCGGACGAGCCGCCAACAGGCGACGATTGAGTTCCGGCTTACCCGGCATCCATTCATCGTCGGAGTCCAGAAAAGCGATCAAGGGACGTGCGGCCAGCTCGACTCCTCTATTCCGCGCCCGCCCGGCGCCTGAGTTTTCGATTCGTTCGTATCGGATGCGGTCGAGATAGGGTCGGAGCACTTCCTCCGTGTTGTCGGTCGAACCGTCGTCGACCACGATCACTTCATCGTCCGGCGTGATTTTGGTCAGAGCGGACTTCAGGGCGCGTGTGATCAGATGCGCCCGGTTGTAGGTCGGGATAATCGTAGAGATGCCCAGCCGCGCCGTCAACGCGACCTCCCTGCCAGGCGCCTCAGCGAATTCACGGTCCAAAGCAGACCGGGCGTTCGGCGAAGAGCGGCTTTCAGTCCATGCGTCAGTTGGACCAGTTTCCCGCGCCCGGTGCGGCCGTACACGATGGTATCGATGCAAGTCGCTCGCTCGAAATTGTATCGATCCTTGTAACCGTAGTTCCAGGGGAACTGGTGGATTCGGCGGAGCTGCGGAAAGTTGGTCGACAGGTGTTCCGTCATGTACGTCAGGAGGAGTACCGAAGGAGAGAGAAAGTGGAACTCCTCGTCATATCCGCTTTTCAGGAATTGAAAGGTATCCCCGGTCGAACAGCCGATCCCTGAGGCAATCGCCCGTCCGTCCAATTCCAGAAAGTAGAGTTGCAAGGCGTCCTGCCCCGCCAGGATTCTAACCAGACCGTCATAGTAGCGCTGGAAAAGTGTTGATTCCCTGGCGATTGAGGATCCGGTTTGCCCCTTCCAGCCGGAATCCTCGATTTCTCTGAAGCGCTGCCATTGTTCGACCGCCTCTTTTCCCTGATACAAAACGTACCGATAAGATCCGGCTTTGATCAGTTGGTTCCGCTTTTTCTGGATCAACCTTCGAGTGTTGCGGCTGAGGGACTTGTAGTAGTCTTCGAAAGAGTTGTCAAGCAGTTGTGCATAGGTTGGTTGTGTCTGACGGCGCCGGCGAAGAGAGGTCTGATCGAGCACCTCATCGGCAAACAGCCCCGGGAAGTCCGAGAATGAGTAGGAAAACCGGTACTCCAACACGTCCCAGGATTGGTCATCCTTCAGCAGTTCGTCCAGGATCAGCCTTGGAAACGACGCCTCCTCTCCCTGCCGAACCAGCGGCTCGCTGAGCAGACAGTGGTCGTTGGTCAGACTGGACAGGATACGGATCGGGCCCTTTCGCCTTAGCACCAACGGCAGGAACCCGACCGTCTCACCATCGTGTATCGCCCGGTAGAGCCGCACCTTATCCGGTTCTGCAAAGCAGGAATACCAGAGCCGCAGATACTCGATCGTCAGAAACGGCGATTTCAGACGGCTGGCCGCATGCAGTTCGTCCCACTCGCCGCGTATCCGCTCGATCTGATCGGCATGACAAATCACACCGCCGCTCGCGTTTGTCGCATGACTCTTCACGGTAGTATCCATCGGCGCTCTGACATCGACAGACTCACATACGCCCAAGAACTCTCTTTAGACGCGCCATCAGCCCGGGACCGAGCATTCGCTTGGCCTGGGCCGTTATCAACCCGCGCCGCCGCAATCGCCTAAGTTGGGGGGAATCGGAGCAGTCGGCCTCTATTACCGTCACACCCGCGGCGTTCAGTCCCTGATCTAGAGCGGTATCGAGGCCGCCTTCGAGTCGAAGGTAATTAACGCCCATTGACTGACACCAGGCGGAGGTGTCGGGACCGAGCAACTGCGTGGCGTGGTCATGACCGTAGGCGCGAAGCTGCTCCATACGAATCTGACCGAGGCTGGCGTCGTTCAGCAGCAGAACCGTCAGCGGTACTTTTTCTCGGACCGCCGTCAGCAACTCCATGCCCGACATTATCAGGCCGCCGTCGCCCACCACGGCCACCACCCGGCGGTCGGGGCAGGCCAGTGCCGCGCCGATGGCAGCCGGCAGGCCGAACCCCATCGACTGAAAATCGGACGGTGTCAGCAAACCGCGCGGAGACCAAGCCTCCCAGAAAGTCCGGGCGAGCACCTGATGATAGCCGGAATCGGTGACCAGGATCGTATCGCGGGGCAACTTCCGGCGGAGGGCTTTGAACAAATCCGAGCAATCGGCCGAGGCTACCCCATTCAACGGCGGAACATGCGCCAGCACCGCCTCCATCTCGGAAGCAAACCGCCTTCTCCACTGCTGCAGCTCCTCGGGCTTCCACTGGCTTGCACTTTTTTCATCGGAACCGGCGGCGGTACCGAGCTTGTTCAGAAAAAGGCCGGCGTCGCACTTAATCTTGATCTCGGCCGGGTAGTTGGCGCCCAGAACGTCGGTTGAGGCGTCGGCATGAACGAGCTTATCGGGCGCCATCTCCAGCTTGAATCCGCCGCTACCGTTGTGCGTGAACTTGCAGCCGACCGCCAACAGCAGGTTGCATTCCGCAGTCAGTCGGTTCAGTTCGCGCCAGGCGCCGCCTGAGAAATCGTAGCGCAGCGACAAGGGATGATCCTCGGCTATGACGCCCCGCCCCGAGCCGGTAGTGACTACCGGCATGACGTACCGCTCGGCCATTACCCGTATTGACTCGGCGGCGGCCGCGGCCCCCTGCCCGCAGAACAGCAGCGGGCGCTGAGCCCTAGCCAGGCGTTTCGCGATCTCTCCGAACGCACCCTCGTCGACGTCGAACACCGGCGTCGCCGGCTTCACCGTCGCCAGAGGACCGACCTTACTCAGCGCCGTGTCGTCGATCTCAACCAGAACCGGTCCCGGCTCTCCCCACAGCGCCGTTGAATACGCCTCGGCCAGGACCGGCGCGATCTGAGCGGTCGAGCTTATTCGAAAGCTCTGTTTGACCAGCGGTTCGGCTATTCGTCGCAGATTGGTCTCTTGCAGCCGAAACCTGCGGGTCTCGTGCGCCGTAGACCTGACCACGAGCATAATCAGAGCCGCCGAGTCGTGGCGCGCCTCAGCCAGGCCGGTAAGAGCGTTCGTGAAGCCGGGCCCGGGGATGGTCGATACCGCCGCAACCTTGCCGCCGGCGCGAAAATACCCTTCGGCCGCAAAAGCCGCCGCACCCTCGCTGCCGGTCAGCAGCGTGCGCAATGATGAGCGTCGCAATGCCTCAAACAACGCCACGGTCTGAATCCCCGGTATACTGAAAACCATCTCCACGCCAAGCCATTCGAGAACGGCGCAGACAACTTCTGACCCCGGCATCGCCTTATTCGTCATTCTCTGGCGTCCCCTTATGAAGCCGGTAAGTCTGTCTGACTAGAGCTCGGGCCGACTTCTCCAGTCGTTCCCCCCACACGAAGGTTGCTTTATCCGGGCGTTTCAGAACGAGGTTAGTTACTAGATCCCCACCCAACTGGCTTTTGAAACGGGTAACTGTGTTGAGAGCGGCATCCGTCAGGTCGTTGGCCTGATACCCCAGGCGCGATAGTTCTTCAAAGACAGCCCAGCGGAGAAAAGGCGTTGTGCCGAGGTTCAGATATTCCGCATCGGCCGCGGCGCAGACAGTGTGCGTGGTGGCATGATCACCCAACAATACCAACTGCACGGCCGCCGGACGGCCGTCCTTCAGGAGGGCGAAGAAGAGCCGGCCCAGACCGCGGCGCTGCAGTGACTCGCAATACCGCCGGAAGGCTTCTTTCGGCAGATAGAGCGGGGCCCCTTTGCGGATATGGGTTTCATAGTGCAACCTGTAGAAGGAGTCGAAATCATCATCGGCGGCGAAGCTGACTTCGCATTGGCGGCATCTTTCGATCAGCCGCCTCAGGTTTTGTTCCACCCGGTTCCAGGCTTTGTCCAGATCGCTGACGTCGACAACATAGGAGTAGGCGGGCCAGGCACTCCAACCCTGGATCAGGAACGGACGGACGTCGGAAACCCCACACCGATTGTGCAACAGGATGCGCCCATAGCCGCCGGCCGACAAGCTCTCCTCGAGGGCGCTCATGACTGCAATCCGACGGGCGGTTTTCTCGGACGGGTACTTCAGCGGAAAGTCTTTCAGGACAAGCCCGTTGTAGTACAGCAACAGACGATTGCTCACCTGCCGACCGTAGAAGCGCTTCTCTTCATACAGGCAGACTCCGCCCAGCAGCTCATCCCCTTTAGTTACGGCCAGTATTCGAAAGCTTCCGCCGGTAGCAGAGCAGAGTGCATCGAGGTAAGCGGCGGTATTGTATACAGCGCCGGTGGGAGTGGCGGCGACAAAACGATCCCACGAGTCGAAATCCGATTCGTTGAGATACTCTGCAACCAGTTTGTTCCGGCTCATACGGGTCTCCTTGCCGTCGTGTGCAACTCTCAGCCAGTTTGTTTGCGCCGCGAGAACAGACGGCTCAAGCGACCGCCGATAACGTTCCACCACCACGGCAGCGACGGCAGCGGATCACGCCACGAAAAGACGGCGGAACGGGCTTTGAACCACGAACTCAGCCAACCCACCAGGCTCATATCCCCCCGGCGCCACAGCGCCCAGCAAGCGCGGAAGTCGTTCGGAAGATAGACCATGCTCGCGCCTATGCTGTACTTCGTCACGGTCGGCACCTCCAGGCCGAGCGCGTCCTTATAGGACATCTCGGCCATGTTCATTCCGTGGCCGGAGTCGAAGTTGATATATGTCCACGGTCGCGTGTTCACTTCAATAAGTTTATAGGTATCGTCGCGCCCGTCCAGCTTGAACTCGGCCGAAAAAATCCCGCGGTAGCTGACGGCCGGCAAGAGTTTCTTCAATGAATCGACCGCCGGCGCGACTTTGCCCAGCGGGACGGTGGTCATATAGGAACTGTCGCCGAAGTCAAGCGGGTACATGCGCATCCGTTGCCGCGCGAACACGGCGCGAATCTCGCCGTGGCGATCGACGAAACCGTCAATGAAGTAGTGCCGACTGGCCGGACCGGGAATGTACTCCTGCAACATGACCGCGAACCCGCATTTTTGACACGAGGCGAAACGCCGCGCCGCCTCCTTGGCTGAGTGCAGTCGAAAGGCTTTCACTCCGAAGCTGAGAGAGAACGTACGCGAGGAGCGAGGTTTCATGAAGAGGTATGCGAAGCGGCCCTCATCGACCGAGGCGAGGTCGGCCTCCGTGTTCAGCAGTATCGTCAGCGGTCGGGCGACTTCCACCTCGGCCAGTTTGGCCTCCAGTTTCCCCTTGTCCAGGAAAAACGCCAGGGTCTCGCGGCTCGGTTGGCTGGAGGGAAAGCGCGCCACCAAGCCCTGATCGAGGTCCGCCACGGCGGCCACCCATTCGTCACTGCACGGCATCAGAACGGCCTTCTCCAGGGGGAGTCGGCTGAGATATTCGGGGAGCGCCTCGACGTCGCCGACGAAATCGGCGCCGGACGGCGGCTGTCGGTACCGCCGGGAGAAACGCACGAAATTATGCTGGGTGGTGATGCACCGCGCTTCGACGCCGGCCGCGGCCAGGCTACGCATAGTTCCCAGGGCCGTGATGTAACTGCCCATTATGAGAACCGGTGTGGCGGGTCGGGCGTCCGTCATACCGTAATCGTCGACAGTCGATTCTGGATCATGACGGCGACGATCTCCCGTTCTCCGTGCCTGTAAGAGCGGTAGCATCCATCGCCCTCTTATACTATATGCTCACGGCAAAAGCAACAATAGTCAGCCTTGCCGCCACCGTTTCCCCACGTTCGTGAACGACACCTGCCGCGACGCCGTGTTAAAGCTGCGGCATGTATAGCGGATATCGGTCGATACGCTCATTCCTGTACGCTGATGGCCGTCCACCCCGCCTGCCATTCCCGCGCAAGGGGCATCCATCCGTTGAAACAGGTGATACCTGCGGAAAAAAAGGTTGCCACCACCTTCCTCAATCACGATAGTACAATCTGGCTTCCCAAAGCGATTCCGACGGCGGCCGACTCGTTCGTCTGGCCTCCCCGCGGTTGTTCAGTGAAGGCTTTGGAGGCCGATAAAGGTAGCGGAATGAACGAAAACCAAGCATCTACCCTCGGCAGCGAACGTTGAAACAGGATAATCCGAATGAGCAATAAAGAAACGATCATGTGCCTTCTTGACTTCCTGGTAAGAGACCTCACCTACATCTGCGACAACCTCTCGCAAGAGTTCTCGCGAATGGCCGGCAAGAACCTCCTGGTCACCGGCGGGGCAGGATTTTTGGGTTACTATCTGGTGCTGTCGGTTCTGCACTTCAACAAACAGCACGAGGACAACCAAGCCATAAAGGTGACCATCTACGACAACTACGTTCGAGGCGTCCCGACCTGGCTGACCGAACTCGAGGGTGACAAGAATCTGACCGTGAGGAAGGTCGACATGATCGAGCCGCTGCCGTCCGACATGCCGGACTTTCACTTCATAATCCACGCCGCCGGCATCGCCTCGCCGATCTACTACCGTCGCTATCCAATCCAGACGATCGACGCTAATATCAACGGTTTGCGCAACCTGCTGAACTACAGCCTGGCCCAGTGCGAAAAGGGTGTCCCGGTCGAGGGTTTTCTTTTCTACTCCTCCAGCGAGATCTACGGCGATCCGTCACCGGACATGATCCCGACGCCCGAGGACTATCGCGGCAACGTCTCCTGCACCGGACCGCGCGCCTGTTATGATGAGTCGAAACGTTTCGGCGAAACGATCTGTGTCAACTTCGCCCGCCAGTACGATCTGCCGGTAAAGATCGCCCGACCGTTCAATAACTACGGTCCCGGCCTCAAGATCACCGACCGCCGGGTGCTGCCCGATTTCGCTCGCGACGTACTCAATGACAAGGACATTGTGATGTACTCCGACGGCTCGCCCAAACGGACATTCTGCTACAGCGCCGACGCCGTCACCGGCTACTACAAGATTCTGGTGAAAGGGCGACCGGGCGAGGCTTACAATATCGGGATCGACCGACCCGAAATCTCGATGGCTGAACTGGGTGAGAAAGTCATTGCGGTCTCCCGAAAGCTATTCGGATATAAAGGCAAGCTCGTTCGCCAGGTCAACCCCGAAAAGGATTACCTTCAGGACAATCCGAATCGCCGCTGCCCAGTGATCGACAAAGCCAGAAAAGAACTGGGCTACAACCCCACCATCCTGGTCGACGAGGGGGTCGAGCGTTCGATGATCTGGTACCACCATAACCGCGAGGCAGAGGAGGCGTGATGAGAGTCTCGGTTATCGGCGCCGGCTATGTCGGTTTGGTCAGCGGCGTCTGTCTGGCGGAGAAGGGACACGAGGTCATCTGTGTCGACATCGACCAGGCCAAAGTCGACATGATTAACCGCGGCGAGCCGCCTATCTTCGAAGTCGGTCTGGAGAAACTACTAAAGAAGAATGTCGGCGCGCGCCTCGAGGCCGTCACCGATCTTCCGCGCGCCGTCCGTGAGACCGAGATAACCCTGATCGCCGTCGGGACGCCGTTCGACGGTGAGCGTATCGACCTGACCTATGTCAAACAGGTGGCCCGCGAGATCGGGGCGGTCCTTAAGGACAAGAGTGCTTACCACGTGGTGGTGGTCAAGAGCACGGTGGTGCCGGGGACGACCGACGACGTGGTCCTGCCGATCCTCGAAGAAACCTCCGGCAAGAAGGCCGGCGCCGATTTCGGCGTGGGGATGAACCCGGAGTTTCTCACCGAGGGGATAGCGGTCAGCGACTTCATGCAGCCGGACCGGATCGTCATCGGCGGCTGCGACGAGCGGGCCCTTGACAGGCAGGCGCAACTCTACGCCGAGTTTAAGGGCGGCGAAATCCTCCGCACCAACAGCAAGACGGCCGAGATGATCAAGTACGCCTCCAACGCCATGCTGGCGACCGGCATCTCTTTCTCCAACGAACTGGCTAACCTTTGTTCGGCTTTGGGCGGGATCGACATTGTCGATGTAACCAGGGGGCTGCACCTGGCCCACTACCTGAGTCCGTTCCTGCCCGACGGCAGCCGCATCAAAGCGCCCATTGCCGCTTTTCTTGAGGCCGGCTGCGGTTTCGGCGGCAGTTGTCTGCCCAAGGACGTCAAGGCGCTGGTGGCGCACGGCGAGAACTCCGGGCAACCGATGCCGCTTTTGGATACGGTGATCAAGATCAATCGCGACCAGTACAAGCGGGTGATCGACATCCTCGCCAAACATCTTGGTTCCTTGAGAAACAAAAAGATCGCCGTCCTCGGCCTGGCTTTCAAGCCGGACACCGATGACATGCGTGAATCACCGGCCATTCCGATAATCAACACGCTTAAGAGTCTCGGCGCCGAGATCAAGGCCTTCGACCCGGTAGCCGGCCGCGAGGCGGCCAAGATCTTTGACGAAGGCGTGGTGACACTGTGTGATTCGATCGAAGAGGCGGTGACCGATGTCGACGCCGTGGTGTTGGTTACTCGCTGGGATCAGTTCGAGAAACTGCCGGAGTTGCTGGCCAAAACCAATCCTAAGGTTCTTTTTGTCGACGGCCGCCGCATGTTTGACAAGACGAAATTTGCGCGTTACGATGGAATTGGGATGTAAACTGCGATGAAGTTCACTGAGACAAACATCGAGGGCGTCTATCTGATCGAGATCGATCGGATCGAAGACAACCGCGGCTTCTTCGGGCGGGTCTGGTGCCGTCACGAGTTCGCCAAACATGGGCTGGACAACCGAATCGTCCAAGTGAATGTCGGCTTCTCACCCAAGGTCGGAACCCTGCGCGGTATGCACTACCAGCGCGCACCGCACGCCGAAGTCAAACTGGTCCGCTGCACGCTGGGCGCGGTTTATGACGTCGCGGTCGATCTGCGGCCTTCGTCACCGACCTTCTGCCGGTGGTGCGGTGTCGAACTGAACGCCGAGAACAGACGTTCGCTGTACATACCCGAAGGCTGCGCTCACGGTTACCAGACGCTGGCGCCCGATGCCGAGATCTACTACTTCACGTCGGCCCCTTACGCGCCCGACCACGCCGCCGGTGTGCGCTATGACGACCCGACCTTCGGGATCGAGTGGCCGCTTCCGGTCGGCCTGATTTCCGACACCGACCGCTCCTGGCCGGACTTTGCGGTCTAGGCCGATGCACCATGGGAACTGAGGAAGGATTTTATGATAATCGTTGACCGAGCCCTGGAAAAACGCGAGGCCGAGGGAAACCCGATCCGGGTCGGTCTTATCGGCGCCGGATACATGGGGGCCGGGATCGCCCTGCAGTATCTCACTCCGCTGACCGGCCAGCGCTTGGTGGCTATCGCCAACCGGACGGTCGAGACGGCCGAGCGGGTTTATCGTGAAGCCGGAGCCGACGCCATCACCCACGTCGAGACCGTCGCTGCGTTGGAGAAAGCCATCGCGTCGGATAAGTACACCGTCACCGATAACCCGGCTCTTCTGTGCGAGGCGGGAAACATCGATGCTGTTATCGAAGCCACCGGAGAAATCGAATTCGGCGCCCAGTTTGTGCTAAAGGCCATGGAGCACGGCAAGCACGTGGTGCTGATGAACGCCGAGCTGGACGCCACCATCGGTCCCATCTTGAAAGTCTATGCCGACCGGGCCGGGGTCGTGATCACCAACACCGACGGCGACGAACCGGGCGTGGCCATGAACCTCTACCGCTTCGTACGCTCGCTGGGGTACGAACCGGTGGTGGCGGGCAACCTCAAGGGAATGCTTGATCACTACCGCACTCCCCAGACGCAGCGTGAGTTCGCGGAGAAGTACAACCAGAAACCGGTTCTCATAACGTCGTTCGCCGACGGCACCAAGCTCTCGATGGAAGCCACCGTGCTGGCCAACGCCACCGGTTTCGGCGTCGCCAAACGGGGCATGTACGGCCACGCCTGCGACCATGTCAACGATGCGCTCAAACTGTTTTCGATCGATCAGGTAAGAGAGCGTGGGATCGTCGATTTTCTGCTGGGAGCGGAGCCCTACACCGGCGCCTTTGTCCTCGGCTACAACGAGCATCCCGTCAAGCGGCAGTATATGAATTACTTCAAGATGGGTGATGGTCCGTTGTATCTGTTCTACACGCCGTTCCATCTCCCGCACTTGCAGATCGCCGACACGGTCGCCCGCGCCGTCTTGTTTGATGACGCCACCGTGGCGCCGGCCGGTCGTCCCAGGACCGACGTACTGACCATGGCCAAACGCGATCTCAAGGCGGGGGAGAGGCTCGATGGTATCGGCGGCTTCACCTGCTATGGTATGATTGAAAACGCCGACGTCTCACTCGCGCAGAGACTGCTGCCGATGGGACTCAGTGGCGGCTGCGTGCTCAAGCGCGACGTGGCGAAGGACCATGCCATCACCTACGATGAGGTCGAATTGCCGGCAGGTCGTTTGTGTGATCGTGTCAGAGAGGAACAGACCGCTCATTTCGCCGCCGACGCGGCGTGAGTTGGGCGGGAGGATGAGATTCCTTGATCGCTTCAACTTCGGGAAAAAGGTTGATTCCGGAGAGGACTTCGTTGGCTCTTGATAGGGAGATGCCGTTGGCCGCGCCGGACTACCGACTGAGGAAAAGAGCCGTGTGAGCCGATAGGTATAGAAACGAAGGCAGAAACCGGAAAGGATGGAACTCGGTGAAAGTTGTTCTGTTCTGCGGAGGATTGGGAACCCGATTGCGGGAATACTCCGAGACGATGCCCAAGCCGCTGGCCCGGATCGGCAGCCAGCCGATTTTATGGTACTTGATGAAATACTACGCCCACTATGGGCACACCGACTTCGTACTCTGCCTTGGCTACCGCGGCCACACCATCAAAGAGTTCTTTCTCAACTATGACGAGTGCCTGGCCAACGATTTCGTCATGCACGAAGGCGCCACCAAGGTCCGAACCGGCGGCAGCAGCGATATTCACGACTGGCGGATTACATTTATAGACACCGGTCAAAACGCCTGCGTCGGACAGCGTCTCAAGGCGGTGCAGGAGCATCTTCAGGATGAACCCGTTTTCATGGCCAACTACGCCGACGGTTTGTCCGATCTGCCGCTGGATAAGTACCTGGAGTTCTTTCAGCAACAGGACAAGATCGCTTCGTTCGTAACGGTGAAACCGACCGGCACTTTCCACGTCATCGACAAGGGTAAAGACGATACTATCACGGAAATCCGGCACGTTCACAAGACGGTGCGCATCAACGGCGGCTTTTTCATCTTTAAGAAGGAGATTTTCGACTTTATCAACGAAGGTGAGGAGTTGGTCATGGAGCCGTTTCACCGCCTGATCGCCCAGCAGCAACTGGTCGGCTACGACTATGACGGCTTCTGGCAGTGTGTCGATACGCTGCGCGACAAAGAGAAATTTGACGAAATGTATGATCGTGGCGAGACGCCCTGGGTGGTGTGGTAGGATGAGCCGACGGATGCAGCGATGCTGAGCTTTCTCCTCGATAGAGACCCGGCCAAAGAACTCAACCTCCTCTGTCTCGGCGCGCACAGCGACGATATCGAGATGGGCTGCGGAGGAACGGTGCTTTCATTGGCCGGACGATTCCCGAAGCTAAACGTCACCTGGGTCGTTTTCTCCGGCGACGGCGGTCGAGAGAAAGAAGCCCGCCAGAGCGCCGATATGTTCCTGAAAAACGTCGGAGGCAGGCGCGAAGTTATCATCAGGAGCTTCCGCGACGGTTACTTCCCCTACCCCGGCGACCAGGTAAAAGACTCCTTCGAGGAACTAAAGTCCTCCAGTGCACCCGACGTCATCCTTACTCACTGCTGCAACGACGCTCATCAGGACCACCGACTGATCTGCGAGTTGACCTGGAATACTTGGCGCGATCATCTCATTCTCGAATACGAAGTGCCCAAGTGGGACGGCGACCTGGGACAGCCGAACTGTTATCTGCCGCTCACCAAGGAACTGGCCGAGAAGAAGGTCGACTACATCATGAAATGCTTCGGGTCCCAGCGCAACCGACATTGGTTTACCGAGGAACTGTTCTTCTCGATGATGCGCATCCGGGGGATGGAAGCGAGAGCACCTGAGAGCTACGCCGAGGCCTTCTACGCTCGGAAACTGACTCTGTATTGAGCGGGAGGCCGGAAGTCCAAGATTTGCTATGACCAAGCTCACCGTGATGTCCAATCTGCACACGTTGACCGGTGATTTCCCGGGGCAGGGCCATATCGAATCGGTCGAGTATCCACAGCGGCGGCTTGGTTGGTGGGAGCGGTTTAAGCAATTCCGCAGGTCGTTCAAATGTGATTATCTCTTGCTGTTTTACCAATTCGGCACGCTGTTGCTGTTCGGGCTGCTGAAAGTTATCTGTCCTTTTCATCGCTGTCGCCTCGTTTCGCTGGACACCATACTTAACCGGCCCCGCTCCTTTGGGGAGTGGCTGATATGGCCGCTCAAAGTTCTTGCTCTCAAGAAGATTCACATGCATCTCATGTTTTTCCACGACACCTCCCGCCTGACCCGCGTCTATTGTATTCATCCGAAGCGGTTCCGCTACATCCCATTCAAAATCAACTCGTATGAAAAAGCAGTGAACACCAAGGCCACCGACGAAGGCTTCATCTTCACCGGTGGTGTCTCCAAGAGAGACTACGACACTTTTCTGGACGCCGTGCGTGACCTGCCATACCCGGTCAAGATGATTGCCGGCAGTCCGGAGTTGATGGAGTTACACGGCTCGATGCCGCTCGACACCAGCCGCATACCGCCGCACGTGGAACTGTTCACCGAATTCAATCCCGGTTTCTTCTCCAAGCTCATGGCCTCGTCGCGGCTGATCGTACTGCCGATCCGCAAAGATTTTCTCGGCGGCGCCGGCATCTCGGTTTATCTCGAGGCGATGGCGTATCGGAAGTGCGTGATCGTCACGGCCGGACCTCACGTCGATGGCCTTCTGAACAACGACGAGGCGATAATCGTCCCGCCGGGCGACGTTACCGCCATGCGCGAAGCTATCCGGCGCGCCTATGCCGATGAGGGTTACCGATGCGGTTTCGGCAAACGCGGCTATGACTACGCCATCGGCCTGGGTGGCGAGGACAGGCTGATCGAGTCCTGCGCGGAGGCACTGTTTGAAGATGCCCGGTCGCGACATCGGCGGGCGACCTCATCGACCTCCACCGATTATTAAGGCCCTGGACCCTATAATGAACAAGAAACTCAAATACGTACTGGTCTTATCGCTACTGGGTAACCTGGCCATTGGGTACATCGGCTACAAGGCCTACACCTACCGTACTCACATCAACTACTGGCTGGAACGCTACGACCATGCTATCGCCGAGTTCTCGGGGCGCGAAGAGCACAGGGCCGCCAACGATGCTCTGGGTGTTCCATCGCCGGACGTTAAACGGCTCGTCTTCTTCGGTACCCAGGTTATTTCCAACTGGGACGTTGGGAAGTACTTCCCGGACTTTGAAACGATCAACCGAGGCGTCGACAGCCAGCGCGTGGCCGGCTACCTTCTGAGGTTCCGTCCCGACGCGATCGATCTCTCGCCCACCGCCGTCGTGATCGAAATCAGTTCCTACAACTTCCGCCCCAATGTCACTACCACCGAGATAAGGGACTACGTCGTCTCAATGGTTGAGTTGGCCGTTGCCAACAACATCGTGCCGATACTGTGCACGATCATCCCACCCACCTCGGACTTCACCGTCTACGAACATCCCGACTACCACGTCCGCGACACGGTCGCCGCTTTCAGCGCGTGGTTGGCGGCGTACACAGGAGAGCACGAGTTACCGCTGGCAGATTTTCGCGGCGCCGTGACGGGCGCCGATGGTTATCTGCGACCGGAGTTGGCCACCACCCAGGTCGATCTCAACGGCCGCGGTTACGACGCCATAGCTGAAGCGCTCCGATACGCGCTCGACCGGATTTAGCCGTCTGACGTACAAGGATCATGAGGAACACCACCCGACGGGCAAGAGTCGCGGCAGGGCGCCAACTATCCGCCGCCGTGGGGTGTAATATTGTAGTTGCCGCCGGGATCGGCGGCTGCTTACTTGGGACGGGCCGCCGGATATGTGTCCACGGGCCGGATACACTGGCCCTGACTGGCAATCGGTAACGTCATGAGAGGTCGGATGGATCCACTCGGTTTTCTCGTTCGCCGTGTCTTCGCGCCCCTTTACGAATGGAAGAGCGGCATCAATACGGCGCCGCTCAGGCGTCGGCTGATGCAGAGTCAGTATCTCCCCGCCGACCGGATTCTCGAAGAACAGTTCCGACGATTCCAGGTAACAGTTACCTACGCCTACGAGAAATGCCGCTTTTATCGGGAGCGCCTTCACGGCCTCGGTCTGCACCCCCAGGACCTGAAGACCCCGGATGACATTCCAAAGCTCCCGCTTCTGTCCAAGGACGACCTTCGCGAAAACCTCGACGGCATGATCGCCGATGGATATACCAAAGGACAACTGATCTGGAAGCGCACCGGCGGATCGACCGGCGTGCCGGTGCAGCTTTACTGGGATGAACCGGCCAACGTCTTCAAAACGGCGCTGGTGTACCGGCACAACAGTTGGGCCGGAAACTACCCCGGGATGAAGAGCGCGGCGCTTTGGGGCGACGTCGAGAAGAAGCTGCCGTGGAAGGCCAGGTTGTTCCACGCCCTTTTTGTCCGCACCACCTTTTTGGATACGCTCAAGATGGACGAGCCGCACATACGAGCCTTCATCGACGAGATTCGCCGCCGCCGACCGCGGATCCTCTTCGGACACGGCCATTCGCTCTATTTCTTCGCCCGCTACCTGGCCGACCACGACATCACCGACCTGGGTTTCGACGGCATCATATCCTCGGCTGAGATGCTCCCGCCGGAGGAACGACAAATGGTCGAACAGGTGTTCGGCAAGATTGTCTTCGATCGCTACGGCTGTGAGGAGGTGTCGATCATCGCTTCGGAGTGCGAGGCGCACGACGGTATGCATATCGCCGCAGAGGGTATCTACCTCGAAATCCTGGACGGTGACGAAACCACACCCGGGCGGATCGTGATAACCGACCTGGTCAACAGGGGCATGCCGCTGATCCGGTACGAGATCGGCGATCTGGCCACCACCAAAAGCGGCGCCTGCCCCTGCGGCCGCAACCTCCCGCGCCTGGGAAAAGTGGCCGGCCGGACCACCGACATCCTGTACGCTCCCGACGGGACGAAGATATCGGGTGTCTCGGTGCTCGATACTTTCACCATCCACATCCAGGGTTTCCGTCAGGTGCAAATAGTCCAGGAGAGACTCGACGAATTGGAGTTCAACATCGTCAAGTCCGCCGACTTCGACGGGAACAGTATGAAACAACTGACCGAGGCGGTAGCTGCCTGCTTCGGTCCGGCCATGAAGCATAGCGTCAATTTCGTCGATCAAATCGCGAGAACCGGTCGCGGCAAGTTCCAGTTTTCGATCTGCAAGTTGAAAGAATCGGACCTGCCATAAGATGAAGATACTGGTTCTGGACGAAGAGTTCCCCTGCCCGCTCAACACCGGGAAACGCATCCGTACATTCAACTTGATCAGTCGGCTGGCGGTCGGCCATGAGGTGCGCTATCTGGCTTACGGCAGCGAGAACTCCGATAGCTTCACGACGTTACACGAGTCCGGGCTGCATCCGATCGCCGTGCCGCCTCAAGTACCTGAGAAGTCCGGACCGACGTTCTATCTGCGGCTGGCGGCCAACCTGTTCTCATCGCTTCCTTACATCGTCAGCAGCCATTACTCCCGACCATTCGCGCTAGCGTTGCGCCGCTGCCTGGATAACTCCCCAGTCGATCTGATCCTATGCGAGTGGAGCCCGTACGCCGTTTATCTGAAGGAGACCGCCGACATCAAAGCGGTCATTGTGGCGCACAACATCGAAGCCCGTATCTGGCGACGATACTACGAAACCGAGCCGGGAGTGTTGAAGAAGTGGTACATCGGTCGGCAGGCGGTCAAGGTCGACGCCTTCGAGCGCGCCGCTTTCCGGGCGGTCGACGGCGCTACGGCCGTCTCGTCCGAGGAGGCCGCGGCTATCAAGTCGTTCAACCCGGACCTGCCGGTACAGGTGGTCGAAAACGGTGTCGATCTCGACTACTTCGCGCCCAGTGACCCGCCGCCTCGTCCCGACCGATTGGTGTTGACTGGGGCGATGGACTGGCGACCCAATCAGGACGCCGCCGTCTATTTCGTGGAGGCGATTTTCCCACTGTTGCGGTACAAGTTTCCGAGTTTGGAGGTGACTTTGGTGGGCCGCGAACCCCCCCGGCGAGTTGTCGAGCTCGGACGAGTCGACGGTGTGACGGTGACGGGAACGGTTGACGACGTCCGTCCCTATATCAGCGAGGCGGCCGTTTACGTGGTGCCGCTTCGAGTAGGCGGTGGTTCGCGGCTGAAGATTCTGGAAGCCCTGGCGATGAAAAAAGCGGTTGTATCGACCTCGGTGGGCGCCGAAGGGCTGGAAGTGACACCCGGTCGACACCTGGAGTTGGCCGACACGCCACAGCAGTTCGCGCAGAAGGTGTCAATCCTCCTGCACGACGCCCCGAGGCGAACCCAACTCGGCGAGGCCGGGCGGCGGCTGGTCGAAGAGCGGTACGGCTGGGATTCGATCGCCGCCAAACTGGATTCGTTTCTGAAGGAGATCGCCACCGGAAAATGACTATTCTCCATCTGCGCAGCGCCGACATATACGGCAGCCCGGAGCGACTGATAATCGGGCAGTGCCGCCACCTTCCGTCGTTCGACTTCGTCTGCGCCTCCTTCGTGCGCGGTCAACGGGAGAACCGGTTTCTGCGCCAGTGCGAGAAGAACGGCCTGCTGACCGCGACTATTCGAGAATCGTTCGTGGGCGACTTCCGCGTTATCCGACAAATTCGCCAAGTCATCGAACAGCACGACGTGTCCCTGCTGGTCAGCCATGACTACAAGTCGAATTTTTGCGGCTGCTTTGCGACCCGTCGCGCTGGGATTAAGCAGGTTGCATACTTTCACGGCGTGACTTCGGAGGACGTCAAGGTTGGGCTGTACAATCTGATCGACAAGTTCACGCGGCGCCGGATGGATAGGGTGATCGCGGTGTCAGCGATGACTGCTCGTTTCCTGCAAGCGCAGGGTTTGCCCAGCGACAAGATCGAAGTTGTCCCTAACGCCGTCGACCCGGCTACGTTCTCGTACGAGCGTCCGCTGCGATCGGATGCTGAAGGTCGCTGTCGAATTGTCGCCGTGGGTCGTTTCAGCCGTGAGAAAGGGTTCGACCTGCTGCTTGAGGCGGCGTCCGCGATCAGGTGTCAAGCGCCCCCGTTTGAATTGCTGTTGTACGGTGTGGGTCCCGAGGAGCAGCGGCTGCGTGACAGGGTCGGTCGTCTCGGCCTTGGCGACGTGGTCCGTTTTGGTGGTTTCGTTGACGACATCCTGCCGATCTTGCGGGAAGTCGACTTCATGGTCATGCCATCCCGCTCGGAGGGGATGCCGGTGGGGATTCTGGAAGCCTGGTCGCAGCAGGTCGGTGTGCTGGCCACGTCGGTGGGGGGTATCCCGGAGATGATTGAATCCGGACGCAGCGGACTGCTGGTTCCGCCGGAGAATGTCGCTGAACTGTCCGACAAACTCCTGTGGGCGCTTAACCATCGGGACCGGATGGACCAATTCGGTCGGGCCGGGTATGACACGCTAAACGAGAAGTACACCTACACGGTCCAGGCCGAGCGGCTGGCCTCGATCTACTCCGAAGTGATCGCCCAAAAAGTGCGTCATAAACCTGCGAATCGATCCGCCCGACTATAGAGAGAAAGATGATTGCAATTGGCACCAAAGGCGAGGTTGCCGATGTCCGCTGAGACTAAACAAGCGGCCGAGGATGAGGCGATTCCGATCGTCTACCTGATCGACTTTCTCTCTTACGGCGGCGGCATGGAGAACCAGTTGGCCTGGCTGCTGAAGAACATCGACCGCGGTCGCTTTAACCCTCGCCTGGTCTGTCTTCGCCGCGAGAAAATCAGCAACACCAAGGACGTGGGTTGTCCCATCGTCCATCTGGGTGTAGACAAACTGATGTCGCTGAGAGCGGTGACGGCGGTATGGCGGCTGGTTGCTCTTCTGCGCCGGCATCGGACTCGGATCCTTCAGATATTCTCCGTCGACAGCAACATCATCGGTGTCCTCGCCGGCCGACTGGCCGGGGCGCCTCATATCGTCGTCTGCCGTCGGGACATGGGCCTCTGGTACGATTCCGGGCCGCTCCGTTTGGTCAATCTCGTCAACCACCTGGCCAATCACTGCCTGGTCAACAGCGCCGCCGTGAAAGAAGCGGTCGCCGCCAACGAGACCTTCCGGCCCGAGCAGATTCACGTTGTTCACAACGGCATCCCGCGACCCGCACCGATTGACAAGCCAGTTTTAACCCGGGCCGATGTCGGTGTGCCGGACAGCGTGCCGCTGGTGGGGATCGTGGCCAACCTGCGACCGGTCAAGCGGATCGATAGACTCATCAATGTTCTCAAACGGATGAAAAACAGTGACGCCCACCTCATCATAGTCGGAAAGGGGGTCGAAAAAGAAGCACTGCAACGGTTGGTGATTTCGCTGGGACTGACCGAGCGGGTCCATTTTTACCACACCGTGAAACAGACGCTGGAGGTGGTGAGGCTCTTTACTGTAGGTGCGCTCGTTTCCGACAGCGAAGGGTTGTCCAACGTGCTCATCGAGTACGCTTTGTCGGCGATTCCGTCGGTAGCTTTCGACACCGGCGGCAATCGGGAAGTGATCGTCGACGGCGAGACCGGATACCTGGTGCCGCCTTATGACGAAAGTGTCATGGCTGAGAAAATCGATTCTCTGCTGGACGACCCGGAGCGGGTAGCGCGGTTGGGCCGGGCCGCGGCCGAACTGGCCTACGCCGGATTCTCTCTTGAAACGATGGTTGCCGCCACTCAGGATTTCTACCTGGACATTATGGGTCAAGACCAGACCGCCGAGGTCTAAACAAAACCGAACTATGCATGCGCTGCGCCAACTGATCTACCTGCTGGCCGATTTACTCGGCGTCAATTTCATCTGCCGGCGACTGACCGCAAATCGGGTTCGTGTTCTCATGTATCACGGCGTGGCGGGTCGCTCGCTGCCCAGTTTTTACTGGACCGTGCTGGACCGCGAGAAGTTCGTCCGGCAGATGGGTTACGTCAAAAAGAAGTTCGCCGTCGACAAGCTCTCCTCGCTGCTGACGAACAGCGGTCGCCGCGACCGACCGTTGGCGGCCATCACTTTCGACGACGGTTTGGAAAACACCTACACCGATGCCTGGCCGATCCTGAAAGAACACGACCTGGTCGCGACCTGCTTTGTGGTCCCCGGTCTGTCCGAGAGCGGACGACGAATCTGGGCCGACGAACTGTACGCGCGCACCATGGCCGATCTAGATACTGAGATCGATCTCTCCTCGACCGGATATGGGATTATCCCCGTCGGAACCGTGCAGCAACGAGCCGGGGCGGTCGAAAAACTCGTAGAACGATTGAAGGCCGCTTCCCAGGAAAAGCGCGCCGCCGTCCTTGAGACGGTGGCGGCGCACTGCGGCTCCGGCGGCGCCGTGAGTGTCGACGGATTGAATCTGATGTCCGGGGAGCAGATTGTCGAACTGGCCCGCAGCAGTGAATTCGAGATCGCCGGGCACAGCGACAGTCATCCGATCCTGGCGATGATGACGCCGGATGAGCAGGAGCGTGAAATCGCCAGTTGTCTGAGTCGGCTGAAGTCATGGGGGCTTGACCCGCCGGCGTTTTTTGCCTACCCTAACGGCAGAGAAGCCGATTTCGACGAGTATACGATCGCAGCGCTGAAACGGCACGACTGTCGGGCGGCCGTAACCACCGTCGACGGTCTGTGGGACCTTTCGGGTGACTCTTTTCGGATACCGCGGATCGCCATCGGCGCCGACATCAGCATGCCGGAGTTCAAGTGTCGTATGTCCGGGCTTTTCTATGTGCTGCGACGGGTTCGACATCTAATGCGCCGCCGGTCGAAAAGGCGGGAGGCTTGAAATGGGTGCGTTCGAGGTTACCAGAATAGACTCCACCGAGGGTTTTGAAGCGTTGCGGCCGGTTTGGAAGAGACTGGTCGATGCCGGGAATCATCCCAACGTCTTTTTGACTTTTGAGTGGCTGTTCAGTTGGTGGGAGACGTTCGGCTCGGACCATGAACTGTACATCCTGGCGGTCCGCTCCGGCGACGAGATAGTAGCGCTGGCCCCTCTCATGCTCACGCGAAAGGGCGGCCGCGGCCGGGTAGTTCAATTCATCGGAACGCCCGACTCGGACTACTGCGATTTTCCGTCGACCAACTCCGGCGAGACGACCCCGGCCATACTAGATTATCTGATGCGACGGCGCGCCGACTGGACCAAACTCGATCTGGAACAGATATCGGAGCGGTCGTCGACAGTGCAACACGTCGCGGCGTACTTCGAATTGAATAGGGCCGCTTACAGGTTTCGGCCGGCTGAGACCTGCCATTCTCTTGTGTATGAAGCTCAGGGCGAGGCGAGGGAGAGTTTCGCGCGGCGCCGAAACAAGACTTTGAAATGGAGCATCAACTTCTTCAAGAGATCGGGTGCGCTTACCCTTTCGGAACTGAAGACGAACGAGGCCATCGAGCCCTGGCTCGACTATCTGTTTCATTATCACCTGATGCGCTGGAGCGACACCATCACTCCCAGCAAGTTCGCCGATCGTCGACACCGTCGGCTCTACCGGACGCTGGCCGCACGATTGGCGTCGAGCCGTCAGATATCACTGCTGTTGCTCAAGCACGACGGGCTGCCGATCGCCTTTCAGTTCGATTTCGTTTATGGGAACTCGGTTTTTGTCTATACGCTCGCGCACAACGTCTTTTTCCGCCGTCAGTCGCCCGGGAAAATCCTGAACCACCTGGCCACACAGCACTACATCCGGGCCGGTTATGACGAACTCGATTTCACGCGCGGCGGTGAGACCTACAAGGGCAGCCTGACCAACCGGACCTTCGCCAACTACGAACTGAAGGTGTACCGAAACCGAGTGTGTTTCTGGCTGTCGCTGTTCTATGACCGACTGAAGGCCTCTCGGCCGATGGCCAGGCTCGCTCGCAGTGACCGGCTGAGCGACCTGAAAAACCGCCTGATGGCCGGCTACGAAGACTACGGGCTGACCGGTATGGCAAGGACCGCAGTCGGACAGGCCTGGCGGCGGATTGTGGACTGTAAAACCGTGACGATATTTAAACACGACAGAGGAGGGGAACGCTTTGAGCCGCCCCACCCGGTCAGGCTGGAGAAAGTCGGCAAGGACAGATTGGTCGCTATCGCCTCCTTGTATGGTCTGGTCGAGGATTCACCGCGGTGTCGCGAGTTCGCCTATCGCTTCGATATCGGCCAGGATTGTTTCACGGCCTCGGTCAATGGTCGCACGATCGGCGCCGTCTGGGGCTCCCGGCACGAATACCGCCTCCCTGAGGCGGGCGAACTGTTGCTGGGTGAGCGCGAGGTGATGTTCATCGATGCCTATGCCTCGCCGGCCGGTGACGTCCCCTCGGTCCTGCCGTCGCTGTTGTCATACTCCGTTGAACACTATCGCCGACGGAAGTATACCGTTCTGTTCGCATGTTCTGAAGACGCTGTTTTTGACATTGATTCCCTCAGGCAAGTCGGCTTTGTACCGTCGGCCAGGAAACACTTCCTAAGGCTTTTGGGGGCGCGTATTGTCTGATGGGCAGAGACAACCCGGCAAGGCGGAGCCGCCTGTGAAAAAGCGCCGTATCCTGATCGTCTGTCGCTGGCCGGTCGGTGGAATCCGCACCTACCTCAACTACAGCTATCGCCACTTCAGTCGCGACGAGTTTGAGGTGACGCTGCTGGCCAATCGTGAGATAGAATCCGAATACGTCGAACGAGACATGAAAGCACTCGGCATCCGGGTGGTCTGGGTCCGGTCGATATTGGGACAAAACGTCCTTCCTTTAAGCATCGCTTGGCTTCTGCTGACGAGAAAGTACGACCTTATCCACAGCCAGGGTTTCATCTCCGGATTCTATGCGGCGACGATCAACAAGCTGTTTCGAGTTCCCCATGTCTTGACCATTCACGGCATTTTGGAAAAGGAGTACTTTGAAGGTAGACTCGAACGACTCAAGCGGCTGATGTTCCGCCAAGCCCTGCGAAACGTCACCGTCTTTCACGGCGTCAGCCGCGATATGCTGACTCACGTACAGGAGGAAATGCCGTCGCTGAAGGGCTGTCCGGCCGAATGGGTGGTGATCAACAACGGCATCGACCCGGCGCCGTTTCTGGCCGCCTCACCCCAAGCCGACCGCGTACTCCGGGAGAGGTACGGCATCGACCGCGACGTCTTCGTGTTCGGCTTCTTCGGTCGCTTGATTCAACAGAAGGGTTTCAACTACGTGATCGACGCGGTAGAACTGCTGCGCAAGAACCGTCCGACCGAGCGCAAGTTCCTCGTGCTGGTGCTGAGCCGGGGTGATTTCGTGCGGGAATATAAGGCCGACGTCGAGCGCAAGAAGCTAACCGACTTCTTCCGTTTCGAGCGGACCGAGCCGGATATTCACGAGATTATGGCCGGCTGTGACGCCGTGTTGATGCCCTCCAACTGGGAGGCCTGGGGCCTTCTAGCCAACGAGGCGCACTGCGCGGGGGTACCGCTGATCGCCTCCACCTGTATCGGGCTGCGGGAGGCGATAGAAGATACTCCAACGCTTACCGTCCCACCCGGCGACGCCGCGGCTCTGGCGGAGGCGATGGTGACGGTCATGACCGACCCGACCGTGAAAGAACGCCATCTTGGATTTCGACACGAGGCGGCGGAGCGCTTTAACGTAAAGAAGTCGGCTGAGCAACTGATAGAACTCTTTCGGCGCGTCGGCCGGGGCGGGTCGGGAGGATGAAAAACCAAAAACAGCCCACCACCCACGCGCGGTCCTCTACGATTGCGAGACGGCATGATTGATCCCAAACGGCGGCTGCCCAGGAACATCTTCTTTAACTGGATGGGTCTGGTCCTTACGGCCGGGATCGCTTTTTACCTCAACCCCTTTCTTGTGCACCATCTCGGAACCGAACAATTCGGGATCTGGGCGCTTTGCTTTTCGATCCTGGCCTACACCGACTTTTTCGACGTCGGTGTGCGCCAGAGTCTGGCCCGCTACCTGCCCAAGTACTACGGCGTCCAGGACTACGAGAACATGAACCGGGTTCTGAACACCGGTAATCTGATCTATGGCATCGTCGGCACCCTTACCCTGTTGACGGCAGCCGTAGTCGCTTTCTTCTTTCTCGATCTGTTCACCGTCTCGCCGGAACTGACCACGACCATGCGGTGGACGTTGCTGATCGTAGGTCTCAACGGCGCCATCATCTTCTACACGATGGCCTCTGCCGCTCTGGGACCGTTCCATCGCTACGATCTGCTCCAGGGCACCGGCATGACTTTCAAAGTCCTCGAAACGGCGGCCATCATCTACTTCCTGAGTCAGGGTCACCAGTTGATCGCCCTGGCGCTGATCGTTCTGGTGGCCACGACGTCCAGGATGGCCATCCGCCGCCTGGTGCAGCAGCGCCTGGTGCCGCAGATCAAATTCGCCGTCAGGTACATCAGCCGGTCGATGGCCCGCGAGATGATCAGTTACGGCGCCTACAGTTTTTTGATAGTCATCGCCACCATCGTGATCTTCAACACCGACAATATCGTTATCGGGATTTTCGTGTCGACCGAGGCCGTCACCTACTATGCCATCGCGCTGACGATTATGCAGTATCTCCGGAATATCGTGCAGACGGCGGGCGTGCCGCTGATTACCGCCATCAGCCACATGGAGGCGACCGGCAACCTGGATGAGGTGGCCAAGATGTCAGAGAAGATGATGAAGTATCTTTTCTACCTCTGTACCTGTTTTTGCTGCGGCGTGCTGGTTTTCTCATCGGAGTTCATCCAACTCTGGATGGGACCGGGCTTCGAGTTGACGGTCACGGTGCTCTGGTTGCTTCTTCTTCCGGCCATCATCTACCTGCCTCAGGCGACGTCCAATTCCATCCTGTTCGGCATCGGCAAGCATCGGCTTCTCTTTTTCATCCTGCTCGGCGAGGCCGTGGCCAATATCGTTCTCAGCTTGATCCTCGTGCAGTTTTACGGCGTGATAGGTGTCGCCCTCGGCACCGCTATTCCACAGGTGATAATCTACAGCAGCATCTATCCGATCCTGTACCATCGTGTGCTGAAAGCAGAGGTCAAAAGGTTCTACCTGAACGGGGCGGGGATGGCGCTGCTCGGCGCCGCCGTCACCATTTCCGTCGGTCTGGTTTTGAAAAGCCGGATGGCCATCGACAGTTGGTCGGCCTTCTGTCTGTCGATGGGTATAACAGTAGTTGCCTTTTCGGCCGTCTTTATGCTATTCATACTGGATAGCGAGGACAAGGCGCGGCTGCGCGCCCTGCTGGCCCGACGTACCGGATAACCGTCCAAACGGGACCTAACCGGCATGGCTGTTACGAGTCTGGGAACATACATCACGGTAAAAGGCCTGGCCTACACCGGGCTTATCCTGATCTGCCTCGTCCTGCCCCTGGGGTTGCTGACGGACTTTCCGCTGGTGCCTTTTGCCCTGATTCTGGCAGTCTTTTGGATTGTCTTGAACGTTCGGTACCCATACGTAGGCCTGCTCTGCTACGCCGTTTTCATTCTGGTTCGCCCCAACGAGTTCATCACTGCTTTGAGTATCCCCATGATCGAGAAGGCGATTGTGGCGCCGGTGTTTCTCGGGCTGATAATCAAGGTCATATTCAGCCGCAAGCGAGAGTTTCTGCGCACCTCGCTTGAGCGGGTCATCGTGGGATTCGTGGGGGTTGCCTTCCTGTCGATCCTCACGTCGGTCTGGGTCTCCGGCGCCTGGAAGAGCTGGTTTGATGTTTTTCGATTGTTGATCATCTTCGTCTTCGTTATCCAACTGATCGACACCGAAAAACAGTTTCGCCTCTTCGTTTTCATCTTTTTGCTCACCGGCGGCTTTCATGCCGTATCGTCCATCGTTCAGTATTACATGGGGATTCGCGGATTTGCTATGGGTATCGACCGGGCCATAGGCATGGACTTGTCCTACGGCGCCCCCAACTCGCTGGCGGCGACCGTGATCTACACTCTGCCCTTCATCTACTGCTATTACCTCAGCACGCGCTCCCGACTGATGCGCCTTTTCCTGATATCGGTAACGCTTGCCTCGACCTGGTGCATCATTCTCACCGGGTCGCGAACCGGTATGCTGGGGGTTGTTTTCTTCGTCATCCTGGTGGCCATGCAGCACGAGAATAAACTCCGGAATTTCCTGATCGGCTTCGTGCTCTTGGTGGTGGCTTTTGTCGCCATGCCGGATCAGTATCGCGCTCGTCTGGAAAGCAGCACCGACCTCAGCGGCCAGTCCGGCGCGGCCATGTCGGCCCATGGTCGAATAGACGGTCTGGTCAACGGTGTCCGGATGATGATCGATCGACCTCTCTTGGGAGTCGGGATCGGACAGTACCGGGTTGCTCTGGGCTCGATCTATGGCAAAGGTTGGTGGGAAGCCCACAGTCTGCCGGGGCAGTTGTTCGGCGATTTGGGACTGCTGGGGACGATTGCTTTCGTCGCTTGGGTCTGGACGTTGTTTGGGAACTTACGCCGGTTGGATCGACACCCGCGTGATTCGCACCGCGGGGCCGTCTTCCTGAACGCCATAGTCCTGGCTGTTAAGATGGAGATACTGTGCCTGCTGTTCATGGGACTGGGTGGGCACAACCTGTATCGATACAACTGGTTTTTCGCCTCGGCCATGGTTGTGGTTATGCTGAAACTGACCCGCGATAGGCTTGCTCCGTCCGTAGACGCCGCAACAGAGGCGTCGGAGGAGTCCAATCGATCTGCTCAAAACGGCTGATCTGCCGACTGACTGAACAGGGGGGCAAGTTCAACCCCCTCATTTACTTCTGGTCACTCATGCGATTTGACGCGATGCGTTGTGCAAATCTCGAACAGGGGAGAGTCATTGCCGGCCGATTATTGTTGACAAACTTGCCATCCGACAACTAGTTATAAAAGACGCACCGGCCTGTCAGTCGGCAGCGGAGTTGCAGACATCAGTGCGGTGTATTGGTGACGACGGCTGTCGGTTCGAGTTAAACCACTCATTCTCGGAACCGACAGTGAATATAGTCGGTATTATGACCGACGACTCCCTAATCGCGGTCGAAGAGATCGGTTGCGTCGGTCACCGGCCCCAGAGGCTGATTGAGAAAGGATGAAGGCGCTGCGTATGAAGACCCGTTCCTGGATAATTACAAGCTCCGGTCTGACGACCGCGCTGTTGATAGTTTTGCTGCTATCCGGCCCAGTTATGGCCGAGGGTGAGGTTCATGTTATCACCAGTGCGAATCTGCCGCTTACCCTCAACTCAAGCTATGCCTACGATACTATCCGTATTTCCGGCACCAAGATTTCGACGGCCGGTAATGGTATCTACATCAAGGACGGTGCTCATGGCGTGTACTTTGATTTCGGCGCCGACACCCTGGAGTTCGGCACCGGCGGCGGCGACAATAAGTTCGGGATTCGCAACACGAACGCCGTCGACTGGGGTTGGAACCAGGACGTCTACATCAAGGGGGGGACGATCCTCCACGGCGGCAACAACAATTCTCACAACTGCGTCTGCATTGAGAGTTTCTTTACGGAGGGTCTGACCATCGACGGCACCAACACGATTGTTCGCGGCATCGACAGTCGCTGTATCTCCACCTACAACGCCTCCTCTCACAAAGGTATGCATATCATTGGCGGACGGCATATCAGTCACGGCGTCGGTTATGAATCGCGCGACGATTTCGACGGCGCCACCATCTACTTCGACGGTCAGGACGCCAGTCTCAACGCCAGCTACCCGTACAGTTTGAAGGTGGAAAACGCCTACCTCCAGAGCATCCACATGGCCATGTTTCTGAAGTGGGGCGTGTTCGAGGTGGCCAACTGCACGCTGATCGTCGACGCCCGCAACGATCTCTATCCTCCACACGTGGGATCGGGCAGCTTTCTGAACGGCAGCTGCAACGCCGGCGGTGTCTCGCTCGATTACGCCGAGCCGGGGACTTCGATTCACGACAACGTGATCCTCGCCGACAGCAACTACTTCGGCGCCGACGTCGGCATCGGTATGTTCAATTGTAAAGCAACCGCAGCCAAGCCGCTCACCATCTACAATAACTACATCAAGATTCACCGCGGGTTGGACGCGTTCTACGGCGACTTAAACGTCAAGGGTGTCAAGTGGCGCGGCGGCAACAAGCACGTCCACTTTCATCATAACACCGTCATCGTGACGGTCGACGGCGATCCCTCGACCACTTTTCGCGGGCCGGAGGGGCACGCCTTCAACGGGCAGTTCGTGTACTTCGACGGCGAACCGCCGGACAGTTTCGTCACCGTCGAGAACAACACCTTTCAGGCGATTGACGTGGACGGCGGCGCCGACTGGTGCAACGCGGCGAGATTCGAGACCGAAAGCGTTGAGAACTGGAAGATGTATACGCATAGCTACTTCCGACACAACCGGTTGATTTCCAGTCGGTGGATTTATGCTATCGGCGTTTCCGGATACGATGACGGCACCAGAAACTACTGGGTGGAAGGCGATACCGTCGTCAAACCGCCGGTCACCTACGATTTCACCGTTTATGCTTACGGCTATTATAACACCTACGACGGGAGCAAAAACATAGGTAACGTCTTCACCGACATCTACTATGAAGGCGGTGCCTCCGACGATGATATCCAGTTCATTGAGGGCAGTGCACAGGCAGATGTCAAGCTGCGACGCACCCTCCAGATCTATGTTCGAGGGAACAACGGATTACCGGTGGTGAACGCCAATGTCACCGTCAGGAACGACTATGGCGCCGCCGTCCTAACCGGACTGACCGACAGCGGCGGCTTGGTCGCGGGGGTGGCGACTTACCACTATGAATCGCAGACCCAGGCGGACTCGACCAAGGCGCAGTTTAATCCCTTCGTGCTGCAGGCAAGCCAAGGCGGTGACAATATCGCCAACAACACTTTCACCGTCGGTTGGACGGCGGCCGGGGCGACCGACACTCTGGATTTGGCCAACACCGTCGGTACCGGTGTCTGGCGCGACCCGGGCGATATCATACCGCCGGCCAGAATCATCGACTTCGGAGTCGGGTCGCCACCTGGCGGCAATTAACCTGACACCCTGATCAATACGCCCTCGTCGCGGCCGAGTCTTCAGATTCGGCCGTAGATAGAGCCCGCTGAGCCTAAAGACTCAGCGGGCACGTGTTTCATGGAAGGGCACTCGTCAGGAACTACTACGGACAGTCCGCCGGAGGCGGGCCGCCCGTGAACATGTAATCGACCAGCCAGACCAGATCGGATATGTCGATCTGTTCGGCCGGGTCGCCGTCGATGTTGGCTTCCTCCACACATACCGGCGACGGCCCGGCGTTGAACATGTAGTCGACGAGATACACGAGATCAGATATGTCGATCGCGTCGCCGGAATCGAGGTCGACATTCCCTCTGATCGGCGGCAGGCAGCAGCCGCAACTCGACCTGATCTCCGCATTGAACCAGGCCTGAGCAGCCTCGGCGGCGGCCACCAGGTCGGCCGCGTCACCCTCCATGATCGTGATCAACGCCGTGTACACGTGCAGCGTGTCCTGAGCATCGAGACTGTGATTGGCGAAGTAGGTCATCACGGTGTGTTGATCGACCGGCGTCGGGTCCGCTGAGAAGCCCGACTGCTGCATGTTATCGTACAATTGGGACGGCACGAAGCCGCCGTTGGGCCAGACGTAGATCGTGTTGTCGGCGGTGTATGCCCCGTACGGTCCGTCCGATTCAAAACTACAGGTGTCGTTGTAGTGATACCCCAGCCAGGCCTGTCCGCCGTAGCGGTTGGTGCTGAGCTGACAACCGGCCTGGTCCTGCTCGGTCCCCCGCAGGTAGATCAGGCGGTCGAGACCGTCATAGTGAGACCCGCCGGTGTTGACAGCGCCGTTGTCGGAAGGAATGTCCCAGTCAGTCGCTTCACCGATGGCCAGCCCGGCGTGGGCCTCACCGTCATACGAGTATACGCGCAGCAATTGGATGACGAAGTTGCAGGTTGGATTCCCCACTGGCGCCCACCAGGTCTTTTCGAGAGCTAAAGTCGAATCGGTCGTCACGAACGTGCCGCTTTCATAGATCTGATAGGACGGTTCGGTCTGTGTCGGCGCCGGCGGTCTCTGGTCGTCGACGAGGTGGAAACGGTCATCGCCGAAAATGGCCCAGTTGGCCACCGTGTCCTCTCCGTTGAGGTAGCACACTACCGGCGAGCCGTCGTAAACATAGATGCCCTGCCACGGTTCACAGTCACCGAAGTTGGCGTAATCGAGGTTGGCCCCCCACTGACCTTCTTTGCCGAAGTTGCCGTTGGTGCCGACGATCAACTGTGTGCAGCCACTGCTGACCGTGTCCCACATCGGCACGCGGTAGTCGCAGGCGTCGCCGAAACCGTCGTTGTCGGCATCCTCCTGGCCGGGATTGTAGGCATACGGGCAATTGTCGTCGGGGCAGGTGTTGCCGGCCACGCCGGGGTTACCGTAACCATCGCCGTCGGAATCGGTGCAGTCGTCGCAGAGATCACCGACTAGATCGCCGTCGGCGTCCGCTTGGCTCGGGTTGAAGTCATCGGGACAGTTGTCGCATTCGTCCATAATGCCGTCACCGTCGAAATCCGTGACGCCGGGGCAGTCAATATTGGTCATGAACATCGACCGCCCGTGCGTACCAGCGACCAGCTTCCGCGTCGGAATATGGAAAGCCAGATCATGCACGGTGGTGATCGGCGCGCTGTAATCGAACGGATACCAGTTAATGCCGAAGTTATCGGTGGCCCAGACGCCGACGTCGGTTGCGGCGTAGAGCCGGTTGGTGATATGCGGGTCGATTATCAGGTCGTTGACCGGCGCGTCGGGTAGATCGCCGCTAATGGCCGTCCAACCGGCCCCGGTGTTGACGGTGCGGTAGATGTGCGGCATCGGCTCCGACCACTGATAGCCGGAGATGGTCACGAAAGCCGTCTGCGCATCATAGGGATCGGTCACCACCCGCGTTACCCACCGATCAGGCAGCGTACCGCTAACATCAGTCCAACTGTCACCGCCGTTGGTGGTGACGTGGACATGGGCGTCGTCGGTGCCCACCCAGATCACTTGCGGATTGACCCGGGAGACATCGATGGTCGTGATCGTGCCATAGCTCGGATTACTCGGATACGGTCCGCTGGTGAGCTCGCCGCTGACGGCGCGCCAGTTGAGGGCGGCGTTTTCCGTCTTCCACAACCGGTTGGAACCGTAGTAGAGGATGTCGGGATTGCGCGGATCGATCACGAACGGCGTGCTCCAGTTGTGGCGGTCCGAGGCATAGTCAACGCCGTTTAAGGCGCTGCCCCAACCGTAACCGCCGTCGGTCGATTTGTACATGTTCCCCCACTGGTACTCGCAGTAGATGACATTGGAGTTCCGGGGATCGACCAGGGTGTAAAAGCCGTCGCCGCCGAAAATGTGATCCCAGTCGTTGAGCGCCCCGGTCAGCGTGCGGTTGGTGCCGTTGTCCTGCGTGCCGCCGTAGAGACGTTGCGGCTGCAGGGGATCGATGCTGATGGCGTAGAACTGGGTGTTGGGCATGTTCTCTTTGGGCGACCAGTAACCGCCGCCGTTGTTGCTCGCGTTCACGCCGCCGTCGCAGCCGTCGTAGATCTGACTGGTATTGTTCGGGTTGATCCACATGGCGTGGTGATCCACGTGAGTGGCGCCGGTTACATCGTACCAGTTACCGCCGCCGTCGGTGCTGCGGTAGAGGTCCACCCCCAGCGAAAATACCGTGTTCGGATTGCCGGGTGACACTCGTATTTGCCCGAAGTACCACCCGAAACCGCCGAATGACCCGCTCAGATCGTAGTCGCCCGACACCCGCGTCCAGTTCAGGCCGACGTCGGTGCTTCGATAAACGCCCAGCAGATCGTAGGTGCGGAGGTTCATATATGAAGCGTAAGCCACGCCGGAGTACGGTTCGATAGTGACGCCGATACGGCTGATGCTGTCGGCCGGGTCGGGCAGTCCGTTGCTGCTGTTCAGAAGCGTCCAACTGTCACCGTGGTCGGTGGAGCGGTAAATGCCGCTGGTGATACCGCCGTAGATTTTGTAGATATCGACATAGCGGACCTTTTGCCACATGGCCGCCAGCAGCGTTCCCGACGAAGCCTGATAGGCCACGTCGATGCAACTGGTCGAGTCCGAGACATACAGTACTTTCTCCCACGTGCCTCCGCCGTTCTGGGAGCGATAGAGACCGCGGTCCGGATTGGTGGCGCCGAAGTGCTTGCCGGCCGCGGCCACGAACAGGGTCTCGGGACGCAACGGGTCGATGACGATGCGTCCGATGTGATAACTTGAGTCCAGACCGATCTGATTCCAGGTCACCCCCGAGTCGGTGGACTTGTACATGCCGGTGCCTTCGTAAGTATCGGCGGCGGCGTTGGCCTCACCGGTGCCGACGTAGATGATGCCAGCGTCGTTCGGGTGAATCGCCACCGCGCCGATAGAAGGTGTGCCGACGTCGTCGAAAATCGGTGTCCAGCTATTGCCGCCGTCGTACGATTTGAAAACGCCACCGGCCGCCGCGCCGGCGTAGACCGTGTTCGGTTGGCTGGGGTGCACGGCGATATCGGTGATGCGGCCCGGTACGTTGGTCGGCCCGGCCTCGGACCAGGAAACGGTCTTGGCCGCATCGTCCGCTATCCGGCGCGCTTCCTGCGCTGCCTCCACCGCCGCCAGCTTCTTGCCGGGCGGAATGGTGGAGTAGGGAAGAGCACGCTGGGCGTAGAACCAGTCATTGGGACGCTGTTTGAGCTTGGGCACTTTGCCGTGGTTCTTCCAGATATAGGGGGTGATTTCGGTGTAAAAGCTGTTGTCCACTGAAGGCGGCTGATCGTTGACCAGCCAGAATCCGGCCGCTGTCGCCAGAGCGGCAACACCGATAAACGCTGCAAATTTCTTCATAACATCCTCATTCACTAAGAGTCCGGGCACGTCGGAACGTGTCGAGGCTTCGGGTTTGTACAGACCACTGCGGAGTCGGCAAGTCGATTCCCGTTGTCATCCCATTATAGCCAATAGACGCGCATTGTCAATTGTAAACCCGGCTCCGCTGAGAGCTCTACGGCGAAGTCAGGCGCCCCGCCTGAGTGCCATTGAGTTTGTTGGTAGGTGTCGGGCGAGGTCGCCCGACACCACCTCTCAATTGAAGCTTCATCAACACTCTCGTTCGTACGGGTCTCAGCGCCGCGCCCTTTCTGCCTTGACAACTTTTTGAACGGCGGTATCTTACATCAGGTAACCGATGGGTTGAACATAATGGCCGCCCCGTTCGTCCCATCGGTAAAACCTCAATGGATGGCCCCTCACGGCGTACTGTTTAAGGATATGCCTGGTATGAACACAAGGTCTTATCGAACGATTGTTGCCGTGACGGTGACACTGGCGCTGCTAACCTCCTCGGTCGGCGCCGTTTATCGCGACCCGGGTCCGACCGGCCCCGTTCCGGGCAAGTTTATCGTCAAACTCAAGAAACAGGTCCGCGCGGAAGCCTTAAACCAGGCTCTCGGCGGCTCGCACCGGCTGGAGATGTTCTCCCACATACAGTTCCGAGATGAGGTGAAGAACAGCGAGGGGTTCTCCAGGGTACACGTTTTCTACAGTGACTCCAAGTCCCTCGCGGCCGCCGACGTGACGGCGCTGCTTGGCGCCGACAACGTGGAATACGTGGAACCCGATTACTACGTCGAGTTCTTCACGATACCCTCCGACTCCCTCTTTTCCAATCAGTGGTATCTTTACAATGAGGGTCAGCCGTACTACGGCATTCTGCGTCGGGACGGCCCCGGTAACGACTCTCTGGTGACCAAAGTCGGCACGGTCGACAAGGACATGCGGCTGTGGTCGTTTTACATGGTCCCGCCGGCCGAAACGACAAAGGTGGTGGTGGCCATAGTTGACACCGGCGTTGACCCGTTTCACCCGGAACTGGCGGGCCGTCTCTGGCGCAATGATGACGAGATACCGTACAACGACATCGATGACGACCACAACGGCCTGGTGGATGACACTCTGGGCTACGACGTGTCGGGTGACATCCAGACGCTGTTTGACCCGATCGGCGACAACGATCCGACCGACATCGTCGGCCACGGCACGCATATCGCCGGCATCGTGGCGGCCAACTCCAACCCCCAGGGTGTTTCCGGCGTGGCGCCGTTCGCCCAGATCATGCCGGTCAAGATTCGCCCCAACGCCACCACAGCCGTCGGCGTGGCCGGTATCGTCTACGCCGTCAACGCCGGCGCCCAGGTGATCAACATCAGTTGGGGCACGCCGTTCGAATCGGGACTCTTGCAGGAAGCCATGGAGTTCGCCCGCGTCAACGGCGTGTTTGTCGCCGTGGCGCCCGGTAACACCGGCGGCAACGATCGGTTTTTCCCGGCCGCATACGAGAGAACATTCGCGGTCGCCGCCGGTAACTCCGACGGCAACATGACCGATTTCTCCACCTGGGGCGCGCACATTGACATCGTGGCGCCCGGTCTTGATATCCTCTCGCTGCGGGCCGACGGCACCGACATGTACGCGGATGCGGGCGAACCCGAGATCAGGATTCTCGATCCTGAAGGGCTGTACTACCTGGCCGACGGAACGTCGATGGCGGCACCGATGGTGGCGGGGGCGGCTGCACTGCTACGGGCGGTCAGACCGGACCTGTCGCTGGACGAATTGGAGGAACTGCTCCGCCTGGGCGCCGATGACCTCATCGATCCCCTCGAAAACGGCGACAGCCTCACCGGCCCCGACACTGTCTGCGGCTACGGATACATCAACATAGCTGCTTCCTACGATCTGTTGCAGCACGGCGGCCTCCACATCAAGGAGCCGCTCCGGCGGCGCCGCTACACCGCTGACTTCGCCGTTCGTATCGCCCCTGTTGCGGCCTACCAGGGGAGTTGGCAGTTGGATTATTCAATCGGGCCCGGTTCCGAGGACTGGCAGTATCTGGCGTCGGGGACCTCTCTGCCGCCCGATTCGGTGGCCTATGTTTTCGACGATCAGTCTCAGGAGGGATACCTCAACTTCCGTTTGTCCGACAAGTACGGCAATCATTCGTACACCAACTGCGTGCACGTGCGCCATCAGAAGCTCGAACTGACGGCGCCGCTGGACGGCTCCGAGGTCAAGTATCATATTCCGATTCTGGGCAGCGCCTTCGGGCCAGACTACGACTCCATGTTCGTGGCCTATCGCAAACAGGCAGGTCCGTTCGTGCGTCTGGCCAGCTCCACCGGCGAGTATTTCGATTCGCTGTTGTACGATTGGTCGGTGTCCGGCGTGGATACCGGTGTTTTCCGTGTCTATATCTATGGCTATTTCGCATCCGGCCTGGTCATCGATTCGACCACGGTGACAGTGGTATCGGCGTTTGCCGGCGGCTGGCCGCGCGGCATCGGCGGACGACCCGGCCTCACCGCCGCCGTCGCCGACCTCAGCCGAGACGGCACACGCGAAATCATCGTTCCGACCACCAGCGGCTTATATGTGTTCAACTCGGCCGGTGTTCTGGCCGACGGGTTCCCGGTCCACATCGACCTCGACCTGCGAACGGTGCCGGCGATCTATGATGTGGACCGCGATGGCCGGGACGAAATCATCTGCACCGGCCGGGACAGTCTGTACGTGTTTAAGTATGACGGCAGCTATGCCGACGGCTGGCCGGTGGCCATGTTCACCGGTCAGATTCCGTATGGTTACGGCTTTCCCAACGTCACCGTCACGCAACTGGGGCTGGGAGAGGATTCGGCTATCGTGCTGATCAACAAGATCGGCCAGATTCTCGCCTACGAATTCAACGGTGATCCCTATTTCTATTCCCTGGACGGGTTGTTTGCCTCTTTTGATCCGCGCATCTCCGATTCATACAGTCATGGCGGGCCGACCTCGCCGTTTGTCACCGCGGCTGACTTGGATGGCGACGGCGCGCGCGAGGTGATCGCCTCCTACAGTTCGCCCGAACCCTCCACCGGGCTGGGTCTGTTCGACGCTCGCACCGGTCTTCCCGCCTACGGCATGGAATCCCCCACGATCGAGAGCATTCCCAGAGTCTACGGCACGGTCCTGGCGGATTTGACCGACGACGGTCTCCCGGAGATCATCACCGGCGGACGGGACAGTCTGGGGATGATGACGATTTGGGTCAAGACTAACGGCGTCGGCGATCTGCCCGGCTGGCCGGTCACGTTGCCGGCGGTCGACCAGTGGATCGGGTCGTATCCCATCGCCGCGGATCTCGATCGGGACCGGATCCCGGAAGTACTCTGCACCTTCTTTGAGTACGACATCGCCGCTCTCTATATTTTCCGGGCTGACGGCACGCCTTACATACAGCGGGAGGGGCGACCCGCCGGCGAGGCCTACACGCGGGCGGTGACTTTCGGCACGCCCACCGTGGCCGACATCACCGAGGACGAGTACCCCGAGATCATCATCCGCGGCGGCCACATTCTTCCCGGCACCGGTTACGAAGAAGTCTACATCCTGAATTATCTGGCCCAGCCGCTGCCCGGCTGGCCGGTAGCCACGCCGACTCGCCCCAACCAAGTATTCTCGTCGCGCAACGCGCCGCTGGTCGACGATTTGGACAACGATGGCCTGGTGGAGTTGATCCTGGTCAGCGACGGTCTGGAGGTTCTGGTCTGGGACTTCGATGCTCCCTCCGAGGGCGGCCGCAATACCGGCCGCTGGCTGGTGGACAATGTCAACAGCGGTATCCTGCCGCCGTCGCTGCTGCCGACCGGGGTCGATGACGATCCGACCACGCTACCCGCGACCGCGCACCTGGCTCAGAATTATCCCAACCCCTTCAATCAGACCACGGTCATTGAGTTCAGTCTGCCGCGACACACTTATGTCGAGTTGAGTGTCTACAACATTCTGGGACAGAGAGTGGCGGTTCTGGTCGACGGCCCGATGAGCCTGGGGCGTCACACGGTTCCTTTCGACGGATCCCACCTGGCCAGCGGCGTTTACTTGTACCGTCTGAAAACGTCCGATCGGACGATGACCAGAAAGATGGTGCTCATGAAATGAAACCGACCGGATGGAGCTTGATCCTCACCGCCTGTCTCTGTCTGCTGGTCTCGACTGAGGTCAATGGCCTCGGTCCCCTGCCCGATCAGACTCTCCTGTGGAATCGCTTCCACGCCGTGATTGTAGTCGACAGTTTCGCGGTGGCCATGGCGCCTGAAGGCATCGTTGTTTGTCGATTTGACAACACCGACTCGACCTTTGTCCAGGTTAACCAGCTTTTCCTCGATGACGAACCGGTGCGGATGAAGAAACAGGGCGATCTGTTGATAGTGGGCACGATGCGGGACAGCCTGGTGCTGATCGATGTCGCTCGGCTCCCACAGCTTGAACGTCGCGGAGTTGTCGACGTCGGCCTGCCGATTTCGGATTTCGCCCGGCACGGCAATGATCTCTATGTATCGGCCTGGTTCGCCGGTGTTTTCAGATTCACTCTCGACGGCGACGACCACATCACCTTCGCCGATTCCAGCATGAAGCCGGTTCTGGTGACGCAGTTGGAGGTGGTCAACGACACCCTCTACGGCCTGGACGAGTACAACGGTCTCTTCCGCTACGATATAGCCGGCGACGGCTTCGGGCGGTTCATCGACTACCTGTACGTGCCGGTGCGCACATATACGTTTCTGCATGATGGCAGCGAGTTTGTCATCGCCGCCGTCAACGATGGCATCCTGTTCGGGGAGTTCGGCCATAACGGATCGGGCATTGTCGGCGAGCTAGGGGGTATCCCCTCAATACGGAGAATTCTCACAACCGACGAAAGGTTCGTGTTCATCGGTGATCGCATTGTCGAACTGGTCGATCGCACCGATCACCAGCAGCGGTTAACTATCAACATCGGCGACGATCTCCCTGACGGCGACCTGTATTACATCGAGGGTGTTGCCTACCTTCTGTTGCCGGGAGAGTTCGGCGGCTTGGTGCTGTACCCTCTGGACGAGTCCGGCCGGTCGCGCGCGGCCTACTATCGTCCGGGGCCGATCACCGGACTTTTGGTGCGCGACGGCAGGCTGTATACGGGAGGAGAGGCCAATCCGGTGGATGTTTACCGGCTGGATCGATGGCGCTCCACGCCGCGGCTCGATTTCACCATTTACTCGAGCCTTCGGAACGTGGCGTCGATCGGCCACAACGGCGACAGCCTGATAGTCCTGTACAATGGCCTGAGTAAGATCGCCTTTATCTCCTCCGCTGGCGACGCCGACGATTACTACCTGGAAAGCTCTGTTTTTGTCGATCCCCACAATGCTTTTCGGATCGAATTTGTCGACAACTGGTCGGAAGATCGCTCGGCCGTGCTGATGTACTCCTCGTCGTCGATCAGCGTTTACCCCATCAATGACTCCAACGTCGTCGAGCACAGCGTCACCTGGCCGATAATCGGCCAGGTGCTGGGAGCGACCTTCGCCGATTCGCTGCTGATCGTGTCGACGGGCAAGAACACCATCAACCTCTTCCGCGTTAATGCCGACTATTCGCTGACGCTGCTGTCCGGTTTGGCGCTGGCCACGCCGGCCTATGAGTTGGTTATGCTGGACGGACGGTTGGTGTACTTCACTTACGATCACATGACCTACGTCGACTGCTCTGATCCTTATCACCCCAGGGTGGAGGCTATACTGCCGTTGTTGCTGCCGGTCACCGACGGCGTGCGGCTTGATGACCGTCTCTACACGGTGGGAGAGCGAGGGCTGGCCGTATACGATCTCACTTCCTCGCCTCCGGAACTGATCGACTACGGCGGGCGACCAGGGGACTTCCTTGCCACCAACGGTCAGGTGGTGGCCACCTCCAACGGCGAGTCGATTCACATTTACTACCTTCATGAGGACCGGATGTGGTGCGTGGAGTCCGAGCCGCCGTTGCCGGAGCGGTTAGAACTGTCTCAAAACTATCCCAACCCGTTCAATCCGATCACCTTCATCGATTTCAATCTGCCACGGATATCGAATGTCAAGATAGAGGTCTTCAACGTCCTCGGTCAATCGGTCACGACCCTCATCGACGACACCAGATCTGCGGGGTATCATACCATCTCATGGAACGGCGCCGATGTCTCCGGCACGCCGGTCTCGAGCGGCGTCTACTTCTACCGCATCACCGCCGACGATTTCCACGCCTCCAACAAGATGGTGCTGATACGGTAGCCAGGTACGTTCAGGTCACCGAGTAGATCAGGGGCCCGGCGCTCCTGACGAGGACAATACTAATCCCGCTCGCGATCATCTGAGCCGTCGACTGTCCGACCGTGCCGCTCGAAGTAGCGCAAGTCCATTTGATAGTAGCGCGACGGTCCGCTGGGATTCTGTGGGTCGACGATTTCGATCGGAACCGCTAACGGATTGCCGTCTGGGGAGAGGCCGACCTTGCTCACCACACCGTAGGAAGTGGGGTAGTAGGTGGCGGTGAGGACATGATCCCAACTGCGCGCTTCGGCCGGTGGGGGATCGTTGGCCCGTCCTTCCATGCGGAAATCATGGATGCCTTGCTGCTTGTAATAGACTCGGGTCACGTAGACCGGGAAGTACGACTCATTGGTGGAGGCATACCCGCCCAGCCCGGCCAGCGTGTAATAAGGAAACTGCGAGCCGCCCCCTTCGTTCTGGTCGATCTGCACCAAGGCCACGTTCGGTCCGGTCGTACCGCTCAACTGGACATAGCACTTTCCCTCAAGAACTATGTAGCCGTCGGCCGGCGTCTCGATTTCTAACGTCACCAGGTCGGTCATCTCCAATGCGACCAGCGTCACCGGACTCACGTTGATATAGGTCACGTAGCCGGTCTCGTTCAGAATCTCCGAACTGCTCACGGATGAGTCGGGCAACCGAATGCTCTCGTCGCCGCTGAGGCCGCCGTGCAGGGCGACAGCGACCTCGCCGTCGGGGCCGCTCAGGATCAGTTGTCCCCCGGAGTCGGCATCGGCTTGCAAACGAAGCTGTTCTACGCCCAGTTCATTGTACAGCGACAGCCGTCGTTCATCGGCGAAAGTGCCGATGGCCAGCGTGTCGTTGCCGTCGGTGGCGAACAGATCGCGGGTGACCAGCGCGAACGGCATCACGCTGATGAGAGTACGTGCGGCCATCGGGCCTTCGGCGGTCGATATCTCCAGGTAGCGGGAACCGCCGCCGCCGAAAAGATCGCGCGGCAATTCGTTCTGCGACCCCATCAGGTGTGTGAACAAGCCGTTTCCGGTGGCCACCGAGGTGGTCTCCGCCCACAGCGGCAGGCCGCCGATGGAATCTTTGTAAATAGCAAACTGCAACTGGTGTGTCATGTTGGCCACCGGGCTGCCGTCGGCGTTGGTCAGCCGCCCTTGATAGCTGATGACGGTCGGAGTTGCCGATACGGTGGCCGTCAAAAGCACCAGGATCAGCGCCGGCCAGGTAAGGACAGTCAAGTGTAGTCTGGTAGCAGACATTCTCATCCTCGAGTGGTCGACAAGATGCGGCATGTAAGTCCCATCTCACACAATATCGTCACAAACCTACCGATAGGCAACGGTTTTAGGGGCCGTTTGACCGGGTTCAGCCCAAGTACGGCGCCACCTGCCGTTTGGCGTGAAGGGGGGACGGAGAGCTATCGTCCGCGGCTGATATGAATCAGGTTGCAGCAATGTGATTAACTTTTGAACAGTTGTAGTGTCGGCGTGCCTATCGGCCACTTCTAAGTTGTTGCCGCACAACATACTAAGAATGCGGCCCGAATTTTGCTAATTATTCCGGCGGATAGGTGTATAAGGTAAGTAGTGTTTAACTGAGGCCATATCATGATGAGAGCAGCAGCAGGATTGATCTTGGCGGCCGTGATTTTTGCGGCTTCGCCGGTGCTGGCGTTTCCAACCGTTCATATGTCTGAGTCCATTCAAGAGGATTGGGTTTTCTCGGTTGACGGCCACGCGTACATGTATGCCTCGGTGATCGATTTCGCCTATTCCAATCCGGATGACCGTTTGGACGGACCGACCAATGACGGTCAGCCGGCCCTGGGTCGCATCGACTGGGGTCATACCACGCCCGCCTCTTTGTCGCTGCCGTCCGATGACATTCTCAGGGCCCAACTCTATGTCACCGGCGCCTGGGTCGGAAGCGACGGCCGCGAAACACAAATCGAAGGGCTGCTCGGCTGGGACCCGACCACCCGCAGTTTCTCGAGCGATTCCTTCAGATGGCTCAATGAGATCAATCCCGATATCAACTGGACTGACGGCGGCCTCAATGTGGGTCTTGACGCCGGCGAAGGCTTTTTGCGGGTCGACATGGCAGTGTTTATGATGGATTACGAGGGTGGGGCTGCCTCCTCGATTCCGGAACCGGCCACCTTGGCGCTGGTGGCGCTCGGTCTTGTCGGTATTGGTCTTTTGCGCCGTAGGCTGTCCGGCCGCTCGACTGCCTGATTCGCGCTTTTACTGAAATGAGATTAAGGACCGGCCTTGCGTCGGTCTTTTTTGTGGTCGGAAACGGCGGGGTGTGTGCGTTTTTTTCGTAAAAACTGCAACGATCCTGCCGGTTCTCTGCAAACTGGACCGAAATGTCCGTGTAACTTGTTGTCCGCCATGGAAGGCGCTCTCGGTAAGGGTTTTGCTGGGTAAATAACCGGCACAATACATAGGATTGGCGACCTGGTTATGAACAACAACCTCGCAAAAACCTCATCGATGATCGCTCTGGTTCTCACCGTCATGCTGCTGTCGCCATCGGTGTCGGCCGTGCCGACCGCTCGTATGAACAACGGCGGCGACGTCGAAAACGTCAACCAGTGGCCCACCGGCGGCAGCAACACCGACTTCTCCGCCGGCCAGGGCTATGCGGACTATTACACGACCGCGCCGGTGGCCGATGAGCCGATGACCGAAACGGTCTCGGCGGTGCCGGAGCCGGCTACGTTCGTGCTCTTGGCGCTGAGTCTGATCGCTATCGGCCTGCTCCGCCGCAAGCGGTTCAAGTCCGCCTGAGTCAACGATCAGTCGCCCAGCACTGACGCTGCCGAGTGCCAGTCCCGCGCTCGAGTCTCTCCTTATCCAGTTAAGTGTGCGTTCATCCGAGTGGTTTTCGGTACCGCTTTCGTTCCCCATCGGTCGACGGCGGAGCAACTGGCGTAAAAAACGCAGTTTTGCCCACCAAGGGATGTGTGCAGAACCTTGCAGTATCGTGTCCGGCCCGCAGCCTTCTCGGAGTGATTATTACCGTGGCCAGGCCGCTAAGTCGTTTCCGGACAACAATCGTCTGATCGGCCCGGGTTTTGCAAACACGAATAGTGAATAAACGGTATTATTAAGATGGAATATGACTAACACAACGCACCGATTGACTTTCTTAGCTGTGGCTGCAGCCTTGATAATGATGACCGGATCGACCGTGATGGCCTTTCCCACGATCCAGATGTCGGAGGTCATTCAGGAGGACTGGACTTTCTGGGGTGACGGCCACAACTACATGTACGCCTCGATGGTCGACTTCTATTACCAGTCGCCCGATTACTTCTTCGACGGCGTCTGGCTCGGTACGGGCCCTGGCGTTCCCAACCAGTTGAGTTGGGAACATACTTTGCCGGCCGACTTGCAGGTCCCGCCGGATGAAGTGCTGCGGGCGAAGCTCTGGATCGATGCGGCCTTTGTCAACTCCGACGGCAACGAGGTCCAGATCGAGGGGTTGATCGGCTGGGATCCGCTCAATAATCACTTCTGGGACAACAGCACCTTCTGGCTCAGCGACATCGAAGAGCAGGGGTTCTGGAATGACGGTGGTATCAACGTGGATCTCGCTGCCGGCGAGTGCTTTCTCCGTGTCGACATGGCCATTCTGATGATGGACTATCAGAACAACGACGGCGTGCCGCCGGGCGCCGTGCCCGAGCCGGCCACTGTAGGACTATTGGGGCTGGGGCTTCTGGGTATGGGATTGTACCGACGCTTCCGACGGAAACACCCAGTCACCTGACGGTGACAGCACAAAGATTTGAAAAGCCGGCCTGCGCCGGCTTTTTTGTGGGATCCATGGGGACTGCTGCCTATCTGTTCTGCACCGAGAATAGAGTTGATGCTGGTTTCAGGGAGAAGTTGGAGGGACCAAGGGGCCTGGGTGCAGTCATTCCGGCGACAGGGCGTGTTGAAAGAACCGCGCGCCATCGTGTCAGGTTTTGATTCGCCGCTGTCGGATTGTGACCTGATCCCAAAGTGCATGCCACACAAAAGCGGTAGGTCAGTCCGATTGCTCGCGGGGATTCGCTGAACCTGCTGGAGCCGTTTGATAATCTTCGCCCAATCGGGGGTCATTCGCCTCGGTGATATAATGACCGGAGCCGTCTTAGCCTAAGTGACGGGGCTGTCCTTCTTGACCTTGTACTCATCACTGCCCTTGTCGGTAACAGGTGATCGGATTGGCCAGTATTTCAACGCAATTGCCAGGCCCAAGGGGATGATCAGGATCACAAAGGCGATGTTGAACTTATCGGAAAACCAGGCCAATGTCGGCCCAACCGGGGTGTGAATGTCGACGTCCCCCACTCCGTTGGCGTGCACAAGTTTCACTTCGTCATCCGCCCACACCGCTGACAGATTCCCTAGATCCAGTTTCGTCCAAGCATGGAGAACAACGCTGTCCCGAGGTCTGAGCCTTCCGATAGAAATGACATCGCCAGAAGTGTACAACTCAGGTTCGACAGACGAACGATACGCCACCGCACATGCTGTATAGGGCAAAACCAGTGTGACTTCGTCTACACTTGACCTATCACCATTCCTCACAATGACTCGATAATAGCCGCCAAGATGGCTATACGGTTCCGGCACGCGATGCGGGATGCTGTCCTGAATGAATCTCCAAAATGTCAGCAGAATGTCCCTAATAGCTGCAGTTTGTGACTCTTCATCCTTGAATGTTCCCAAGGACCCGTCGAGATCGAAACACGCGTTTAGTGTCCCAAAGTCACGCCACTTCGCATTTGATGTGATGAGTTCCGTGAGTGCTGGTGGTGTGACATATGTCCCGTAGTGTACTTCGGCGCTAAGCTGAACCGTTCCGGGCTTGCCGGAGACAGAATTATGTGAGAGATTACTGTCATGGCAAGACAAAGCAGGTATTCACCGGAGGTCCGGGAACGGGCCGTGCGGATGGTTGAAGAGCATCGCGAGGAGT
>Ga0214473_10000045_pt1 | contig 167640 bp, 259 predicted proteins | sample RVTome_7_FD_203509 | JGI IMG/M metagenome (GOLD analysis project Ga0214473, IMG submission 203509) | Soil microbial communities from uranium-contaminated site in the Upper Colorado River Basin, Wyoming, United States - RVT98D197 | ecosystem: Environmental > Terrestrial > Soil > Contaminated >...
ACATCCTTTTTCTCATGGACGAATCGGGATGTACATTGTCGATAGTGGGATACCATATATAATGCAAGTTCTTTGGCAATAATTCTAATCCCTTTTGGAACTTTACCATATCAATATTTTCAGTACCCATCAGAAAGGGCCATTGCGCTGCTTCCATTTCTATAAGAATAGTATTCATCTTTGCTGTGTTGCAGCATCGGGCTATCTCTAGTCTAATTTGCGCCCAACCATCCATGTCATCGAGTCCATTGAGCAATGTATAGGTTTTTATACCTGGTATTATCGTCATTTGCTTGCGAGGAAGCCGTTTCATGATCTCAAAATAGTTTGACTCCCCGCCAGGAATAGTGCTGACAATCGCTGCATTAGTGTGGGGTAGCCAGTTCCGCAGCCCGGTCACAATATAATCAATCGCACCGAAATGCCCTATGCGGTTTAATTCCACCCATGGAACGATATGTTGATTAGTCCAATTCCCGAATATTTCGCACGAAGTTAGAGACATAATTTTTCCTCTTATGTTTATTTCTTAACATTAAATTAATCCGTTATGATATAATTCTATCAGTTTATATGGATCTTTATTTAATTGATTATATTTAATTAATATTTTTGGAAATTCACCACTATAAGGTATTATCGGAATATGTCTGTTGTATATATCCCTAAAATGCGGTATTTCCATCCAGTTGTTAGGCCAATATTTTCCTGGATTGCTAACAGACCATCTCATATGAAAAAATGTCGGTTTCTCGATCCTCATTCCAATACCAGGTATATAAGCTTGTTCAGCATATCTATTTGGACTACTTATATATCTTACATTATCTTTGATCCTTATTAATCTTTTCTCAAATGAAACCATCTGTTGAGAACCAATCCATGAATCATTAACGATATCAAATGCCCTATCTTCTACCCAGTTTAATTCATTTTTATTTATTATATTTCTTAAATCATTAAAATTAGACAAAGCTATATTATCTAAATCCCATCTATATATCCATTCATAGCTAGACAAGGAAATACAATAATTAGTATAATAGACTATGCTTTTGGTTGATAAATCGCTTATATCTACTTTTCTTGGTCCTGCTTCGATTATATCTTCATCGTAATAAAATATTTTCATATTGGGCAATTTTAATGCATTTAATAGTATGGGCGTTTTATCCGTACAATTATTTAATATAACTATTATTTCATCGAAGAAGTCTTTAACTGATAATATAGAAGGAATACAAAACTCTTCCTCGTTCTTACATCTACATATAGCAGAAACTCCTGGTTTTCTATTTTTTGATAGGTCGGCTGGGTAGTAATATTTTTCTATTTTTTCGATATTTTTAATCATTATTTTTTATCCTAAGAAGATATATAACTTCATCATCATTATTCAAGAACAAAAATTTTGATACTTTATCCAATGTTAATATAATTCTAACATTATTTATAGATATATTTTGATTATTAATCATTTTATATGGTCTCAATTTTGTCTTAAGCTCTTCGGTAAATTCAACTAATAATCCGTCTATGCCTTCTGGTGTTCGTATAAAACATCCACTACTTAGATTATTTAATTTATTTCTATGAATAGGAATACTTTGATCCAATAAATCAGAATTAAGCATCTGTTTCGTCTCTAAGTTTTTCTAAATAATCTTCTATTTTTTCACGTTCTAACATAAATTGTTTTATATCCAAATTAGTAAACGGAACTATTATAGAATCTTTGGATAATAATTTATTTATATTTTTTGCCCCAATGGGATTACAGCTATGAATAACGATTATGGGTTTAACCGAAAAGGTTGTAGAAATAAATTTAGCTACCGTATATCCCGTATTTTCCTCTTTGCTATCAATGTTTTCTTTACCACCTAAGTCATGATCTAAGAATATTATATCATATAAATTATCATTTAAAAAATCAATAGCTGCATTAGCCGTGGCTGCAAAATCTACTATATGTCCTATCAATTCTTGTTGAAATTTTTTGATTCTATAGATATTATCTTCCAATACTAAGATTTTCATAACCAATCTCTTAAATCCTTAGAGCATCTTACACATAATGTAAATCTAATTTTAGGTTCCGATATATCTTTTATATGACCAAATAATAGACATTGAAATTTATACCAATATCGAATAAATTGTTTACAACAACTGGCTCTCAACCATTTTGTTGAAGTTTTGATAGGTATTTTTATATATCTAATTTTTGGTGGCAAGGGATCTAAGTCAAAATCGGTTAATACCATATATACCTTCCTAATTCCCATTATATTCATCTAGACATTTTATTAATATTTATTAATTTAATATTACACTTACAACATTGAGACAAAACAAGCCCTATACAATATTCTTCATCTATATTATCCCATTCTTCATCAGAAATCAAATCTTGTTTATGTTTTATTATGACGCCACATATCGGACAGCAATAACGGGGATATTTTCCCATACATATCTCCTTAATCTCATTTTAGGAATTTGCCAATCCAATAATCTAAATTATTTTCGCCAACTGGTATCTGTTTATCAATAAGTGCTGCTAATAATTTTTGTTTATTTCCTTTGTGTTGTTTAAGCCAACAATTACCGATAGCCTCTGTCGGGACTCCCATAAGCGCACTTTCTAATAATGCTGTTGATGTTTGTCCATACACCAATTTAGCTTCTTGTGCGATATCTAGAAAATTCCCCCCGCGTATTATTGAACTATTAGGGCCAACCTTATAGTTCAAATTAGCAAGAACTGGGTGGGTTTTAAACAGTATCATATCATTTGGAAATTTTTCTTCAACATGGGCTATAAACGATTGCATATTTTTATATGGTGCATTTTTTATTACATTTGTATCTGAATCTATTTGTAAAGGACATAATATATATTTTCCTGGTGATTTCCATGAATAATCATTTAAATATTTTTTGCGGAAAATATCTAATTTATCAAAATGTTCCTGTTTTATCCATGAGAAATCATCATTCATAATTGATGCGTCTGCGTTTATTCCTTTTTCATCTATATAATAATAATCCTTTTGTGGGAAAAATCCACATTCAACAAATAGTGTCTTAATATTTTCTTGTTTTGCTTTATCAAGAATAGATTTATGGATTTCTTCTGCGCCGTTCCATATAAAGAATAGTTTACAATCCTTAAAATTGGGTATTTGTTTTCTATGACATAATTCAATATAAAAATTTCTATTTTGAAAATATTGAATAAGCCCACATAACCATCTAGGAATATGATCCGACGGTTCGCGGTCGTAAAATATTATTTTATCCATATATAATCTCCGGTATATAATTTGGATCACCTTCGCCCCAATCTAATCCAACATTTCTAATTATAGATCCATTCTTTTTTGAATTATATATTTCTTTATTTTTATTTTCTCTTTTTATAGCTACTGGATCATTTTTTGTATCCGGCTTTGGATGCCATAAATGAATTGGTTGGCAATTATAATCGAAGTATTGTTTTATTCCATGTTTCGTTAATCTTTCGTGTAAATCCATATCGGCGTAACAATAGTATTTATATGATTCGTCATAGCCTCCAATATTTCTTAATATTTCTGTTTTTATACAGTAGCCATAATGGTAGAAAACAAATCTATCTTCCATAATAGGAATTTGACGGGATCTATTTTTAATTTGGTCCATATTTATTTTATTTTCCATAAATAAATTTGTATTTTTTTCGTCTGCTTGATAAATATATTTGCCACAACGATATAATTCGTCTGGATGTTCTAGACATCCTTTGATAAAATCACCAGTATATAAAATTTCTGGATCTTTTTGTGCTAATAGCTTAGATTGACAATATTTAATAGCTACATTACGACTAAATCCATCTCCACGTTCCCATGGATTATTGCGTTCGATTGTCAGATAATCAATGTTTGATACTTCTTTTTTCCAATCATCGAAAGATTCATATATACCATCATTTATTATAAGTATCATCCATTTATCTTTACAATACCACATATCTGTTATTAATCGAGATAGGAATATATCTATATATTTTTTTCTACCAAAATTTGGTATTAATAATACAAGTTCTCTATTTGTTTTTGACCAATCGAAATTTTTATCCATCATAAACACCTAATTATCTTGGTCCTCTTCTTCCGTATGTCCACCCTGGATTATTTTTTTCAAAATCTTTTATTCTTTGGGTTCTTTTCATATCTTCTTCAGATTTATGTTTTTTATGTAAATAATATTCCCAGCATTCTTCACATCCATCGTTTTCGAACAATTGATTTGGTTTAAGTATTCCTTTATATGATAAATGTTTTTTACACCTATCTATCATTTTTATATATGTCTCCAGTTGATGCCTACTTTAATTTTATATATTACAGGATCTTTTACTTTAAAGGATTTTGCTATTTTCGTAGTTGATTCACCATTATTTAATAATTGCTTTATTTTTTTAACCTGTTGTTCATTCAATATTGCTCGTCCATTCCTAGAACCACTTAAATCTGTTCCATGTATCTTTTGATCATATCTATTTTCTGATATAGTTCCCCATTTTAGATTATCCAATTTATTATTAGATGGATTACCATCCAAGTGTCTACACTCCATTTCATAAGGACATGATCCTACAAAAGTAGATAAAACTATTCTATGAGATCTAAATAATTGTCTTTTACCATTAGTTCTTGTTAAAAATATTAACATGTAATTATCTTTATCTTTATATTGTTTTAATATTATATTATTTTTTTTAAATCTTCCATAATTAGAAACATAATAATTATCAAATCCATTAATTAATTTCCATATTTCCATGATTATCCTAATCCCCATTCAATATTTTTATTAACGATTGTTTCGTTATTTTTAGTTTTTTCTTTATATAAAGATTCGCTTGAGATAATGGTTTTTTTAAATTTTCTTATCATTGGATGCCATATATGATATGTTTTAATATTTTTGTCTATTATAATATCAATATTTAACAATCTTAATCTTCTTAATAAATCCCAGTCCTCAAAACCATAGTTATTTTTAAATCTTTCGTCGTAACCATTTATATCCAGAAGTATTTTAACTGGTATTGTTGCTCCAGCATGAAAGGCTTGGAACCTATTGTTGTCTATTATCCATTCTCTTAATATGGATAATTTTTTTAAATCTACATATGGGTTTTCTAATATTTTTGATGTTTCTTGTTCGCATAATTCCACCATATTTGAAGGTCTGTATATTTCGCTATCTTTTATTTTAATCGCACTAGAGAGAAAATCTCCTTCTATAATAATTTCTGGATCTCTAGTGGCCAATAATCTACTTCTGATATTTTTAATAACCTTATTCCTAATCATACATCCATTTCGTTCAACAACTGGATCTCTTTCGAATGTAAACCACTTTAAATTATATTTTTCTAAATCTGATAGATCTTCATGATGACCATCATTAACAACGAGGAATAACCATTTATCAATAGGAAGTTCTGTTTTAAACCTTTGTAAAGTCGGAATTAATAAATTTTTCCTTTTCCAATTTGGAATAAAGATAATTATTTCTTTATTCGTATAATCCCAATTAAAATTATTCTGATTCGGGTACATATTTTGTCATCTTTTTAACTTCAATTTGTCTTGTAAGATGTTTTTTATTCTCGAAACAACTATCACAAATACACGATTGTATACGAATATCTCTGTTAGATAAATCTTGAAATTGATCAAATTTACTGAACCATCCAAAATGTATTTCTATGGTTCCGCCTTCTATGCATGGTAATGTTCCATCATTATCATCATCCGGAGCCAATGGATCAATAGGAATTTCTTTTTCACATATTATACATCGCCATTTAAATTTTTTCATTATCTATTATCCCCATATCCATGCAATTTATTTCTAGATTTTCTATCTAATAATTTGGTAATATTACCAACGGCTATATCTTCGAGATTCAAATTTAAATCTAGGGCTAAATTAGCTATGTACCAGAGAACATCTCCAAGTTCTTTTTTTATTTCTTCTCTATCAGCGTCGGTCATTTCATTATTTTTATCTCTAATAATTTTTTTAATTTTTTCTGCTACTTCTCCCGACTCCCCACATAGACCGAGACAGGGATATATAATTTTATAATTATCATTATATGTAGCTGTTTGCCTAGCTAATAATTGATATTCATTAAATTCCATTAATGTTCTCCACGTATTCCTCTTTTACCACATCATCGGAATCTTCTTTATTAATTAGTGCTTGTCCATACCATAATTTATCCAATGCTGCCACTCCCAAGAGATCAAATTTAACTGCACCTAGAATTTCAGCATTACCCATTTCTACTCCAACAATTCTGGTTTTACTTTTTGGATCGTAGGCCATAGGCACCAAATCTTCAACTGGAATACTCGATATAACCACACCGGCGGCATGTTTGCTTTGTGATTTTTTAGTTCCTTCGATTCTAATAGCTTGATCAAATAGTGGCTTATACCAATTATATGCTTCTTTAACTTGTTCTACATTATCTATAGCCCATTGTAATATCCCATAATCATGGTTATCCGTTTCTTCCCTTTTTTGTTGTAACTCATCCGCTATCGAAGCTTCGTCTGGAATTCTACTTGTTATTTCATTACATAGATCAAATGGAGATATTGATATTTCTTCAGGATTTTTTCCTTCTTTTGTAGCTTTTACTTTCATCAAATGTTTAACAGTATCTGGTTGTGCTCTAAATACTTCTTTTAGTGCTGCCTTACCTTGTAATCTTCCAAAAGTAACCATTTGCGAAATATGTTCCTCTCCCCATTTTTGATTTAAATATTCTAGAACTTCTGATCTAAAATCTACGCCAATATCTAAATCTATATCTGGCAAACTGATATGTCCAGGTTGATTTCTTCCTTTGTTATAAAATCTGGCGAATAAAAGTCCATATTCTAATGGGTCTATCCCCGTAATGTCTAATAAATAATTTATTAAACATCCGGCTCCAGACCCTCTCCCCTTGCCTCTTGGGGCATTTTTGCTATCAATAAATTTACATATATCCCATACTATTAAGAAATAATCAGCAAGACCAGCTTCTTTTATTACTTTCAATTCTTCTTTAAGTCTTTCCCAGTATTGTTGTTTTTGCTCTTTTGTTTTAGAATCAAGTTTATTCCTTGCTCCTTCGATACATAATTCTTTTAATAATTTATCAGACAAATGTTTTTCATTTGATTTTTGAAATACCGGAATACATGGATTTCTACCTATATCTTCGGTAGTAATCATATCTGCAATTTCTAATGACATTTCTATTTCTTTTGATGAATAATGTTCACTCATTTCTTCTGGCGAGAATATATAGAATGTATCTCTATAGAAAAACGACATTACATCGCCGCCTTCTTTTCTAATTCTATCCTGTTCGTCTGCTGTCGTTCCTAATTGACTATAGAGAAGAATACGATGATCATCTGCATCTTCTTTTTTAGCGTAGTGGGCGTCAAGCGTACCTACCGATTTGATATTAAGTCCATTAGCAATTTCCCTTAGACATTCTACTACAACCTTTTGCGCCGGCATATTTTCTTCTTGTAGTTCTATAAAATAATTTTCTTTACCAAAAGCTTTTTGATATTTTTCTATTATTTCACTAGCTACATCCTTCCAGTTATGTTTTAACAATTTTTTTACTTCTTCTGTATTATCTGTTTGTTCTCCTATTAAACATGCTTGTCCTACATCATCGAATAACGAAGCAGATAACTCTCCTATTATGCATCCCGACAAACAAATTAGATTTCCCCTTTTGCCAAAGTTCGATAGATTATTAAGATCAATCCTCGGTTTTCTATAAAACCAATCTGGTCTATTTGTTGTGCTTACTAAAGACATTAAATCTTTAATACCATCAGGATTTTTGGATAAGATGGTAAGATGCCAGTGCTTTTTATTATCATTATTACGAATTGATGGATCGAATTTGCTTATATATAATTCTATTCCCGTTATGGGCTTAATACCAAATTTTTTACATGCCTTTTGATGATCTATCATACCGAAGATGTTTCCATGATCCGTCCCGGCACAAGCAGGACAACCTATATCGTGACATCTCTGTGCTATTTGCTTCGGCGAAGATAAACCATCGAGGAGGCTATAAAAACTATGTACGTGAAGTGGAACATATGTATTACACATTTATATTTTCCAAATTCAATTGATAATATTTTGTTTTGATAAATTCGGTTCCGTATATACTTAAATCTGACCATATTTTATCACATATACCATTTTTATAAAATTGACATAATTTACATTTCCATGATTTATTTCTTAAAAATAATTTATCCTTTTTAACTTTCTGGAACCAATTCCATAACGACTGCATAGTATATTGGACATCCTCTATATCTAACGAAAAACTAATAGGACCACCATCTAATATATAATAAAATGTAATAATTATATTTTTATATTTTGGAAATAAATTTATTGCTGCTATGTGATACATTCTTGCCTGAACATCGTTGATCAGCGAGTATATATCTTTGGGTTTAAATGTATAAAAATCTGATGCCTTCCCGGATTTCCAATCTACAATTTCTATTGTATTTTCGTCTATTTCATGTATTAAATCTATTCTACCTCTATATAAAAATGGTTTATTTTGATATGTTAACCATTCATTACCAGGCATTTCTATATTAAATAAATCCTCTGTTTTTATTATTTTTAAATTATATGGATTATAATATTTATTATTTACTATCAATTCCACTGCCGTTTTACATTTTTTAAAATCAGCAGATTCCCCACGACTAGTAAATCTTTTTAAGTCTATAGTAGGATTAGCTTTTGTATATAAATCCCATGAACGATTCAATAACCATAGAGGATCTACATTGGTTTTATTTTTTAATTTTAATCTGGACATCCATTCAAATACTTGATGAATAATTGTCCCCTGTAAGGCCGTTTTACTTCCACCGGATGTTTTAATTTTTAAAACATCTTCCATATAGAATTTAAATGCGCAGTGATTATAACTTGCAACTGCACTAGGAGATGCTCTGGTTACTTCCATTCTTATAAACCATTTCTAATAATGGTGTTAAATCATCTAAATCTTTTCTTCCTAATTCTTGAAAATGTATTATTGACATAATATTGAAACATATTGCACTAAGGTGATCTTCGTCCGTATCTCCTCTTAAAAATGCAAATAAATGTCTCATAGCACTATTCATAAATTCTGAATATGGCATTCCTTTGGCCCAATTCCATGAATCATATTTTTTGGCACCTCTTGTGTACAACATACCTATTCTTAAAAGAGAAAGAACTGGCAATAAAGATAATTTTGGTTTATTATCATCCTTATCTCTAACTGCGCCGGTATCGAAATGTCGTCTTTCGCCGGAGTCTTTGACCATAAAATTATTATCCATATCCATATCTCCTCAATTGTGGTATAATTTCTTCTTTTATTTCATCCTTAGACATATCCCCAATATCCTTATTTTTTTCTGGAGATATAAAATGAATTTTAAAATAACATCCTAATTGCTCATAAATTCTTTCTTGTGCTTCTACGCCAGCCCTATCATTATCTAAACTGAAAATTAATGTCAAAGCATTAGCATTTTGTAATAATTTTCTTTGATCTTTGGAGATATTTAATCCCAATATAGCTAAAGAATTTTTAATATTTGCCATTTCGTATGACCAAACATCGCCTGGACCCTCACAAATAATAGCTGTTTTATTTGCTATTATATGTTGTTTGGCATAATTATAATTATATAAACATTTTTCAACTTTTAATCCTCTAGAATGTTTCCATTTACTATAATTTTTCCTTATATTGGGACATTCATATAAATCTTTTTTATGATATTGTTTACATTTTTCACATTTATTATATATTGTTCTAGCAGACCAACCAGCAACATATTTTCCTGTTTCATCCAATATTGGAAAAAATGCTCTTTTATAAAAAGGTTTTCCTTTTGTATTACAATATGATATATAATATTTATCTATAATTTCTTTAGATATACCGCGAGACGGATAATATATGGTATCCGATTCTAGATTATTAGTTATGTCTCGAAGTAAGGGATATCGTATATTTAATGTTCTTTTCTTATTTTTGAATTGTTTGATTATTTTATTTATCTCTGTATCTTGTTGAGTTTGTTTATCTATTTTTATATTATTGAGATTTAATAATTTGATAACGAATTCTATTGTGTCATTAAAAGACCACATCTTATTTTGTCTTGATGACATTATCCCCCTAATCAACCCAAGACTACTTGTTGATTTTCCCGTAATTTTATTTTGTTCACAATGACGTGTCATACATCGCCAATGATTTGTCCTAAATGCCCAATATAATGCTTTTGGATTATCTCCCATATGTATAGGACAAGACATTTGAAGATAATTGTTATTTTCTATATAATCTATTCCTAGAAAATCTAAAATTTCACCAATGCGTTCATTACATTTATTTTGAATATAATTAATTTGTGGTTCATCGAATTTTTGCATATTATTATATCTTTTTATTCTTAAGTGTTTTTTCAGATATATTTTGTGAAAATAATTTACCTTCAGATAATTTTGATACAGATAAGTTCGATTGTATATTGATATATTCGCCTTCTACCATTCCTGGTCCGAATCTTGTTTCTGTAACTAATAATTTCTTACGTCCATTAGCTGGAGGATCTTCATTTAATTCTTCTTGACTTTTGTTCTTCAGAATAGAAAAACTAGTACAGAACCATCCGATTCTATCTGACATAGAAGCAACATGACCGCCTTCTTGTGTTACGCCATCTCTATTTAATTGTACGGTAGCAAGTATAGGAATACCCCACTTGGTGGCGAAATTATGAAGATTTGTCATAAGAAAACCTATTAATTGAAATTCGGCCATATTATGTTTTATATCCGATGCATCCATTAATTTTATATAATCATAAACAACTAAACAAGGATTTGCTTTTCCACTGTTATTGAAACCCACATTTTTAGTTAACCATCTTCTTACGCCAGATAACACGGATGAAATTGATTGTCCTGCTATCCAATGATGTGTGATAGGCATTTCTTCTATTATTTTCTGACAAGACCACACAAGATCTGATGTTTCCTTGTTTTTACTAAATTGACCAGATTCTATACTAGTTAATTCTACTCCAGAAATCAATGATATTAATCTATGCATTTGTAATTCTCTTGTTAATTCTGTATCTAAATATAATACAGGGATTTTATTTTCAGCAACATTTCTTGCTATATTTAAGCATATAAATGATTTGCCTCCCTTCATTCTCGAACCTATAACATTAACAGAAGCGGGTCTTAATCCCCCACCTATCATTTTATCCCATCTTGGCAAACCGCTCGGTAATCCAACTATATCTTTTGGATCTTCTGACAACGCCTTTATAGATGATTGAAAATCTTGTCCAATAGACACTAATCCATTTTCTTGTCCTACTAGCGATCCAGTAAATTCAAAAACCGGGTCCTCTATTATTGAAATTATATCATTTATATTTTCATTACCTTTTAATTCTAATATCTTTTTATTAGCATTATAGAATAATAAATATGCCTTTCTCGCCAAAGATAATTTGTATACACAGGTAGAGAGTTGTAATGTATTTTCAAATGATATTTTTTCTTCAAATAATGCTTCAAGGAATTCATATTCTTTATTTCCGTCAATAATATTATCACCAATAATTGTTTTGGATGTTGCTATAATACTGGGTATATCAAAAGTTTTTGTACTATTTTGATTCACCATATGTTGTAATATTGAAAATATTTTTCTATTAATTTTATGATAAAAATCAGAGTGATTTAATATTTCAGAAACTTCTAATAAACATTCATATCCATGATTAAGAATACCGGAAAGAACAGATCTCTCTATTCCAGCATCATTCAACACAGGTTTTTTTATATTATTCATCGGATCTTGATCTGTTCCCTATTTCTTTAATACATTTAGAACATTTTTGACCTATTTCTACACTTGATTTTACGCTGGATATAAATTCTTTATCACAATCTGCGCATTTTATCGTATATTTTACATGTGGAAGTCTCCTAGTCCTTGGATTATCTTTATTTCTTTTTTGTTGTTTCTCAATATTTTTTGTTAATTCATCTTTATTGGATTCTCCACCTATTAATTTTATGGGATTACCGTATATGCTCTTAGTATTAGTTTCTAATTCCATTAATTTTTCATCTTGATCGGTAGTCTCTAATATAATTTTTGCATTTTTTGATTTTTTGTTTTTAATATTTTCATCAACTTGTGAATTTGTTAATAATATCATTTGATCAGGTTTAAACCCATCTTCTGTGTTGCTTTGAATTAATTTCAATGCGAAATTGAATTGTTCTATAGTAAACGATTTAGGGGGTGATAATTTTTCCCCCTTTAATATTTCAAAAGCAGAACATATTTTGCTCCAATCGCCATCTTTTATGCCATCTCTTAAAAGACTTACAAAATCCATTTTATTTCTCCTGTTGTCTTATTTTACAAATATTTATTAATGTTTGTATCATTAGGTCTATTCTTCTTGTTAAGAACAATATTCTAGTAAGTCTTAAATCAATAGTTTTAACCCAATTACATAATTTAACTTTATCGTTATCTATAAATCTTCGTTCAGAATTTCTGGCCCATTGTAAAAAAGATTTACATTTATTTTCTTTATTTTGAAGAAAAAATCCATACCTAGCTAACATAAAAGCCCATCTAGAAAGAGTAGTATTATCATTACTCATAATATCGTTAGTTGTCATTTCTATTATTTTTTCTATTTCTGATCTTTCTGGTTCTATATCGGATAAACAAATAGTATTTTCCCATTTCTTTAAGTCATCTTCGTATAATTTATATTCTTCTTTAAGCATTTATTTCTACCATTCTAAAATTATTTAATTTACAAAAATCTTTTTTCCTATTATCTCTTTCTATTTGACTATTAAAATCTATCTGAGTTCTATGGAAAAATTTAATCCTTTTCGAATGTTGTTCGCCATTAACTTCTATAACTAAGCTTAGACTTGGTAAAAAAAAATCAAGATAAAATTTTTCAATAGGTATGTAAACTTCTTCAAAAATATTATCATTGGGATATTTTTCTATTAATTGATCTCTAATTGATTTTTGGAACTTAGATTTACACATGTCGTCTTTTTTGACAAGATAATTCTTGAGATTTATTTTGATATCCAAGCCGTTTAATAATTTAATTATCATTATTAATTATTTGGTAATAATACTTTTCTCATATTATCATCTATTTCAATTAATTTATCTTTATTATTTTTAAAAAACTCATATAATTTTGTAAATCCCTGAAATCTTAATGCTTCTTTTTTATCATCAAGAAACATTGGTACAGAATACCATGCGCCAGATCTTTCTATTATACCCATATTTTCGGCATTTATTAATATATCTTTGGTATAGTCTACTCCTGATCCAAATCTAAGTGGTATACTACATGGTATAAATGGTTTTCCAAGAGCCGAGCATATAATACTCACCATCATATCTTGACCATGCGGTGAATTTGTTTCTACATCCTTGTCCCACAATTTTGTCCAATTGACATTTAACCATATACTATTAGCATATTGAACGGCCATACCGCCACGTTCTACATACTTCTTGCCCCCCTGCTCTCGATTTGTTATTAACTGGCTTATAAAAATCAATATACAGTCATTATCATCTATTACTTGTTGTGTTTTTCTAAAAAATGACGCCAAGAGTTTCGGCGTTCCAGCCATATCCCTATTATCACCAACCGCTTCTGACATTTCAGCGAGGGTCGATAGCATTGCTATGGAATCTATTACTATGACTGCTCTTTTATTATCCTTGATTGTTCTCTCCAGTATATTAAGCCATGCTTCAGCATTAAGAATTTGTTCTGGTGTAGATTTAATAATTTTTAATTTGGACGTGTCTAATCCTTGTATTGTTTTTAATAAACTTTGACTACACCTTCTTTCTATATCCATATAAAATGCTGATCTATTATCTTCTATTGCATTTTTCAATATCTGTAAACATAATGATGTTTTCCCACTTTTTGGTTTTCCAGATAATAGAACCGTTGTTCCAGATGGAATGCCGCCAGTCAAAGCAAGATCAAGGGATAATACTGTTTTTAATATGTCTCGTTTTCTTTCTATAATAGTATTGGCTGATGTTATTATCCCTTTACCATATTCTCTTTCTATGAATTCATCAAATGATTCTTTAGTAATTTTATCTTTTTTTGCCATCATTCTATTCTTCTTATCTTGCTTAATTTGGTTTCTTTTCCAGATTCGGTGAATTTTGAATTTCTGCTAATAAAATCTTTATCAATATGCGTATCAATGGGTTGATTTTCAATCATTAATTCTCTTTTACTGACCATATTGTCATATTCATCTTTTATTTTTTTTGCAAGTTTATTTGTTGTAACTTTTGCTGATAATGATTTGATATTAAGTTTTTTACAACTAGCTATTATAGCATTTTGAACCAATGGTTCATCAAAAGAAAAGTCATTTAATAATTTTTGTAAATTCGAAAAACCTCGACATTCTCTTTTAAATTTCGGACCCCAATATTTTGTATCATTCCAAAATCTTGGTATTAATTTTTTATCTATATTCAAACATATCAATTCTATAATATATGCCCTAAAGATAATAAATAAGCCAGGAGTTGTTGGTGATATAAACGATTTATTTTCTGACATTTCTTTATTCCGAATTTTGTATTAAAAAGAAACCAGCCTGATCCTTAGTTCTAGTTTCAAGATATCCATTATTTAATAATGGTAATTGAAGCCAATGTATATTGACATTATCATTATCTAAATATCCAATACCAATAAGTGAGCATTTTTGCTGAGACGGCCATGTTTTAATTTGTTTTTTACCGAAAACGTATCCCTTCTGATTTTCTGGTGTATCGCATATTAATTGATTGCCACGAAACAAATTTAATTTTGTAATTTTAATACCAGGATTTTGTTTAATAAAATCAGATAATCTTAACCAAGAATTTGGACTACCATTATCTTCAAAAACACATTTACCGTCAGATAATTCTGCTTTAAAATAAATTTCTGGAGTATTATTTTTTTCAAAACTAAGCATTTGATTGTCTCGCTCTTTTATTTCTGTCATCGTCAGCTTTCATAGATTCACTTTCTGTCATTGCAAAAGTATTTTTTTGTGATTTCATTCTCGATGTAGGCTCTATCCTAATTATTCTATCTTCATATTTATTATTTGTATTTTTATTTTTTTTATCTTTTTTGTCATTACGATGGATAATATATAGTTCTTGTTGAATAATAAAATCACGAAGATCATTAGATGCCGATTCGGCATGATCATTATTATGGATAATATCATTTATATATTTTTTGAATTCTTTTACAAAACCCATGGTATTTTTATTTGCTTTCATCAAATATTCTCCTTTGTGCTTCATTTAAAAAAACTTTCTTTTTTGTTTTTAAATATTTAATGTATGCATTATAACATTTTTCATTACATTTGAATAATTTTTCTTCTCTGGCATTATTACATTCATTTGGATTAATTATATTTCCATTTTTATCGCAAACAACATAGCATCTATTCTTGCCTTTAGCAGCAAAAAAATTTTTTATTATTCGTGATGATGGAATCATTTTGCCATTTTTGTCAAAGAACTCCATTAAACTTCTCCTGTATTTATATATTTTTCGGGATTTTTTAAGATTTTTTTATTAACCTTTTCACCTTTTCGCCAAAATGGTATAAATTTTTCTTTAGGTTTTTCTATTTTATGCCCACCATTACACGGAGTTTTTGTCCCTTTAACTATAATAGCAGGAGCACTAATTAATTTTTCAAGATTTGGTAGATTACAATTTGGGCAGTTTACTAACGGCTTTTCTTTTATATTATGCATAGTTTCAAATTTGAAGCCACATTTATTGCATTGATAATCATAAGTAGGCAAATAATTTCTCCTTATTCTTATTTCGCAAAAGTGCCGTGACTATTTGTGAACCTAGCCAATTCTTCTTTAATACTAGGAGTAGACCATTTACCAGTTTTAGCTTGTTTTTCAATATTTTTCTTTATTGATGACCTAGCCTTAGCCGGTGCATTTAAAACTGATAGCGTGACCAAAAATAATAGTTCTCGATTCTTTTCTGCTCTTGTATACATTCGTTTTATTACTACACCGGATAATATTGCAAATGTTATTATGGTTATGCCCATCCCAAGCACTACCCATTCTGCACCATCATTATTTATTGTACCGATATTTTTCTCTAATTTAACTAACGAGTCTGACAATTGATTTATTTGTTGTACACTATTTGTAAGTTCTTCTATAGTGGATGCCGATATAGTATTTTCTACAGTTTTATTGAAAGCTTCTTTTAAGCTACTAAGATCTGCTCTGATGCCAGATATCTCGTTATCTTTCACACACCCAACATATAAATATATAAAAGACATTAATAATAATGTAATTATACTTATTCTCATTATATTCTCTTCCCTCCGGGACATATTTCTTTAAAGTTACAATATTTACAATTATTTAAATTGTCGGTCATCTTAAAATATTCTTCATCTTCTTTATGCTCGTGTGATTGTCTTAATATTATGGATTCATTTTTTATAGTTGCTGCATGACTGAGAAGTTTATCTTTCGTTACTGATAGTTCGACTATAGCAGAATCTCCAATTTCTGCGACCATTATTAAATAAACTGGGACTATGACGATATCTGATAGTTTTTTGGTGAATCCTTTTTTTAAAGCGTACATTGAATAAGTCGTGAGTTGGTCTAAAACAGAGTCGTTTATCTTACCTGTTTTCCAGTCGAGCAAATATATTTTTCCATTATATTTAAATCCGCAGTCAATCTTCACGCTGACTTCGCTTCCGTCGTCCATGTTGAAACTTTGAAAATCTTCTAGTGCAACCCAATCGTCTTTTTTAAGACTCCGTATAATTTTTGCCATCCTGCAATTATAAAAACCAGTTATACAATCTAAGACTATATCTTTGCACCTATCTGTTTCTTCTTTAGACAATCCCCCGCTATAATAGTGCTCATATAAATTTACACTCTTGGGATTATTTTTCCATTCTTTTCTAGTAGATGATTTCCATCCTAATTTTAATTGTTTTAATCCTAGCTCTCGTGCTTCTACTAATGGAATCCATTTATCTGTCGATTTATAAGTTTTAATTACATTTTCAATTACATTATGTACAATACTTCCTGGCCACATGTGGCGAGTACTCAAATGTTTCAATAAATATGCTTGTTTTTTTCTTGGTGGGGCGTTTTTTAACCATCCTTCCCATGAAGCATAGTAGTTAAACCAGTATTTTCTAGCACATTCTCGGAGTGTTTTCATCCTAGAGTCAGACCAAGCATATTTCAATTCTATTTTACCCAATTATTTTCTCTCTTATTATTTTTACTATACCACAATTATAATTCATTAATTTACTTGTAAAATGTATGATTTTAATTTTATCAATATTATTTTTTATTTTATCTATCCATTTAGAGACATTCGTTGCAGGATATAAATTGTAAATTTCTTGATCAAGAATATTTATTTTAAATTTTTGATCTTTTTGATATTTTTTAATTGTTTCTATTAATGATATTTGGTCGATACTAGGTGTTTTTCTAAATTGTTCATTTTGTAACTTTACCCATTCTCTAATGAAATCTCTTGTTTTTTCATTATTTTTACAAAATAAGACACCACCGACTAATCCATTTATTTTATGTTTATCTTTTACATTTTTGTTCGATGTGATTTGTATGTTAAATTCTTTATCAAAAATATTATTTAAATTTCCAGATATTATACAATCAGCGTCTAATAAAATTTTATTTTTTGTAGCATAAAGTGCCATAATATCTAACTTTAAATTATGTAGAAGGGATATGGCCTTTCTTTGGCAATGTTCTGTAAAATTATTCGACTTTTTGAAAATAGGTACTAAGAATATATATGGATCATTTTCTGAATGATTAAGTTTTAATATTCTATTTACATTATTATCATTGGTCTCGTATTCTTCTGTGTATATAAAAATTGTTGATACTTCTTTTCTTTTCCATGTTGATATATTTTTTAATAAGATATTTATATAATCATTAGAAATATAAGTAATTATATCGTACATTAATTTTTCCATGATTTATTATTTTTTATTTTTGATATTGTTGTTTGAGTTATATTGAAAATCTTTGCAATTTCTATTTGTGTTAAATTATTAGTTTCTAATAATTTTTTAATAATCCTAACTTGTAATTCATTCAATCTAGCTTGACCATTTTTAATTCCTTTTACATCAGGTTGGTATCTTAAATGTTTATTATTTGAAAACCAATGATTACCCTGTTCGACACTATTTTTCATATTTTCTTTATGTGTTCCATATTTTAAATTATTTAAATTATTATTTTTTGAATTTCCATCAATATGCAAACATTCCATTTTATCTGGGCGGGGACCGACAAATGTTTCTAAAATTAATCTATGAACTTTAAAATTTTTACGAATATTATTTTTACAAAGTCCTATTTGTAAATATCCATAACCATCATTACTTGGGGAAAGAATTCTTTCCTTTTTACATCCAAAATTAAACAATCTTTTAATTCTACCCAAATTGGATGCTTGATATAATCCTTCATATCTTAGAATATTTTTCCAAAATTCTTTCATCAATTTTGTACTTTATAATAATAAATAATATCTGGATAACAACAAGGTTCATAGAATCCAAAACCAAGATCATAGGATACTATGGTTGATGGGACCTCGTTGAAATTGAAGTCACAGCCAATAATATTTAAACAACTAATAGCTAATATTAACAATAATTTTTTCATTATTTTTTCCCTTTATCTATTCCAAAAAAATCGGGCATTGAACGGTCCTTCCATACTTACTCGACATCAGGAACATAAATTGTTGGGGTTTCTCGAAAGCCGCCTTTATAGATACTGCATATGGAGAGTAACCAACAATAGACCCATTTATAATGAACTTATCGCTAGAGATTAATTGATGCCAGTGCCCGAAAATATCTAAGTAGGCGCGCTGCGCACGATCCCATTGAGCAATTGCCCGATTGACGGGGACGCATACGCCTCCTATACCACCTGCGTAACGAATGTTGTCTCCATGATGAAAACGTAAGTCATACCCATAAATATTCAACCAATTAAAATAACCTTTTGATAATTTGAAATTAACTATCTCAGATTTTTCATATTTATTAGCCAGAAAATTATAAATTAACCACTCATATGAGTTTTCACAAGCTGTAGAAATCCTTCTTTTTTCTGTGGTACGACCATGGTTCCCAATACTTGGGACCACTATTATTTTTTCAAAGCCTCCATGCTCAACAAGAAAGTCTATAGCAGAAACGCATAATTTGAATACTTCTATGGATGCCTCTATGGCCGAAATTTCATTATTTTCTTTTAGTTCATCGTGTATACCACCATTTATGAGATCACCGCCCAACCATACAACGCATTGTTTTATTGTGGTTCCATGTCTATTTATTTCTACAAGCTTAAGTACATTTTGAAATAATTTTTGGAATCTTTGGGTTGCAATTTTAGGATTATATTCATTTAGGTTGTCTACTTTGTTTGGATCTATTACGTCCTCGTAGTGCAAATCACTGCACAAAATTACTGCGGTGCTTTCAGATGCTTTTGTGTATTGTGATATTTTAATTTTTTCATATTCTGTCTTTTGTAATCGTTCGTCAAATAATTCTATGGTATTAAAACGACTAGATTGATTATCAAAAAGACGAAGAAGTTCATCGTATTTTTTTTGTAATTCTCTTTTGTCTTTTACTACTGATTTCAGTTTAGAATCAAGTCCTATTTCTTGCTCTGGACTTAATTGTGGGGTTCCAGCTATGTATCCACGATCAATTGCTTTATTATATCTTGTACTTAGTGTTTTTCTAGGAATTTTTAATGCCTTGGCCGCTGCCGCAATAGAGCCATATTTATTTACGCTGTCTATTGATTGTTGTAATATATTATTTTCATTACTCACTATAGATCACACTTTCCATTTGGACATGAATTATCGGTTGCTTCTAATTTGCATTTATCTATATATTTTTTAGCATCTTTCAATTCTAATGCCATTAATGGGCTTTCTCCCTTGCTTCCTTCTCTATATACGGTGATTCCCTTTAAATTTTCTATATTTTTTCTTATTAAAGAAGATAATTCTTTTGACTCAAAATCATTCGGCAAATTAATTGTTTTACTAATAGCATTATCAATATGTTTTTGACATATTATCTGCATTTTTATATGAGATTCTGGTGATATCTCATGAGATCCCTGGAAATGAGATATATTTTTATTTGCTTTAATAAATTCTGCTAATAAAGGAGCTATAACTATTTCAAAATCTTTTTCTCTTTGATTAGAGTTTATTTTATGTCTATTAAAATTTCTTCTATATACTGGTGCAAACATCGGTTCTATACCAGAACTACATCCAGCCACGATGGAAGTTGTACCAGTCGGAGGAACATTAAGTAATGCACAATTTCTTATACCGTGTTGTAATATTCTTCTTTTTAAGTAAGGTGGCAACGATGATTTACAAAAGCCGCTTTTAATAAAGGCTTCTCTGTCTAGGGATGGAAATTGACCTTTTTCTAGCGATAGAAATATAGATGCTTCATATGCTCTTTTTTTAATAAACTCCATTATTTTATCAATTATTTGATAAGATTCTTTTGAATCATACTTGAATCCTAGTTTAAGTACCATATCATGGAGACCCATAATACCTAGTCCTATTCGCCGATGATTATTGCATACCCGTTCTATTTCTTTAAGAGGAAAATGATTTTGTGTTAAAACATTATCTAGAAATCTAACTGCTAAATGTATAGTTTCATCAAGCATATCCCAATTTATTTCATTTTCGCTAATATGTGTTGATAAAATAATTGATCCTAAACAACAACAATCAAATGGGCTTAACCATATTTCGCCGCAAGGATTTGTGGAAATCAATTCTTCTATATAATAAATATTATTTTGTTTATTAGCGAATCCAATATTAAGAATACCAGGATCTCCCGATTTTAAAGAATTGGCTACTATCTTATCCCATAAATCTGTTGATTTAATTTTAGAAAATTCTTTTCCATGCCATTTAAAAACTATATCTTCTTCTTTGTCTAATAATTTGAGAAAATCATCATCTATGCATACGGAAATATTCGCATTATTTAATTGTCCCTTGTCTAGCTTTACCTCTAAGAATTCTGGTATATCTGGATGATTCCAATTTAAACAAAACATTAATGCGCTTCTTCTGGAGCCACCGGCTCTTAATTCTTCACATGCCGCATTAATCATTCTCATTAACGATACCGAACCAGTAGAATGTCCGCCGGTCCCTCTTATTTCCGCACCTCGTGGTCTTACTTTAGAAAAATTAATTCCTACACCACCTTCTGTGCCAGAGATAATAATTACATTTCTAAGAGTTTCTCCCCATCCCTCTCTGTGATCAATTTCATCTTCTATGACAAAACAATTTTTGCAGACTATTCCCATTACCTGAAGTGTATGATTTTCTTCTACTGATATATCAAAAACTTCATCATTATAATATATTTCTTTTATTCCTTCAACTCTTTTCCATTTATGGATATCTAAATCAAAAGGTTTAGAGCCATTAAGTATATTAAGAAATTTTTGAAAATTATTGTTAATAGAACATTGTTTGCTAAATAATATTGAATACGGAACAGAATAACGATCTTCTCTTGTTTTTGAGGTTTTAAGACTATAGGATATTTCTAACTTATTGCCCATTATAAATAATTGGGTCATTAATGTTGGATTACACATAGTTAACAAATTAGAGTTACTTTCTATATTATGGCATCCATCCCCCCTGCATGAATAACCTATTAATGTTAGGAGATATTCTTCTGGAAGATTTAGAAACCACCAAGGTATTTTTTTAGTATTAAAAGCATCTCCTATCCAATTTAACATAAAATTATGAGCTATTCTGCTGTTTAATCTTACTTGATACCATCCAGACCAATCAGGATGATCTGGGTTATTAGGAGTATATTCCTTTATATGAACACCTTTGCCAAAAATATTTTCGGCTAATTGTTTACATTCATTTACATAATTAATTTCATCTTTCCCAAATGTCCATATCAAAGTATCTCCATGGGATTCGGCGCATCCTTCTGATAAATAATATCCCAATAGTTTCATTAGATCTATATTTATCTCTATGGTCGCTTTAACAGGAGTAATTGTTTTGTTAATGCCTCTTGGTTTATTTTTTCCATTCTTGATCCATCTTTTCAGAGAATTATGTTTGTATATTAAATTATCTTCTATAAATAGATTATCTTTTTCTATTGTCAGAAAATCCATTACATTGATATTTTTTGGTATATTATCTTTATCGTTGTATCCTGGTGTATATACATAATCCCCTTCTTTAATATCCTCTGCTTTTTTCCATCCATTCTGGGTATAAATTTCATGATCATTAGTGACCATCAAAATATCATTTGGCATTCTATCTATTTGAATATTTAATAATTTTTCTTTCTTACCTTGAGAAAAATGATTAACAACTTTTTTAAACGTTCCATCTATAGTTAACACCTCGTCTCCTATAATTATATCTTTTATTGGAATAATTCCCCTTCTACATACAACTGGAGTTTCTTTATGAAAACAATTCAATAATTGTCCCTTCGGTCTACCACTTCCTCTCCACGTCCTACCCCCTGGGGAAAATCTATTAGTTGATAATATGTTAAAGAATTGTTCATAATATTTATTTCTTTTTTCACCTATTTCTGCATCCGCAATATATCTAGATACTCTACCACACGCCTCTTCAAAAGTTTCGTCGAGATGGATAGCATATCTATCCTTAAAAATCTGTAGAGCGAATCCTTCTGGTGTGTATTTTGGCAGCGACATACTACTCCTAATTCTTTATAAAATTTTGTATTACTTTTTTAATTCTATTTTGAACAATATCACTATTTAATATTTCTAAGTCAGGTTTCCATTCTCTTGCCAATATATTGCTTGATTGTAATAATTTTTTAATTAAATCGCTATTATTATCATTTGTGTGGGGACTATTATTAGCACTAGATTTAACTGGACCATAAACAACCTCTTTGATACCACTTTGTATTATACTCAACCAGCATTTTTCGCATGGTGGACCAGTTACATATAATTTCGTTCCATTTAAACATCTTTTAGAACAGAGAATAGCATTTAATTCGCTGTGGACCATTCCAGAGTATTTCTCTGGTCTAGTCATAGGTATTTGATCATTGTTAAATCCTCTTGGCCATCCATTGAATCCCTGGGATACAACAATGTTATCTTTATCAACTATGATCGAACCATGCTGGGTGTCAGGATCGTGACTTCTTAATGATATTAGAAGCGCTTCGAACATGAAGTAGTCGTCCCATGTTATTCTGTTCATATAATATTATTATTTATAAGAAAAGATAGAAATGATGGGGTTGAAATAAAATATCCCAAGTGCGGTATAAAAATATCGTTAAATGCTTCGGTCCTAATTACAAGTCCTATCAATTGATATTCCCCATTAATCTTAATAAATAATCCACCGCCACTACTTCCTGGTGAAACTTTGACATCAGACATTATATACCATCGGTTATTTTTCTTTATAATTTTTGATATTACACCAGATGTTATTGTTGGAGATTCCCCCATTTGACAACCGATAGAATAAACATTTTTAAAGACTTTGATCGAATCAAAATTTAATCCTTTATATATTAAGGCCGGTTTCAATTTCAGATCTGATATAAAATTCAATATAGAAACATCATTATTAATATCAATATCTACTATTCTAGCTTTTTCTTGTTTAATTTCTTCTGAATGTTCGTCATATATAGTTATATTTATATTAAATTCTGATCCTTCAAAACCCGCCAAAAGACCAAACATAATACCTTCGCCTAAAACAACATGTCCCGCTGTTAAGACATAATAACTATATTTATTATTATCGAGTAATTCTTTTTTGACAATTACCCCAGTCCCTATATTATTGTCTGGAGTATTGATTTTAACAGTTTGTTTTATACTCTCTAATCTATTATTACTGTAACCTGGATGTAAAATTAAAGCAATGAGAATTATGGAAAGTATACTACCAATAAAACAGAAGCAAATTCCTTTCCAATCTGGTTTATACATGTCAATTATGGATTATCGTTTGGACAATTGTTGGCCGCTGGATTAGCCGTAATATAAATGTCGGCTTCCACACCTTCCAATTCGATGCCTTCTACTAATTTGGCCCGTAATGGTCCTAGTCGAGCATGTACAAATGCGGTTACATTATTATCTCTTGCTGCTTTATTAACAACTTCTGTTAAATCTTGTACTGATTTTATTTGCTCTGGGGAAAACTTAGCACCATTAACACAACCAGTAGTCAAAGGACATCCAACTAAACTAGCAAGAAGCGCTACAACCATGGAAAAATCTACAACTCTGAGTGACATAAACTTTTTCATTTTTTTCCTTTCATAAAAGACTCTTATTTATACACCTTGATTACTATCTAAATCATAATCAAAATTTCTTTCTCTTTTTGTTTTTCTTAGTTTTTTGAAAATATTTTCCTTCTTTTTATTTGTTTTTAATTCTGTCACATCTATTTGATACAATGAGGTACATTTTACTATTTTGGTTTTTGGGTTAATATGGGTTTCTCTACATATACCAAAACATTTTAAAGTGTGACTTGCACCACATGCGCACAAATCAATTCCCAACAAACTAAATAATTTTTTATTTTTTTCTTTCTTTTTATTATTTTTCATAAAATTCCTTGGACAAATTTGGAAATTTCTTTCTAATTCTAAATATAGCATCATTTTTGATAGAATGAACCACTGGTATCTGTATCTGCAATTCTTCTCCAATTTCTCCTAGTGTCTTACATCCTAATATAGAATCTACCAATATTCTTTTTTCTAATTTAGTCAAAATTGATAGAACTTCATTGATAAATATTTTATTCCTGAAATCTTGTTTTTCACTTTTGAATAAATTCATATTATCTATAGGATGTATCTTATTATATTTTTTTCTAAATTTTATACTATTGTTTTTAATCATATTATAGATGAAAATCCAAAGAAAAATTCTAAATGAGGGAGTTTTGGTTTTATTTGGATCAAAAAATATCATAGCTTTTAAAAGTTCAAAGTTCGCTAACGATATCATGTCGTCAATACCCATTATATTAATATTATATTTATTATGAGATTTATTATAAATACTTAATACAATTTTTTGAATATCATCATGAAGTAATAATAAAAAATGATTATAATAAGATTTTGTTATTCTTCTTTTAAACAATTATTTGTTCCTTTATTAGCATAAATCTCTAACCTTTTAGTCCACATATTATCTATTATACCGATTCCTATAGCTTGTTTTGGTGTCATCCAATGATTAATTTCCATTAATTTATACAATTTCTTATAACCAATTTTTGTTCTTTTAGATAGACTTTTTATCTTCTCTATATAATCGCCTTTCATATAATCAAGTCCAACATTTTGATGAGAAATAGTTTCTGGACCCATGGATAGATAAAATGGATGAACCATAACCATCGAATTTTTTGTTATATATCTTAATCCTTTTGTTCCATAAGCTGCGATTATTGCAGCCATAGAACTAGCCTGACCACGAATAATGGTATATATTGGGAACGGTGATAATTCCATCTGATCTATTATAGAGTATCCGCATATAACGTCGCCCCCTTGCGAACATATATACATATATACTGGATCTTTGGTATCAGAATAAAATTGAAGGCTTGTATTTACATATAGTGCTAGTGATTCATTTATTTCGCCTATTAAAGTTATATGTCTTTTTTTAATTGTACGATTTAAAACTTCTGGCGGTGGTTGAATTATACACGAGTCTGACTCAGGAATAACATCTTCGTCAAGATTTTGGGGCACATATTGCTCCTTAATTATCTTATATATTATACACTGAATTTTATGTTTCTTTAAATTGATTAGTAACGGCTTGTGATCCATCTGGTAAACTAATTAATTCAATTCCATGCATTATTAGTGGAAATCTTTCTTTCATTATTTTATACATTTTAGCAGCCAAATTCCGAATTTCTCTATCGGCGGCTGCACTAGCCCTCATGGTAATAAAATGTCTCAATGATCTTCCATTCATTGTAACGAAAATTCTTGTTTCGGTACAATTTGGCAATATACTTCTAGCAGCTTCTCTAGCCTTTTTTCTTTTTTCGGTTTTATCTGATAAGTCTTTGTATAATTCCGATAATGATTCGGTTAACTTAGAATATAATTCTAAACTTTCCAAACAAGATTTTTCCCATGATTCATAGATATCTTTCTGACTTTCTTTAAGTTCCTGTATAGCTGGTGGTACTACGAAATTGACATCAGAACTATCGACGTATCGTTGGGATAATTGCGAATACGAGGCAAGTCTATGTCTAACGAGTTCGTGTGTTAAAGAACGGCTTACCTGCCATATAACAAAATTAAAATTAGAATGTTCTATTACGGAAAAATGACCAACCTCTATTAAGTGTTTAACATGATCCTCATGGCTCCGTCCCTTACCGGAGTAGCTCATATAACATAAGCGTCCTGCCATTTCCGGTATCCATTCCGGATCAGAATCACCAAGATCCAAATTATTATCAAACTTTTCTTTTAAACTAGGCCATTCTGTATTATTTAAACTAAGAAAATCATCAATCCCATCAATATCCATAATATTATGACCAACTAGACGCACACTCGGTTCTGTTAAGAACTTAGTCATCGCTTTCTCCAAAAAGATTGTTCAACAAAACAAATAATTTATCAATATTTTCTGGACATACCACTTTATCCGGTGATATTTCTAAAAGATTACGATTATATGGTTGCGGGAAGAGTATAGATGTTCCGCCGTTATTGGCAAAATCAAGACATTTTTCAATAGTGTCATCTATTAATACTCTATTTGGTCCTGCTAAAATTCCCTTGTCATTACTTATTATGATTCTATTCTCGCTTACTAAATCGTGAAAATGTTTCTTTAAAAAGTTTAATTTTCCTGTAGCCGAATAAGTTGCTGTTTTGCTAGGAGAAGTTAATACATATGTTTTATAACTACTAGATAGACATAGTTTAATTAATCTTTCGGCCCATGGGTACAATTCTAGATTTTCCCAGAATCTTATGTTATTAAAATTTAACCAAAATGTATTTTGATTTGAAAAGTTAAAATCTTTATATATTTCATTAGGATTTTTTGTATTATGTAAATCTATTGTTGGAGGATAATGATGGGTAGATGATGAAAAATCTACGAAATGATTTTCTATACCTTTTAAAATATTAACTAACACGCCATCCATATCGAGAAAAATTATTTTTTCAAATTTGATCATTTAATATTTTTCCTATAGAACAAAGAATTCTTTGAACATCTTCTATAGAGTTTGAAGAAACATCTAATCTGTGTATATAGAATTGTTCTTGAATAATGTTCCCCATGTGTCTTAAAGACCTTTCTATTTTGTCTAATCTATTTTTCATTTCATTTATTTCTTTTGACATTTTTTACCAACTTTCCATATGAATTTATTAACATACCTTTTAAATGATCATATTCATGTTGACATACTATTGCTTTATCCTTTCTTAGTATTTGTTTTTTATTTTTACCCTCAATATCTAAATAATCTATTTCTATATATAAGTATCTAGTAATTTTATATGACTTTTCAGGAATAGATAAACATGATTCTATTGATTGCACAGTGAAACCATCGTATTTCATAATAGGATTTATAAAAACATCGTCTTTAGTAACAAATAATTTTATATTAAAACCGATTTGTGGCGCTGATAGTCCTAATGCTTTATGTTCTTTTATAGTTAATTTCATTCTATCCACTAATTCATAGATATATTTCGGATAAGGAATTTGTATATCAACACATGGTTTTTTTAATCTTTTATCTGGATATTTAAGTATTTGCAATATATTCACTATATTAATCCTATAAGTTTTTTAAGTTCTTTTGTTTGGATACATAAATACCATTCTTCTAATTCTAGTTTATCTCCGACTTTCAATTCTTTATCATCTTCGTGGTGTGACAAATCAAATAAATAAGTTGTTCCACCCATTTTAGTTTGCGCTATTCCTATATATGACGTATCTCCATTGACATATCCTTTATATATTTCCACGTTATTTCTCCAAAATAAGTTCTTTTATATTACTAGACATATCTATTATTTGATTCTCCCTTTATTATCACTTTCTTATTTGTTGTCTTGGCGTAATCAATAATATGTTCCATATCAGGAGACTTATTATAACAAAATACAATTACTATATCGCACAAATCTATAATCTTAAAATTATTTTTAATTTCTGTTAATAATATATTATTATCTTTCGCGTATTCCTGTATATCTTTGGTCCTATTACTGACTATCCATTTAATTTTATATTTATTTAAATCAGGGATGCATGAACCAATGATAGCATAACATATGGTATTGCAAATCCACGATAATAGATGGCCGTGACAGAGAAGTGGGGCACAATAACATCCTAGTGTTTTGTTTATCAATTCTTTTCTTATGTTTATAAGATAATCTACGTTTGAGAACACTTTTTGTTTGAATTTTTGTAATTTCTTTTTCAAGTTCTTTGATTCTATTTTTTAATACTTCATCCACTTTCTCTTTTGAGATATCTGCTTCTATTTTCATATAAAATTCCTTATAAGATTTTATAATTAATGTCTACGTTATTAAATTCAGAGGGACTTATAATCGCAAGTTGCTCTAACACTCTCTTTCTTAAAGATATTGCTATATCTAATACTAATTTTAATTCCTCTTCATTAATATTTTTTACTGTTTTGCTAGGAAACATAAGTTTTAATAAACCAGATGCCATTCTTGTTACTGCTACTTCATTTCTTTGCCCAATATTTTCAAATTTAATTTTACTGGAAATAATATATCCATAATTTCTTGATCTAAGACGATGCATTATCTCGCTGAAATAATCAGCCATGAATCCTATTGATTTAGAAATATTCTCTGATTTAATTTGTGGCGCTATCCACCCAGGTATAAACCCATGGATACGATCTAAAAACGCCCTATCGTTTCTAATAGTTTCTGGCAGTGGTAAGAAAAGATGTCTATAGGTATTTCTAACCGTTTTATCTTCCCTATTACATATTATATTACCAGCGAACATTATACTTGATTCAGAAGAAAATTCTCTATTATCTCTACTAAATTTTCCCGTATTTAAATAATCTTTTAATATTGATATTATTTCATCATTTTTAGAAAAGTTAGCATTTGTTATTTCGTCAAACATAACAACATCACGATTGACTATTATACCAGTTTGTCGTCTTAATTTATTATAAAATAACGAAGCAACAGTTGTCATTGAACCAGATATAACGAATCCATACGAACTAAGAGATCTGTACGCAAATGTTTTGCCAGTTTCTGGCGGACCTAATTCTATCATATTAATATTGGATTCAACAAACGGAATAAGCCTGATTATATATATGAATTTTTCATCCCTAGATAATGAAGATGGATCGAAACCAATCGTTGATATAATTAAATCTATCCATTCTTCTAAAGAAAATTCTTGGCTTTTCCTGATCCAATCATCTAAATTAATTCTAGTAACTTGGAATGGAATGAAATTAGTAATCAATAATGGATAAGTTGTATTTTTTATTTTAAAAGATTGATCATAACAAATAGTTATTGTCCCCCATGCTCCAGTCGTTAAAAGAGCTTCATTATGTTGTTTTAATATATCGTAAGATATTCTTGCATTCTTTTCTTCAAGCGCTTCGACATCTACAAAATATTCTTCTTTATTGTTATCGTATCTACATTTAATATGGCCTATTAAATTATATTGACCAATTTCTTTTATTCTGCTTTTGATTAATTCCTTTTGATTAGATTCTATATAATGATTATTAATTAAATCATTTATTTTTACTACTCCCTCGGACGGATTATTGGTGTTAACTAATATACTTATTAAATAATCTGAAACAAATCTTGGTAACTTTTTAAAATTATCTGATAAATTATTTAAACTTTTGTCAACTATCGTCCCAGGCATAGTGAAAATATTTCTAACCTTGTTTTCTATGCCTACCATTATATCCCTTTACTGTTTTAAGAAAAATAAACAATCATTCTTTTCTATAAATTGTTCTTCCTTAATAATTTGTCTATTATCCAATAAATTAAACAAACATTTAATATGAAAATTATTATCCATCAAATTTTCGAAAGAAAATTCTTCGTTAAATATATTTTGACATCTGATTATTTTTGCAACTTGCTCTTCTTTTTGAATTTCGGTTTTACATATTTCGCATTTTATCATCTATCTTCTGCTAAATAAGATTTGACGTTATTATAGATATATTCCCATGTGATTCTAAACATTTTAATAAATACACCTTCTACCATTAATTTAATTTTACAATCTTCGGTTTCTTGTATAGATAGATTCTTAAATTGAATTTCCTTATCATCAATATAGCCATGATGCTTGTGTATTTTACGAATTAATTCGTAAAAATTTTCTGCCCTACAACTCGTTTCTATATTTTCGGGAGAATTTGATAAAAAATAAATCATCTCATCGTTTCCCTCGTAGACAAATAGACCTTCTGGGTTACTTGTGCATCTTATAAAACTCATACTCGACCCTTTCACAATCCCGTTTGCTTAATTTTTTAAGATTTCTTATTGCGCCTTACGGCGCTAGCAAGACCAAGATTATATCTTAGATTACTTATAATCTTGAGCTTATTTATAATCTTAAGTTTTATTTATCTTAGTAAGAAATTATAAGTCTTTTTCTTATAATAAAGGTCTGAAAGTGATTATTGGTTGCATATAAAATAAAGTTTAATACGTAAATCTACACTTAATAACCGTGTTTACGGTATCAAAAACCGATATATTATCCTAGAGACACATATTTTGTTACAATTCTGTTACATAAATAGTATTTAATCATTAAATTTATTCTCTTTTGGTCTTATTAATTTCATTATATAATTATTTAATTGTTTAATATTTTCTTTTTTAATAGCAAAAAACGCAGATTTATGCTCTTCTTTTTCTACCCTTAAAGCGAATTCCTTCATAGTGTGATTTTCTTCTAGACTATTATTAACAAAAGAATAAATTATAATAATACGTTCAAATAATTCACGATATTGTTTTTCTAATTGATTGCTTATATTATCAAATTCATTTATATAATCTTGATCTAAATCTTCTTTATATTTTTCCGGAACCAAACCATCTTCCATTAATTTATAGATATTTAATGGTGTTATATTTTGAATTAATTTAGACCTTCTTAAATAATCCTTATTTTTTATTTTTACTCTTAATCCATTATTAAACCTTATAACAAATCCTTCGAACTTATTTCCTGGTAGCGAGTCAACATAATTAACTATTTCTTCGTAAGACTTAAGATCCTTAGTTTCAGGGGTATCGAAACCAAATTCCTTACCCCACTCCAACACATGTTCCCATGAATACTCCTCTCCTGTAAATCTATTAAATGCCGCCAACAATATTAATTTTTCTTGTCCTGCGTAATCGACGACTATTTTGGTAATATTACTAATAATTTCGAATACGAGAGTCACTTCTGGAGGAAGGCTTGATAAATTGTGTTTAGATTTTAATATATTTGTAGCTTTTTCAGCACCTGGGCTATAAAACGAACCCCTGGAAGCTATTTTAAATTCGTTATTATGCCTATATAAAATTCCAAGCCACCCATCTTCTTTTGTGAATATTTTAAATCCATTATTCCACGGTAATATATTTGCTTGTGTTTCTGGCTTTTCATTAATATTGAAGAACTTAGATAATGGTCTAGCTACACATTCTAGTGTGTCTATATCAAAAATATGTCCACGACTATTTAGTGTTATATCATCCCATTTGTTTTCAAATACACATCTGTCGGTATATGTGTATATTTTAAAGCGATCCATTTTATCACAGCGCAATAAACCTTGCACCATTAAATCTTCTCTTGCTTCGATATCGTTTTGATTATTTTTATCTATTTTTATACCCTCTGTTTCTATGATTTTTATTTGGTTATTTTCTATAACTGCTGCCCTTAATACTCCACCGAAAACTGCGCCCCCGTCTAAGCAAAATACGTTTGGATTTGGGTTTACTGATTTTTCAACTATATGGCCACAAACGACATTGAAAGATCCATCCAAATAATCGTACCAAATACCGCCAAAAGATTCGTCAAAATAATTCTTGGGGTTAATGCCACGGATATATATACAAGATTCTTTGGTTTGATTTTCTGGTAAAATTCCTGGAGCAAATCCAGCATGGACAACATATAATGGTTTATTGTCAATATATGGTAATTTAATTATACACGGAAGATTATCAAGATATTTTATAATATCATTTTTATCCATATCCTTGATTTGATTTATAGTTTTCTTTAACCCTGGAGAGATGGATACTTTATTTCCTTTTAAGTATCTTAAAAGTTTCCAACAATGATTACCCATAACAGAATATGTATTTGGGGTATTCATAAAATATTTTAGAACTTTATCGCTTAGAGGACCCCTGTCAGTGAGGTCTCCAACTGCTATAACAATATCATTATCTATATCATAATTACATTTTTCTAACAGATTTAGGAATTGTATATGACATCCGTGTATATCCCCAACTATTATTATTCTTTTGTCTTTCAAGGAAGATATATCTAATATTTTTGCATATTCTTTCATTGTTTATTTTTCCATGTTCGATTTAATCTAATATCTCTTATTGTTTGTCTGTTTACGGAAAATATTTTTCCTATTTGAATATTTGTTAAGCCATCTTTAATCATATCTTTTATTAAAATTACTTTTTCTGAATTAAGTTTGGCACTTGGATGATTATCTCTCGTAAAAAGATATCTAGTTTTAATTAACATATTGGTTCCGTGTTTAACTGTATCCTTGGCATTTTCTGATTTGGAGCCCCATTTTAAATTATTTAAATTATTATTATAAGAGTTACCATCTATATGTAAGGATTCCATATCTATTGGACAGATACCAATAAATGTTAATAGGATTATTCTATGAACTCTATATGGTTTTGAAATTCCATTTTTACTAAGATCTACTCTTTTATAACCTTTTCCATTGTCGGTTTGTTTTAATAATCTTTCTTTTCTACAAAATTTACCGACTAATCTTTTTATATTACCAAAGTTAGAAGCTATATAAATTCCTTCATATCCAGGGATATCTTTCCATATTTCTTTCATTTTATCTTTTCTATTTTAATTTTTCCATCTCTTAATGCCTCATATAGATCATATAAAACCATTTTACTACGATCGTTACTTCGGCAGATAAAACAACCTCTACGATTTCTTTTACAATGAGAATGTTCTAATTTTTCTGTTAGAGCTATGCGAGCATCATAAAAAGCTGATAATATATATTCTTTTTTTGGTAATTTTATCATATTATTCTTTTTCTTTTAGGATTAAATTAAAATCTTTTATGTTTCCTATACATTTTCTGTTTCTTCGCCGAGATATTTTATTTAACTCATCTTCCGATATATTATTTAGGTTATTTATGAACTTAAACGGTTCTGATAATCTGTTGGCACTATCTTGTAATTCGATTAAGGTTCCCCAACCAAAACCTGTTTGAGCCAGCATATATATAGTTTCATAATCTTCAAAAGTAAATAAATCTCCACACCTATAACTTGTTAAAGTAATCTTTTTTTCATAATTTGGCATAAATTTTCCTTTAATATAATATCACACCTAGACCCATTGAATCTTGTTTTAGTGTAAAATTTGAAAAATCCGGAAGTTCAACATATTCTTCTGGTTCTAAATTGGGTAAATATCTTAGTATTGCTGATATTATAAGATGTGTTTTTTCTGTTACTACCGCGAAGGTTGTTTTACCATACATACCTCTTCCAGAATAATCTTCTCTTAATTCTGCCTCTATTCCATTATATTCTAATGCGTTGATGAAAAATTCCGCTTGTTCTTTAGTCATTTTTTTATTTTCCTTAGTAAGATAATTCTATTTCGTGTTTTTTCTTACATTCTGGACAGTCCATTATTTTTAACTCTATAATATAACTATTATCATAAGACTCATAAGATTGTAAAAAGTAATCATATGTATATGTTTTTAGTTTAATTTTCGTTCTTTTTTGTGTATTTGGACACAAATAACTTATATATATTTTATAGTCATGATATTTTCTACTCATTTTATAAATCTCCTGGCCAAATATATGGTAAATTATCTGGTTCATTCCATCCAAATTGACTATAATAATTTCTATCTTTTCTTAAAAGATTACTTCTATGAGAAGCATGAAATTCGTTATTTCCTAACCATTTAGGATATTTTATGTCTTGAAATGGTGATAAATCATATAATTTCATTGTATTTTTATATCCTCTTTTAATCCATTCTTTAATCATACAATTCATATAGTAACCTAATGCGTTGTTATATCCAATCCACATCTTAATAATTGGATGATTTTTCCATCTACTATTGAGATTTGTTCCAGTCAAGATATTTAATATTTGATAAGCTTCTACTCTTTGCTTCCCTAATCTTTGATAGTCAAGTATTTGCGCGGATCTTTTAAAATTCGGAACTGGTAAAAATGTTTGCATTATATTATTTCTTTTTTGTTTTTCTATTATAGTGATTAATTGTCTTAATTGTCGTGTGTATTCTATCTTCTTTGATCCAATGAGCGATTTGTGAGGCCATACTAGGAGATAAACCTTCTAGTGCATAAAAATCTGGGCAATCTTTTCTAAGTCGATTAAGTATTTCTAATATATCTTTATTTAACATATTTTCTCCTATGGTTTAAATGTAACTCCAATAGATGGATGAGATAATATATCTGATTCGATCATTAAGATTAATTTAATTTCATAGCTATCAAGAGCTTCTTTGGAAACTCTCGTCATTGGTGGACCCGCACGCATTGATTTAAATTTTTGTAATATAAATTTTTTTACAGCGCTTTTATTTAATAAACTAGACATTATCTTACTATCCTAAATCTCAAACAGAATAATCCCCATCCGAAAGATAAATCAAATAAACACTTGACATTATTTTTAATTTCTTTGTTGTTAAAAATAAGTGTGAAAACTGGTAATAACCAAAATGGTAAGCCAAACGAAGTTCCCATACCGAATGTAGTTTTAAAGATATTAAAACCCATCCATCTACATTTATCTTTTTTGTTATAATTATTAAAGAATTTCATTTTATTTTCTTTCAATTATTAAATCCACCCGACATACAATACGGACTACATCCCATTATATTTAAACTTACGAATTGATTATTACTGCTTCCAACCCCATTTTTTGAACACAACAAACAAGTCATTCCTTCTTGTAATTTTTCTTCTCTCCATAATATTATTTTATGTTTTATTGCTTCGTATATAAATTGTTGAAAATTTTCAATAGGTGAATTACCGAATGGACACCAGTGTATTAAACAGTTTTCGTCTATAAATATGAGTTTTCTTTGAGCCTCATTTCTACACATTGCGCCGTAATTATTGGTTGAATTATTCCATTGATGGATTTTTATTTTATTATCATATGCTCTTCCCAATGGTGCAATTAAATCCAGAAATCCTACTTGTTGTATGAAGATATGTTTATAATTCTTAAATATTGTTTTTAATTTTTGATAAGCTAATATACCATATTCCTCTTTTGAATGATATTGTGTTTGAGATATTCTTATTGTTATAGATTCATTTTTTAGAGTATTAATTAAATCAATAAATTTGTTCAAAGATTTTTTATTTTTAATGAAAACCCCATTTGTAATTATACCAATTTGTGTTTTATTTTGCGATATATTATATATTAGATCAGTATAATGGGGTATTAATGTTAACTCACCACCAGTAAAACAAATATTTATGTCGTCATTAGGAAGCCATTTATTAATTTCTTTACTTTTTTCTACAAGAAAATGTTCTTTATAATGTGGCGATGATCTAAAAACACAATGGTCGCAAGATTCATTGCAAAAATTTGTCAATCTAATTAATATTTCATTTTTCATTTTTAACAACTATCCAATAACAATGATTTTTTCTAAGATGTTTAAAAGAACTACTTTTATCCATAATTTTATATATTTATATGTTTCCAAGTTCGGTTTTTATCTATATGGGATATAGCGGATTCTCCTACGTTGAAGATTTTTCCTATTTGTTTTTTAGTTTTATTATTTTGCCTAAGCATTAATTTTATCTGCATTACTTTATCTTCTGTTAGTTTCGAAAAATGATTATTTGATCCTTTTATTATTGGTGGTTTCTTATTAGTTCCGTGTCTTATTTTGTCCTCCCAATTTTCTCTATATGTTCCCCATCTTAAATTTTCGAGATTATTATTTTGACGATTACCATCAAGATGACGACAAGAATATCCTTTAGGTTTTGGTCCTACGAAAGACGATAATACAAGACCATGGATTCTGAATGTTTTTCCTATATTTTTTTAAATAATTTAACAGAAATATATCCGTGTTTTTCTATATATTGAGCCAATTGTTTTATCAAAGATTTATTATGGTTTGTTTTTAAACTTCTTACTTTTCCGGTATTAGATACCTCGTATTGATCCTCATATCCTTGAATTGATTTCCATATTTCTAATTTATCCATGATTTTTAATCACTATGAAAAATGAATGGTTTTTACGTAAATGAAGGATATTATTCCATTTAGAAGAATTCATAACGTTGTTTCTTATTTTAATAAACATATCATCTACGTTCATACCAAGTTTAATTGCTTCATTTATTAAATCACAATGTTGCCACTGGTATCTTCCGGAATGAATCATATCTCCAATTTTAGCAATGATTATTCCTCGTTTTTTTATTATTCTTTTTGCTTCAATTAAGAATGGAATAAATATTTTTGAAATATTCAACCCATCTCTATCCACGTCATTATTTGTTATTCCATAACATTCTTTATATACTTTTGAAGAATACTTCGAGTCTCCGTCCGAAGTCAGGAATGGTGGATCAAAAACAACAATATCTATACACCTATTCTCTAATGGCATCTTCTTAAAACTCCCAACTATTATTGTATTATATTTAGGGTCAATATCTAATGTAATAGTGGGTTTATATTTACATTTCTTCCACATTTTACCTGTATTGTATGTACAATCTAATACAACTGGATTTTCACACGGACTATGCATAGGAATTAAAATGTCTAATATCTTATGATCTTGTAAATAACCTGCACTTAATGGTCTATTATTCATATATTCTCTTTTTGTATTTTTTATGTTTTCTAACAGGGGTTATTAGAGTTTTTTCTATTGACCAACCAAGTTTATCTAATCTGTCTCTTATAATATTTCTAGAAAAATTACGTTCTTCTGCCCATGCGGATCTACATTGTGTTTTATTATTAAAAGTTTCTAATTTATTGTGTCTACTGTTTCTATTTTGTGTTTTCATGGTGGTTAATCTGCAATTTTCTGGTGAATAATCGCCACCATTATTTGTTCTATCTAGAGTTAGTCCAAATGGTATTTCTCCAATATCTGTATAAAAATTCTCGAATCCTTTAGGATTTTTATTTGACCACCTATAACAAACTTTAATTTTTCGTTTTCCGTAATATTTATAATCTTTTCGAGTTGAATCGTTACATCTATTATTCATATTTTGCCATATATTATAAGATCTAAGATGTGAATATCCATGCTTTAAATTATTTCCCCTTTTCATTATACATCCACAGCTTCTAGTAGATCCACTTATTAAACTACTTCCTTGAATTATTTTTTGATTTCCACAGCCACAATCACATAACCACATAGCCGCCCCATAATCACTGTTTTTAACTCTTTTAACAACAGTTAATTTGTCAAATTGTTGTCCCGTTAAATCTATAAATTTGGGCATATCATTTTCTCATTCACATTCTCTTACTCTTATTCCTATTGGAAAACGTGGCAATCCATCGGTAGTAAAATTTTGAAATTTAACAGTTAGTTGTTTACCAATAGCAATTTCCGGATCGGCCAGATATTTTTTAAGATTTTCTAGAGACCCCTCCATTTTACACGAAAATTCATGCCCATTTTTTGTCCTACACATAAATATTGCGCATGACGACATTCTCCCCCTACCTTCTTTTACACCAATTATTTCAAATTCTTCATCGGAGAACGATTTAATTTTTTGTAGACCATAAGATCTTCCGTGCCTGTATAGGCTTTGGCTGTTCCTTACCATGCTTCCTTCATACCCTGTTTTTTTATCTATTATGAAATAATCCATCAACTCTTCTGCACTATTTACTTTCCGCGTTTCGACTTTTACGATTTTACTACTATAATTAGATTTACCAGTAAATTTTATTTTTTGAATTTTTTCGGCTCTTTCTTCAAAAGTTAATTTGTCGTCTATTAGGTCATAAATATGATATTCGACTATCGTATGCCCATCCTTGGGTATTTGAGATCTTATAAAAGACGTTATTACTTCGAATGAATTTTTATAGTCGTGATTATATAATTCCCCATCAAGAATAATACTCTGGTTCGGGAATGTCTTTTCTATCGCATCAATAATATGGGGAACACTGGTTATCGGTTTACGAGCGCGAGACCATAAGGTACACTTCCCATTATTTACAACACAAGCGCATCGGTGTCCATCCAATTTAGGTTGAGAATAACATGGATAGGTAATTTTAGCCTCGTGATCCCGGAACTTATGGGCAAGCATCACCTCTTCGCCGCCGACTATAAATTGCTTATCCACATTTCCTTGTCTTGCTTCTTCCTCGGTTTGACAATATCCTGATTTTAATTTTTTTTCCCATTGGGCTTGTGCTTCTAATATTGCTTGTTCTTCTGGCGTAGTTTGATTGATTTTCCCTATATTTTTGCCATTTGTAATTGTGTCAGATGTTACTTGTATTTTACCACCTAATTTGCCATATTCTTTTATAATTGTATTTTTTTCAACATAAATTGTCCATTGCTGGATAGAACCATCGCTATTTAATGAATATAATGTATTTTTTTTCATTTATTTCATAATCCTAAAAGGTGTTTACCATCTCTAAGTTCAAAAGAATTATCTCCAATGAATTCTTCTATACTCATACCAATAAGTGTAGAATCTTTTAAATAAGTTGTTGCCCTCATCTTGAATATAGGAAAAATTCCTTCTTCACAAACATCTATTCCACAACAAAAACAATCTTTATCGAATAAAAGTTCTACAGTCCTATTTTTCATTATTTGTCTCCTATCTTTTGACGGTTTGCTCTTTTGATTTTTGTGTTATATTCTTTTTTCTTAGAGATGTTTTTAGTATCCCCTAGGGCTTCATTTATTTCTTTAATAAAATTTTCACATTCACTGCCAGAAAATTCATGACCATCTATTAAACAATCACCATTTTCATCAATGATAATTTCTATTCTCTTATGATTCATTAGCCTGCTCCTCTAATACCTCAAGCCATCCAGGCATAGCCTTACTTATGTTATAAGATTCCATTACCCTATTAATTAAATCAAACACTGTTGCAATATCACCTTCATAAAATGCCCTTTCGGCTATATCATCAGCATTGCCCATACAAATAGAACCATCACCAACGTGTGGGTGTGGGCATGCTTCATCAATTGATTTTAATGCATCAGCCACAAATGCGAACTCCGATTCAAGCACTATTCCAGCTCTGAATTTACCTACTTTAATATTATCAAATTCAAGAGATTTTGTTAATATAGTAAGTTCATTAGTTTCTTCATCAAAATTCAAACTTCTAAATTTACGTTTAGTTTGTTTTAAACTTTTTTCTATATTATCGACGGAAGGTTTATAAAGTTCTTTTGCTAAATTAAGATTATTAAATGAGTCACGAATTGATTGAAATCTTATTTGTACATCATTGGGTAATTTTTTCCCAGAACATAAAGTATCTAGTTTTAATAATTTTGGTTTTATAAATGTTTTATATGAGTTAATAATATTTTTAATATATTCTTGATTATTTGATTCTATTATTTCGTAAATTATCTCAGCAACTTTCTTATTATTCACATATTTCTCCTAATTTATTATTAACTTCTGTGATTAACATACTTCTTCCTTCATCGCAATCCTCTGAGTAACAACCAACATATGCCTTTCCTTTATTTGTATATAATTTACCTCCAAAACCAAGTATACCACCAAATCTGAATTCGTTACACTTATCATAATTTTTTCTATAAAAATCTATGAAACTATATTCAAGAGATTGATGAGCACCACATTGGTTTTTAAGGATTCGCCATATTTCTCTCTCTTTACGACTAGTTCTACTATCAAAATATCTTTTAAGATTTTCTAATTCCAATTTCATGTGACATAATATTATACTGGACAATATTGATTCTTTATTTTCGAAATATGTTATTATAATCTTAGCCGATTCGATAGCGTCAAATAATTCTTCATCAGAAATAAACATCTTAGACGAAGCTTTTGCACCATTTATTATTTGTTCCAATTTAATCATTTTATTCTCCTTGAGAATTTAATTTTTCTAGTTGGATAGTGTTATAAACACTCTATTTTCCCGCTATTTGTCGTATAAATAACTTTTACATTATAACGAGAGAGTAGTTTTTGACATTTTAGACATGGTTTTGCTAAACAAATTCCATTCGATGATATCCTGAACACAAAAATTGTTATATTATTAAATCTATGAAAAGCTTTTAATTTATTTAATTTTTTTATTATTGCTTGTTCTGCGTGGAGACTCCACCTTATATAATCTCCCTGTAGTCTGCGATTATTAGCGGAACATATTACTCTTCCGTTCTTGGTAATAGCAATACAACTCATCCTGGCTTTTATTATATCGCTTTTTATTGCAATTTTTCTAGCTATTGAAATATGTTTATCCGTTATTATCATTTATTGTTTCCATCAAATATAATACCATGTTCTTTTGGCATGAATATCGCATATATTAGATACACTTACGTTGAAAATTTTCGCAATATTTGGCTTTGATATTTCACTATTTTTTAAAAGATATTTTATTATTCTGACTTGTTTTTCGTTAAGTTTTGCGCGGTTATTATTAGAACCCTTCCTGTTGGAAATAGTGCCATGTCTTATCATATCTTTTATATTTTCTTTATGTGTACCCCACTTTAAATTTTTCAAATTATTATTTTGTCTGTTACCATCTAAATGTCTACATTCCATTTTATCTGGGCAGGGACCGACAAATGCTTCTAAAACCAGTCTATGTATCATAAAACTTTTACCAATATTATTTCTATGTAGTTTTACGGCTATATATCCATCTGATCTTATGGATTTAGTGTTTCTATTAATTGATTTATTATAATTATCCTTAATCCTTTTAACATTACCTAAATTAGATACTTGGTAAAATTCTTTGTAGTTGATAATATCTTTCCATATCTCGTTATTCATATATTTTTTTCTTCTTATTAAATTTGCAATTATTCTTATAAGCTTCCCATATTTTGGTTCTTAACTCTTTATTTGCTAATCCAGACACCTTCATTATGCTCAAAACATCAACTAGAGCCAATTTTCTACCAGTTATCTTACAAAAATTATCAGATGGATTTACTACAGCAATTCCTTCGAATACATCTTCTGGATCTCCAAATTGGTCATTTCTATTAAATATTTCTATTTGAGCGATAGAACAAAGTCTACTATCGTCTTGTCTTGACAAATAACCGTATGGAATAATAAAACCATATTGGCCATTTAATTCATCAATAGGAATATTCTTATGATCGAATTTGATAACAAAATTATGGTCCCCATGTTCTACTTTAATCGCCATTTAATTTCTCCAATTCTTTTTTATAATAATCGAGTGTTTTTCTATGAAATTTAATTTTATCTTTTACTAATCTTTTATATCGTTTTAAAGCATTGTTATATTTTCTATAGACTAATCCTCTTATCGAATAAGCATAATAAGTATTAATGTCCTTATAAAAATTACAGCTTTTTTGGGATATTCCAGACCATTCAGACAAATAACGACATTTAGTTTTTACTATTCCGGATTCACCGACTAAAAAATATACATTTCTTTCCTTCATTTTTATTCCATCACTTGTTTTCATTGTAATATTTACCTCCTGGTTGCATGTTTTCTATTTCAAATTCTATGCATTTTTCTCGACTTTTATGAGAAAATATATCAATAACTAATCCTGGCATAATATTAGGAATTCTCACAACCCATTCTTGATTATCTTCATTGAATTCTATATTAGACGCTCTATGTATATTATATATATCGCCCACATCTTGTAAAAATAATTCATCATCATATATTGTTTTTAAATTACCGTCATTATCTATTTCTATTGTCCTAGTTATCATCTGGACCCTCTTCTTGGATATGATCAAATTGTGGTTCGACAAAATTATTATGGGCATCACACAAATGATCAAAATCTCCGTTATTAAACTTTTCTTCGGCTTCGTTTTCATTATTTGCTTCAACCAAAAAATCACCTGTTATATTTGAAAACCAAAATATTCTGTAAGCTTTCATTTTTATATCCTTATGAATTCACAATTCTGTTTGAAATCATTTATATTATTGAATCCGGAGTAAGAAATTCCTGAACGCAAAGCACCGGCATATCTTTTTAATAAAGCTTCTAATGGTTCTCCTATTGGTAATAAAACTGTTCTTCCCTCCGGGCAATCATTGTGAACTTTACCCCTATATTTCTCTTGCACGGCCTTACTACTCATACCTTGATAAATTTTCTTTTCTACTCCATTTATTTCAACGATTTCTGCTGCGCTTTCTGGACACCTAGCGAACACTGATCCACACATAGCGCTAGACGCACCCGCCCCTATGGCTTTGACGAAATCTGAAGGTTCTTTAATATTACCATCTGATATTAATGGTATATTCATACCTTGATTTTTAAAATCAAATATTGCACTCCATTGGTTTTTTGTGCAACCGGCGGTCAATGCAGTCGAACAACCTAATCCACCTCCTATGCCGACCTTAATCGCATCCGGCCATATATTTTTACTTGCCTTTTCAATATCATCTAAAATACCTGGGTTAACAACATTACCAATAATAACTTTAATATTATCATATTGGCCCTTTATTTGATAACATAGATTCAAAACTCTATCACACCAACCATGGGCCACGTCTATATTTATTACATTAACGCCCAATGAAATTAATTTTTGCGCGAAAGAGAATTGATTTTCTGAGATACCTATTGATGCACCAATCCATTTACAACCATGATTTTTAACCTTTATTATTTCCTCAAATATATATTTATCTGTTCCCGCTCGATGCATTACGCCAAACGCACCGATGTCCCAAAGCTTATTAATAAAATCGGCATTAACTACTGTTGACATGTTGCTGGCAATAATCGGTATGGGTCTTATGACACCTTTTATAATTTCTGATTCTATATTTATTTCCGATCTGGAATTAACTATACATTTTCGTTGTAAAATTGCAATATCTTGAAATCCTAAAGATTTTTCTAAATTCATTTTTTTATTTCTCTAATTGGTGTATTTAATATCTTTTCTATAGACCAATTTAATTTTATTCGTCTCCAAAATGTTTGAAGATGAATTCCATATTCTCTTGCCCAAAATGATACGCACTGGGTGCGATTGTGGAATGTAAATAATTTATTATTTCTTTTATTACTTACTTGTTGCTCTATTGTCGCCCATCGACAATTCTTTTTACAATAATTTCCATTATTATTTATTCTATCGAGAGATTTCTCTTTGGGTTTTTCTCCCATATCTTTAAGGAAATTTTCAAATTTTAACCATCTTTGACATACTTTAATGCCACGACCACCGTAATAGTTATATTGATTATTATTTTTATTTTTACATCTTTGAATCATGCTGGCCCATATACCATATACACTAGACATACCATTGTTTTTACAATGACCGTGTTTAATGCGTAAACACCCGCATCCAATTTTCCCACCATTGTTCAAATTATTACTTCTTATTATTTTTGTCTTTCCACATTTACATTTACATAAATATTGCATATGTCCATCTGAACATTTTTTTGTTGGTTTAATAACAGTGAGATAACCATATATTTTTCCTATTCTTTTATCTTTTTGCATATTATCTTATATCTTGAATTATTATTCTTTGGTTGCCATTATTTAATTTTTCTCTTTTTATTGTTCTACCTTTTTTCCCTTGTCTATTTTTTATAACATAATAACAATAATTTTGTTTGAGTTGCCCTACCCACGATTCACTGTAGTAGGATCTATCGTATTCTGATATTATAGCAACGAATTCACCATTTTCATTACGAACAAATCCAATATCATTAGAGGCGCTTCCAACGTTTTGTCTACGTATAATTATATTAGCCTTTTCTTTTCTTTTATCTCCTTGATATCCTATCATGTTTTGAGGTACTTCATGAATCTCTATATCTTGTAATGTAAAAAATCTACCATTTGCATTTTTACATTCTAGTAGTGCCTTTATTAATGCTTCTTGGTCTTTGAATTTTGTCTGGACGCTACAATATAAACTCATTAAAGAATCTCCGTTCTTTCTACGGTCAATGATAATGGTTGTACTAATGTACCCAGATTTGTACCAAGTTCTTCGCCATTTAATAGATTAACAAATCTAATAGGGAAGTACAACTTACATTCTTCGATACAAAATCCTCCATTTGTTCTAATACATACAGAATAATGGTTTCTATAATTATTATTAGGCCAATATTTAAAACATTCTCCTATAGATATATCTTCTATTTTTATTAAATTTCCTTCATTGGGCACATTAATTTTCATTTTATCTCCTATTGTTTTAACGTTCTATTAAACTATTAAACATATCTTTTGGTTTTGGAACATCTTTGTCTGTATATTTATCGAATCTAACCATTAAACCAATAATTCGACCTTCTTTATTCTTTTTTATATAAACCGGGTAACATCCATCTCCATATCCAGACGATACAACAAAACCAAGTCCAGGATGACCTAATTTGTAATCTAATTGTTTACATGTTGGATAGTCCTCTCCGAGTAATTCGCAAAATTCTTTCCATGTTTTTGCCGGATGAGAATTACAATCTGGGGTTGCATAGTAACATGGGTCGCCGACCATTACTATGCCAGCATCGACACCTATTTCTCCAACCTTTTGCCATTTCATTTATTTTCCTTCCAACATTCTTAAGAAATTTTCTAAAGTTATATTAACCGCTATATGATCTTGATCTCCACTATGATTAAATCGAATTAATGTTCTGTTGCGTAATGTATGAGACATATCAAAATAAGGAGTACGTTCAATATATGTGACATTGCGCATATTTATTATTTTATCGTCAATAATTATATATCTAACATAAGCTGCATTAGCCGTAGCCGCACGGGTTTCTTTTTGTTCGTACATATTTTATTCCTCTATAAACCATTTCGGTACTGGACCACTTTTTATTATATCCAATACGGCTTCTATTCTTTGATTTTTCTTTCTGTCCAAACCCGCATAAATAATTCCCATATCATCTATCTCATCTCCTTTATATAATATAGTACCAATAAGAAAACTTCCTATTGGATTTATTATTTCTTTACAGATATATTCGAGCCACTCAACGTAATTATAAAATTTTTCACCTTCGTTCCATTCTAATATACTGCCGTCTGAACCCACTACCCAGTTGCAATAATATCCTGGCATACCACTTTTAAGGTCGTGTCTTTCTACTGATAGTTTATCTAATTTTTCAATAGCGCTTTTAGACAAAGGTGGTTTTATTTGAAATCGACCGTAGAAGTCCGTGTTATATCCCATGATTTTCCTTTCTTATATAGTAATCCTTCTTTTCAAGCTATTAATAAATTGACTTTCATTATTTAAATCACTCGCAGCTTTTTCACGGATTGATTTTAGAGAATTCGTTACGCTGCTAGCCATATTTGAATTATCAAAATCTTTCACCGCGATTCCAATTGGAAGGAATTGATCCTTAAATTCTGATAACATCTTCTCAATTTCGTTATCTTCGAATATATTCATTTGCTTAAATTTATTGACATATTTACCGAAATAAGCTAACGATCTAGCCGTTAATTTTTTAGCTTCCGTTTCATCTCCATACGGACGATTATTTACTCGTGCGCTCATTAGTTCGCAAAATCTTATTGTTTCCGTTCTCATAGAAGAAACGTATTCTTGCACGAAGCTTTCTACTTCACTTGTTAATTGTTTTCTTAATTCGGTATTTTTAATTTGTTTCTTTTCATCTTCTTCTACTATTTTCATTATATTAGTTTCTTGAATCGAATCTATACCAGCTACTTTAAAAATATGCCAGGAGAATCTGAAATTTGATCTTAGTAATCCTGGTGTTCGCGGATAATGATTTTTTAAACAACGATCCCAGAATTCAGGATGTGCTTTTTGTACTTCTTTTTTCATATCCTCGAACCTAGCAATGAATGAATCGACCTTCCCAAAGAATTCTTTTTTAATTTCTGTCAAAAATTGGTCTACGTTTGGTAACATTTTCATAGGAACAAAGTGTGCTGAAGCCATCCCAAATGGAACCGAATAGCTCGCCAGATAGGCTCTAGCCCTTTGTTCAAGTTGGCTTATAATTTTAAGCTCTGACTTTGGCACCAAGAGCTTACGGCCTAAATTACATAAATCATTTGGTAATTCATCCGGATTCAAACCGACAAGTTTAAAATCTTCTCTAGTTAACATTTTGCGACCCGACCAACAACTTATAGAGAGATTAACAAGAGCGCCTACATCGAAAAGATTAATTGTTTTGTCGTTCATTTAGATTTATCCTATCAAAAAGCGAATTAAATATTACAAATAAACCTATCAATGCCATCACAAAAGTTGGTGCAAAAATAAATATACACCAGATAAGTATTATTTTAAATTGGGTTAATTCTGAATATTGTAACATAATATCCTTATGATAATCAAAAGGAAATGGATATATTATAAATAATATCACGTATATAAATAAAGTTATTATACAACTTTTATCTAACAGATCTAAATTTTTAAAAGTTTTCATTTATTTCTCCATTCTAACAGACCTTTTATTTACGGGGACTTTAATCTCTGTTTGATTCGCCTTTTTTGCTCTTACATCAATCCATTGTTGGATTATTTTAATTCTTTCTGGCTCCGCTTTGGACAAAGGCAGAATTCCATCTACCGCTGTTAATAGATGATTATTATCCAATTCTTGTGATTGGGCAAAAGCTATTTTTAATCCTAATTTGACAGCTTGCTCTATATCGGCTCCTGTAAATCCTTGGCTAGCCTTCACCAATTCGTTTAATTTGTATTTCTTAATATCTCTATTTCTTTTCTTTATATGTATTTCCCATATTTGCAACCTTTCTTGTTCATTTGGTAAATCTAGACCAAAAATTTCATCTAACCTTCCTTTACGACAAAATTCTGGAGGTAAATTTTCCACATTATTTGCTGTGCATACAAAATAAACAGGAGATGTTCTGTCATTCATCCATGATAGCATCGTTCCTAATACTCTCGCAGATGTACCGCCATCTAAATCTCCTTTAGTAGAAAATCCCTTCTCTATTTCGTCTAGCTGTAAAACGCATGGAGCTATACTTTCTATAATTTTTATAGCTTCACGAATATTAGCCTCTGAGTCTCCCACGTATTTAGACATTAAACTTCCAACGTCCATAGATATTAACGGCATTTCAAATTCAGAAGCTATCGCTAGACTAAGGGCTGTTTTACCTGTTCCTGGAACACCTGCCAACATAATGCCTTTTGGAAAATCTATACCGAAATCTTTTGCTTCTTTGGAGAAGCATGGTTTATCTAATTTGATATAATTTTTAACTGGTTCATATCCCCCTATGAGTGATAAACCGCCTGGCGGTGATTCAATATATCTTAACAAGCCAGACGATTTGAGAATATTCGCCTTTTCATTTATTATAGTTTTCACTGCATCGTGATCTAATTTCTTATGTTTAGTAATAGATAAAGCCACTTTATCTACTATTTGTTGACAAGTCATACCACGACAAGCGCTCACAACTAATGGTAAAATTGATTCGTCTAGAGTAAATTTATCTTTATCCACTCCCTCGCAAACGAATCGAATATGATTTTCTATATCTTCGTCAGGAAGAGGAAAATCAATTTCAGTTACATCATATTTAAGAGAATCTGGCAACTTAGCGCATCCGTCTATAATTATTAGTATATTTTTTGAAGCCGACAAGTTTTCCTTTATTTCATGCATCCACGAAATTATTACATCGGCTGATGTATATTTTTCTATGTCTAAATAATGGCCAAATTCTTCAAGAACTATAATATTGTTCTCGTCTAGGCCAGATATATATTGTATAGCAGCCTCTGGAGTTTGTTCTATTTGCTCTCCTATAGGTTTACCGTCTATGGATTTCCATCCGGCTGCAATAGACCAAGATTGGATTTGTGAATTAATTTTTTCTGCGATTTTTGATATTTGGGATATACATCTTTTAATTTCATGCGTTCTGATTAATAAAATAGCATGACCGCTTAGTATATAATCTGTTATATTGTCTTTAAAAGAGTTCATATATTTCCTTTATGATATTGATGATGGCGGGGAGCTTTCGCCCCCGTTTGGGCTACTGCTGAATTGCTTCTTCTTTTTTCCCAGCGTACAGCTTATCTCCGCATTCACCAAGGACAAATCCGAGTTTTCTTAGAATAGAACTACCTTTAATGTTTCCAGGGGTTCTTTTTAAGAGATTCGCTAAACCACCCAATATACCTTTGTTTAAATTTACCACAACTAGACCTCTTTCTTCATCCAATTCAAATGTAAATGCTTGGTTCTTTGGTTCTTCCATAAACTTCCTTTCGTAAAATGTTAAACAACTTATCAAACACTATTATGAGTTAGTTACTCTTATAGACTCTATTAACATATCAATATGTTCTTTTATATCTATTAGTGAATTCAAAGTTTCTTCTATAGAAACAGTCGCGTCGCCGAACAAAGTGTCTACACAATTCTTGGTTTTTGTTTTTAATAATTCATGGCTTTTATTCATCTGTTCTCCATACTCCTGTATTATACAATTTGTTATCATCCATCAATATTAACACAATGGGATTTTTGACGGAAAATTGCGTAGCCGTTATATCTACTATACATTTTCTATTTTCATATAAATTCACAAGAATAAAATAATGATATTTATTGAGTTTAATACTACATTTGATACCATTCTTAGTTAATTCGGAATAGAGATTTTGCGATGCTATTCCACACATACCCGACAAATCTGCGTCCCAGAAATTAGTATTTTTATCCCTGAGATCCTCTATGTCTATTCTACATTTTAATGCTATTCTTTTTATCTTCTCGATAAGAGCTTTATTTTTAGAAGATATCATTATTCCACCAGTCTGTTATTCCTTAATCCTAAAACGATAAATATTATACCCATCAATCCTAGTGATAGTGAGGAAACTGTTGGTATAGGATTTATTTTTTCTGCCGTAAATAACCAATCTGACGAATTGGTATGTGATTCTCTTCCATTATGAGTTAGCCAACCATGCCCCGAAAACCCATTAAATCCACGATAACCTTTATCATCATCTTCGTTACCAAATCTGAAAGAAAACGGATTATCACCATTAAAATCAACTAAATCGTAACTATCATTTAATCGACTTCCCTCGAATGTTCTTGTTATACTACCGTTGTTCCCAGGATTTTCAGATGAAATTATATCATCATCACCAAGAGCATAACCTACATTATAATTGTATGTAAAATCAACATCCCACCAACCCACAAAATAATCCCTTCCTTTTGGCCCCTCGTATAAATCAGTATTACTTGGTCTATTTAACCCACCATAAACAGTTCCGAAAATATGAACGATATTAGTATCACTATTAAAATCAAGGAACATGGCCGCGTCACGAGCTTCGCCGTCAAAATCGAAATCAAAAGTGAATACACGACTACTATTTCCGTCTAGCCCATCGAGTATTAATCCGTAGGGAGGTGGTGTTTGTTGGCCATCTGGATGATTATGTAATCTATAAAGGCCATCTGTAATATTTCCTAACGCGACACTGTTCATAAAAAAGATTAAAGCATACTTTTTCATTTTTCCCCTTTCTTATTGTTTCCAAAGATTCCAATAATGCATTTTAATTTTAATCAATAATTTGTTTATTTTTTCTATATTTGGATATTTTGGTAGATTTGATTTTTCATATAATTCTTCTAAATATTTATCCATTTTTTCTGCGTAGTCTACCAGGTAGCCATAAGTATATAAGCCATTTCTAATATTTTTTAATTCTTCTGCATCTGGTCTACGGACTATAACTTTTCCTTCGGTTAATATTTCTTCGCCCATCCTTAGAAGGCGGACTAGATGGCAGGCATGTTTCGTGTCATAGTTGAATTTTTCCTCTAACGCTGCACGATCAGGATTTCTATTATTTTTCCAATTCCAATATTGATTCCATAATTTATTTGCTTCTTTGAATTTATCTACTTGACAAAAAAGAATTCCAACCAATTGTTTACTCATGTTGATACCGTAACGATTTTCTGGATCTTCATCTAGATATTTAAGATTATTACCATCGTTAGCTATAATCCCTTGACCATTTCTATATGAATAAAATAATTTGAAAGAATTCCCTCCAAATAATTTGACTAAGAAAAAATCATTATTATTATACTGATTTAAGTTTTGTTTCATAAAATCATTGCTAAGTGGAAAATATATACTGCAAAATTGATCAATAGTTGGTGGTTTTTTTGGCTGAGGATTCATTATCCACTTATTATGTCCTTTTATGCGTTTTAATTGAGCCATAGCATAGCCAGAGAAAGTAAATCTAGCTTTTTTGGAAAGAAAAAGATGTGCATTTTCTCGTAGAAGTTCAAATGGTTTTGTTATACGTAAAATATTACAATCATCGTTAAAAAGTAATTCTATAATATTTGGATTACATTCAACACAAAGTTTAATAAATTTATCTATCTCATAATATGTCGCATCTCCATCATCGGACTTAAATAATACCTGTTCTATTTTATTAAAACATCCTAAATGATATTCTGGAGGCGCTATAAAAATACCTTGAATATCAGTATCGCTTTGTGGTGTTTCTATCCCATAAGCGCGTGATCCAGTAATACATTTAAATATTAAATTATTTTCAGCTAATTCTCTTTCGTTTGCCATAATTACGATCCCATTGCCGACATTTCATTGGTAAGTATATTTATAGATATTTCAAAATCAAGCGGAATTCCGCGAAGCCATTTCGTTAACTGACTTATCATTAGCCCAGCCATCATATTAGAATTATAAATTGTACTCTTTGCAGTGCATGAACCCCTAAATGCTTCTTCTGGCGGAAAAATCTTTGTTAGATATTTTTCTCTCGACTGGTCGTCAAATGTACTATAAATTCTTCCGGATTCCGCCGCCATCCTGCCATCAATAAATAGTTGACATCGTTTTCCTACTGAATTAAAAATTTGCTTACGAGTTTCTATTGAATCTACACAACAAAATATAACAGAAGTATCTATAAATTCACTGTTTTTAAATTTCTTATTATTCTTAATGATCTTAACAGAACTATTGATTTTAGAACAAAAATCTGCTACCGCATTTACTTTGGATTTTCCCATATCGCTTTCTAGAAAACCTTGTGGCGCTAGATTTTCTTCTTCTACGCTATCGAAATCAGTTAGATGAATAATAGGAACACCAATAGCTGCTGCTTGTATTGCTACCTGTCTACCTATAGCACCTACTCCTATGATACTAATATCTACTAACTTAATCTTATCCCCTGGCACTAAATCTGATTGTCTTACGAATCTTTTTTCAAACATTTCATACTCCAATTAAAGACACTGGTTCGTTCTTCTCTATCCATTTATGGATACGTTCTATTATTTCTCCATTAGTATTAGTACAGTCATCTTCTGTATCATCATTAATTAAGGTTTGATTTTCGACATCAAATTTATACATGATTCCCAACTCATCGTTCTCGCCATTGTTTTCCCAACAATATATATATTTCCCACTACTTGAAGCATATATATCCCCATCATCATCTTCGTCGTCGTTTAGATCATTGATAATATCATCATATCGTTTATTTATGTTTTCTTCCGTATAGCCACTTTTCGTGTAATCAAGTATTTCGCCAGTATTTTCGTCAAACCATACAGACGAACCTTTACTGTTCTTATTATTAATTATTATTATTGGCTTGGTTTTTGTCACCTTGTCTTTATATTCTTTATCCCATTCTTGGTGATTGCTTCCAACAAACGGAATAGAATAATCTACACAATAATCTAATAGAACCTCTGTACCTGGTCCAACGTTATATCGTAGCCTAGCATAAGTATCACCTTGTTTGGCTAATATAAAAAATATCGCCCAATGTGGATGACTAAAAGCTTTGTCGAAATTTTGTTCATCTGTACCACTTGGCTTGGCACAATTACCGGGATGGGTATGCCAAAATATATTCTGATGCATCCATGGACTTAATCCCTTATCTGTCATTTTTTCCATAAAATCCGCCATATCTTGTTTATCAAAGTCTATGGTACATGGCGTACATTCTTGTTTTATTAAACATATATCTGTGACAAGTAACGGATCTTCGGTTTCGCATATTCCATAACCGCCAACTTCTGTTGGACCAATATCTCGAAAATACAACATTTTCGCCCATGAGTGGGGCGTAAATCTTAAAACACTATCTCTTGTTAATTTCGGTTTAATAAATCCCATCATTTTCTCCTATTGTACTGTCTGAGTATACAACGAACAACATTTATCTTTACAATCTAAACAACTTATTCCTTGACATTTTTCGCAATATGAAGAACAATCCGAACAAACTTCTTTATCACAATTACATTTAATAGCACAATCTTTATGAATTATTTGTTTACACCCACATTCAAATCTACATTTTTCACAAACTATTTCGCTACATTCTAAACACTCGTTACAACATTTCGTACACGAAGATTTACCACACCCACATATTCTTTCGCAATCAGCGCATATATCGTGATCGCATCCCGATTCTACCAAACAACTATTACATGTATATTCCCCACACATACTACAATGTGCCGAATTTTCTGAACAACTTTGACAAACAATGTCGTCGCAACAATGACAAGACTCTGTACAATCGAGACATATAGTTCTATCACATTTTTGGCATAAATATTCATCCCCATCGACACTGTTTCCACACACATCACAGGTCGATCCTTCCCAGTTGTCGAGTTCAATATGGGCACGACCTTCTGAATAAGTATTTAAGACTGCTAAGATTATATCGAAGCAATCCTCGATTCTTCCTTGATAAAATGCTTCTATTGAAGTTTCCAGGCCATTTCCCATACATATGTAATCATTCTTTACGTGTGGATGTGTGACTGACTCATTACCATGCGCGGGATTACCCCCGTCTATACTTACCGCCTTAAATCCTAACCTTTCACCATCATAAGATTCTGTATCGTAGTATAACGATATACCTGTTTTGAACCTACCTAATTCTTTTGATGTGTCGTGATATGATAAGGAAATATTTTTTGTTTCTATATATAAAAATCTTTCATCTTCATTATATTCTAATGAAGGCCATTTCTTCAACATTACCTCTATTTCTTTTTTAATATCGTCGATTGGTATTACATTATTTTTATATAGTATTTCACGAAGATTTTGAATAGAATTATGAAAATTATCTATGTTGCGCTTTATTCTATTTTGTATTTCATAATCAAGTTGACCCAACTTATTATCTATAGAATTTTTTCTAGAACACCTTCTAAGAGAACCCATATATTTTTTCGATAATCTTAGATCACGAAAGAAAAAATACCATGTTGAAAAAATATCTTTTTTTCTTCCTTCGATATTCTTCTCATTATTTTTTACAAAAAACTTATAAATTTCTTTTGACACTTTATCAATGTCTAATGACATATTATTTCCCTAGCGTTTGTATAATTGAAAAAATCTGGGGACCGACCTTTTACTAGCGATCGGCCCCCAGATATAGATCATACTTTATTAATTAAAGTATGACTGCACCCTCCACCTTAGTTGGCGTGAGACTGATGCGATCCCCATCCTCAAGGACGTAATCACAATCTACGACCTCGGAATGTCCATCGCTCGATCGCACCTTGATGTCGAAATCATCGACATTGCCAGTGAAATTGGTGTCGAGGAACGAGCCAACAGTGATTCCGTTGCGAACGTTCAACGCCTGGGGCATACCACTACCATCATTAGTAACCAGTGTAACTCTCATACAACTCTCCTTTAAAAAACAAACAAACAAACAAAAAACACACCCGAACACTTTTACTACCGAATCATCATTATTTTTCCTCCTATTAAAAGTAATCGTCATCAAATCTTTGTTTTTTATTCTTCCTATTCTTAGATTCTTCTATTGGTTCCATCGCTATATTACATATACTACAAAGAATATCTTCAAATTCTTCTTCTGTGGCATGAGCAATTCTATTGCAGGTTGGACACTGAAACTTCATACGGATAATCCTTATAAAGATCTCATGGTATATGCTTCCATATTTTCCCTTTATTTATAGAACATATTGTATGGTTACTTATTTTGAAAATTTCTGCAATTTGCATTTGGTTTAAAATACCATAATTTAATAATTTTTTAATAATTTTAACTTGATTTTCATTTAATTTAGCATAACCATTTTTTGATCCTTTTGTATCATTTTTAGGGGGTAGTGTAAAAGTTCCATGACTTTTCTTGTCTAATTGATTTTCGCTTTTAGTTCCCCATTTTAAATTATCTAATTTATTATTATGTCTATTACCATCTAGGTGTCTGGTTTCCATTCCATATGGTTTTTTACCACAGAATGATTTCAAGACTAACGAATGAACGGTATATATTTTTTTTATTTTGTTTTTGCATAAATTTACTTGCAAATACCCATTTTTGTTTTTAATATTTTTTAAAATGAATTCTTTGTCTTTTTTATATCTTCCGATTAGACTTTTAATGTTCCCTAAATTAGAAACCTTGTATAATTGCTCATATTCAGGAATATCTTTCCATATTTCTTTCATATTAACGTTCCAAATAACGCTGACTGATTATTTTAAATATGCATCTACCAACTTTTGGATGAATTCTTTCTTGTATTGGTCTAATCACAATTCCCTCTGCTAAATGATTTGCTCCAAATATTTTACTATCTTCATTTGCTAATTCACAAGCTAATTCAAAATTGAATGGACCATGGAAAAGTTCTGGAACCCAATCTAATCCTGTCTTTATTTTATCAACTTCGTTTTTATTAAGAAAATTTCCACCAATCATTAAATCAAAAACTCTAACCATTAACCTGCCTGGCCCTGCTCCATACTTTAAATCCTGGACTTGGCCGAATATTTCAGAATAGATTACTACATCTTCATTATGTATCGCCCAACTTTCTATCCATGGATTTTGTCTTAATCCGTTCCACCATAAATTATTATAAATATCTTTTTTCCAATTAGACCTGCTGCCACACCACATTTGTCCTTTGTGGAAGAGATATCTCGCATTGGATCCATGGAGTTTTTCGTGTATTAATACCTCTTCTCCTTCTTGTATTAAAGAATTATGATAAATACCTTTTGACTTACCTTTAAAATTTTCTACATCATATTTAGGAGACGAGAGAGCTGGACCAGGAATATTGTCGCCCGTACTTGAGTAATTAATTTCAACTTCATAATGAGTTATTCCTAATAATTCCGCGCAATTATCTCCTTCCTTAACTCCTTCGGGTGCTTTTACGAGCAATCCTTCCGATAGATGTCCGCAGAATCTACGAATCTTTATTCTCTTATGTTCTCCGAGAAACTTAAATAATTGCGTATCGGGCGCTATACTATCCGGAGGAAGATGAACCGCCAACTCGTTCTCTTCCCAGTCCTCTGTTTTAACCACGCATTGATAGCCGCCTATTCGAATCCTACTTAGTTTTTCTGTATCTGGCAATCTTTCCATTTTTATTACTATACACGGACATTCATTTGAGCTAGGCATCTAAATTCTCCGCATTAGATGTGTCCAAAAGACACAAACATTTGTTCTCGTAGAGAATATATCCCTCGTCTAATGCCTGATCAACACAATTTTGTTGAAAATCTGGTATGACTTTAAGAGCTTCTTCTAAAAACCGTTTTTGTGCTTTTAACAAATTTTTACTCACCGCAATGATTTCGTCCGGCGTACCGTCCGCAAATGCATACATAACGATAAACATTTTATATCATCCCCTATAAATCATTATACTTATTGGCCACAGATTAATCATTATTGATCCTTTGTGGCCCAAATCTAATAATACGCCATAATATATAAAATATGGACTAAATAATTCTATACTTAAATTAAACTTAAAGGGTAAATTTAAATACCATTCACAACAAAATTTCTTAAGCCATTCAATAAACATAATTACCTCCATAACATAGCCATGGGTATTTCTTTATTTTTTGCCTTTTCTATGACTTTCGCCAAGAATCCCTGTCCAACAGGAGAACCCAACCACTGGATAATCGTTGCTGCAACTTTATGTTGTTCTTTTGTTGCCGGTAAAGGATCACTTCTCCCAGAAGAATCCATCATATAAGGTAACATATTATGAGTATTTTCTTCTTGCCATACTTCTGCGAATAATTTTTCTAATGGTTCTCTTGAATATCTATGACTAGAGATACCTTGAAATATTTTTTTAATTCTCATATTGTCTCTGCTCGTATATATGCATTGAGTGGTATTACCATAAGATGGTCCGTAAAATGATGTAAAGTTCCAGCATCGTTTAAACCGAACCCTACTGAATTTGTTTTACGACTATGGGATGGGTCTGTTTTCATATAGAGTCTCCCGTCATATATAAATGCTCTACCAATATCTATATCCTTAAAAAGAATTTGGTTGTCTATAAATTTTATGTGATATCCAATAGGTTCATGATTTCCCATTAACAATCTCCTTTTTGTATGCTTCCTCAAAAGTATCTAACCAATCAATAATATATCCATTTACCTCGTCCTCGCCGTATGCATGACCGTTTGTGTAGGCTATTTGGGTTATGACAGGAATTATCCACCTAGGAAGTGGACTATGTTCTATTTTATATGAAACTTCTTCTTTTAGTTCTTGATTAATACTTCTCATATATGAATCCGTAACTTATACCCACAGTTATACATAACAAACGAAGCGTCAAATATCTAGTTCTAAATTGAAAATCTACGCCTATCTCCCACATGTTATTTTTCCATTTATCAATAATAATTATAAAACGATGTACCCTAATAGTCGTTTCATGGTGTGGATGATTAAACTCTTTTGTAATTTCTATAAACTTATTCATTGAGATATTCCTTATAATTCGTGATCAATAACGACACATTTATACAACCCATTAAATCTTTTCCATAATACATCGCTGATGTTTCGCTATGATTATTGCTACATATTACTGTATTCAATTCATTCGTTTTAATCTAATCATTCTTCCGCACGATAGACAAATATAATAATTATTTTCAGTATGGTCTCTCAACAAAGATAATCTCCCTTTTCGCTAATTCTGGATAAAACTTTTGTAACCAGACTCTTGTATATTTAACTACATCGTCTTTAGTAAAACATTTCTGATTAGTTAGAACAGTATCGTAATCCATCGCAAACCCATTATCACCCACGACATCACTATAGTTTTGGTCAAGCCAATCAATAAAACCTTTTCTATTATCGCCAAGTTTCAAAAATTCGTCATTGTGACATTTTTTATTATCAAAATAAAGGGATGTATGAAGATCTTCCAATGAAATATAGTCTATGGTATTGACACTTTCTACGGTAAAAATCCATCTGTAATCAAATCCGAATGGTATTATATCTTTCCAATTTTTAACCGTATCTTTGAACCAATTAATAAGAGATCTTTCCTTAAACAACCACAAATTAAATATCTGTTTAAGAGACCTGAATCCTGGTAATCTAATTTGAACATCGAGATAGCACGGACCATCATATTTGCTTCCATCTGGTTCAAAACTACACCATTCATGTACTTCTATTGGGCGCGATTTAAAAAATTTTTCTAAAAGTTTAAAACTTTTGTGTATTCTTTTTATCCACCTATAATGATCTTTTGCGTCATTATATTTTATTTTTGCTTCTCTAATATGATTCATATTATTTCTTTCCTATAATTATCCAAAACCGAATCTCTATCAAAATATCCCCAACATGAATCTAATTCTTCTCCAGCGCTTCCACATTCGGAGCAATTTTTATCTCTTATGATATATCCATACACTTCTCCTGACAGGTATTGATTATATGATTCTATTTCGCTTGATATCACTTGTTCGGCTCGTTTTAGATTATTTTTTAGTTCTTGCTCAATATACTCTTTTGGAAGAAAAATGAATCCAATTTGTCCGCTATCCCAGGGACAACCAAAGGGCTGAATACTAATAGATAATCCAGAATGATCCATTAAATAAAGGGGATGTATTATACACTGAGGATTATCTTCTTCTATTTTTGTTTTGAATTCATCCCAAGATTCATAATCAGATTTTTTATAATGATGTGTATCGCCAAGGTCGTATCTTTTATGAAAGCATAAAATATAGCATAAATTATCCCATTCTTTTCTTGGATTTATAGGATCTGGATCAATATGAATTTCTAAGATTTTACCATCTTTAAGTTTGAAAATTTCTATTGGCACCATAAAGTTCCCCTTATATCACCCAGAGATAATTTTTTGAAAAATAGGCCATCACTCCATACAATTTGCAATAAAGAATCTTTTTCTTGTGATCTACCAGCTTTATCAAGCAATCTTATGGTTCCATCTTGATCTTTAAATACCATTAATCTTCCAGTGGCAGAAAACTTATCCCCAGTATCTGTGACTGGTTTCTTAAATAAATCTCTCCCGACTCCATTTATACAAGCCCACGTTGCTTTCATGGCAAAACCATATACGTCTCTAGTACAGTATTCATATGTATAACTTCCTATGCCAAAAACCATATTTGTTGAAGCGAATCCCTTGTTCTTTAGTCCTTCACAAATTTCTCGACATCTATCGTAAGTTATTGCGTCGCCATATATACACCCTATATGGGGATCTAATTGTTTATATCCTTTTTCGTTAACTGTTCCGTCGAATAAATCCCACAAAAGTTCAATAACACCCCTCGACGCAGGACCATCTTTATTCGAATCCCCACATATAATTTTTATGGGATCACCACTATCTGGTCTTATCACTAATTTACCATTACGCGACATTATCTTGTCTTTAAGAGTGGGCAAAATTTCCGTAATGACTTTCCATAAATCCCATGTATCACTTACTACAGAAACTATACCGGATGGATATAAATTCAATATTCTTTCGAAGGTTTCTAATTCGGATTCGCTGCCGCCAGCGCTCATGACAGAATGTTCTGTTGCTGCAACAGAACCACCGACTAATCCATTATTGCCAGGATAATATTTGTCAACAAATTCTATAGCCGGAATAGTATCGGTGCCAGTGAAGCTAAGCAAATGTCCAGCGCCCGACAACATCGCATCTTCGATTCCACTCATGCCTCTCATTGAGAAATCATGTCCTTGCCAATTTACGAAATCTTTGTCGCCTCCTGTAACTTCGGCGAAATTATTCAAAAGTTTTTTATACCTATATGCAGTTGTTGCCGATGTGCATGGCTTCCACAAAATATTAGACATCAATGTTTCTATATAATTGACTAACCAATAAAATTTTTCATCGGTATTTTCGACTGTAAGCATAGGAACACCAATAGGACAAAGTGTTCCTTCGGGAAGAGCACAAAACATCAATGGGACGCGACCAAGTTCATGTAATTCACAAATATGTTGAGTACCTATAGAATTGGGTCCGAGGTAATTATTTACTCTAGTTTTATATTCATGTTCTATATTAGATCTCTTTCTATCAAAGAAATGTTCGCTCATCAATTCACCGAGATATCTTTTCAAGAAATATTGAAGGCCGAAAAATACTACTTCTTTTTGTTCTTCGATTCTAGATGATCGTGGAGTCCAGTTAGAATAAACAAATTTTGTTCCCTTCGGATACTGACGCCTATGGTCTAGTTTATAACCGTCGATCAATAACATTGGGTTCATCAACTATTCTCCTTTAGTAATTCTCTCATTTTATACGCTGCGTGCCAAAATAATGACTTAATTGTGACAAATCTATCTGATTCATACGATATCATCGAATCGGTAGTAATAATCTTTTCAAATCTTAAAAGTAATTCATTAAATCCTTTAGAAAAAATACCATGAGAAACGAATAAATCTAATTTAATATTATTTTTTCCGTATGTATTAAAAAGATGATCGGCTAGACCAATAAATGTTGCACCACCATCACATATATCGTCCACCATTAGAAAATGACCCAAGTTGTTATCAGAAATGCCTACTATTTCAAAATGCGATAACTTGCCATCGTTTGTATTTCTCTTTTTGTGACAAAATATTATATTGTCAATTTTGGCTTTCTCGGCAAACTTTCTGACTCTCTTTTCAGCACCGGCGTCTGGACATATTATACCGTCATATTGTTTTTCTAACGGGATAAAAACTTCTTGTGGCTCTATAGTGTTAATATTTAATAAACCGCCTAGGACATCAGAGTGCGGATCGAGTACCAATATCTCGTCCAGTTCAAATTTTTCCAATAATTCGGCATAAACTTTTAATGTGTGTGGAGTACCGACCTGCCTTCTATCTTGACGCGCTCCAGGGAAATACGGAATGAATAATCCCAGTTTGTCGGGTTTAAGAGACCTCAAAGTATCAAGAAAAACCAAAAGCTGCATAAACTCAGTACCACTTTTTGGTCTCGCATCAACCCATATTCTTTGATTTCTAACGAAATCTGGATTGATTTTTATATGTGGTTCACCGCCACTAAAAACAAATGATTCAAATGGATAATTAGTATTATCTTCATCAACTATATTATATAGTTTCATTCTATAACCTCTAATTCTATAATCTTTATTTCGACATGATTCTTATCTAGGCATATAAGTTTTTTACTATCTGTGCATTTTTCTAAAAATCTTTCTTCATATTCTTGTGCCTTTTCTCTTGTTTTAAAAATACAAGTAGATCTTAAAGTTTCTATGCCAAAACATTCCGTTGGTCCCCTGGCTATTAATTGATAAAATTTCATTTTATCTTATCCATAACATTTTTCCACTCTTTTTTGGTAATAATAACTTTCATAAAAACTGCTTCTGTTTCATCGGCTATGATTAAATCATCAATATGGCATTTAACTTTGATTACAATTTTATTAAAACCAAGTGATTCCTGTATGGCCCGATGTCTTTCTGTGTAAACATGAATACCCGACGGATAATATCTATTATAACTTTTGTTTCTTTTTATTCTGCCCTTATAATCAAATAATTCTCGTTGTCTTGCTTTAATAATACCAGGCCCTTTTATATCATCTGATCTACCATATATAGTATTTAATGTATTTGCAAATTTATAATAAATCTTATATCCCCAAAATATTTTTTTACGACCCATTCTTTTTTTAAATGCTTCCGTTATTAATCTACTTCCATAACAACACATTCTATATCTCCCACATATTAAGAATACAAGCTATTAGCTCCGCAAAGTGCTTACGCTTTGATGGATTTTTTATCGCAAGATGAGAAATAGTGATGCAATCGTATGAAGCATCTTTTGACACATCGAACGAATCTTCCCATGTTTTATCTACAACAAATGTCGGTTCGTTGTCAAATTCGTGTTGGACCACCCATTTATTTTTCATTATAAAATTCCTTTAAATCATTATAGAAGATTATTGCCTTTTTACTTTGTGAATCTATTACTTCATAGTATGGCTCTAGTTTATCTGGAGGTTCAAAGTTATCAAAGAAATTATTTATGGCGTTATTTGCGCTTTTTTGATTTTTTATAGTTTGATGGTCTTTCCTTGCAAAACATCTTTCTAAACACAACTGTCTCGTGCCGGGGAATATGACATATATTATACGATATTTAAGATATGCTGCTGGTAATGCATATCTACATCTTTGCATTATGTCGAAATTCATTCTATCTACGATGATATTAGAAGCGCCGTTTATTATCGCTGAGAGAAATATCATATAATGTTCTTTACCATCATTGTCTTGGCTTATACGAGTTAATGTTCCTTTTAATGAATTAACGAATGCTGTTTTCCCAGATCCCGGCGGACCTATCAATATATAACAATTTTTCATATTATCTATTTAACCAATTTAAACAATAATTTAAACCCGCTACCAACCCACAAACCGCACCTATTATGATTAGCACCACCGAAGTGGGTTCTTGGTTCAGCGCAATAAATCCGCCTGTAATATCTATAACACTTATGAATGGTAGATAAGAGAATCTTTTTCTGGACAGAATAGACAACATAAGAAAAGATATTGTCAAGCCTATACAACACGATACAACATATTCCATGATATTTCCTTTCTAAAAATCCCAATTATATCAACTCGGTAATCAATAATATATCTTTTCTCATAATGACTTCCTGTTTAATATCTTGTTTAGTAACGCCATTTTTAAGTGTTTTAAGTCCGGAACAATATTCGATTCTTATAGATTTATCTCCAAAACTTAGAATAGTGCATGGAGAATAAATCGCGTTTTCTGTTCTTACTTCCGCTATAGATCCATTTTTTAGCATTTTATCTATCCGTTACAATCCAATCTTTGTCATCAAGAGATTTGGGTTTAACTGGTGTCATTTTTATTGACCCCTTATCTTGTTCTACAAGAACCCATCCCTTATTTTTTATGTGTTTTACGTAATATAGTTTTCTCCTTTTGTTAGAAGCTGGACGAAGCAATAATGAGTTTTCTTTTGCTATATTCATAGCGCGAGGTAATTCCATTTTATATCTCCAATTATATGATTTACCTACGATCCTTAAAGGGGTCGAAACTATCATCATTTTTTGGAATGATTGTTATTAATTGTTCTCGTGGTATTGTAGTAAAAGAACAATAAAAATCAACTTCCTCTTCGGTCGCTTCTCTTATATCGAATTCGCATTGAGAAACAGCATAATCATAAGCATCTTCTTCTGATTCGGCCAAGACAATCATATGGTTTTTGTTTTCATCTTTTATGGACCAATATTTCATATTATTCATGACACAAAGCCCTTCCTTTGTATATTAGTTGTTTGGGATTTTCCCCAGGGGGCCAGTATTTTAGAAAATCTTTTATACTAGAGATATCATAAAATTCTTTATTTATTTCATATTGTGGATCAATTATGCCCTCATAATAAGGTAAAGAAGATTCGATAAATATGTGCTGTCCTTCGAAGCCCTCGAATTGGGTGGCTGTAACATCAATTAAAAATCCCTGACAAATGATGAAACAATGACCATAATCAGACCAGATAAAACGCGGTTTATAGCCGAGTTTATCTAATCTAACAAAGATTATGTAGGAGCACACACCGCATCCACGACACAAATCATCGTCCCATAGACCATGTTTATCGTTTACTGTTTCTGCCCATATCCGTACTTTTTTAGCTATTTTGTACAATCTTTGATATAGCGATTCCGCTTTCATCTTCAAGAATCCTTATCTTAAAGGGTTGGATTTCTGAATTTTTTCTTAATGCCGCTGCTATGTTGGTTTTGAAAGATTGGATTGATTTATCTTCCGGTTTTTCGACAATCAAACATTGATCGGTTTGTAATCCATTAAAATCGCTAATAATCTTCAAATACTTTGGCTTACGACCTCTCGTTTCCTTCGTTTTGACATCAGTTAGATTAACAACTTTGGTTTCCATTTTCTATCCTTTCAAAATAGATTGAATACTACCCATTATGCTACTATCACTTATTCTATAAACCCAACCATTCCATATATAGTATTCATAACCATACAATTTGGCTACTGCTCTTGCGTTGGCAATATGACCATACCAATGATTATCAGAATTAAATGTGTTTTTCCAACTTATTTTTTCTTTCAAGAATGGTGGTGTCGGTCGTTCGCTTATTCTGCCACTTATGTAATTGGTTACTAAACCAACATAAACTAAATCGCCCCATCTCCAACATGATGGTAAGATTTGAGATGTTACTTCTGTTATATGAACAGCATTACCATAAACAGTTCTATATAAACATGTGTTGTCTTTATTGGCTGACTTTTGAGAAAACCACCCAAATTTCACATCTATATTTGTTTCTCTTAGGAAATATAGACCATTTTTTTCCTCTAGTTTTTGAACATCATGAGCAAGATTAGCACTAGAGTGGTTTGGATGATAACAAGACCCTCGTTTACTTCCATGGCATCCACACGTTTTCATCATAGTCCCTTTCAAGACCGGAATAAACCAAATTCATCATCCTCGTCATCTGACTCCCATCCTACATTATATCTAGTTTTCCTCTCTAGTTCAATCTCTTGGGCGCAAGATGCACAGAATTCTCCTTCATCAAGAATCCAAGGATCAATAGCTGGCCAACCGCATTTATTACATGGACAAGTTGGTTGAATACCCATCTTTTCGCAACATTTACTACAGCATGTACCATCACTTGAACTTCTAACTGGTCCTTGGCAAAAGAAGAAAGCGCCCTTGTCATATCCACCTGTTTCTTTATCACAAAAAGTGCAATAGAATAGCTCTTCTTCTGGGTTCATAATTGTCTCCTTATGATATCTCCGTCTCCCGAATAATCAATTGGGATTTTTGTCTTACATTTTTCGCAATTACAAGGAAATTTAGCCTCTAATTCTCTAGATTTCTTAGCTAGTCTTTCAAATGACTCCATAGTACTTTTGAAGTAAAAATTAAAGTCTCCACTCCAAAAAGTAACCCCAATCCATCTGTACGCTATGTCGGCATTCGACGGTGGACGATGTAAGTCTTTTGTGTCTTTGACTATTGCTACAAAGCAATTTTTCATAGGTTCATAGCAAGCTGGAACATACGCTCCGCATCCCCCACATCTTTCGATATCAGATGTATACAAACGATCATAACCACACCTAACACAGAGTTTAATAATTGGTGGATGGAATTTGAAACCATATTTAATAGTGAATGCTTCTACTCGTTGATCTAGTTTGATATTTCGTTCGCTTCGCTCCATCGTTGTGGTCTCATTCCAAAAAAATAGACGAATGGGCAAGGCGGGACTCGAACCCGCACGTCCTTACGGACACGACTTTTTAAGAGTCGTACGGCTGCCAATTACGTCACTCGCCCAATATTCATATCTATTCGTTTTGTTTATCCTTAATTTTTCTTTTTCTTACTGATGTATTAAGAGCTTTTTCTAAAGACCAACCAAGGTCGTCTAATCTTCCTCGTAAAACGCCTCTTGGTATATTATATTCTTTTGCCCAGTCTGCTCTACATTTAGTTGCACCTAGATATGTTTCTATTCTATTTCTTCTCGTATTTCTTATTTGTTCTCCTTTGGTACTCCATTTACAATTTTCTGGACAATAATTACCATCGTTATTAACACGATCTATTTGATGATTAGGAGATGGTTTTTCTCCCATATCTTCTAAGAAGTTTTCAAATTTTAACCATCGTTCACAGACTGTTATACCTCTTCCGCCATAGTTGTGGTAATTTGCTGTATTTTTGTTTTTGCATCTTTGAATCATGTGATCCCATGACTTGTAAGTTTTGGATTTATTTTTGCCGCCATGTCCATGAATTATTGTGTAATTTGCCATATTAATCCTTTGTTTCACTACCCCCGATAGGATTCGAACCTATAACCTCCGGTTTAGAAAACCGATACTCTATCCATTGAGCTACGGGGGCTTTTATTATTGAATCGTCGATAATTATTACATTCCATCATTATACTTTGTAAGATTCTGGACTACCGCATCCAAGGCTAATTCGAAACCCTGTATAAACCAATGTAGACGATCTCTGCCATTTTGGTTATCTTCAAAATCGTGTGTGCGCTTACTGCGCTGCCAGATGATTATATGTCCTGGTTCTCTTGTATCTATGGTAATGCCAATCGCATTAGCACGATCAATAAAGTGTTGTGGTATCTTTGAAGGACTAATCATTATAATTCTCCAATACGTATCTCACATTCGCTAATAGGTAAGACAAACATTGTGGGGCTTATTGCTACTAATCCTCCAGTTTCCAGATTAACAGCCAATAATCCAGTTTTGTATAAAGTGTGTCCAGTGTGGAGTTGTTTTGTTCTTATATAATACTGATTATTTAATTTAAAACACGTTCCAATTTTTATATCCTTAAATTCTTTACATTTTGGTTTATTACCATTTTCTAAGACGATATTCATTTTTGTTCCTTTTCACGTATTCGTCCATTGTATACGAAAATCTAATTGTCGAAACCCCATATTCGAGAATCATCTGATTATCTGCTTCTCTATGTGCGTGGACCATTGCTTGTTCTATGTTCCCGAAAACGCTTGCGCCCGTGTTGAAATAATTAACTACTTGAGTAGAATTGAATCCATCATCCCCATCCGGTTCCCATCTTAGGTTGTCAATAGCCATTGCGTGAATAACCCTGTATTCATTGTTGGGAAAACAACCAATATAAATCCCATTATCAGCCGACATTTCCTTCTCCTTCAAATATAAACAAAAGAATGTCGAATCTATTGCAAATCATTTGACACACATTAGTAATAAACTCGTCGTCTAGTCCATCCAACATACATATCAAATCATCTTGTATATGTTCTCTTTGATTTTCTAAATCCCTTCTTGTTATCATTCATCATTCTCTTCAAAAAAATTTTCAACATCTTTATTTTGATGATTACCTATTATCTCCTCAAAACTATTTATCAAAAGAATCCTACACAGAATTGCAAACACATGGTTATTTGGGAAATATTTTATGAAGAAACTCTCACATTCTTTTTTAGATATAAACTTCAGCGCTAATGCAGCGGCAACCGCTGGACTTCTCGAAATACCAGCCTCGCAATGAATGATTACAATTTCATCATCTTCGTTTATGAAATCATTTATTTGATTTGCGTGTGACTCGTCGAATAAGATGGGCCAGTCCGACTTATCCTTGTTTATACTTTTAACTACATCAATTTGTTCTGTCCTTAAATCATGGAACTGAAGTCTCAAAATTCGAGACTCCGGTAAACCGATAGACGCCGGATTGGACCGTGGATCGGTTATAGAGATGACTTTTATGTGTTCTCTATTGAGACATTGATCAATTTCTTGATTGACGAATTCTCTTGGGCATACTTTTATATTCATAGTACTACCACTTCATGAATTTAACGACCATAATACCTAACACAAACCACACAAAAGAATGTGATAATCTGTCATAAATATTCCAGGTTCTGGGATAAGGCCATTTATTTTTCATATTTATATCTCTTGTGGTTGTTTCATTTCAAAAGGCAAATATGATTTTTCGATATCGTTTATGAGGACATTAGTATAATCACTGATAGGACACCCATCCTCGGTTTCATAATCACATAAATCTCCTGCCATAAATTCTTGTGAAACCCACAATTGTTTATCTGTGTCGAAACTTTGAATTACGCAACCATTTGTTATCTTTTTTACGATCATTTTATTCTCCTTGGAAAATGGGCGTGGAGGGACTTGAACCCCCAACGTCCCGGTTAAAAGCCGGTTACTCTGCCATTGAGTTACACGCCCGTCGCTATTCTGGCAACAATCGCAATAGTTCTCTTAGAGTAAGAGATTTACCGTTTTGATGAACAAACAAAATACCTCCTCTAGTTTGTGCATACTCCTTATCTCTCTTATTAAGGCGATTCAGAAATTCAAGAGACACAGCAAGACAAGAGCTTTGTATTGGGTGTAGATTGCCTTTGCTTATTTGCTGTTCGATTACAGTTTCACACAATTCTTTTTTGGTCAACATTACTATTCTCCGTTCAAATCCAGGGTTTCAAGTTCATTCAAACCTATGAATTCGGTTCCATCAATTGTCATATGAAAACTTGTGTGTATGTGACCAAAAATCCATAGTTTGGGCTTATGTATATACCACATGGCATCCAGCGCTTGTCCGGTACGACTTGGGTATATTCTAGTTGAACCAGTAATAATGGGAACAATACTTTGAGGCGGGACGTGAGTGATCATAGTATGAGGCTTCGTTATACCAACCATCGAATAATTTTCGACGGCTCTATTTAGGTCCTCCAACGATATTTCCTCATCACGCCACCATGATTTTCCTTCTATTCTAAGATGTTTGTCTATACTCAAACCACCTCGTGTCCAAAAAAATTCAAATAAATTCTTTGTTCCTGTGAAAAATCCCATTCTTCCATAATCACCGATATAATGAGGCAACTTTTTTATCTCATCATAATTATCGTGGTTTCCACCTATGATGATATGATTACCAGAATCAACCGAATCCATGTGTTCATAATCGAAGCCCATATCGCCTATTTGAATTGTATACGGTTTATTTCTAACTATCTTGAGATATTCATTGTATTTTCCATGAACATCGCCTATTACTGTTACTGTTGACATTTTACACCTTAACTAGACAAAGAATCGAACACACGATTATTATAGCCCAAATCATATAATTTGTCCAGGTTATAATGTCTTTTCTCATTATAGTAAATATGTTTTGATTAACCATCCTATAGATAAAACTAACGTTGTTCTTATTAAGGGGTAATACATTTCGCGCCATCTATATTCTGAAGTTTCCTCTAAGTGTCGTTTTAATAATTTAATTGATTTTGGATTATATATTAACGTGTTAACGAATAATCCCAACCCCATTATTTGGAATGTATTTATTGGTGAAACCTTAATAGTCGGGACAACAAACCATAACCAACAAATAGAAAGAGCATAAGCGCGGTACAGTATAGAAAAAAGAGTAAGGGGTATGCCTAAGACGGTGAATAATATATCCGATAGAGTTTTTACTTTAATAGTCGCATTACAATCTAATTGCATTTTTGATCCTTTCATTAAAATGCTCTCACGGGGACTCGAACCCCGGTCTTTGGCTTGAAAGGCCAATATCCTAGCCGCTAGACGACAAGAGCTTTTGAATTTCCTTAATTAAAATGACACCATCCGTTTCCATCTTCGTCGTCAAAAAACCACCCAAGCTTGCTTATTCTTTCATGTTCCATCGCCGTCAATCGTTCTTTAGGCTCCTCTACATAGATAATATCGTGTTCATAATCTATACCCACTTCTGGGTCATGCTTCTCGATGATTGTTAGACCTTCGATAATCTCTACTTTTCTCCTTATATTTACACTTTACTAACTGAGTGGACTTTTTTATTATTAAGTGGGCGCAAGTTTAGCAATTGGCGCAATATCATAGTGATATCATATGAATATTACATTTTTTGTGCCCACTCGTACAGGAAACTGTCGAGAGAATCGTATATTCTCACTACCACACAAAGAGCATCAAATTGTCTCCCACGATCGTCGATAAGAACATCGGCTTCTGGTATTTTTGAGGCATCCTTATGTAGATAATAGAATCCCATGAGACTTGCGATGGCTGCGCCATCCTCGTGAGAGGACCAAACTGTGACATTGTGTGCGCCGCGACGCACCCATTCTTTGAATTCTATAAACCTTTCGTGAAGCTGTCCATTTATTAAGACGGTATCATCCAGATCTAGAAGTATGCGCATTTTAATATTCCGGCCACACCCACATTTTCCCAATCTGACTTCTTTTTCTAATCTTCCTTTGGAATGTGTAATCTTATTTGTTCAACCATTTCATATATCAGATCTTCTTTTTCTTTTTCTTTTTCTGATAGGAAATTCCAATGTACGCCGTAGGTAAATCCGAGGATAGAAAGAGAGATAAAACCCATTTTACTCAGATTTATCCCCAAATCAAAGAAATTCACCAAGAACTCCGTAAAATTCCTTGGAATATCTTTATCAAACTTTATCCTCTTCATTGGTTTAACCACCCCATAGACCACACAAATATCGTGATAGAAGTACTGAGGATGAGGAAAAGGGGCCATTCAATAGTGTGGCCGCGTTCAGCTTTTATAAGAACGAGGGTTAAAAACCAGATACTTACGATTAAAGAAGCGATTTTCAAAAACATTTTATTTCTCCTAATCGAATACCCCATATTTAATAATAATAACGGGGTGATTTTCGTCGAGGATGCCTTCCGTATCCATGTCGGTACTAAAATCGTCTATCGGGAAATATTCCCCGACATCTGCATCATAAATAGTTACGTCCATTCCTAGTGCCTCTTCGCCTAGCTTCTGAAGGTGATCTAGTAGTCCTTTATACGTCATTTTTAAATCTCCTTAAGAATATATCCATGCTGATCGACTAGAATACCTTGATTATTACATGTCAAAGTATAAACTCTTGCTGGTCCATTATACTTGCGATTTTTTTAAAATACTGTTTCTTATTTATCATCCGGATTTTCTGTCTAAGATGTGTATTTACGCTGAAATCGAAATAATCTCCATCTTGAGATAAAAAATCTTCGCACCAATCGCTAAAACATTGTAAATCACCAACATCAGACGTTGCGTTCATGAGCATTATCATGCGTGAGCGGGACAATCGGAACGTTGATCCCATATCGAGTTCTCCTTTTGTTACTGACTATCTTATTGGCACCATCTCCTTAGAAATAGGCTTTACCAGTCCTTGCCTATCTCGCTTTCCCACATGCTTAGTTCGCTCGTTTCCTGTAAATCGTGCTATTCCTTATCCGTAAGGTATGCAAGGCCAGGATCATCAATGCCGACTATCATCCGGCCTTCTTGTGTGTATTTTGCATTCGGTGGTACACTACCTATCCATGCTACGTAGGTATCTAGGGTGCCGACAGCACCGCGGTTAAGCGCCGATCGCATTTTGACAGCCGTTTCGGGATCGGCATTTAATACCCAATCGAGGAATGCGTCAGACACGACTTGCGGTTTGTAGTCTTTGATCCTACGTAATGTTTGTGAAAACGCAAATATATCAGCCATTACTTTCTTACCTTTCAACCTAACAAGATAAAGACATGACACACACACACGACATGGTCGGCACCACCCCTTTAGGGTCGATTTTTCTAAATAAGGTCCTTCGCACAAACATCCAGACTAGCCCTACGCCCCTAAAAACCCACTTTTCCTCATTTTATAGCTCTTTATGGACCCTATAATGATGGTATTTTAGTCCCTTAAAAAGCCTGAAATTTGCCAGAAAAAGGCGTTTTTCACGTCAAATAATAGCTAGAAACGCCAATTTCCCGCATTTTCGATGGATCATTCCCTATTATTCGTTCAAAAAGACGATCTGTCTCGCCTAGGGATGATACTTCGCAAGCGAAAACTGGAAAAAATACATATTTTCCTTCAAGAAATTGAGTTTTTGATATGTCTTTGTAGAGAAAAAGCTTCTTTTCCACTAACTTCCTCCTTTTTCTATTCAGAAACATGGTTTTTGTATACTTTTCACGACTTTTGTGTATAAGTGAGTATGAAAAAAACATGGGCAAGAGGAAAGGAGTGGTATCGTCGTCAGAGACTTGCGAGTAATCTATGTATGACATATGGATGTAAAAACGATAGGGTAATAAATAGACAAACATGCAGAGAATGCCAAAAGAAGAGCAAGAATTATAGGATTAACAGGTCTATTAAACTTACTCAACTTGGTCTGTGTACCAGATGTGGTCAAAATAATTATCTTGAAATATATCAAGACAGAAAGACAAAAACCAAGTTATGTGAACTTTGTTATCTCAAGAGAATGGCTTCTCAACACCTTGGTGCGGAGAGTTACTACGTAGATTTGTTAAATCTACTTCAAAAACAAAAGTTCAGATGTGCTTATACTGGAGGTGATCTTGTTTTAGGCTTAAACGCTTCGTTGGATCATATACTTCCGCGAAAGAAATATCCGGATAAAATCAAAGATATTGATAATCTTCAATGGGTTATTCGTGATATAAATACGATGAAATCGGGTTTCGAAGAGGAGACGTTCATTAACCTTGTTACAAAGATGTATCTATATTTAACTAAATCCAATAATTCCTAAATCGTTATTTACATCCCTTCCTAGCTCTAGGATTCCTGTTTTTGGCTCTTGTCGCCTTTTGACGCATCTTGGCCTCTTGTTCTTGTCTCGCCAACCGTTCCTCTCGGCGCAATGGGTCGGAATTTATCGTGCCTATACGAATAGACTCATTGGTGGCCAATTTACATACATTTTTGCGCGGACGACATGCAGTTTTTCTTGACTTGATGTTCTGACCATCCAATCCCTTGGTTATATTGACGAACGGACGCTTGGTGGTGAAACCATAACGGCCATCTCCGGCGACTTTATCTAAATCACCATTAGATGAAAACCGTCTACCTCCTTTTACTCTTCGAGTCCACTCTAGTCCGAGCCTGTATGTTTTGAGGAATTTTTTATCCTCTTCTGTCTGGGGTATGTTATAGATCACTTGGTTTACTCCTGTTAAAAATATTGACCCCACCCGGATTCGAACCGGGAACCTCGATTTTATAAGAATCGCGCTCTAGCCGACTTGAGCTATGGGGCCGACTGGACCTCCTGGGAATCGAACCCATAGAGGCCCACTTCTTCCACTGTTACTGCATTCCAATACCTAGGCCGGACGGTTCATCCCAACGAATATCGCTTTCGTAGGGACGACGTGATCCACAGACACTGTTGTGATATGCGCCATCACGACTTGGAACAGGATCGTGATAAGACATCCCATCGGGATTTTTCAACGTCTGCATAATACCCCACCACAGAGCACGCTTTGCGATTTTGTCTCCGGTCCTTATGGCCTGTCGGAGATGCTCATTGTTGAAAATGAGATCGTTGGCACGAGTCTTAATATCGTACCAGTCGGGTCTAATGATTTGAATATCGACCACAGGCACTGTCGTTGCTCGATAAACAGTCACAACAGACGGATCGTCGAGATAGTCGTAACTATGATTGCCTATGATGATCCTATCTCCCCGTGATAATTGAGGCGCGATATCCATCTTGAGTTCCATCCGACAGAACTTACAGACTTCCTCGCTATAGAGGACGAAGAAGTCATATCTCGTCACGAGAGAGTTCCCACTATCAGAATACGTTTTCGATCCACCAAAGTATCTACTCCCCGTCGGAGTAAATAAGAATTTGGGGTGGCTAACGATTCTGTCTAGAATCCCATAAAGAGAATTCTTGATTTCCGGCATGAACGTATCGCTACCATGATAGCTCAACATGGTGATCCCCTTTCCGGCGCTATTGCGCCATTGCCTTTTTGATGAAGGAGCACGCAGACATTAAGTCCTCTTCGCCATTAAGAATATTGACGAGGACTTCTCGTTTCCTAGAGTCGAGTCGGTGTAGAGACACTCCATTAGCCACTTCTTCGATAGCTTCACGGAAGAGTTGGTGTGCGGTTTTTTTCTCCTTTGTCTGGACGAAAGTGAATTGTCCAGTCTCGTCACGAGAGAGTTCCCACTCCGAAGCAATGGCTTTTACTATCATCGCCACATCCGGTATTGTTAGCCAGACACGATCGAAATTCTGGGTTATACTTACACCACCACTAGAATTCTTTGGATCGGAACTTACTTCGAAACCATCGGTGAAGTTATAACTTCTAAGACAATACATCACACAATCTCCTCTAACGGCCACCTTTTCAATTGCTTGCCGCGCATCTCCGGGTGTGCTTTCCGTAACTCTCGACGCGCCACATTCCTCGTCTTGGTTTGCGGATTACGATGCCCCTTCGGATTGTTCGACTTCTTCGATTTTTTATCTTCCTTCGACGACATTTTCCTCTTCCTTTCGTTCGACTTTCATGTTTTCTGACTCTCGTGACTATGCAGTGAACACAACCTACAAATCATGCCATTTTCATATTCTGCGTGGTCGAAAGATGGCCAGTGACACAATAGACATGGTAAATTGTCAAATCCCGTTATCCCCATCTTGTCGGCACATTGACCACATACAAATCCCGCACTGTCTAGAACCGAATGATCATCGTGAAACCCTGTCTCTTCTTCGCATATGATACACGAAGGCATTACTACTCCGGTTTCTTCGTTAAGAAACATGGTTGTCTCCTTACGTTTGGGGTTATATCCCATACTAGGATTTGAACCTAGATTCACCGTGTTGTCACAGTGCGTCTTACCAATTAGACTATATGGGATACCAGCGTGAACACGCCAGAAGTGGCCACAATATCGCCGACTAATCCGCTTGTCGATTAGTAACGAGATTGGTTCGCGGGCCTTTATAGACTAGAAGCGACGATAGATACGACTACCGCGCTACTATTTATTTGTCTCGTGGTGTCATTTCGGAGTACCATCCTATAAGGTAAGCGCTAACTCACTCCCATAGGACGTATCGGTAAACTAAGAATTGCTAGACGGTACGGCGCTATCACCAGACCCGATAAGGTTGCGAGGCTTACCAGACCCTTAGTTCCGACGCGCTATGGCCTAGGTTTACGGAGTTACACCGACAACCTATCCCCACCACAATTGCACTTATACTGTAACATATCCGACTAGACTTGCGTTAGATATGTTCGCGCGACAATTCTTATCAGGATTCTCACCGTATAGTCGCGCCATGTCTGATAAAACCATTTCGGTATGATACGATTGCAGGATAGTTTATTCCGACAAGCGCTATTCGCCACCGAAGCGCCCTTCGGTATTCTTGCTAAGCGCGCGGACTACCTACATCGTCCCATAACTTGTGTGTTATCGGACGTATAAGCGTATACCGTTATATCGGCTAACGCGGGAATTATCGGACGCCTAATTCTCGGACCCTCTTCCCGAACTCCGATAATAATTTCGGGAGTTAGACCCTGCAAACGAACTAGGTCTTATAACGATGTTTCCCTATCGTTGACGGATTAGCGCGGACTATGCGCTCTCCCATTCTTATACAGCCCGATAATAGGCCGTAATTCCGCATAAGACGCAACGCGAACAGCGCGTCTATTTAGTCCGAAGTTATCGGACGCATCGAATATGCGGCGAGGCGCGCACTACCGGACGAGGAGAATCCGATAATGCGCGATTGCGCCGGATACTCTGGTGTTACTTCTTGCCGAGCTTTGCGAAGCTCGACTTCAATTTTGACGCACCTTGCCGACGGTTGAGGATAGCGTCAGCGACACCCGCTCCGTTATCGGAGCCGAAGCCTCGATCCGACGGCGGGGTATATCCCGAACCGTTTTCGGACCATTGCTTCAAACTCTCAATCACGTCAAGCGCTTCGGCGATTGCATCCTCTCGCTCATCCTCGGCCTTCAGCGCGATTGCATCGACGAGCTTCTTCGTGTCGGAATACCGACCAGCATCGTCAAGAAATCGTTGCGCATCGAAGGCGACCTTCGGCTCCATCGTACCAGTTGCCATAGTAGACTCCTTTAGGAAGCTTCCTATGCGCTACCAGACGATAGCACACGCTACCATCCGATAGCGCGTCAAACAAGTTTTTTGCTACATCATACTATAGCCTCCGGATTGTCAATAGTCAAGAGACTTGAACAAATTATTTTTAGGTCTTATAATAAGGCACGACATAGAGTGTATATACAATAATAGTCGTATCCTATAATATATCACACTACTCAACAATAATAAGGATTTTATTGACCGCGACCGATAAAAGCGCCCCTCGCGTTATTCCGCTAGTCCTATAATATATCACTTTTCTTGTCATGCTACACCATATTATTAGTATCGTCCTATAAAACGCTAATCCGATAATATCAAATAATGTCCCCGCGATAAACAGGCTCTTGTGTTATTATAGGATCGGTTCGATAATTGCTCGTAAAATCGCACGCAAACATAATGATAATAAGCTAGGTCCGATAATCGCAGTTTTAGTAGTGATTGTAACAATATAGAGAGTTTTTGTCCGATAAAACAATCGGATTTTACCACATTCCGATAATAAAAAGAAGTGTTAGCGCTAAGGTTTTAAGCCAAAATCTAATCTCGGATACCATGTCCGATAATCCTTCCATTGTATCCCTGTGCTCTTATTCGTCCGATAAGGCCAAAGAGCGCGTTATCCTTCCCGTCCGCAATATAGGACATACCTTCCAGCGCGTTATCATCGTCAAGGTACACCCGCGCTGTATAGGTGCCTTCGCCGATATGATCGGTTGCAACATAGAGCATTATAAGACCCTCCTATCCGTCGATGGTTATCGGATTCTTCCGTCCGTCAAGAGCGCGTCTATCCGCTTCGTCCGGTCCCTTGCGCAATTGCCCATACCATCCGGTCCGTGCTAGATTGTCCGATAATCTCTTCGGCGCTTCGTCCGGATTGAACGTCATTGCGCACGTACCATAATACTTCGAATGGAACGGTCCGGAAACAAACGCCAGCGTCAGATAACCGATTTGCTCGGTCTGGTAATTGAGAGTTTTCCGGCGCTTGATTCTGGCAAGTATGGCTTCGCCGAAGGCAATTCGATACTTTGCACGTCTGATAATTGCTCCCACGATTCTTCTCCTTTATCGGACCAACTGAAGTTTGTTCCAATAATCCATTATTTCCGCTGCGCGGCTCCATCCTACAGGAAGCATAAGGTTATCGGTCGCGTGGGGTTCCCTGGTTTCGATAACCCTTCCGCCCCATAAACTCGTGATATATCGGACCGCCGGTTCAACGTACGTTATCGGTACAATCATGTACTGGTTGCGCCTAGGCCCACGTCCTAGGCCGTCCCTATACGTAATGAGAACCCGTTGTATGTACCCCATTGTACGCTCCTCGCTACCGATTGTCAAGCGGGAAAAACCGAACCTGTACCCCATCCGGTCCTATATCGTACGGACCAATACAATGTCCAATAACTCCTTGAACGTCCGTATCCTCGACCCATTGTCCGTCCGATAAAAGAACCCGGTCACGTTCCGATAAGAAACCGTTGGCTAGACCGATAATTGTTTCGGTGTGGTTATCGACACTAACGATGTCTCCAATACAGACTATCATTACCGGACTCCTTGCAGTGTGCTAACCCGTAGATTACCGGACACACTGTCATATCCGATAACCTTGCTCGTACCGTCCGATAACGTAACCAGCACAGGCCCATCATCGTCCGATAGCGTATAAGCCGCCGTACGTCCGCTTGCCAGTGCCACCTCGTCCGATAACCCCTCGTAGAAGCTCGGTCCGATATTCTCCGAACCGGGGATATACAGTCTAGTTGTACCGAACATTGAAGCCCTCCTTTACGTTAACTCCCACCATACCTTGGCCAGTCCCATAACCACCATCGCCACGGCTAGACCGATAAGTGTCATATTATCGGCCTTCACAATCGTTGTTATCGGAACACAAGAAGTAACCGCCCGATGGTCCGAGAACACCAACACCCTCTTCCGTCAGATAAAACTTGCACCCGCCGCACGCCAGCAACAAAAGTCCCATAAGTAAACGTTTCATCGTACCCTCCTTTTGTTATCGTCCGTACCGATTCGTTGCCAATCCGAAGGCATTGAAAACCAGTCCGATAGTTGCTAGTGCCATAACCATCGCCCCGATGTAAAGCCCGTTGTTCGTTAGTAGGTTAATGATCGTTTCCATTGTCCTGTCCCTTCGTTATAAGCCCTTGTTATCCCCTTACCACGAGTATATTTTAGCATACCGATCGGCAAGAAGCAAGCCCGAAGGAAAGAATCTTTTTTTAGTCCGATAAGTTAAGATAGGTAGGATAGTCTGATAAATAGAAGATAGATATATAGTCCTATAGCTTAGTCAAGCTAGGTTCCGATAAGTATAGTATGATGATAGATAGGTTATAGGAGCTTAGCATAGATAGTCTGATAATTGGAGGTCCGATAAGGGGAGTGGGTATTTTATGTTATCGGAGCAAGGCGGAAGGAACGTCCGAAAACGCGGGGGCCTGCATTCGCACCAAGACCCCAAAACCCATCCATACTATAAAATCGGATCACTTGTTTTTATCTAAAGCTCCATGGCCTCATATCACAAGAAAATTTTAAAGAACATCTTGGCTGTTGCTATATTGGTATGAGGTTTAGCGGTCGGCGCTCTTTCCAGGGATATCACGACTAATACTCGTGGTATTCCAATTGTCTTGGGGAAAATATGTCAGCAATCATGCCTATATTGGTTTCGTTAACAGTATCAATAACTGTCTTAATGACATATTATTATTATTTGAAAGTATTATATTCCAAAATTGATATAAGACATAAATTATCAGATTCTTTTTTCAAATATTGGTCAATAGACAAATTTGCAAAAGATATTGTTAGATTAAAACGATTTAAAGATTTAAGAAATTATATAGAAGATAATTACAAGTGGGAAATTTGTCACTTTCAGAAAATGAATGACGATCTTGAACATATATTTTATATTAAAAAGAATACGGTATTATCGTGTCCTTTCCCTATCAAACCTGATAATTATAGCAATATGCAATTATCTTTATTTATAGCCCATATATTAATCGAAGAGAATTTAATTTTTACTGAATTCTATCAAAATTTCGTTGGTTATTTAAACAGGAGAAAACATTGAAGCAAATAGAAAAGAAAAAACGAGTCTTTAAAACCATTACGAAAGAAGATGATAGACTTTACGCCAAAAATGAACTGATTTGCCCAGAATTATTGGACGAACTCCACGATACGGTCGAGGAACTTAACTTTCTCTGTCGTGCTAATACTCCTGTAAAAGATAAAGGATACAGAATAGATAAAAAACAAAAGAACCAATTGTGTAAAACAATATCCTCAACTTTAAAGGAGATTTTTGAACTATGAGTAATTATTTAATAGAAGGTATTATCGGAACATTAATGGGAGAATACGGAATTGTTAAAGTTCTAGAAATAGTTGATGAAAAATCATATCATCATATAATACACAAGGGTATTAAAAATACAATATTAGAATTTAATACGTATAACAAAAATTTACCAAAACTAGATCATACATCCTGTTCATGCCCTGGTTGTACTGGTCGTGGATAAAATCATGATAACTTATACGAGAGAAAAATTTTGTCGTGTATGTTCTCCTATTTTAGAAGATTTTGGTCAAGGTATAAAAATATCTTGTCAGGCTACTTTAAATAAAAAATATTGTGATTTTAATATAAGTGATTGTTATGTATTTTATAAAGATATAGTAGAATATTACAAAAAACTAAAATCCTTTTACACGAGAATAGGAGACATGGATTATGTCAATAAATTACCAGATGTAGAAAAAATTATAAAACGTGTCTGTTGTTTTTATCAGCCGACAAATGCTACTAATAAAGAAATATATGATGATGTTGTAGTGAATATAGAATTATATAGTTAATAAAAGGAGAAATATATGCGAAAAGATTTTACATCAATTGTTATGATATTGGATCGTTCTGGGTCTATGGCTACACATAAATCAGATACGATAGGTGGTTTTAATGAATTTCTCGAAGATCAGAAAAAATTATCCGGAGACGCTGTTTTAACATTGGTTCAATTTGATGATGAATATGAAGTACTACATAATTTTATTAATATTAGAGATATAAAACCATTAGATGACCATTCATTCAAACCAAGGGGATCGACGGCGTTATTGGACTCCATGGGGAAAACGATCAATGATGTGGGCAAGACTTTAGCCGATATGCAAGAGCATGAAAGGCCCGATAGGGTGATAGTTGTTACAGTTACAGATGGACACGAGAATGCTAGTAAGAATTTCACAAGAGAATCAATTTTCGATATGATTAAACATCAAAAGGATATATATAATTGGCACTTTGTATTTATTGGGGCTAATCAGGATGCTATTGCGACAGGAACATCTTTAGGTATTATGAATAATATGAATTATAACACCAATAAAACAAAACAATTGTATGGTTGTATTAGTAGTAATGTAGGTAATCTAAGAGGCTCCTGTGATCCACAAAGCTTTAATTGGAATCCTGGTCTATAATGATAGCTTATTGTTCTGGAGACATCTTAGAAACACTATTTGACGCAATAGTAATTCCAGTGAATTGCGTTGGCGTAATGGGTAAGGGATTGGCCCTTTCTGCAAAGAAGAAATATCCTAAAAATTATGAATTCTACCAAAAACATTGTCATGTAGACAAATTACCAGTAAATCTGTTTGAGGATCATACTCCATTATTATCCTTCTTTCCTGGGACTATCGCATGTTTTGAAGAGAATGATAAAGTTATTGTTAATTTTACTACTAAAAACCACTGGAGAAATCCATCTAAACTAAAATGGATACGAGATGGTATAGAGGAATTAGCGAATGAAATAAATTATAGGTCTACTATTAACGAAGTAGATTATTCTTGTGCTTATCCTAAATGGAAATCGTATCTTGCTATTCCGAGAGAAATTAAATCAATAGCAATTCCAAAATTAGGATGTGGTTTGGGCGGTTTAAAATGGAAACAAGTTGCCCCAATAATAGAATCTTTAGACGATATGGTGAAATGTGACATCGGAATTTATACAAGATAAATTTAAATGGTTAAAACCACTTAACAATAATTTAAGAGCCCTATATTGGTACTCGCGTTGTCTTTGCGCCGAATCGGTCCTAAGAATTTGTTTCTCTTATAAAATTCTTCGTCGTGCCCAACATATACTTCATTTAGAAGAAAAAATAAAAAATCAAGCCGAAGAAATAACTAGAATGAGAGAAATTTTTGAATATAAAAATAAATTACTTAAGGCTTGCAATATACTAATTGCGTGCGACGGGCCATGTAATAAAGCTTATATGGAGAATCCCTATGACCTTGACGAAGAAATTGTTAAACTGGCTGAAAGGAATTCTGCTAGACTCAGGCACTGGTGGAATCGTGGTGGGCAACAAGCCTTTGAATCATATAAAACAGCTAGATAAGAATGGTTGTTCTATTGCGTGTACGGCTATGGTATCTGGTGTTTCTTATGAATATGTAAAAAATAATTTAAAATCACGAACAACTCATTGTGTCAAAAGTTTCTTAAATAATAATTTTAATATTAAATCTAGATTTATAAAATTCAATAGTTTGAAAAATTTAAAAAATAATTGTATATTAGTTCTTTGTTCTTTAGATAAAAATATTGGGGAAGGAAATGAAATTGTATTTCATAGTGTTGTCTATGACAATATCAGTAAAAGAATTTTAGATCCAGATATAAGCGATATAGATATACATAGCTTATTTCTTTTTAATATTGTACAATGTTTGGAGATATTAAATGATTGATTCCAAATTAAGAGAATATGCTAAAGCCTTGATAGATAAATTAGAACTAATGCATAATGCTCCTTCGTATACGAGAGTTTGGAAAATTGCTGCTATACATGGTTGTATTTATTATGGTCCATATTATGGAAAAGAATTAGAAGATCTTAAAAAGGAGATAAATAATGTGGGTTAGAATAGATTTTAAAGATGGCGATAGCAAATTATATGATATACCAGGAATTGATACGCTTAATCCAGCTACCGATGAACTCATAAGATGGATTAAAGAAAAAGAAATTATTAGTATTGATAGATCATTAATAATATTTCCTCACGGTAATCCACAAAAAATCTCAGCGGCACAAGCAAAAGATTTGAATCCAGTATTCGGTGTATGTAAAGAAGAATTTATTAATTGTGGAGAAATAAAATCATTTGGAATAGTAGACACCTCAAGCGAGATATGGGAAAAATTATGTGCCCCAGCCCTTGGAGAGAAAACGATATTAACGCCAAATAAAAAGCTTGAGCTACCGTGAGAGAAGAATTAAGGGCAATAACGATAAAATCCTTGTCGGGCCATTCCGATAACTTTAAAGAAGAAGTTTTCGCTTTAATGAAATGTGCTGCTCACAAAGGAGAATATTCACTAAAATTAATAAGATTTGATACAGAATTTTGGATGTCCTTTTTTGAAGAATTAAAAACAAAGGGCTTAAATATTAATATTAAAAAAATCGTAGAAGATACTAGTAGTAATTTGCCGCATAGAATAGTGGTTAGTATTGATTGGAGATGATATGAAGGGTAAATTTTATATACAATTAAACAAAAAGGGATGTCAATCTAAAGATCCGGTTTTAATCGTTGGTTACGTTAATTTAAAAGATAAAAGATTACATATTTTCGATGATAACGATAATCTTAAATTTGAGATGTTGGTTTTTGATATAAATATCCATCAAGATGGAATAATGTTTATAGGTATTGAAATAGGATCATCTGATGAATTGTATTTTCAGAAAGTTTGGTTTTTACCGAAAGGATTTGATAATGAAAGTCTATGAACAAATGGTGCGTTTTGTATATAATAAATTCGTAATTAGATGTTGGGTTCCCGCTTATACGTCGGTGGGGTTATCGGACTTAGAAACAAAGGAATTGGTTCGTAATTGTTTAACGATACTTGGTAATTTGGAACAAGAATATCCTCTTCAATTAGCAGAATGTATTTGCGATAAATTCCACATGAATGCCTGCGAGGTAACAGAAAAAGAAACTGGTTGTGGCGGCGTGTTTTATAGGGAGTGGCCGTAATGTGTGAGTGTGGTTGTATTGCTACGGGCCAATTTTTTAAACTAAAAGGGCCTGATAAGAAGATATATGTTATACAACGATATCCTGGATGTAAATCTTGTTCTACTCCTTGTGGGGTGATATTTTCTGAAATAAGTAAAGATCATTCTGATTTTAGTTATTATAATGATCTTTCGCCAATATGTGCGCAAAAGGAAAATGATGTTATATCTTTCTTCTCACAGGAGGATTTAAAAATAAAATTAAAAAGATATCTTATCGAATATTTTAATAATAGGGAATTTTCAGCAGGAGAACAATGTTATGATGAATGTGATGCCGATATCATATCAGAGGAATTTGCGGAGGAATTTTTTAATGAAAAATAAATTAATTGGTTTATTGCTTTTATGTTGTTTGGGATGCGAATATACTAAAATAGAAACCAGTGAAGTAATGGTTGAAAGGGCTGTCGTGGATCAATTAATTTTTTCTCCGAGTCACCATGATAGCAACTTTAGTCCTGGTCTTAGTACAGGTGGGGATTTAACTTTTACCGTAACGTCAGTAGATATTCCAGAAAAACATGGAGTAATTTTTAAATGTCGTCATGGTAAATTCTATATTAGTAGGAAGGAATTGTGGGAAAATTTATCACAAGGCGATTGTGTAGATATTCAATATTTAGAAGTATATAAAGTATTATACGATAGCGAAGGCAAAGAACTTAAAAGAGCTTTAGTAGATTATGATTTTATAGGCGCAGAAAAGAGGGATTGTGATGACCGATAAAGAAAGACTAGATTGGTTGGAAGAACAAAATAAAAAAGCAAGTTATACTGGTAAATGTAGGTTTCGTTGGTCTATTACTGGTCGCGGATGGAGATTACACGAAACAAGTTCTTATGAACTAGATAGAGTTGGTCTGAAACATGGTCCATTTGCTACGGTAAGAGAAGCAATAGATTATGCGATAGAAAATGATAAAGAAAATACTGGGGTTTGATAATTATACAATAGATGATCTAGGAAATATTTACGGACCTAATAAAAAATTGAAGAGTGTACGTAAACATCACAAGGATGGATATCTTTATGTTAGATTAAAGAAAAATGGTCAATCTTTTCATAAAGCTGTTCATAGATTGATGGCAATCACTTTTCTTGGTCCGAAAAAAAATGGTTTAGAAGTACGTCATCTTGATGGGAATAAATATAATAATAATTTAATTAATTTGAGTTATGGAACAAGGGCCGAAAATCTTTTAGATGATGTTAAACATGGAAAAATTTTAAAAAAGGGATGATGAATTTCTATATTGGTATGATATGTTAACTTTAAAGGAGAATAAAATGCAAACAGCAACAGAAACAAGTTTTAGTGTTGGCGATTCGGTTAGAGTAGTATCTTGTGATCAATGCCCAGGTGTCGTAGACAAGATTGGGGTCGTAAAAGAAGTGACAGAAGCGGGTTTTAAGGTCTCCTTCGGCAAGGGGCGTCCCCAAAAAGGCCGTCCAGAGGTTTTTAGTGCCGCAAGTTTGTCTTTAGTTAATGTTGATTAGATATGAAAATACAATTTCCTTTAGAACTAAAATGCAATGGAGAAGATTTTTTAACAGGTAAATATTATAAATTACAAGATAACAACGAACAATTAATTATGAGATTTTGCGCTAGTTCAGGAATCGAAAGTTTTAAAAATTTAATAAAAGATATCAATGATAATTATTCTATTAACACCTCATTAGGGTTAAATATTTAATGAAAATAGTATTTTTGATAAAGAAAATATTGAAATTATTTATAAGGATTAAACGATGTAAAAGATGTGGTTTATCTCCAATAATTAAGAAATTAGATATCGAGGATAGATTTGATGGTATAAATTTCTATATTTCTTGTGGAGAATATCATTCGCCAGGAGTTAGGCTATGTCATTACTCTTATTTTAGCAAAACATATAAAGAAGCAATAAAAAATTGGAATAGGAATAATTAATGAAAATTATTGCCATAGAAGCAGAGAATATTAAACGCCTTAAAACTATTTCTATTAAACCGGATGGTTCGATGATTATAATTGGGGGCGACAACGAAGCTGGTAAAAGTAGTTTACTTGATTCTATAGAATACGCTCTTGGTGGAACTAAGAGTATACCATCTAAGCCTATTAGGAATGGACAAGAAAAGGCTAGGATTATCTTGGATCTTGGCGACATTATTGTTACTAGAACCTTTACACAAAAGGGAACTAATTTAGTTGTTAAAAATAAGGATGGGGCAACATTCAGTAGTCCGCAAGCTATGTTAGATAAACTTGTGGGTAATCTTTCGTTCGATCCCTTAGGATTCGCTAACATGAATGATAAAGAAAGATTAACCACTTTGAAGTCTATTGCAGGTCTTGATTTTACAGAATTAGATAGTGAATATAAAGAAGCTTTTGATAAACGGACAGAAGTTAATAGACAAGGAAAAGAATTAAAAGCTAATTTTGATTCTATTGACTCCTACGACGATGTTCCTAAAAATGAAGTTTCTGTTTCTGAAATTTCTAAACAATTAACAGAAGGATTATCTAATAATCAATCAGTATTACAACTTAAATCTTTTATAAATAGTGATCAGAATAGATTAAAAGTGTTAGAACAAGAAAAAACAGAGCTTGAACAAAGATTATCTTCTAATCAGAAGAAATTAAAATCATTAAAGGAAGTAAATACAGAAGATTTAAAAATACAACTAAATTCAGCAGAAGGAATTAATAATAAAGTTAGAAGCAATAAAAGGAAAGAAGAAATAGAATGTTCATTAGATAAATTGAGAAATCTTTCATTGGAATTATCTCAAAAACTAGAAAATATTAGTAAAAATAAACAAGATCTTTTAGAAAATTCAAAGTTACCAATTAAGGGATTAACATTTGACGAAAATGGTGTGATGTTCAAAAATATACCATTTGATCAATGTTCTTCGGCGCAAAAGATAAAAATTTCAGTAGCCATGGGACTTTCTATGAATCCAGAGTTACGAATATTATTAATTAGAGATGGATCATTATTAGACGAAAAGAATTTGGGCATTATAGCGGAAATGGCCTCTAAAAAAGATGCACAGGTATGGATTGAAAGAGTTGGTCACGGCAAGGAATGTCAGATCGTGATAGAAGATGGATCTGTTGTTGAATGTCAAACAGTTTAGATAATTTAGTTTCTCGAATTGAAATCGCTATACGCGAAAGTAAGATTATTGGCAATGAACTAAATTACCAAAGTATCAAAGATAGAGAAATTATGTTTTTATTATTTTCATATTATTATAATCAAGGATATAAAGAAAACGAAGCTAAGACATTAGCTCGACAACAAATGATTAAATTGATCTTAGCGGAATGTTTGGGTGATTCATGTTTTTAGTAGGATTTTTTATAGATATGGCTGTGCCAGTATTTTGTGTATTCTGGATAGGATATATGATTTATCTGATAGGAAAAGGTTTTAAGGAGACATTTCATGTTTAGATGGTTCGAAGATTTAAAAAATAGTATAGCCGATCTTTTTAAATCAAAAGCTACTATTAGAAAAGATGGTACGGCGAGTAAGCCATATTGTGTTTATAGTATGAGTGGTAAAAATATGGGATGTTATAAGACAAGAAAAGGCGCAGAAAAAAGACTTGCCCAGATAGAAATGTTCAAACATATTAATGAGGGGAAATAATATGGATTTAATGCCGTTCATTTTTGCTGTTGTTATAGGATTAGTTGGTTTTGTTTTTATGTATTTAAAAAATAAACAATATGATTTTTATTTAGCAGGACCAATGCGTAATATTAAAAATAATAATAAGAAATCTTTTGATGATGGCTCTCTGGCTTTAAGGAATATGGGATATACGGTATGGAACCCATCAGAAGAAAATGATAGCAAAGATACTACATTTGAAGAATGGATGATTAAAGATTTAAACCAAGTTATAAATAAATGTAAGAGGATTGCATTATTACCAGGATGGAGAGATTCTATCGGCGCAAATGTCGAGGCTATGACAGCCTTAGTATGTAATAAAGATATTTATGAATTAAAATATAGTAAGAAAAATAAGATATGGAAATTAAATTATATCAAGAATCTTAATTATTGTCTACCATTTAATAGCACTGCCAAACGACTTTAAGTATTTTGGATGCGACTATATCATCAGCTACTATTATAGTTTTAAACCACCCTTTTCTTGGCATAGCTAATCCCTTGTAGCAATAATCTACAACTTCCGTACAACTAAATCTTTGTCTATCTCTGAAATCGAAAACAAAATCGTATTCTTTACCTATTAGACTGATAGCTAATTGAACGCCGCTTTGTGACATATAAGAAGGTGGTCTTAATACTATCATATGATCCGTTCTCATAAAATCTATAAGATCTTCACAAATAACGCCGTCGCTTATTGCATGTACTACTTGTTGCGGTTGGCCGTTAAATTCTCCAACATATAATCCACCATGGTTCCAGAATCCTGGAATAAACCATTTATCTACATAACCTTCATATCTTTGTATTACTACATCGCCAGGTTGGATGATTTTAGATACTTCTCTGAAATGTTTACCCTTTAATTCATATTCTTTATGATTTATAACAAACCAAAACGGCCTATTCCATCCACTCCATGTGATATCGCCGAGAAATGTTAATATTTTACTCCATATTCTATATATAATCTTTTTCAATTATCATCACTACTTTATTCTCATATCTTTTATTAATGATTTTACCTTATCTATACACAATTTTTGATGCGATACATAAAGTTCTAAAAAATCTTCGGGTTGTAATAATGCCGGAGACTCATAATCAACATCTATGAATTTAGCTTCTGGTATAATTTTTGTTATTAACGATCTTATCTTAGAGATTTGCTGGATATAATTTTCTTGTATTAATTCTCCAGGAGCGATCGGGAGATTTTGTAATCTACAAACATTGATTTGATGTTGATGTATTCTTTCAATAGCACCTGATTCTGAAAGTGATTCCCATTTGTTAAGCAAGAAATTAATTATCGGTTTTCGTTTTTTAGAGTTTATCATTTTTTGCTCTCTTTGAAAAAAAACTCATAATTTCTTCACTAGCATCAATAGCCATACCTAATAGGTCATCTTGATTTTTATTTAGAACGTTAATATGATAATATCTTTTTGTACAAATTGGTTTTTCGGTATCTAAAATATAATTGCTTATATGGATTCGTAAAATATTATTTTTATATTCTTGTTCTATGGTATAATTACCGGGTAAATTTGCCCACAGATAATTAGTGAAAACATTAATAATTTGTTCTATGTCGTTCATATAATCACCACATTATTATACACATATTATTCATTAGTTGTTATACTTATCATCTTATCTAGAACAGAATCTGCCAATCCTATATCAACAGCTTGTTGTGCCGAATATATAGTATCATGGGAACACAACTTTTCTATTTTCTTTATGGTGATTTTAGGTAATTTCTTTTTCATTTTATCTTGATATATCTCATACATTTTGTAACGTGATTTTTTACTTTCCTTAGCCCAATTTTCTGCTGTTTTGGATGATCCGTTTATAGATTCAAAACCGTCGTGGATCATCATTATAGCATTCGGGGATAATATTCTTAAATCAGCAGCTTGCAATATTATTGATCCCATAGACATGGCTTGTCCCCATGCTGTTATCGTAACATGGCATCTAGATGATACAATGGCATCATAAATAGCCATACCGTGATACCAGTCGCCCCCTAGATTATTCATATGTATGTATATAGGGTCGCTAGATCTAGAATCTAGATACGTGATGGCCTTTATGAAGTGGTCGGACATCTGGAAATCTGTTCCGGATTCTTCTGAATCATTAGTATACGACCGAGATCCAAGATATATCATTCTAGATGGTGGATAACATCCGTATTCAAAATATTTATCAAGATCTTCTCTTGGATATCTAGACATATATTAACCGTTAATATAAAAAAGTTGTTTTATTATATTTAATGGATCTCTATCTTTTAGTATTGTATATGTTAAATTGTGTGTATATAAAAAATCACATATTTTTTCATATATATATTCTACTTCTTCGGCGATGTTGTATCTGATACCATCGTCGATTATTTTTTGTGGTTGTAATAAAAAGATATCCGTATAATTTTGTGTATCTAATAAAGTATTAGCATATAATTTTTCTAAAGAAAATAAATTGCATTTATTAGATGTCGATTTTTTACAATTCAACAGTTGATATAAATATGGTAAAAACGTAGGAGAATCAGATATAACAATATTTGATCTATTTAGAATATTATTTTCTCTTCTTTGTTGTTCATCAAAGATTATATATTGTTCTTCTGGTAATGGTGGTCTGTTATATCTACAAATAAATTCACTACAATATTCGGAACAATAAATAGACGATCCACCCAATCTAGTATTAATTAAACCACTAAGAGATTTAGATAGTTCTGTTTTTCCACTACTTGGAGGACCACATATACCTATTCTTCTTTTAAAAAATTCAAAAGCAGAAAGTGGGCATTCTATAAATTTTTCTTTAGAACCTAATAATTTATGTAATTCTAGTGGAGTAGATTGATCTAATGATTCTATTTCTACGATCATAAGTTTTAATGGACTATTAACTTTGTCTATAGATATATTGAAATTCTTATATTTAAAATTTTGTCTAACCTTTTCTACAATTAATTTTTTTAATGGATCTAATAGATATTTTATATGATGATTTATATTACAATTATTTTCAATTCTTCCTTCTAGTTTATCACTACCATATTTTGTTGTTAATATTATTTCTGGCGATGAAATATTTTTTTTATAGAGAATATGTCTAATTCTAATTTCTTTGGATAGATATGTGTCTATCATATTACGTTCGAATGAATCCGGAGAACTTAATTCATTTATTTTAGCATATATATTCTTATTAGCAAACGTCGTGTAATCAAAAACATAACTACGTTCTTTCTCTATATTATTTTGCATAATTTATAGCCTTTAACATGTTATCAAGTGAACAATTTGGACATTTTATGTTGCGATTTATCGTATTACAGAATGGACATAAAAGTTTTATTTTATTAACATGTATATGTAATATTAATATTTTATCTATACAATCGTCGCATATAAACATTTTGCCAAGTATTCTTCTTCCACACGGAGAGGAATATTCTAAACCACAAGTATCACAAATTATTTCTTGATTCATTTTGATATTTGTTTTCTTATTTTTTCAATAACAATCGAATAATGATTAAAGTATAAATCAATATAATCTTTTCTAGTCCACTTATATCCTCGTAAGATTTCTGGAAGTGTATTTATTAAATTATTTAATTCTGGTGATTCATTAGTTATATTTTTTTGTATTCTTTTTTGTTCTCCATCGAATTTGTGATCAAATACTATAGGAAATCTATCTAGTTGCGTTATTCTTGCGCTTAATCCCCCAGTATATGAGTTAGCTTTTTTGAGTGATTCTTTTTTGCCGGTTCTAATTATGGTTTCCCATTTGTTTAATAATTCTGCTATTATTTCAATCTTCATTAATGATTTCTCCTATTTTATCTAAATAATATTTACTACAATCAATGCCTATGCAATTTCTATTTAATCTATTACATACTATAGCCGTTGTACCAGAACCTATCATAGGGTCTAACACTGTTTCTCCTGGTTCAGAATGACCTAATATAATTCTTTGCAATAAAGCTTCTGGATGTTGACAAGGATGAAATTTACGTCTTTCTTTAAATGTGCCACAAATCCTTGGAAATTCCCATAGATTAGAAGGCATTTTTCCACCGGCTTTAGCTCTTTTGTCATTATATTTTTTCATCCTATCGGATTGGATTTTAATATTATCAGGATAAATAGTAGAATTATTTAACCAGTACATATTTCTTATACATGGACTATATATATAATTATTAGCTTGACCAAATTTAAAGTGCCAATATATTCTTTTAATTAGTGGTATGAATCCTTTTTTAATGATGTATTCTGTTTCTGATACCCATTTATCAGCTATACTCAAAAAAACTGGTCCATCAGTTAAATCACAACATTTTGTTATCCATAACTTTAATAATTCAACATAAAGACTATTGGGGAGATTATCTGTATAGTTTTGATAATGCGTTCCACAATTATCTGGTGGATCAATAAATGTTAATTTAACTTTATAATTTTCTTTAATCACACTCGCTAGATTTTCAAATTTTCCATGCATTAAATCAATTGTTGACATCATTGATTCTCACTATTCTTTTTGATTTTTCTTCTGATTTTGGTAATTTGTCACCATCTGGTTTATTTATTCTTTCTTCATAACATTTTATTGGATCATTAGAAGAATATTTTTTAATAGTACAATTTAAAGATTCAGCTATCTCTTTAATTTTTCTTTGTCCGCAACTACTAATAAATTTTTTAATAATTGTCTCTATAATCTTTTCTGCTATTTTTATTGTCTTGTATTGTCCTATAACTTCATTCGTTTCTGTATCAAATATTGAATAAGGATGTATGTATGGTAACGTATTTTTAATAATTGTCAATCTTTTTCCAGGGTTTATCATCAAGGGTATAATAGTATTATAAGAGATTATTTTTTTATTTTTTATTTTTTTGTAATAAATGTCCTATAACTATACTTTATATAATATAGGGATGTTTTATTGTGTATATAGTTTTTGTGATTTATGAAAAAAAGAATTAATCTTAAAATAAAACAAGACAATAAAGCAAAAGCTTTGATGAAAAATGATCTTGAGAAAGAAGATCCAAAAGAAGCAGAATCTATTATACAGTCTAATATAGAGGAGATATATGATAAAAAATTCATTGATGGAATTAGCAATACCAATAATAACAAAAATAGCAAAACTACATAGAAAATCAAATATTTTTGCATATTATACAGAAGATGACATAGAACAAGAAATATGGATTTTATGTTTAGATGCATTAAAAAGATATATTAAAAATCGAGGCAATTTAGAACATTATTTAAATACTCATGTTTCTAATAGATTAAAAAATCTTAAAAGAGATAAATATTATAGGCCAGATGATGATATTTCTGTAAACAGTAAATCAAGACAGCGAATGAATTTGATTAATGCTTTACCAATAAATATAATAAAAGATTCGACTAGGAATCGGTTATTAGCTTCTTCAAGTTCTTCTTGTGTAAATAATCCATCCGATATTTTGACATACTATGAGACAAAGAAATATCTTGAAGATAATATACCGATAGATTTACTATCATCTTTTAATGAACTAATATCTGGTAATAAAATACCAAGATCTATTTTAAATAAATTAAGGATAATTGTTGTGAAGATTCTAAAGGATAGAGAAAGTGGCTAAAAAAAAGGGAAGTAAAAAATTAGTAAATCACAAAGAAGCATTTAATGTTTTTAAGGATTGTTTACATAAAGAATTAGAGGACAATAAGATACAAGAAGTTTTATTACAACAATTTAATTATGAATGGAGTATTGATTCAATAAGAAGAAATAGAAGAAAACTTGGTATTATTAAATCTGGTCCGAATGAAACCGAAATCAAAGAAAAATCTGTTTTATCTATCCCACCACCTGGATTAGACGAGGCATCCAAAGCAGATTGGTTTAGAGAACAATTCAAGAAAAGTCATCTATCTACTAATCTTAATCTTCAATTTGATTCTACGGAAGTAGATACATATATAGAGGAATACGGTAACATATGTTGTCAATTCGAAGATATAGTTTTTAGTGAATTTTTTCAAATAGATGATTTTTTAAAACATAGAATTCTTATTAATAGACAATTAACATTAATGAGAAGTGTACAAAAAGAAATACAAGATTTAAGAAGTTGGCTGGAAAAAAGTCCTAATAAAGAAAATGAACCTAAAGAAGATAAATTATTAAGAGTCGAAAAAATACGTTCCTTATCCGATCATACTGGTTTAATTAATAAGATTAACGAAAGATATGACAAGCTTGTGGCAGAAAGACAAAAAATAGCGAGTAATTTAGCTGCGACAAGAAGAGATAGAATAGACGATCTTCGTAACGGAAAAGAAAATTTCTTTAGTATAATAGCCAGCCTTCAGGCATCGGCGAAAGAGCGAGAAAAACAAGGAAGATATGCCGAGATGACAAGGATAGCGTCAGAAGATATTAAAACTAAGTTAAGAGAAAAAATACAATTTCCAGATGGTAGTTACGATTCTGTTATTATTGATGGCGAAACAGATAAAGAGGATTAATATGAATAAGTCTATATTAATAATACCAAATAATAAAAAATCCTTGGATTTGATTAGCGTCGGATATAAAAACGTATTAGAATATCTCGGATATAACGTTTATTATGAAAATCCATCAAATAAAAGAGATATTATTAATTTAATTGAAAAGTATAATGTCGATATTATATTTTCAGGCTCACAAAATGGAGTTTTTCAGCTACCCGTAAATACCATAAATAAAAATAAGGTTAAGATTATTTTTAAAATATTCCCTATTGACCAAAATCTTCTGCACATAGAAGAAGAAATAATAAAATCTATTGAATATATATATTTATGGTCAGAAATTAAAGAACATACAAATGAACGAATAAATTATCTACCATTAGCAGGTAATCTTCTCTATACTGCATCAATACTAAAAAAAGAAAATGATATATTATTATCTAATAATTTCGAAAATGATAAAGAAACTATAGACAAGTGGATATCCCCGATCACTAAACGATTCAAAATTACCAATAACACAATAATATTAATGAACACAGATAATTATCCTCAAAACCTTTTCTTGTCATGCTATTTATTTATAAATTTACATAACCAAGATGATAAAACAAAAAATATATATCTTGATACCAATACATTTGATTCTTTACTGTGGGGATGTTATCAATTAAATGACATAGAATTATCTAAAGATCTAATGAACGAAAATATTATTTATTTTTCTACTCAATATAATCTCATATCTTTATGTGAATCATTATTAAAAGATAAAGATAAACTTATAGATAATATTATTAAATCTTCTTCATTTATTGCCCAGAATCATACTTATTTTAATAGACTTAATATTGTTTTTAAATATTTTGATATGATAGATATTTGTAATCAATGTATGGAGAAACATGATATTGTGGTTACTAAACATAAGTGGTTATTAAAAAATAATATGAATACACAAAAGGAATTTGTTCATGTCTAGATTATGTATTCCTACATATACTGTTCTTAGAGATTCCAGAGAGAAAGAAGGACATGGATGGGAATTTAAACAACATAAACCAGAAAAGCGTCCACCGAGATGCGAAGGAATGATTATTAGTACACTTAAAACAGGAGATTATTCTCTTTTGAATTATGAAGATCTTTTAGTTATAGAGAGAAAACTTGATTATTCAGAACTATGGGGTAATTATGGTAAAAGAAAATGTTTTGAAGAAGAATGTGAACGAATGCAAAGTATTAAATATAGGTATATAATTATAGAATCTCATTTAACCAGCGATGTGCTTAGTCTCTCTCCACCACAATTTTCAAAGGGTGTACCAGGACGTGCGTTAATTAGCTGGCTTTGTAATTTATCTTTATCATATGGCGTACATATTATTCCTGTTGGATCTTGTGGTAAGAAATATTGTCAATTAATCTTTGAAGAAGTGGTCAGAATAGAAAGAGATAGATGGACAACAAATGACAACTAAAAATATTATAACATTACAAGATTTAATGGAAGGAGACGAAGGTAAGTACGCATATTTATTTCCTTATAGAGATCGTATACCGGAAGTACAAAATCATATTTTTTCTGATATACAAAGATATAATCAAAGTATGGATAAAATAATTATTTCTAATATGTTAAATATTGATTATATCGGATGGACAGCTAAAGTTCTTCTTGGATTAGATCTCTTTCCTATTCAAATAGCAATGATTCAGACTTTATGGAAAACTCCTTTCCCTATGGTTGTAGCAGCAAGAGGAGGAAGTAAAACTTTTACTCTTGCTGTTTATGTTGTATTAAGAGCATTATTAGAACAAGGAACAAAAATTGTTATCATTGGAGCAGGATTAAGACAAGCAAAATTAGTTTTCAATTATATAGAAAATATATGGAATAATTGTTCTGTTCTAAGAAGTATAGTAGGTGGTGGGAAAAAAGGTGGACCAAGACAAAATGTCGATTTATGTTATTTTAATATTGGGGAATCTAGTGTTGTGGCGCTGCCTTTAGGCGACGGCTGTGCTTCAAAAAATACAGCAATAACTTATTTTGATAGATTTGGTACTATATCAGATTATCAACCTAATCATATTATTGATAAAAATATTATAAAAAGAAATGAATCAGTTTGGGGAAATGGGAATTTTAATATATCTGATGAGTCCTATTGTAATGGTTTGCAAAAAACTAAAAAAATAAAAACCCATAAAGGATTTGAATTTGAAGCTACCCATAATCATAAACTTAAAATTTTAAGAAACCATGAGATAATTTGGACACGTATGGATGAAATGCAAATTGGTGATAAAATTTTAATAGATAGAACACATAGGTGGCATAATGGTAATACAAATATAGAAAATGAAGAATCTTATGCTCTGGGATTATTAATTGGTGATGGATCATATACAAATCCATATACTATTGGTTTTGCTACACAAGACCCGGAATTGGCCCATGCTGTTAAAAAAATTGTGCCGATCAAACAAAGTAATTATCAAAAAGAATATGACAATAATCATTGGACATATCATGGCAAAGAAGTGATATCGTGTATATTTAATCGTTTCGGGATATCTGACTATAAAACAAAAGATAAACAATTTCCATCTGAAATTCTTAGATCCTCAAGAGAAGTTACTTCAGCATTTATTTCTGGACTTTTCGATACAGATGGCTGCGTACAAATATCTACTGCTAAAGGCGGTATTGCTATTACTGTTAGTTTTTGTAATACAAGTAAAAGACTAATAGAGCAATTACAATATATATTGCTACATTATGGAATAGTCGCCTATGTAACTTCCAGGAAAAGATCAGAAAAATGGGAAAGATGCTATGAATTGATTATTACAGGTAATGATGTTCTTAAATTTGCTAATGAAATTGGATTTAGACTTAAAAGAAAACAAAATAAATTATTAAATGCTATTGCTAATAAAAAACGATGGATGAATCACGGCGACGAAGTTCCAAATATTTTACCATTGATGAGAAATATATCTAAAGACAATAAGGCTAAAAAAGGATTAATGAAAACATCATCTGTTTGTTATAAGAGATTATTGGGTAAAAAAACTGCTAGTAGACCTCTTGTTAATAATTTTCTTAGAATATATGGTAATATAAAAAATAATAACATTGATATTATACGAGGTTTAAATAATGATAATATATATTATGACGAAATAGTAAGTATAGAAGATTCTGAATGTGTAACTTTTGATATTCATGTTCCAGATACTCATGAATATTGCGCGAATGGATTTTATAGTCATAATTCAAAAATTCGTGGTTTCAGAGCGAATATCATCATAGCGGACGAATTTGCGTCCATCCCAGAGGATGTATTTGATATTGTCGTTAGAGGTTTTGCTTCTACTACAAAATCTCCGGTGGATGAAGCAAAAAGACTTGCTTTTCAAAAAAGATTAGCAAATATGGATTTACCACAAGATGTTAAAAACGTTATACAAGAAAAATCGCCGACTGGTAATCAGATAGTTTATTCTGGGACAGCATATTATGCTTTTAATCATTTCGCTAAAAAATTTAAAATGTGGAGAGAAATTATTCAAAGCAAAGGAAATGTTAACAAAGTTTCTGAAATCTTTGGTGGTTATACATCTATACCAGATAATTTTAATTATAAAGATTATGCTGTTATTAGAATTCCATACAATTATTTACCAGAAGGATTATTGGATCAAAGACAATTAGCGCATGCGAAAGCTATGTTACCAAAAAATATTTTTCTTATGGAATATGGTGCGATATTCGTTGCGGATAGCGATGGTGTATTCCCCAGAAGCTTAATAGAGGCATGTAGTGTGACACCCTCTAGACCAATTCAAACAGCAGATGGAGATGTTATTTTTACTCCAAGAATGTCTGGTGATTCCAAATTAAAATATGTGATGGGAATAGATCCTGCTGCCGAACAAGATAAATTATCTATTGCTATTATAGAAATTTGGCCTAATCATTATAGAGTAGTTTATTGTTGGTCTATTAATAAACAAGAATTTAGTAAGAGAAAGAAAAATGGATTTGTTAAAGAAGATGATTATTATACATATGTATGTAATAAAACAAAGGATTTGATTTCTAGATTTAATATAATTAGGATAGAAATGGATAGCCAGGGCGGTGGATATCCTATATCAGAAATGTTAAGAAATAAAAAATTACTAGATAAGGATAAAAAAGATTTTCCTGTATATGAAATAATAGATAGAGATAATCCTCAATATACAGATGGAGAAGTAGATGGCCCACATATATTGAATTTGGTTAAACAAAGTACAGAATATAATTCTTTGGCTAATATGTGTTTGCATAAAAGTTTTGAAACTAAAAGGCTCTTATTTCCAGCATTCGATACAGTACAAATGTATTCTGCATTAATGGCTGAAATAGCCCTGGAAGTAAAAATAGATACATATGAAGAATGTGTCAATAATATAGAAGAAATGAAAAATGAAATATGCACAATACAAGTAACCGAAACATCTACTGGCAAAGAAAGATTCGATACCCCTAATGTTTCTCAACCAGGATCTACAGAAGGAAGATCTAGAAAAGGTAGATTACGGAAAGATAGATATACATCATTATTAATAGCCCATAAATATATATACGACAATGATGTTAAGGTTGATTTACCAATAGATTATTCTGATGTTGTTGGTAATGTAAAAAAATATAGCCAAACTAATGAAAAAGAAGGTTTATATAGAGGTCCAGGTATGGGAAGAATGAAAAATGGTTCTGACTGGATGAATAAAAAGAATTCGTTTGGTGCTGTAAAAGATAGGAAAAAAATATAATTGTGTATAATAATGGGATTATGGTCTAACCGTAATTGAATCGAGAAAATTATGGCAAAAGAAAAAAATGAGGGATTGTACACAACTGGTAAGGATTTATCGGATTATCAACTTCCCGATGATAATGTTTTAATTAGATCAATTTCTGGAGATACACACAGATCAGTAGCGGAAAGCGTAGCAAGAATTAAATTAAAATCTGGACATAATAGAAATGATGTTGATTTTCATAGACCAGAAGATGCTATACCAAATACCCATGAAGCAATAATAGAAGCGTGTCAAGCTATCTATAAAAAAATAGGTATTATAAGAAATGTTATAGACCTTATGTCTGATTTTGCTGCTGGTGGATTAAGCATACAACATTCAGTTAAAGGTCAAGAACGATTTTTCAAAAAATGGGCAGAAAAAGTTGATCTTGCTAATAGGGCACACGATTTTATGAAATTGTTTATGCGTGACGGGAATATTATTATTAAAAGAAAATTGGCGATAATAACAAAGCCTGCTTTAAAAGATATGATGAAAGCGGATATGTATGATCCAAGTAATTTACCAGTAGACGAGGATCATAAACTCGATCAGCCATTAAAAATAAAGAAAGAAAAAAAGAATATTAATAAAAGAGAAATTCCATGGTCTTATACGTTTTTGTCACCATTATTGGTTCAAAAAGTAGGTGGCTCAATAGGTAAATTTTTTGGCACAGAATCAATAGCTTTCAAAATACCAAAGGAATTAGCGCAGTCTATAAAAAATCCTAAAACTGCTGTAGAAAAAGACTTAATAAAGAAACTACCTGCCGAAGTATTGAATTCGGTGAATAGTAGCAATAATAATTCTGTATTGCTTGATCCATCCACGATATATTTAGATTATTATAAAAAAGATGATTGGGAATCTTGGGGTACACCATTTTTATATGGTATTTTAGAAGATGTTCTTTTTAAAGAAAAAATGAGATTGGCCGATATGGCCGCTTTGGATGGTGTTATTAACGTAGTAAGATTGTGGAAACTTGGTCGTTCGGACAAAGATATTCTTCCTACTAAAACTGGCGTTAATAAACTTCTGGATTTATTATCACACAATGTTGGCGGCGGTATAATGGATATCGTTTGGGACGATATGATTGATTATAAAGTAGAGTATCCTCCGACAGACAAAATTCTTGGTGCAGATAAATATAAATCAGTAAATTCAGATATAATAAAAGGTCTTGGTATTCCAGATGCATTAATAGGTGGTGGAGATTCCACAACACGAAATGGGCAAACAGCATTTGTTCAATTAAAAACACTTGTAGAAAGATTAGAATATGTAAGAGGTAGATGTATTAGATGGATACAGAGTGAGCTTAAGATGGTGGCCGATGCATTTGGATTTAAAGAAATTCCTAATATTTCTTTTGGTATTATGTCTCTGAGAGATGAAGCTGCCGAAAAACAATTAATAATTCAGTTATTAGATCGTAATATTATATCCGTTGAAACCGCTTGTCAAATCTTCGGACAAGATTTTATGATTGAATTGGGGCATATGAAAGAAGAGGACAAGATTAGGGAATCAAATCCTCCTATGTTAGAAAAGGCTAATCCATATTATAGACCCAATAGTCAAATGGAATTACAACAAAAATTTGCAGTTGATTTACAAGATAAAAAATTAGGTTTAAATGGTGGTGACAATTTATCTGGAGATCAACCTAGGTCTGTTGATACCAAAGAAGCTGGTAGACCTAACAATACTATAGATACTAAAAAAAGAGATGAAAGAACTAACAGAATATTGTCTGTATACAAGACTGTTGGTGAAAAAATATTTGATAATTTAGATGAAATTATAGATAAAATGTTTTTAGAATCTAATGGGGTTAAGAATATTAGATCCTTAACGAAAGATCAAAAGATATCGTTAGAAAATATTAAAATATGTATTTTCCCACAAATTGATACCAAAGATAATCTTGATGAAAATTTAATAATAAATTGCATAAATAAACCTAATGAAAATATTGTTAAGAATTTTTGTGGGATATTTACATCCTTACTTACTGATTATCAAAAAATAAATAATTGTATTCCAGATATTAAAGAAAAGAAATCTTTAATGTGTTCTTCATGGTCTATCTTAAAAACTTCGTAAAGAGTTTAATATTTTTATTAATAGGGGATTATATAACAGGGTCAAGAAATATCAAACGGAGGTATAAAAAAATGGCAATAGTGAATGTGTCCTTAGATACTAACACAAAAGAATGTGTTTTAACAATTGATGGTGTTCTGGTGTCTGCGAGTGAGATATATTTCGCAAAATATACCGACTATAATGATCCCGAGAAATATATTAAGGATTTTTCCTATACAGTCAAAGTTAGCGATAATAATGGTTTAATAGAAACTAGAAGATATTACTTGCCTAAAGAAGAACATATGATGAATGAAGCTAACTTAATTATTGATGCAAAAACTGGTTTATCATCAGAAAAGGTCATAAATCAGGACAAAATAGTAGAAGAAATTTCTGCATTATTTAATAATAAATAATAATTGATGAAAAGTATTTAAAATTAATTTTATTGTGTATAAAAATAAAGTCGGAGAATAAATGAAAATATATCACAAAGAAATTTCGGATGGTCTTATAGGCAAACTTCACGCATCTCGTGGGACTATATTAAAGGTTAAATATCCTAAAATATTAAATAAGGCCAATGATTCTAATGCTAATATAAAAACATTACAAGATTTAATTGGTACTGAACAAAAAGATTTATCACTTCTTGTTTCTATTCTTGTCAGCACTGGATGGAATTTGAATGATGACGTATTTCTTCCGGCAGAGATCTGGCAAGCCAGAAATACTCCAGTCCATAAACCAATTAATTATATGCATGATGAGACGATTATTCTGGGCCATATCGTTTCTAGTCGTGCTGTAAATAAAGACAGTACCGATATAATGGATGATAAAGAACTTCCTTTAAGCTTCGATATAGAAGTTGCTGGTGTTTTATATAAAGCTTTACCTAAAATAAGAGATCAAATATCTGATATTATATCAAAAGCAAACAATGGTGAAATGTTCGTTTCTATGGAATGTTGGTTTTCTGATTTTGATTATGCTTTTCTTGATGTTAAAACTGGTACTACCAAAGTTGTTAAAAGAAATGAATCTACAGCGTTTTTAACTAAGCATTTAAAATTAATGGGTGGTACTGGAGATTTTAATGGTAATAAATTGGGAAGAGTTTTAAGAAATATAAATTTCGGTGGCCAAGGCATAGTAACGAATCCTGCGAATCCAGATTCTGTTATAAAGATTGCCGCCGAACGTGTTAATAATAAACCTTTTTTTCTAATTAACGAATTTAATCTACCTAAATGTTTTCAACAAATAGAAGATTGTGAAAAATCACAAGAAAAAACAAATTTGAAGGGGGGTGTCGAGATGAGCACAAAAGCTGATAATCAAGTATCTGATACAAAGGAAGTATCTGTTGATACTACGGTTCAATCTAAACTAGATGAATCAAATGTTAAGCTATTAGACGCAACTAAGGAAATTGATAAGTTGATTGCGGAAAAAACAAATCTTCTGAAGGAGATAGATCGTCTGAGTAAAACGGCTGATGCAACCTCGAAAGAACTAGAGGATATTAAGAAAACTACTATAGCTAATGAAAGACTTGCTAAGCTAAAAGCATTAACAAAAATTGAAGATGAAAAGGCTACTCTAGATGAGCTAAGAAATATGACTGATGAAACTTTTGCTGTTGTTGTTAAATATGCTAAAAAAGAAGATAAGTCAGAAGCTCAAAATAAAAAAGACGATGTAACAGATGATGCCGAGGAATCATTATCAAAAGCTGAAGTAAAAGATGAGCCGGCATTTAATGCAGAAGAAAAGAATGCTAGTGATAAATTGGCAGAAGTAGCTATAGCTACAGCTAATCTATTACTTAGTCGTAAAAAGAACGATAAACAGAAGGAGGTGTAGAAGATAATGCTTAAACCAGACAGAGATTATGCGGAAGTAACAGATATATCTAATTATTGGTCAGAAGTCGCTGGTCAAGCCACTCAAGAAAAAGGTGGAATCGCTTGTGTTGAAACCCAGGGATCTGGAGTAGCTATGGATGATGTAAACAATGTCGTACTTTACCATGCTACTGGTTCTGGTAGTGTTCCAAAAGGCGTATTACTACAAGATGTTAATCCCCCATTAAGTGCAACACGAGATTATAAGAATTTTCACAATATGGAAGTTCGTCCTGGCGAGAAGGTAACATTACTTCGTAAGGGATGGCTAGTAACCGATATGATTCTTGGTACACCAACACAGGGAGCAAATGCTTATGTTGGTGTTAGTGGTCTTATAACACCGACATCAGGTACTGCTGTCGCCAAAATTGGTCGTTTTGAAACAACACTTGATGCAGATGGATTTGCTAAAGTATACATTGATATATAATAAAGGGGGTGAAGTAGATGAAGCGTAATGTACAAAAACCTACAGAAGATATGATTAATTTACTAAAAGCAACAGCTTCTAATGATTCAAATGAAGCTAATTCAGCTATGAGAGCGTTAGCACAAGCTCTTCAAATTCCACTAAGATCCGCCTTGGTTAATGGCGATATTCTTGATGGTATTTTTGCGCCAGAGGTATTAGATCCAGGTGCGACAGCAGAATATCCAATTGATTTCTTCACACAAGACAATGAGGATGATTTTATCGCATATACTGTTCCGAGCGAAGGAGCTATTCCTACCAGAACTATCTCCGGCGATATCGTTACAGTATCAACATTCGATAGTGCTAACTCTGTTGATTGGCCACTTAAATATGCTCGTCAAGCACGATGGAATATTGTGTCTAGAGCTATGGAGGTTCTAGAAGCGGGTTTCGTTCGTAAGATGAATACCGACGGATGGAGATTGTTAATTTCGGCTGGTGCTGGTAGAACAGATTTTGGTGGTGGAGCACCAATGGTATTCGATGCCAACGCCTCTGTTGGTCAATTTACTAAGAGATTAGTAAGTTTGATGAAAACAACTATGACACGTCTTGCTGGTGGAAATCGCGCAAGTCTAAGTCGTGGTCGTCTAACAGATCTTTATATGTCTCCAGAAGCACTAGAAGATATTCGTGAATGGGATCAGAATGATGTTGATGATTTTACTCGTAGGGATATTTTCCTAGCTAGTGATAATCCAGAATCTGGACCACTTGCTGGTATTTATGGTGTAAGACTTCATCCATTTACAGAATTAGGCGTTGATCAGGAATTTCAAAACTATTTTGATTCTCTTAGTGTTAGTATGGGCGCATCAGATGAAGAAATAGTTGTTGGTCTTGATCTTCAGGAAAATGATTCGTTTGTAATGCCAGTAAAAGAACAATTGACTATTTTCGAGGATCCGGCTTTACACAGGCGCAGAAAGGCAGGCTTCTACGCCTGGCAGGAACATGGATTCGCTGTTTTGGACCCGAGACGGGTACTTTTGGGGTCTTTCTAGGAACCTTTTAAAACTAATGAAAACGGGGAGATGAAAATTCTCCCTTTTTTCTTATAAAAAAATAAAAAACTCCATAGGATGAGTGTATAATACTATACGAGGAATTCTTTAGAAGGAGGATTATGGATGAGATTTGATGATCGAGAAATGAAGAAAATAATTTGTCTTTATGTAGATGAAAATAAATCTGCGCTCGAAATATCTAAAATAATGAAATGTGCTTGTCAAACTATTATAACATATTTAGGAAAATATAAAATAGAGATTAAAAATAGTGGTTATTGGCATAAAAAAGTTGAATTAGATGATATAAAAAGGGATTATTTTGACAATAATATGACTTTGGCACAAATAGGCAAAAAATATAATATTGGTACAGGGTCTCTTTGTGATAGATTTAAAAAGGCTGGCATTAAATTAAGAGATAGACAAGAAGAATCTTTTAGGGTCTTACATAAAATTCCATTATCGGAGCATGAAAAAATTTGTAAATTATATTTAGATGATGAGACACAAAATTGTGGCAAAATAGCTAAAATCTATAGTGTTTTTAGAGGAACCATAGCTAATATATTGAGAAAAAATGGTATAGAAATTCAAAAGAATAAAAGGACAAGAAATCCTGCCTGGAAGGGAGGAGTGACTTTGTTACATGACAGAATAAGGAATTGCGACAAGGCTAATTTTTGGAAAAGGGCTTGCATAGAAAGAGATGAGTATAAATGTCAGATAAATGGCGATAACAAGAATTTAAACGTACATCATTATCCAAATAAATTTGCCGATATTTTTAAGGATTTTTTAAGATCAAATTCTAGTTTAAGACCTATCGAGGATTGTGATAAATTATTTGAATTATCTCAAGCCTATGAAGCGTTCTGGGATATTAATAATGGGGTCACGGTATCGGAAAATATGCATAAAAAATTACATATGAAAAAGGGTATAACAGACGAAGAAATAGTTTCTTTACATAACCAAGGGTGGTCTTGTAGGAAAATTTCCAAACATTTTGGCAAATCGGACAGCTTTGCTCTTGCTAGGCTAAGATCAATCGGATTAGACAGAAGAGATATTTCATTTTATAATAAACAAAGAACAAATATTACCGAGGATATCGAAAGTGGTGTTGTTAAGGATTATATGGATGGGGATAAAGTAAGAAATATTAAGAATAAATATGGCGTTAGTGCTAGTCAATTATATAAAATATTAGAAAGACACAATATCGAACCGGGGAAGAGGGGTAAAAGAGATCAAAGAAGTGATGCTTCAAAGAATAATGAGCGCGTTATTAAATTATACGAAAGTGGTGTAACGACAGAAGAGTTGTCAAAGATTTATAATGTTAGCAATACGACAATAAGAAATATACTTAAAATATCGTCTATATAATTATTGTGTATAATGATTAGTGAAAAGTATTCAAAAACGAGTTTGTGACTTATATATTAAAGAATATTTATCTTGTTCTGATATATCATCTCAACTTAATATTTGTCAAGCCACGGTTTATAATATATTAAAAAATAATAATATAATCCTTAGAGACAAATCTACCGCAAATAAAATATTTTCTGACGATCTATTAATTAAGCTATACAACATTGGTTTGTCCTGCTCACAAATAGGAAAAGTATTAGGTATTCATCCCAGTACTGTTGTTAAAAGATTTCAAAAATGTGATTTTCCACTTAGAAATAAAAACCTCTCGCATCAAATTAAATATTCAGAAGATGAATTCAATAAATACTTTATGTGTTCTAGCTTTATGGATCTTATTAAACAAGGGTAATATATGAGCGCTTCTGGTATATTAAGAGAAAATAACGTAATATTTTATCATCCATTAGATGATTTTACAGAATACACACAAAATCAAACATGGACTGGTTCTGGAATGTTTGTTCCAGCTAAAATAATTAATGGTATAGCTGGTGTATTTTCTCCGAATATAACATGGGAATCAGAGGTCGAATTTTTCTCTTCGGATGGTGCTATAGAACCAGTAATTGCTAGATTGAATGATACCCAAGTTGTTGTTGTTTACAGAGATGGTGGTAATTTAATAAGTTCTAGAACATGGGCGCATGTCGGAACCATTACTGGTGATACAATAGTATGGGCAAGTGGATATGAAGTAATATCTAGTTTTGGTGCTGGTCTTGTTACATTAAATGCTGTATGTAGAGTTGCAGATGATAAATTTGCAATAGCTTTTAAAGATCCTTTATTTAGCGACCAACAACAAGCTGTTATTGCATCTATTAGTGGAACAACTATCTCGTTCGGTACACCAGTATCATTTCAAACATTAAATAATAGCAATTTTGATATAACTTCTCCAGATGAAAGTCATATTGTTGTTGTATATCAAACTGCTACAAGTGGTAGCGCTGGTAATTCTAGGATTGGAAGTATAAGTGGTACTTCCCTTACTTTTGAAACTATAACTAATTTTCGAGAAGATGGTATTTCTAATGTTTTTGTCGAAAGATTAGATGATACACATGTAGTTGCTGCATATAGAGATACTAATCCAGATGGTGCTGGTTCTGTTGTTGTCGGTGCTATAAGTGGTACAACCATAACATGGGGATCTGGCATACAATTTGTCGCCAATACTCTTCAATCTTTTAGTGTCCTACCACTTGGTTCTACGAAATTTGGTATTATATGGACAGATGCTGGCACACAACTTAATGCTAAAGTTGGTGAAGTAAGTGGAACAACAATATCTCTTGGCAGTATAGCTACTCTTGCCGATGGAATAACATTAGCATTTTTAAGAGCACATGAAATAGATAGTGATCACTTTATTTGTGCTTTTCCTAATGCGAGTAATTCTAATAGACCTACCGTTAGTATAGGGTCATTAACAACTAGTGGTACAATAAGTTTTGGAGATATTTCTCTTGTAACCACTAATAGTGTGGTACATACAGATATTGTTACAACCGATGGACATAAAGTTGTTATAGTTTACGAGGATACAACCGACTCAAACCATGGTACAGCTAATGTTGGTGCATTATTCGTTAGTGCGAATATAGTAGCTACTAGCGGAGGAGCTTATCCATCCGTAAGTGGATATGATAGAATAGTTCTTGGTGGGTGGTCTAAAAATCTATCCCATAATGATACAGAAGTAACAGTAAGTAAAGGTTATAGTGTTGGTATAGCTTCTGGTAGTATTTCATTAGGTAGTGGTGTATGGAATGGTTCTGGATTAGTAGATTTCTTGACATCTATAAACGATGGAAGTGGCCATTTATTTGTATTAGATTTTCATAATGACACTGGCGATGATTGGATACTTAATACATCTCTTGATGGAAGTGGTTTTATAAATCATGGGGTTCAATCATCCGGATCACAACCAATAATATTAGTAGAATCTGGTGTTCAATTAATAGCTATAAATAATGCTATGAATCACTGGATAGACGAATTAGTATTATGGGGTGGAGAACAAGATAATTTTTCAGATTTTAGTACCCATGAACTTAGAAGATTATTCAGATTAGCAGATTTCGCTGGTTTGACTATGCCCCTGTATTCTACATTCGGTGAACCCATTAATGATAATACTACTTTATTTTTAACAGCACACGACATAACATCAGATAATATAACTTTATTTTCTCGGGGTATAGAAATTTCAACAGATGAGATAATATTATATCTTCGTGGTCCATTTTTCTTACCAGATGTTAGTGGTGTTATTTATTATCAACCGAATGACACCGATGACACAGAATTCACCAAACAAATACAATGGACTAATGATAATGTTTCATATATTCCATTAATAATTGATCAGGGCAATTTTGTTCAAACTTCTGGTAGATTATATAGTCCGAGTGGGAATTATTCATCACCAGATCAATACACTAATTTAACGGCATTATCATGGGTATCTGGAGTGAGATTTGATAATACGGAAATACAATTAGGATGGATTGATAATAATTCTATATTGATTAATATTAGCGGAGTTAGTGGAGTCATACTAGGATTTTATGCATCTGGTATTAGATATGAGTTTCTATCACAATTTTTACTTAATTTTGAGCCTACATTATTTGTAGCAAGAATAGAACAAGATGGGGCTAATTCAACAGGATATTTAAGTGTTGATGGTAATAGTTTTATACAAATGGGTCAAGTCTCTTCTGCACAATGGGATAATAGTGGACCAAATATAGGTAATAAATATATACAGTTATTATCGAGCGGTATGGCTGCCGACGAAACAACATTATGGGGCAATATAGATCAATTCACATCATTAGAGCTTGTACAATTTTATGTTCTTGGAAGTGGGTTACAGTTACCATTAAATTATTATACCGATATTTTGGGATCTGGACTTCCGGTTAATAATAACATAGAACTATATATACAGGGTCCACTTCCGATAGATGAGTCAATAGACTTATATGTTCAAGGTCCGATTCCTATTAACGATAATATAAATCTACATATTCATGGTTTTGATGATTTTAACGATAACTTCATATTAGTTGAAACTGGTCATGAAAGCTTTAACAATAGTATAACATTGAATATTCACGGAATTACTAATAGATTAGTATCTATATATTGGACTGATCCAGGTAGTAATAAAATACAAAGATCGAATTCAAATGGTTCTAAAATAGAAGATATAATAGATACAGATCTTATTACTCCACTGGGTATAGATATTGATTCTTCTAGTAGAAAGATTTATTGGTTGGATGATGGTATTTCCAAATTACAAAGATCTAACCTTGATGGTACTTCTATACAAGATTTAGTGGTTAGTGGAATTAGTGGTTCAATTGGAATAGCTATAGATAGAACTATTAATAAGATATATTGGACCGACGATACTTCTAATGTTATTAAAAGATCAGATTTTAATGGCAGTAATGTTGAAACTATTGTATCTGGTTTAGAAAATGCTGTTAGTATAGCCATAGACACAATTAATGATAAAGTATATATTACCAATGGACCATCTGGTCTAGGGAGTGGTTTGATATCTCGTTTTGATCCAGATGGTTCTAATATTGAAATAGTTATTTCTGGTCTGAATTCTCCGAGGGGTATAGACGTAAACAGTAGAGATGATCAAGTATTTTGGATTGATGATAATGGCAATTCCATTCATCGTGCAAATTCTAGTGGTATATTAGAACAAATATTAGTATCTGGCTTGACTGATGCAACAGAATTATCTCTTGATATAAATAATGGTAAATTATATTGGATTGATCAAACCGAAGCCATAATTCGTAGAATGAATTTTAATGGCACGAATATAGAAGATATAATCACTAGTGGTCTTGTGTCGCCATATGGTATAGTCGTTAATCAAAGAGAATCTATTGTTGATTTATCGGTAGAAATAGACATATTTATAAAAAGTTCTGATCATTTCCCGCAATTACTTGGTGTATTTAGTGATTCTGTAGTGTCGGTAACGATAGAGGTTTGGGATTTAATAGATGGTGCTAATATATTAGTAATCTTAGTTGATGATATTTGTCAACAAATAGGTGACACAGGAAGATGGTTCTGGTCAACGATTAATCTGCCGCCACATAGATTTGGTATTCAACAATATATGTACAAAATGAGTGCTGATAATGGAGAAGAATTTATAGCTGAGTTTTTCATTAAAAGCGCCGGGGTTAATATTCTTCAACACCCCTCGGATAGATCGAAATATATTTTAGGAGGTTAAAATGGCTATACGCGAATATGATTATTTACCGGATTCTCCAATATCTATAATCGGAGAATTAACTACGGGACAAACAGTTACTATTGAAGTTTGGCAAGATGGAGTTGCTGTGGTTTTAACAAGCGACGTATGTTCTGAAATAGACGCAACAGGAAAGTATAGTTGGTCCACCATTAATTTACCTGTCTTGCCAACCGATAGAGCGCAATATCACTGGAGAATGGATGATGGTGCTGGTAATACTGTTGAAGATGATTTTATTTTACAATCTATAGAATCTACAGACGGCAAAATGCCTAGTTTAAGAGATCCAGATTCATATATTTTACAAATATAAGGAGCCTATATGTGGCAAACAGATTTAACTTTAATGCTTAGAATCTTAATTGATGATTTAAATACTCCACAAAAAAATACGGATGCTTATTTATATCAGGTATTGATATTAGCAGGAATATTGGCTAATAATGAAATTGATTTTTCTCTAGATTATATATTTGATATAAGTAATGTTACTATTTCACCAGATCCCATAACTAATAATGATAATATTTTCCAAGCATTAATTCCGCTGAAAGCCGCATGTATATTAAACCAAGGTAATTTTCAAAAAGCGATAGGCCAGGGAATTAAAGTACGTGATGGGGACAGTTCCGTGGATACAACTGCTAGTTTTGGAGGTTATAGAGATATACTTGAATTAGGTCCATGTAGTGCTTATGATAAATTAAAAAAACAAATACTTATAGCCGATGGTGCTTCTTTTTATGGGGCGGTTTTGTCTCCATTCAGAGGGCCTAATGATACACCGATAGATACATTGGCTTGGTATTATGATAATATTTCTCAATATTTTTGTAATCCGAGACAAAGAAATTTTTAATTAGGAGATATGTATGGCAAATACAAAATTGAGTGCATTGTCAGAGGCTATAGCGGCGTCGGGTATTGATGAACTCTATATAAATGAAAGTGGAGTATCAAAAAAAATTACGGGATTTCAATTAGCAAATTTTATTAATTCTAGTGGAATAATAAAATCTCTTTCTAGCGATGCGCCAGGTAATTCTTCGTCGAGTATGGTCAAGGTTTCTGGAATAGATGTTAGTGGAATTGGTCCTGGCACATATATTTTTCAATATTATATTAGTGCCCAATCTGCGCATATTTCTAACAGCATGAAATTTTCTGTTAACCACACCGGGACAACTACTCTTTTTATGTATAACTTATTTTTTACACATCCCGCTGTTATAAACAATAACGTTGAATTGGATCAAGAATATAACGCAACAACAGGAGCAATCTGGGCAGTACAATCAACTAGAATTAAAAATACAACACTAGGGCCACAAACTGCTGTTGATACAGCTAATGCTAGTCTTTTATATTATATTCATGGTATTATTATTGTTACAGAGACAGGTGTACTAGAATTATACCAAGGTTCTGAAGATAATGGTATTAACACAATTGTTGAACAAGGAACAACATTGATTCTTACGAAAGTTAGATAATGATTGGAATACTTCTTTTAGAAAGTAGTTTAGTAGATGGTCTACTTCTAGAAAATGTTAACGAGGTCTTATTCCTTGAATCATTTTCTTCCGATAATTTTATCAATTTATTTATTCATTCAAGCCATACAATGGAATCTTTGGATTTATTTATAAAGGTTCCAGAACCAATTAATCAATCATTAGAATTTTTTATTAATGGATTTGATATTAAATCAAATAACATTACTTTGTTTATTGATGGACATATTTCTAATACACAAAATATAAATTTATTTATAAATGGTAAGAATGTTTTTAATAATGATATTATATTATTTATTAGTACTTTTAATATAGACGCTAATATGATGGATCTTTTCATATCTGGTCCAATACGAATTACAGATAATGTTTCACTATTTATTAACGGGATGGATTTACAGAATGATAATATAAATCTTTTTATTCATGGTAATAATAATTTCAATAATAATATTAATTTGTTGATTAACGGGCTTAATAATAATAACAAATCGCTAGAACTTTTTATTTATGGGTTTGATATTAAACCAAATAATATTATTTTGTATGTTAATGGACATGTTGATAATTCAAGTAATATAATACTCGTAATTAACCCTCATGCTGTGATAGATGATAATATAACTTTATTTATACGACCACCACAAGAAGCATCATCTATTAGTTTAATAATTAATGGAATTATTCCAATTCTTCCATTATCTTGCCCGATATTAGATCCAAATTCAACAATACAAATACCTTCTACTCTTATAACTATATATCAATCTTATATTGATTCTCTTATAAACCAATTGGGTAAACACGTTCTACTAGAATTTGATTCTGTGTTAACACCTTGTCCTAACTGTGAATTTGATTTAATTAACCAAAGATCAAGAGGAATTTATATTTCTGGTGGACCCATATCATTTTCAAGAGGTAGTCAATGTCCATATTGTAAGGGGAATGGTTTGCTAGAAACAAAATCAGAAAAATGTATTATTGCTTTAACCAAATGGAGTCCAAAAGAAATTAATGATTTTAATATTTCTGTTAATAATGATAAAGCTATTGTTAGATTAAAAGCATTTTTATCAGAATCAGATAATTTAATAAGAGCTAAAACAGCCATAATAGAATATGACCAAAGATCGTTAGTTGTTATGAGGGCTAGGATGATTCGTGGAATTGTTCCAATAGGCTTAAGAGATGATAGATATTGTACGAGTTATTGGGAATTGATTTAAATTAGGAGATTGGTATGGCGGATATTAAGATTAGTGCATTAACTCAGGTTCCGGCAGCATCTGGTTTAGACGAGTTGGCCGTTAATGAATCTGGGGTTTCAAAAAAGGTAAATATAACACAGCTTGCAACTTTTTTAAATACTTCACCAGATTTTACCGGCGTACCGACCGCACCAACTGCCTCGGCAGGGACAAATACTACACAAATTGCAACAACAGCCTTCGCTCAATCTGGTGGTCCCGTAAGTGTTAAATTTCTTAATGCGGACGAAACACCCAATGCTCAAACTGCAATGGTTAGAGTGTCTGGGATGGATGTATCTGGAGTTGCTTCTGGTACTTATGTTTTTGAATATTATATTGTTGCCCAGGCTGCTGGTACGACACAAAGTTTTAAATTTGCTGTTAACCATACTGGAACAACTACTGTATTTATATATAATCTTTATTTTCCAAGTGCGGGTGTTACTGCTGCTACTGGAGCAATAGATCAAGATAATAATCCTACTACTGGATCGGTATGGGCTTTTCATGCTACTAGAACCAAAAATGCAACACTTGGACCACAAACAGGTGTTGATACCTTAAATGCCAATATTATGCTTCGTGTTACCGGAATGATGATAGTTACAGTATCTGGAACACTAGAATTGTATGAAGGATGTGAACTTGGGGGAATTAATACAACAATAAAAGCTGGAACTTGTTTAATTCTTACTAAAACCGGATAGGAGATCCATATGGCGGATAAAAAGATAAGCGAATTAACACAAGTTGTGGCCGCATCAGGCTTGGACGAATTTGCTGTTAGTCAATCTGGAGTTTCAAACAAGGAAACATTAACACAAATTGCTACCTTTAGAAATACTTCGCCAGTTTTTACAGGTATACCAACTGCTCCAACGGCGGCATCTGGCACAAATACTACACAAATAGCCACAACTGCATTTATTCAATCTGGTTGTAATGTTAGGGTTATATCTCTTTCCTCTAACGAGGTTGCAACTAGTGAAACCGGAGGGATTCTAGTATCTGGTTTATTAGTATTCCCAGAAGTAGGAAACTATATTTTTGAATATTATATTTGTGGTCAAGTTTCGGATACAACAACAACCTTCAAATTCTCCGTGGGTCATAGTGGTGGAAGTATTTCTGCATGTAATTTCTATTTTCCAAATGCTGGTACAAATACAACCAATGGTTTTGTTAATCAAGAACTTAATCAGACGACTGGTCAAATTTGGGCCTTTAATGCCGCGAGATCAGGCGGTATTATATTAGGACCACACGATAGTAATAATGCTATTAATGTTAATGTTATGTATCGTATTACCGGAATTGTAAACATCACAGATTCATCCTTTTTCTTAAGATTAACTCATGGGTCAGAGGTAGCTGGATTAAGCGTACAAATAATGGCTGGTAGTTCTTTAGTTCTTACTAAAGTTGGATAATAATGGGCAGATATTTATTAGAAAATAGTTTTATAGATGGTTATCGCCTAGAAGATGATGGTGGGGTTCTGCTTCTTGAATCATTTTCTATTAATGATTCTATAACTTTATTTACATTTAGTTCGGCGATAGAAACCGATAATATAGAATTATTTATTAATGGGAAGGATTCACAAAATAATGATTGTGATCTTTTCATTGATGGTAAAGATTCATTAAACGAAAATTTCAATTTAATAATAATCGGTAATGATAATTTTAATAATAATGCTGATTTATTAATAAAAGGTCTGGATAATCAAACAGATAATATTGATTTATTTGTACATGGAAAAAATTCAGAAAATAATAATATTAATTTATTTATAAATGGCCAGATATTTTTCACCAATAATATAAATCTATTTATTTCTGGAATTGTGGGCACAACGACAATTACGGATAATATAGATTTATTTATCAATGGTCATAATAGTTTTAATAATAATATAGATTTATTTATAGGTGGTAAAGATAATAAAAATGATAATATATCATTATTCATCAATGGTTCTGATGCTGCAAATGACAATATTACACTTTATATAAATGGGCGTGAAACAGATAATGAGAGTATAGTTTTATTTATAAATGGGTTTGATACTGAATCGGATTCAATAACACTTGTAATATTATCGTCGAACGAAGCAACTGATAATATTGAATTATTTATATATGGAAACGAAGAATTTAATACTTCGTTAGATCTTTTTATACATGGACTAAATTCAGACAATAATCAAATCAATTTATTTATAAATGGACATGTTTCCAATACACAAAATATAGATTTATTTATAAATGGACACGAGGAACAGAATAACAATATAACTCTATTTATTGCTGATGTAAATATATTATCTGATTCTATTGATTTGTTTATAAGCGGACCAATAATTTTTAATAATAATTGTATTTTATTTATCCATGGATTTAATGAAAATAATAATGATTGCAATTTAATAATTAATGGACATGAATCAAATAATGATAATATTAATTTATTCATTGCTGGTCTGGATTCGCAGAATAATAACATAAATCTTTTTATATCTGGTTCTGTTATAACAAATACCCAGTCCGAACAAATAGATTTAATTATATTTGGTAAAAATACGAATAATCAATCCGTCGATTTAATTATTCTTGGCTCTGATACAAATTCTAATAATATAGATTTATTTATAGAGGGGTCCAATTTTATTGATAATAATCTATCACTTTTTATCTCTGGGCCGATTTCTGTAAATAATAATATTGATTTATTTGTGTCTGGTATTACGAGTATAATACCCTCAACTTCTGGAAATATTTTATTAATAATCAATGGTATACAACCAATCGCCCCGGTGGTCTGCCCCGTATTAGATCCAAATTCTGCTATTCAAATAGGCGATGATCTTATAAATATATACCAATCTAGAATAGATGCATTAATAGATCAGCTTGGTAAACATGTTTTGATAAATTTTGATCCTATTAAAGAAATATGCCCGAATTGTCTTTTTGATACTTTTGGCGGAAGATCTATAGGTACATATAAAATTGGGGGACCGACGCCATTCCCAAGAGGTCAAAAGTGCCCATATTGTAAGGGACACGGATTCTTAATAACAGAAAGACAAAAGTGTATAAAAACATTGATAAAATGGAATCCAAAAGATGCTGCTAATTACGGAATATCTGTTAGGAAACATAGAGATATCGTGAGATTCAAAACATTTGCAACAGAGTTTGATGATTTAGTAAGAGCAAGATCGGCAATATCTAACTCGGCTATTTCCGATATTATAAAATTAAAGGTAAGGTTAATTAGGAGTCCGATATTGGTTGGCTTGAGAGAATCTCGATATTGCATAAGTTTTTGGGAATTGATTGATGATTAATAGAAGATATATAATATGGCTAAAATAACATTAATACCAACTCCGCAATTTAATCAACAACTAAGTATTGGTGTAAGATCCGATATCAAGAATAGAATTATTGGTCGTGCTTTATTAAAAGGTAATACAATAGTATCTTCTGTTGGAAACATGTTGGCTGATTTATTAGACAATAATGATGTTATTAAATCATTAAGAGGCAACGGAAGTGTTGATTTGGCGGCACATTTTGGTTTAACAGATAGTCAATCAAATGGATTAGCAGATGGAATGATATCGTTGGTTAGAAAATCTGTTAAATTTATTTTCAATAATCAATCAGATATTATTATAGGTATTAGGGCTGTTCCTAGTGATTTTACTGAATTTTTATCATTACCAGGAGCAGAATATGTTTCTAAATCTTCTAATATTGTTATTCCTGTATTAAGATGGTTATTGATAGATCCAGATATTGATATTGGTGCTGCTGCATTCGATATTGTTTTTTCTGGAGATTTTTCTGGTAAATTTGATACAACTATTAATAAGGTTTCACGAAGCGGAAGAGCCGTTATGATAGAATTACAAAAATTGGGAAAAAATACTGGTTATATTTTACCGGATATTATTAGGGGGAATTTTGGTGAAAATTTCATTGAATTCGCCCTGGGTCAAGAACAAGTTAGATTAAATGCTGCTAATATATTAATGGAGAATATACGATAATGAGTTTTGATTTTAGGGGTATAGCGAGTGGTGGATTTGGAGGCTATGAACTCACAGATCAATTATTATATAATTTGAAATTTTTCTTGGAATGGGGATTATTGAATAATGGTGCATATACTAGCTATCAATTTAATTCTTCTAGTTTTTATGATTTAGACGAAGCTAAATTGCATTCGGTAATAGATGAAAGATATCCTGATGGTCAAGTATGGGAAGGTATAGGTCCAGAATGGGTTTGGGAAACTGGTGTAACACCACCATCTGGGGGTACTGCCCCATTTAGGGTATCCGGCGTATATATTAATAATATTTTTTATGGTCAATCTTCTTCTATTTCTGGTATATTTGGTCATCATATAGATTATCCAAATGCCAGAATAATATTTGATAATCCACAGAGCATTACCGATGATATAAGGGCTGAATTTACCACCAAAATGGTTAAAGTAGGACTAGCTGATTCTTTAGAATTTAGACAATTATTATTAGATGCTGTAGAAGAATTTCTAACCGATACCGTTCCATCTGGTACACCAGTCAGAGATCATCAGGCATGGCTACCAGCTATTTTTATTGATGTCGATTCTGGTAGACAAACCGGGTTACAATTAGGTGGAGGACAGATAAAAACAAGAATTATTAGTTTCCATATATTCGCAGATAATGCTTATCAAAGAAATTTATTAATGGACTGGTTAGATTATCAAAGTAGGACTGTATTTTGGATGGCGGATTTAAATGCTATACCATTTCCGTTCGATCAATATGGGGATATAATCACTGGAACTACTAATTGGTTGGATTTAACAAATAATTTTCCATGGAAAAAATTAAGGGTTTTAGATGGTAAGATACAAAAAATTAATTCTTTAAATACACGTATTTTTAGAGCTAAGGTAATTTGGCAATTAGAAGTGGACTTTGGAAATATATAGCTTGAGTTGCATAAAATTTGGTGTATAATATAATATGAATAAATTAAGATCAGATACATGGCAACCCAATGAAGAAATAGCCTCTTCTATTATAGAAAAATATAATAATGGAAAATCAGCATTAGCCCTATGTCATCAATATGGTGTGGCCGATGTGACTATTACCAAATTTTTAAAAAGAAACAATATTAAAATACGAAATGCTAGTAATGCCCGAAGAACGAATCAAATTAATGAAAATATTTTTGATGATATTAATGAAGAAAGTGCCTACTGGATAGGTTTTATTCTATCTGATGGGAATATTTATTATCCCCAAAAGAGATCAAAACAATTAAATTTCGGCTTAAAAAAATCTGATTGGGAACATCTGGAAAAATTCAAGAAATTTATTGGATCTAATAAACAATTATATTATAATAATAATGCTGTATTTTTAAGTATTTATTCAAATAAAATAGTGGATAAATTAGAAGAATTTAATATAACTCCTAGAAAAAGTAAAACAGCAAAAATTCCAGTATGTTTGAAAAATAATAGGCATTTTTGGAGAGGTATGGTCGATGGGGATGGATGGGTATCATGGGGAAATAATAGTAATCCTACAATAGGAATATGTGGAACATTCGATATAATAAATAATTTTCGAAAATTTGTAAATAAAGATAATAAAATAATTAAAGAAACAGAATCTGGTTGTTACTCTATTGTTTTTGCGTGTGCTACTTCTGTGCCAATATGTAAAAGACTATATGATCATTCGACCATATATTTAGATAGGAAATTATCTATGGCGAAACTAATTTGTAACCATTATAATTTGTGTATAAATGATAGTATGATAGCGATAAAAGAAAAGGGTGATATAAATGGCAAGTAATTCCCGCATATTCTACGCTGGGCAGGCAGTTGGATTTGCGCCACATGGTATTTCGGCATCTGGTGGAGATCCTTCTGGCTTTTTTACAGTCCATGGTGTCCAAAGCGTTGGTTTAACAACTACATTTAATCTTGAACAAGTATTCGAATTAGGTCAATTAGAATTATATGAAAATATTGAGGGTATTCCAGATATCGAGGTAACGGTACAGAAAGTTCTCGACGGCTACCCCCTACTTTATCATCTTGCCACACAGGATGCTGTTTCTTCAACTCTTGTCGGTAGATCTAATAGTAGATCTTTCATAGCACTAAACATTTATCCTGATACAAATGAGGCTGCATCTGGTATACCAGTACAAACAGTTGGTATGTCTGGTATGTTCGTATCTTCACTTACATATACATTGAATGTTGATGGTAATTCTACCGAAGATGTTACATTAGTAGGTAATAATAAAGAATGGACAGCATCTGGTGTATATTTCGTCCCAGTTGGCTTAGATGGAACAGATGAACCTTTATCATTAGCATCTTCTGGTGGAGTTCAACGCAGAGAAGATGTCATTATGGGAACTGGTTTAACTGGCACAGTAAGTCTATGGCCAACAGAAATTCCAGGTATAGACGCTAGTGGATTTAATGTACAATCTGGTGATAGTTTCTTAGCACATATTCAAACCGCTACAATAAGTACAGATCTTGGTAGAGAAGATTTATTTGAACTTGGTCGTAGGGGACCATATCATAGATTTGCTTCATTCCCCGTAGAAGTCACATGTGCTATTGAAGTAACATCTAGCGAGGGCGATCTTATTGATGCATTAGCCGATCCTCCTGGCGGAACTAATCTCGCGGATCAAACAATAGACGTAATAATGAGAGAAGGATCGAGATTCAATCTTGGGACGAAGAATAAATTGTCAAGTGTTACTTATGGTGGTGGGGATGCTACTGGCGGAAATGTTTCGACAGTTTTCAACTATTCGAATTTCAACAGTTTAAACATTACACACCCAGAGGATCCTGCTGGACTTTAAATAGTACAACAATAGTATAAAGAATAGGGGCCGGTTATCCGGCCTCTATTTTTTTAAAAATAATCATCTTTTTCCTAATCAAATTAAAAAAGAAAATACTTCATGTGATATGATATAATATGAGCATAAGAATAAGGACTGTTGACGGAATTAAAGTAGCTCTTTGCGGCTACGAAACTGATCCTAAAGAAGGAGATATTTATTTAGATGATGGTCAACATTATGCTTTAGCTGCGAAGTTTGCTAGAGATTGGCAAGGATCAACAATCAATTGGTCTTATCCAAAGGAATGGGAAGCTATGGATATACAAAAATTAAGAGATGCGGGTAAGCGTAATGATATTTAAAAAATTTATACATTGGATCAAAGAAAAACATCGTTTTAAACAATTCGAAAATGAGCATGGTTTTCATCCATATGAAATCTGGAATCTTAATACCGCTATAGCTAAGTATATTTTACCAAGATTAAAAGCATTTAAGAAAACATATAGTGGATATCCGCTTGGATTAACAGAAGAAAAATGGGATGATATGATTGATGATATGATTTTTGCTTTTGAATATGAGGTAAATCAATGGGATTTAGAAGAACCTTTTAATAAAAAAGAATTAAAACGAATAGAAAAAGGATTTAAATATTTCGGTAAATATTTTTTGAGTTTATGGTATTAAGAAACGGGGGCGAAAGGTATCGACCGGGTAATATGAAAAAAGTATTGCGTACCGAGGTTGCTAGTTGGCCTCGTAAAACAACTGGCAAAAGCCTAAACGGCAATCGTAGTTTTGCTTTAGCTGCTTAGGCAGCACATCAATCAGATGATGTCTATTAGTTTGATTGGTGAAAATAATAGGCTGATCCGATAATAATATCCTAATATTATTGGATAAGAGAAAATAGGATTGCTGTTTAATAAGCCTGTTGATTGGCGTGTTAAATTTAAGATAAATAATCAACTATGTACGTAGAAATATTTTTGGATATACTTCGGGACGGGAGTTCGATTCTCCCCGCCTCCATTTTAAATAATTTAAATAAAAATAAATGTTAATGATATATTATGACAAAGGAGATAGATATGAATTATCATTTTTATGATGGAATAATTAATCCCCCTGAAGAAAAATATTGTGAAATATGTTGTAAAAATATTTGTAATGATGGTTTTATATACTGTTCATCTTGTTTAAATAGCCATATTAATCCCGAATATTTGAATTTTAAAATAAGACACAGGATTTTTGATTTTATTGAGGATATATGTACATGTTGTGGAGAACAAAATAGAAGATTTCTGAATATCGTTGCAAAAGAAGGAAGATATGTGAATTGTCCATTTATAATATCTCTTTATGGGGATCAATGTATACAATTTATTAATTGGTTTATTAATAATAGAAATATTAAAGACGATTTTTCTTGTTTATGTTTTAATTGTATAAATGGAAAATTCTATAACGAAGGTATTTGTCCACACAAAACTTTCCCAAAACCAAATCCTATAAAATATATGAAAGGATAATATGATAAAAAGATTATTTTCTTTATTCATTGTTTTATTTTTAATTACACCATGTTATGGTGAATCTCTTAGGGGTCCATCTAAACATAAGATTGACACTACTGTAGTTTATATTAAAAAAATAAATGATCAACAAGTTATAATAGATGTTGTTGAGGTTAAGAGAAATAAAATTGCTGATGCTAATCCTAATAATAGGAATAATAATGTAAAAAGAAATCATAGTAAAAGAATTATATATGTTCGCCGATAAAACTGAGGAATTTGAATTTATATTTTCTAATAACGATGGATTTGAATTAAAAATTAATAATATTTATCCACCGAATATTGAAGTTATGTTTATTTATCCTTTTGACAATATGTCGCCTTCTGGGGAATATATTGATTTAGAAAATGAAAATTTGGATTCAAAATATCGAAGAAAACTTGATGATAATTTAAGAAATATATTCGGATAATCTTATGAAAATAGATGTTCTTATAAGCGGCGAAGAACTTGATTACATAATAACGTCAATAGCTCTTTCTATATGTGATAAATATCCGCAAGATACTCATATTATAACTATGCCAATAATGGACGGATCTATGTTTTTTGCACCAAATCTACTGATGAAACTAAGTAATTTTGGTTTTACATTTCAAATTTCTCCTATTAAAATTAGTAGTTATTTCGGCATGACCAAATCTAATGATATGAAGATTGATTGTGTTCTTGATCCGTCGTTGATTAAAAATTCTATCGTTATGATTATAGACGATATAGCCGATAGTGGGGTTACATTAAATACTATTAAAAATTTAATAAATTCTTTTGATCCTCAAGAAGTGATAGTGGTAACGTTATTGAGAAAATATGGTTGTAAATTTCCGGTAGATTTCTATGGTCGTAATATAGATGATGATTTGTTTGTGGTAGGATATGGTCTTGATTATAATGGTTTATATCGTGAATTACCGTTTGTTGGAATTATTAAAGGAGAAGAGTAATGAAGAAAAGTCTTTTGGTTTTATGTTCTTGTTTGTGTTGCTGTGTTCCAAAACATATTTCTGGAATGATCATTGATGATCGTGGGAATGGTTTATCTAATATCGAAGTAGTAGCTAAGTCTGATGATAAACAAGTTTCTAAGACCACAGATAATAATGGTAAATATATCGTATCCGTTCCCCCTGGTTTTACCGGAATAGTTCAACCTATTATAGCTGCTATTTTAGCGCAAGTTAATCCATCTTTTAGGAGTTATACTAATCTACAATCAGATCAAACTAATCAAAATTTTATAGCTAGTCAATTATCAGTAATCGTTTCTGGAAAAATATGTATCGGAGATGGTTCTCCAGTTGGTGGCGTAACCGTTATCGCAGATGGCAATGCGGATGGTTCTGCTTTTACAACACAAACTATTACAGATACTAATGGTAATTATTCATTAGTAGTTCCATGGGGATTTACTGGAACGACCACACCAAACAAGCCAGGATATTCATTCCAGGCTGGAAATGCTTGTCCATAAATGATTATCTTACTTTTTTCTATAATATTTTCAATATCACAAAGTTGTATCAATGATTCTGATTGTATAGATTCTAGGTTTTGTAATGGATTAGAGACATGCCAGGGAGGGCTTTGTGTTGGTGGTTTATATAAATGTCCAGGATTGGGATGTAACGAAAGTTTAAAAGTTTGTGCCAAGGCGCAAAGAAATAATAATTTATCATTTTGGCATTTCACAATAGATCCAATATATGAATTTCAATTATTTATTGATACCGATAATAATTTATCTAATAACTATGAAGGCTATGAAATTATTTTTCGTGGCGTATTTAATGATTTTGGATACATAAGAAAAGCTTATCCAGGAAATATTAATAATCCTGGGGGGTGGGGATCTATTGTTACTATGGGATTGTCTATGAGAACCGGAAATGATATGAGATTTTTCATACCAATTAATTATGGTAATTATAGATGGAAATTGGAAACATATAATAATGGTACAATTCAAACAACCACAACTGGAACAGGATTATCTTTTAACTCATTATTGACTACAAGATTTGATTTTTTTGGAAATTAATTTATGGCAAAATTTTATTGTCAATCTGGTCAATTTAAAGAAATTCTGACAGCAAATGATATAGAAGATGTCATTCTTAAAGCTGTTAAAAAAATTGTTAAAAATAATATTCCATATAATTTTGTTATGAGTATTAGCGAAACTGGTTTTTCTTTAAGTGGATCATTATTAGTTTCAATAGTTCCGATATTAAGAGATATGAATATTGAGCTACCATCTGACGACGTGATTATTATGCAAACTTGTATAACATTAAATTTTAATCCAGAAACTTTAACAAAACAAGGTAGGGACTGGATTTTGAATGGTGGAGATTTGGAATAATATATGCCGTATATTAAACAAGACAAAAGATTGCTATTTGATTCATTTATAAAGGAATTAACATTACAACTTCTTGAAATACATAGATTTATAGATAGTAGACAATTGGGAGGAAATTTAAATTACATAATTAGTAAAATTATTTTTGGTTTATGTGATAAAAATAAAGGCTGTGAATTATCTTATGTCTTAATTAATGATATAATTGGAGCATTAGAAAATTGTAAACTCGAATTTACTAGGCGCATAACAATACCATACGAAGATACAAAAATTAAAGATAATGGTGATATAATATAAGTGTATAATATATGGAAATGAAAAAGAATAAGTTAGACCTAGAAATAATATCTTCTATATCGAGCCCAAATGTTTGGACTCCAGAAAAAGAAGATGAATGGTTAAAGCAACCAGCGAGAGAGTTGGTTAAGAGATTTCCTCCTATGAATAAACCATTACACATATCATTTGTCGCCAAGAAAAAGTCTTGGTTATAATGAATACAACCATAAATTACGACGCCGGACAAAGAGTAAGTATCTTCGGTAAATCGGATAGACATTTAAAATATTTATCAAATAAATTAAGAATAAAAATAGTTATCAATAAAAATCAAATTAATATACATGGAGAAAACGAGACTACGGTAAAAAAAGCACATAATGTTATACAAGAATTAGTAAATATTTCTAAACAACAGAATATAACAAAATCTATAATAGATTCAATTCTTGATTCTATTGAATTAAAAAAAATACCAAATTCATTAACAAATTTTAATGGCACCATAATACCTAAAACAGATGGTCAATCAGAATATATAAAAAATATATTAACCAAAGAATTGATATTCTGTGTAGGACCGGCAGGAACTGGAAAAACATATCTAGCAGTGGCGGCGGCTGTGTCCTTTATTAAAAATCATCAATTTGACAGAATATTACTTGTTCGTCCTGCCATAGAAGCTGGTGAAAAACTTGGATATTTACCTGGTGATATTAATGAAAAATTAAATCCATATATGATACCATTTTTTGATGCACTTATGGATATGATGAGTCCAGATCTTTTGAATAAATTTATTAATAATAAAATAATAGAAATTGCACCAATAGGTTTTATGAGAGGTAGAACATTTAATAATTGTATAGTAGTTATGGACGAGGCACAAAATTCGACAAAAGAACAAATGTTAATGTTTTTAACAAGAATGGGCCAAAACTGTAAAATGATAGTTACTGGAGATACTTCCCAGGTAGATATTGATGTTAAAAGACAATCGAGTGGTCTTATTGATGCTACTAAAAGGTTAGATAAAATAGACAAAATAGCTATCACTTATTTAAAACAAGAAGATATTGTAAGAAATCAGCTTGTTGAAGCAATAATAACTGCATATCAAAATAATAATTTGGGTGTATAATTAAATAGGAAAATTTTAGGATTTTGGGCCAATTTATTTAAATTGACCGAGGAACTAATGGACCATTTCGAATTAGAAAAATTGATTCATACTATATCTTGGGGTAAGATTTTTTTTACATACCATGGGTCCGATAATAATTTAATTGATTTTATATTAGTGCCGCCTTCGTTAGAAAATCTTAATATGTCTAACAAGATTTATGAAGATTCTTTTAAGTATGCATTATCCATGGAATTATTAAAAGAAAATGAATTACTTGAAGAACATAAAAATATTGGTATATTATGGTCTGATAGAATAGAAGAAGAAATAGAGGGAATTAAGAATGATATACAAAAAATTAAAAGACAATTAATAAATTATTGTACCCAAAAAATTAAACTTGCAAGATTAAAACAATTGTTAAGAAATGCGGAAAAATCTCTTATAGAAAGAATTATAAAAAAACATGAAATTATAAAAAATAGCGCAGAATTTTATGCATTAACCAATAAACAAAGATATCTAATAGGTAGAATAACAAGAAATTCAAATTATGATTTATTTTGGAATAATCCAGAAGATTTCGATAAAGAAACGGATATTGGTCTTGTTAATAAATTAACTCTTAAGTTCTTCGATGAATCTATTATATCTAATGCTATTATAAGAAAAATAGCTAGATCTAATTTTTGGAGACAAATATGGTGTGCTTCTAAAATAACTGGGAATATCTTTGAAGGTTCTCCAGTTCTATGGACATTTAATCAAAGGGAATTAGTATACTGGTCATATATATATGATATGGTATTTGAAGCTTATGAGCGACCACCATCATTTATTATCGAAGATGATGATTTAATGGATTCATGGTTTATGCAACAATCAGAGAAAGTAGAATCTAGAACATCTAAAGATATGATCAGTGGTAATATAAAAGATTCCAAAAAGAGAGGTACTGATAAACAAGAATTATTTATAATGGCCGATAGGGAAGGTGCTAAAGACGTTTATGGATTAAATGATCCCCAAACAAGATTAAGAATTCAAAAGACACAAGAAATTACTAAAAAATTAGGCAAAGTAGAAGAACAAAATTTGCCTGATAGTAAGATACAAATAAGATCAAAAGCCATGGAAATGCAAAGAGCACATATAAAAGGAAAAAAATCTCGTGGAAGATAAAGCTATAAAAAAAGAAAAAATTCAACAATCAATTAAAGATAGGTTTAAAAGAATTATTAACACTAAATTAGAAACATGTTTTATATTTGCTTTGTCGGAGATGGAAAGGATTTTTGGGAACAAGTTATGGGGGCATAATTTGTCAGAAGATAAGCTAACAGACACACAAAAGGAAAATAGAGAAAAATGGAAAGAAATTAGACTCAATATATTGAATAATGGTAATCAACAACGTAGATCATTAATATCAGAACTTGATTTACATGATATGATTTTTATAGGATATAGAATTGAAACTAGGAGAAAAAAATGCAAAGAAACAGAGAATTAGTAAAAACTATTGATACCGATGGAAAAGAATTGGAACTAATTGTTTTGTATCCAACACATAAGATAGCACAAGAGGCTAACTTACAATATAACTTAAAAGTATCTAATTTAATAAGAACTAGTGGTAAAACTGGAGAAAGATTGTTATTAAGATCAGAGATTAATACTTATTTGGTTACAACTGGTATATGGACAAAAGAAGATGCTATAGAAATGGAAAATCTTGGTTTAAAAATTCGTGCTTGTGAATTTAAAGTAAAACAAGGTGGTATAAAAATAAGCGAGGCAAGAGAATTTGCTATAACCATGGGTGAATTCAGAAATAGAATGCTAGTTCTATATAATAAAAGACAACAATTAGATTCGGCTACGGTAGAATCTGTCGCAGAAAATCATAAATTTAATTTTTTGGTATCAAAATGTTCTGTTCTTGCTAATTCTGAATTACCATATTTTATGGACCTGAATGATTATATGGAAAGATCTGATGAACAGGCTTCTATAGATTGTGCTAATACAATGGCAAAAATTCTATATGGATTTGATAAAAATGTTTCCGCCAATTTATTCGAAGTCAAATGGTTGAAAGAAGCTGGTTTTGTCGATGAAAATGGTAGATATATTAATCAGGAAAAGAAATTAGTTGATAGAAATAATAGACTAATTGATAAAGAAGGTAGATTTATAAACAATGATGGTGAATTTATAGATATTAATGGTGTCAAGGTTGATGGAAATGGTAATCTTGTTGTGACAGAAACTCGTCCATTTATTGATGATAATACTGGACAAGAAATATCTATATGTATTAAGGAATAGTGGTATATAATGGCTTCTCCTTTTGTACTTGATGTTAATTTAAGAATAAATGAGATTATTGGGCTTGAAAAAATCAAGCAACAACTTTCTCAATCTTTTGCTACTAATGTTGGTGCTACTGGCGGCGGTGCCGCAAAACCCAGTACAACTGCTTCAACATTATCTCAATTATCAACAGCGGGATTAGCACAGTCTACCGCTAATTTAAATAAATTTTCTCAAGCTGGGACCAATGCCGCTACTTCTGTAACAAAAGTATCAACAGCAGTCACACAAGGAGCAAAAGCCGCCACGACTTATGCCGATTCGGTATTCCTAGCTGGTAGAAGATATTCTGCATTCGTTCTTGCGACATCTGTACCATTTGCGGGTATTGCGGTTTTAAAATCTGCTACCGAATCTGTTATAGAATTCGATAGAGCTATTACTAAATTAGATCAGGTTTTACAACAACCAAGAGCAAATATAGAGGCATTGAGAAGTGATATTATAAAGCTTTCTACAACAACAGGAACTTCTATAAAAGATCTTTCTGAAGCATCATTGACACTAGCCCAAGCAGGATTCTTTGAAAGTGGTCAAGATTTTGCCAAATTCCTTGAACCATTATCTAAAATACCATTACTACCAACTTTTAAAGATATTGATCAAGCCGTAGAAGGTGTTATTGCATCATTATCACAATTTAAGAACGAAGGTCTTGATACGGCAATCGTATTAGATAAATTAACTGCTGTGGCAGATAAATTTGCCGTAGAATCACAAGACTTAATTGATGTTGTACAACGTGCTGGTGGTACATTTGCTCAGGTTGGTGGAAATTTTGATGAATTATTAGCGATATTTACTGCTATTAGAGCTACAACAAGAGAAAGTTCCGAAGCTGTTGCAACTGCTTTAAGAAATATTACTGCAAGATTGGCAAGGCCAGCTACTGTTAATTTTCTTGAAGGTATAGGTGTTGCCACAAGAGATGCGGAGGGGCAATTATTAGGAGTATTAAGATTATTTGAAAATATATCTCAAGTATTTCAACAATCTAGTAAGGAACAACAAGCGTTAATAGCGGATCAACTTGGTGGTATCAGAAATATAAGCCGTGTATTTGCTGCATTAAATAATACTGATTTAATTAACCAGGTATTAGAAGTATCAAGAAGTGCTGCTGGTGCTGTTGATAAAAGCGCCGAAAAGGCTTTACAAAGTCTAGGCGTACAAATAGATATAATGACAGCAAAGTTTCAAGCCCTAGCACAATCTTTGGCTGCACCAGTTTTTATACCATTAATTCAAGGATTAACAATAGCAGGAACTGTTTTAAGTGAATTTATAGGTCTTATTGGTCCAGCTTTACCATTACTTGGTAAATTAGGCGCATTAATAGCTGGATTAACTGGTTTAAATTTCGTAGCTTCAAGAATAGGGGCTATCGCAAGTACCTTATCGAAAATATCTACACCAGGTATCTTTGGGTTATCTCAAGCCGGAACTACTGGTGCTGATAGAGATAGAGAAACAGTAAGACGAAGATTGGGTCTTGGTGGCGCTGGTGCCGAAGTTTCTCCGATATCTGGTATAGGCGCTGCATTAACGTCACCCGTTGGTCAATTAGCCGGATTATTTGCTCTTAATGCTATAGCTGGAAATATTTCTGAAGCATTTAGTAAAACTGATGATAGTTTAATTAAACTTGGTGCTAGTGCATTACAGGCAACAACTACCTTCATAGGCTTTGCATCAATCATATCTGGTAATAGTGTTATTGATTTACTTAAAAGTTCTCTTGGTCAAGCATTAGCCGGTGGGGCATTAATTAGTAGTTTCGCTATAGCTGCCGCTACTCAAAAACAAGTTAATATTGATTCTTTGGTTGATAAGGCAGCACAAGAATTATCTAAAATTAAAATAACCGCAACTAGACCAGACGAAGCCCTTAACCAAGGATTGGATGTTATTACATCGAAAGTAGCAGATCTTTTTAATTCTGCTGCTGATGAATTTGATACGAGTACACTTTCTGGACTTTTTGGGTCTTTTGGAAAGAGTCTTAGTGCATTGTTATCTGCTGATATACCAACAGCATTGGGTCTAAATTTATCTGAATTATTCGGTGAAGGCATACATATAACAGAGACACAAGCTAATGACATATTAGATAAGATTATTGGTTCTAATCCAGAAATTTTGTCATCTATAATAAATAATTCAATACTAGAATTTGGCGCTAATTTTGTAGAAGGATTAGATAATGAATTATCAAAAAGATTAATCGGTTTAGTCCCTAACCCAGAAGAAGTAGGAAGAGCTATAAGGGGTAGAGCGATAGAGAGGGCTGGTGGATTTGATCAGATAGCCGCCAATAAAGTAAGACTCGAAAGAGAACAAGTTGAAAAACAATTAACACAACAAGTTAAAAATATAGGTGATCAATTATCTAGATTAATTATACCAGAAAGATTATCATCAGATCTTATTGAATTGTCAGAAGCTGTTAAAAGAACTGTTAATAATATTGATTCAAGTGTTAATGCTTTTGAAGGGTTAACTGGAACAATAGGACAATTACGATCGCCCCAATTACCAACAAGTTTAACAACAGAATCGGTTAGAAGAGGATTACAATCTAGGGGATCAGAACTTCTTGGTGGTGATTTATCTGGTCTTAGTGAAGCTACACAAACGGTTATACAAATCCAAGATACCATAAAGAATTTTATTCAATCATTAACGGCGTCAAAAGAATTAGCGAGAACAACTGGTGGTGTTTCACCAGAAGATATATTGTCTGAATTTACAGATAATTTTTTAAGTCAAACAAAAGGTTTAACACCCGAAGTACAGGATGCTGTTAAACAGGCTTCTTCTTTCTTGGCATTACAACTTGGGGATGCGTTAAGTGCTTCTAAATTTGGATTAGATGAATCTGCTATTAAATCTGCTACAGATAGTGTTCTAGGATCATTAGTTACCTTTTCGGATTCCGTGGTAGAACAGGTAAAAGCACAATTAGAGGCGCAATTAAGATTAACAAATGCTCAATTATCAGCAGGAACCATAGAATCAGAGTTATTTAGATCTGATACTAGTCGTCCATTTACACAACTTGAAAGATTTGTTGATACATTAAATAATTTAGGTTTTGATACGGCAGAATTACCAGTCGGGGATTTTAAAGAAACATTAGCTGGATTTGGAACCGATGTTGAATTTAGTCAAATTCTTGTTGAAAAATTAAGTAAGGCATTATCTGATCAAGATTCTTCATACGCCAAATTGCAATCAGCCAGTTTAACAAATGTTGGTGATATTAATGAATTAACTAAAACATATATAGATTCAGCAACACAGGTAAGATTAGTAAAAGAAGCATTAGATACTTTGGGTAAAGCTGCCGATTTAGCGGCATCACAAATAACCGATGAAACGCCTGGGGCACAAGGACAAAGAGAAAATATAGAATTAGTGAAAGAAACAGTTTCTCTTGCTGCTAAATTAGAGGAATTAAGGGCGGCAGAAAGAGAATCTTCTATATTTGTTAGCGCACAAGAAAGATTTAGTGTCAGCGTTTCTGAGTTTAGAGATTCTGTATTTGCGTTTTCTAGGCCAGCACAGCCTGGTGAAATTACACCAGCTATGTTAGCTCGTGGTGGTGATGTAACAGCTATCAGTCCTCCCAGTGCTACTGATATTAGAACATTTCCTGGTCGTGGTGGATTTGAAGTAGTACAACAAGAATCTTCTCAAATATTAGCTATACAAGAAGAAGTCAAGAATATATTAAGAGAACAATTAGCTTTTCAAAAAAGTAATGCTGCTCCTTTAACAGCATTTCAAACAACCAAACCAATAGAACAACAAACACGAGATGCCATAGAAGGTACTCTATCGACTATATTAGAAAGAAATCAAAAGGGAATCGGACCATTACAAGCACTTCAGAATATAGAAGATCTTAGAAAAAATTTACAAATAACTATTCCTGATAATGAAATTGATAAATTGCAAATTAAACTTTCTCCAACTTTGGAAAATTTCTTACGTGGAGGAACCGGAATTCCTACAACGAATAATACTAATGTTCCTACTTCTATTGATAAAACAATTGGTTTTGATTTAGAAGAACCAATTAGTCAAATCAACCAAGCTTCCGAGATTCTTTCATTATCTGCTGATAAAAATACAGTTAGTACAGAAAGTTTTGCTCTTGGTACAGAAATTTTTAAATTAGGCACCGAATCATTAAATGATTTTATTAATACATTTGGTTCTGCTATAGATAATTTATCGGCAATAATAAATATACCACAAGAAACATTAGGACAAGAACAATTAGTGGGGAATATACCAAATATACAAGAAACTGGGACAAGTCAACAAACGACAGAAGCAATTGATGGACTTAGTGTTCGATTAGAAGAATTAGCTTCCGCTATTCAGGATCAAAATGCGGTTCAATCGGATATAATAGAAAACCAACAAGATCAGACTCCATTAGAGATTGACGGATTGGCAGAAGTTTCTCAAGCTACTGTAGAGAATTCTTCGGTTTTAGAAAATACGAATGAAAATATAACTGGATTAACTACAGAATTATCGAAAACACAACAAGCAATAGCACAAGGAGTAAATCTTAGGCTCGATGCTGTTCAACAAATAAATGTTGATGTTACTGGTTTTTCTGAAGAAATTTCTGGGTTAAGAGAAGAAATGGAACTAATAGCCACAAGAGCAGCCCAGGAACAATTATCCAATGCTTTATCAAGACTGGCTTCTACAGCTACTGATAGCGAAGGATTTAAATTATTTTCTGATGCCAGAGAAGGATTGGGATAATAGATGGCAAGATTAATTACAGCCGGTTTTGAAACTGGAATCAATCAAGAACTTTTTGCTAATCCCGATGTCGTTGCTACTACAATTACTGTAACTAATGGTGCTGGTCCAACAACATCTCAGGCTAAAAATGGTAATTATTCGTTAGCTTGTTTGAGTACACAACAAATAGCATTTGACCCAAAAGCAACAACAAACGAAGATGTTTTCTTTTGGAAGTTTTGGTTATTATATGAAAACGTAAGCGGACATGTAGATAGAACTATATGGAAAGATAGTGCTGCTGCATTAGGATATCATGCTAGACTATGGATGAATACTAGTGGTCAATTGGTTTGTCAGGGGGCAAGCGATGGCGTTGCTATTGTTTCTGGAACAATGGTTCTTACCTCTGGCGTATGGTATGAAATACAAATAGAATATAAAACATCTAATACTGGTTATATTAAAGTTTGGATAAATGGCGATTTAGAACTCAGTAATACTACAGACACAAAAAGAAGTACGGTATCACAGGGTAAATGGGAATTAGGACATACAGATGTCGGAAATAATTATTATTATGATGATATATTCTTAAATGACGAAGATACGTCTATAGAAAACTCAACCATCCCACTTGGACAAAAATTAGCATTTTTTATAGTAACCAGTGATGGTGATTTAGAACAATGGACTACTGTAAATCCATCAACCGCAGATCATTATACCAACGTTGACGAAATACCATTCTTTGTTGGTCTTGCTACTAGTACAGATAGAATAACATCTACCACATCTGGACAAGTAGACTTATTCAATTTAGATCAAATATCTGATGATATAACTTCTGAGTCAACTATTGATTATATTTATGTTCATGCTACAACAACACATAGTTCCGCCGCAAGACAAAGAGGGACTATTAGATTAAGTAGCATGAATTTTACATATGGTACTGATTCTGGTTCCAATGGAACAAGTTTGAGACATAAATATGCTGTTTGGAGTACTAACCCATCCACATCTCTTCCGTGGATAAATACTGAATTAGATTCTATACAAATAGGTACAACATTGACAGCCGCTGGCGGAACAGCGCAACTTGGTAATATAGGGCTTTATGTTGAATACATAACTATTCCTACTATTAATGATAATATTACATTATATATGCAGGGTCCAATAGAACAAACAGATAATATCACTCTTGTTATATCTGGTCCAATACAAATCACTGATAATATTACATTATTTATAAATGGACATGAGACTAATAATGATAATATAACATTGTTTGAAAATGGACATGTAGATTTTAATGATAATATAAACTTATTTATAAATGGTCAAGATACTGAATCAGATAATATAACACTCTTTATTGGTGAACAAATATTCTTATTCAACGATAATATTGATTTATATATACAGGGACCAATACAAGAAACCGATAATCAAACTTTATTTACACATGGACTAGATTCAGAAAATGATAACATAAACTTATTTGTTACTGGGCCAATAGATTCTATAAAGATAGAAATTTTTAGACAATCTGTCAATACTTCTTCTGGTATACAAGATTTAATAAAAACAGATTTTGGTTTACCTAAAGCTGCTTTATTATTTTTATCACGATCAGATACTGATGGTGTTTCAGATAATGATGCATGTTTTTCTATTGGTATCGTAGATAGTGAAAGACAAAGATCATTGGGTGTTAGTTCTGCCCATGGAGTAACCCCAACACTAACAAGGCAAATATTTAGTAGTCAAAAATGTATATTAATTCTTGATCCACAATCTGGGGTATTAGAAGCATCGGCGGAATTAGTTGAATTTATCGAAGATGGTATAAGAATTAATTGGTTAGAAGCGCCTTCTGGTGCTTATTTATTAAATGTAATATTATTTGGTGGAGAAAATCTTAATGCTTATGTAAATACTTTTGGTACTCCTGCCGTAGTTAATAATTCAATTAATATTGGAGATCCTGGTTTCGAACCCGATCAATTGATTTGTTTCGGTAGACGAACAGGCAACGAAGATGTTATATCTAATGGTCCAACATATTCTCTTGGTCTTGCTGATAATGGCGCTACTTTAAAACAAAGATCAGTAGCATTTTTCAGCCCAAATTCTTCTGTGTTTGGCGAAGTAGCAGGACTAGTTAGAGAAGATTATATACTAAGTTTCTCCACTTTATCAACCATATTGAATTCGGCAGAAATTACTGCATTTAGCTCAAGTGGATTTACGGTATTTACTAGGGTGTCAAATGGTAGTGTTAGTGGTGCTTATCTGGCTCTTAGCTATAATGATGAGGTCCAACATTGGATTGACACTGTTCAGACGCCAACATCTCTTGGACAAACATCCTTCACTGGTCCAGGGTTTAAACCATCTTTTGTATTACAATTATTTTCTAGGATTAATACATTAAATACTATTAATGCTTCGGATAATGCTGCCTCAAAAGGTATAGGCATTTTTACAAATCCAACAGAATTTAGTTCAACAATATCCGAAAATTATGGATCTAATCCGACAGATACACAAAGCTTAAACGATAATCAGGCTGTTAATTTTCCATTTTCTGATGGATTAAGCGGTGTTGTTGCTTCATTTGTATCAATGGACGTAAGTGGATGGACTTTAGATTTTTCTTCAGTAGATCTTACGTCTAGTAAATTCATGTCTTTGGCTGTCGAAGCAATACCCGTATTTGAAATAAATGATAATATAACATTATTTATAGTTGCTTCTGGCGAAACACAATCGTGGAATTTATATCTCGAAGTTGGACCGAATGATCTTACTAACACTATAGAATTATTTACATACGGATCTCCAAGTGGAACATCATTTAGTTTTACATCCGATGATATAAATTTATATCTAGAATGTCAAGCAGATGAAGTAACTTTTCCTCCACAAGATAATATCAATAATACATTATTTCTTCAGGTAGCTTCTGGTAATTTCGACAATACCGGCTCATGGACATTATTTTTAAATTCCGATACCAGTATATCAGATAGTTTAGATCTTAGAATAAAAGGTCATGCTTCTGGTTCGCTACCTAATGGAATAGATTTTAATGATGCTATAACATTATTCATAAAAAGAATTCCCGATTTTCCTGCACAAAATGGTTTTACGCCAACATTTGATAAATGGAATTTGTTTTTAAGGGTTCCAGATGGTTCTTTTGGTAATATAACATTATTTATTTCTGGTGTTCCCTTGAGCGGTATATTAATTAATAATAATATTAATCTTTTTATTAATGGTTTTGATAATATAGATGAATTTAATACTTTATATATATATGGTATTTCAGGATTTATTGATAATAATATAACTCTTTATTTGGATTCTATAGTTAATCCAGATGTTAATAATGTGAAATTATATACTCATGGATTTTAGGAGGTAGATATATGTCTCTTTCTTACGACGGAAAAAAGATTATACCAGCACCCTTAGTAACTGTTAATAAACAATATACTAAATCTGCTGATGGTAAAAAAATTGGAACATTATTTAACATAGCTCTACAAGGTACATTAATACCATTTAGAGGATCTCCAAGTGGAAATTATACTTCTTTAGATGTAGCATTTTGGGATCAAACTGGTTATCCCCCTGATGAAATATTCACTGGTAATAACGAGGATTTTAATCATATATTACGTAAAGAAGAAGCAATCAGATATTTATTTAGAAATGATGGTAAATCATTAGAATGGCAACCATCTGGTGGTCAACCAGTTGTTAAATGCAATCCCCGTATATCAACTATTAATTTTGGAGAAGGAACATGGGCCGATAGATGCACTTATACTATTGATCTAGAATCTGATTGGATTTATATAAGTTCTTTAAGCCCAAGCGGAATAGAAGATAATTTTGAAGTTCAGTTATTGCAGGACGCACAAGAGGAATGGAGTTTCCAAGAAACCGTTGGTTTTAATGGTATTGTTTATTCAGTTAGTCATACTGTTACAGCAAAGGGGATTGTTGGTTATGACGAATTAGGGAATCAATATTCTATATCTGGAGAATTACCTGGCGGTGAGGCGTGGCAACATGCGAAACAATGGTGTGACTCTAGGGCTATAGGAATAATTGATAACGATATAATGTATTCCACAATAGGCTTTAGTGGATGGATTGGTGGAAGTTATACCAAAAGTACCAACGTAGACGAAAGAGGCGGGAATTATTCTATAACAGAAACATGGGTACTTTCTCCTGGTAATACTTTTATAGAAAAAGATTTTTCTGTAAATAGAGATATAGATGGAGATATTACTTCTGTAGTTTATAATGGAAGAATTTTTGGATTAGAAAATGGCGAAAGAGCCGGTGGCGATCAAGCGATAGTTAATGCAAAAACAGCTATACCTTCCGATGCTACCGCAAAAACAGAAACAGAAAATATACTCAGTGGATTACTAGGCACATATGTATTAGGAACTAGTCCATCTCAAAAGAATATTTCTATCAATGTTAAAGAAGGAATAATATCATTTTCTTTTACATGGAGTGCAGATCCAGATGATACTTTTAGAAAAACATGTGAAGCAACATTAAGTTTTGACGATGGAAGCGGAGGATATAACCTATCTCTTTCTTGTGATATTCAGGGGAAGGGACCAGATCCAGCAACGAAACTTGCCAACGCTAAAGCGGCCATACCGACTGATGCCAACGCAAGATTAGATGCCATAGCAATAGTTTTTGACCAAATCCCTTCTGGAATAGTAATTAGTGATACATTACGATCAAAATCAGTATCAATAAATGAAACACAGGGCTCTATCAGGGCTTCGTGGAGTTGGAAAAACGAGGATAATGATTTCGGCGATTCTGAAATAAATGTCGAAATAAGCTTCCCAGCAGAGGTAACAGCTATTATACCAATTCCTGGTCGAGCCGAGGGGCCAATTATTCAAGATATGGAAACAGAAACCCATAAAGTAGTAACTATTTCATTCGATAGTTCAAATAATTTAACTAAACCAGATAATATTACTGTTATATCATTAATGGATACCGCCGGAGAAGTAGAACCTCAATGGATATTAGAGAATGATAAAGAATCTTATTCTCCTACTAGCAAAAAATATAGTAGAACTAGAACATATATAGCGGTGGAGGCTTAATATGCCAGCGACAACATTAAGTAGTCTAATTCCTGCTAGTCAAAGAACTTTATTCGGCTGTAGTATTAGAAATCTATCTATAGATTTTGGTGAACAAGAAGATACATATACAGCTACTATTATTAAAGCACCCGGACAAATATTTCAATTACAAGATTCGGGCTTTGATTTAGGTCCGTGGATAATAACACAATTCAGTATAGGTAATGCGGACCTTTTGGGAATAGTTCAAAGCTGGGAAGAAAAAGTAGTAGATATAAATGGCACTGGTATTTTTGATATAAGAATGAAAATTCCATCAACATTTTTTATGGAAAATATAAAAATAGTTTCTAATCCAGATATTTCAAGTTTTACCATAGAAGATACAACGGTTAATATGGCCACAAATACTTTGATAGAAAATGTTTCTGGCGTCAAAATAACCGATATATTTAATGCTATTCAAGATTTTATATTTTTTATTGATAACATTGAAATAAAATTTGATTTTACTAATATACAATCAGAATTAAATAATCTTAATAATTATCGAATCCGTAAGCTTAATTATACATTAGCTGATATTATTAATCAATTAACCTTTGATTATGGTTTAAATTATTCATTTAATTTTGGATTTGAAGATAATGTTTTGAATATTGCAATTATAATAGACAATGAGATAGAAATAGATACATCTGATTTGGATGGTGCTCAATCGGCGATAGATTATATTCTTGATAAACAATCTGATAAGATAATAAATATAACCCAAGGATTTGAATCCCACGGAATAACAAGAGAAACTGCTTCTGTTAATGATATTATCAGATATAGGGGTGGTTATAAACAAGAATTACTTGCAATCGGTGGTACAATTAGTGGTGTTGCAATTAATGGTCTTAAACAATTTTGGGGGTTTGATGAAAACAATAATTTGTTAACTCAACCCACTATCTTTTTAGGTGATGATTTAACAAGACCAAAAACTATTAGTATAGCCGACTTAGAAGGCATAGTTAATCAAACACTATTTATTGATTTACCATCTCCACCAGGTAGAAGTTTAGAAGAAGTAAAACAAATAATTTATATTAAAGAAAATCTTTGGGGAAGAAAATTTGTAATTGATGAAGATAAATTTTTTGAATTATATCAGTCTCAACTTTCTTTATTACAACCAACTCCTTTTGGATGGTCTGAACAAAATACAGATGTATCTAATAGTATAAAATTAAGACAATTATTACAAAATCCGGATGGTAGAATTTCTAGTTATATTGTTCTTCCATCTTTAAATACGATAGAAACAGTATCTAGTGGCTCTACGACATCTTTTATTCAAAGATTAGATAGGGAATGGGATGAAAGTGTTATACTATCACCAAATATTGTACTAAGACGTGGTTTTTTTTATATGAGTGTAAGTGTCGAGAAGATTAATGGATTTTTTATCGTTACTCTACCAGTTGCATTAACATATCACGCAGTATTAACGGTTTTTAGATCACAGGGTGGAACATCTTTATTAAAATTAATCGAGCAATCTAAATTTGATGGAAGGCCCCTATTTTTAAATAATGCATTTATAGCATTTTTAAATCAAAGAAAAAGATATGGCCCATTCATATTCTATAAAGGAACACAAATTAGTAGTATTAGTCCTCTATTGCAAGATTCTAATTTTGAAAAATTTGATATTATTGATGATGAATTAGTTCCATGGAATTTTAGCGATGGACTATCTAATAATACTAATGCTAATAACAATATTGATTTATTTTTAAAGAAACAAGAGACATCTGCTACTTCCCCAAGAACATCATCATTATTTAAAACTGGAAGCATAGAAGTCGCCGATTTACCATTAGATAAAATATTATTAAAAAGAAAATTTCCATATGAAATAGGTGTTAATCGTTTAAATATATCTTTTGGAATAAATGGTATAAGAACGTTATATAAAATAGGATTACCACATAGGATAGATAGTTTAGACAATTTGAATGAAGAAAATAATTTTTCTTTATTAAATTTGAGAAGAAGAATAGCTGCTGTAGAAACATTATTGAACGAGTGGGGTGGACGACCAAGATTTAGATATGGTAAAAAACTAGATAGTTTTATAGAAATTGTTAGAGATGAAATTTCTTTAGCACTTGAACCAAAAGAAAAACAGATAGATGAGCTTTTGGCTGACCAAAAGGGTGAAAATGAATTATCCTTAAATAAAGCCGATAGAGCATATGTTTATAAAAAACCAGAGGGTGGACTTGGCGTTATTGTAGATGTTGAACAGGGTGGTCCATTTTATACCGTGAACAGATTAAATTATGCCGATATAGACCCAAACACTTTTGCTGGTGGATTAAATATAAGTGAAAGCTATTTCTTCTCCGAATGGAAGCATGTAAGAAATTTGGCAGAAGATGCGGATAGTCCTGGCTTTTTACTACCAGGGACACGAGTTACAGTTAGTATTTTTGCGGATAAAGAAGAAGGGCCATTTGTACCATATATGGAAGTAACACCCCCGGTATTTGCGCCTCCAATATAATGAGATAAAATATGGCTATATCAATCTTAGATTCACCGACAATATTTACTTGTGTACATGGATATAATCCATTTACTCCCGATGCTGGTATATTTTGTGGAGGATATCAAGGCCCAATGTATCCTAATCCAATGACATTAATATTGCCAGATATTGATTTTGATCCAAAGCAATTCCAACGAGCTATGGCTACTCCATATATTATGAAAAATACTGGTGATATTTACGAGGGAATAGGGGTAGGCAATCCTAGTATAAATTATAGAAATCCTGGTCATATTTTAGGAATTATGGATACTTATGGTAGAATGTCATATGGTATTGGAATCATTAAGGCGGCAAGAGATGAAGAATTGGGTTCGACAATAACCCCGCCCGTCACCATTACATTAAATCTATTAAAACTAGGACCAGATTTACATTCTTCTCCTGCCACACTTACTTTTGATAATCTATATCCATCCTTTTCAGAAAAACCATCAGATTATTTGGATGCTTTTACTGATGGTGATTCTTTATTATTAGATCCAAGAGAAGATGAACCCTATATTTTTACTGGAACTAAACACCAACCTATTGTTAATTTAATAGACATGCAATCTATATTTTTGAATATTTTAACGAGATCATATTACGGAATTCCAGAAACTTTTCAAGAAGCTATGTCTGGACTAGTAGATACAGCGAGTGATTTTAATAATGATATAGTTATAGAATTAACGACAGATGGGTTAGGTGGAACGATAGGACAACAAGTAGATTCATTACCAAACCCAATAGATGATATGTCTCAAATTGATCAGCCCGCTTCTCCGGTAATAGAGTTTCTAAGTGATGATCTTGGACAATATGAATATAAAAATAAATGTAATGCCATAAATGTTGTTGATGCATTAAAAATAACCACAGGAGAAGATCAATTTCATCCAGCTATTAATAATACTTACGAATATAGGACATTAACCGAATTAAATTCTGTGATAAATATATTACCAGTACAAACCCATGCACTAAAATATGTTTTTGAAGCAGATACTACAAATACTATTTGGCCATTAGTAAGCTGTGCTTATTATGTGCAATATTTTATATGCGATATATGTATTAATACTTTTCAAAAGGGTTCAATAACAATAGGCGGTAATGCAAGAATAACAAGTCTTGAATCCGATCTTTCGAGTCCTCTTCTTTTAACACACGTAGAAAGACAGTTTTTGCTTTCAACATCTTTAACAAATAAATTCACTTGGGATAGAGCTTGGTTTGGTTTAGATGAAATTAATACTACTAGCATTTTGGAACAAAATAACTTTTATTTATCAGAAGCAATAGAGGATGATACAATTGCAATAGCACCTGGTTTAGATTATGATTTATTAACACCATTTACTGATTTTGGTTTTAATAAGTCTTTTAACGTTGGCGATGGGGCGCATAGTATAAGAACTAGAATAATTGCTAAATCAAAAGTTTTATCGTTTTTTGGTCAGCCAACCGTAAATGGTCATGAATTACTTGAATTAACACTTAATATTGATGGAATAAACTTTAATTTAACATATAATTTTGAACTAAGTTAATGTGTATAAAATAATGGAGGAATTTAGATGTCATTATCTATATATGTAGGTGAAGATCAATTATTGCCGTCTACTTCTGGTATTGGATTTTTCGGAGAAGATGGTTTTGGATCTCCTGTCCTAATAGGAGAATACCAAGGAAGAACTTTTGTAACAAATTCCAGTGGTACTATTGAGGGATTTGAATGTAATAATAATAGATTTGTATCATTATCTGGCGTTATCAATGGTCAAGATGGTTCGGGAATAACTTTAACAAGTTTGCCCAATAGATTAGCTACAATCAATATAAGATTAGAAACACCAAATGTCGTAAGAACTTTAAATGGTAGATTTTATATTTTTGATGGTACTTTTAATGGTTCTAACCCTAATATAGATAACGATCCTTCTGGCTTAACATGCTATTGTGCTGAAATAAGACATACCAGCGATATACAGGACGACGACGGTGTTGGCGATACAGAATGGTTTGATACCCATGGGTCAACATTTCTTGCAACTATTAGTTCACCTGGTTCTGGCGGATTTAGACCAGATGGTAGTTTAACATTGGATACAAGGCACGACTGGTATATCTCTATAACCGTAACGCCAATACAGTTTGGAAATAAAGAATTTGGAATGTATTTTGAGGTAGAATATTTATAAAATCTTACTTAATCTTTTAATACGACATTTTTCTGACCAATCTCTACTTCTATCTTCTATTAATTTACCCTTTTGTTGATCTGTTAATATAATATCTCTTATCCATCGCCTAAGTGATGTTTTAGGTACTTTTAATATTTCACATATTCTATTTTGAGATAATCCCAAGGTTCTTAAATATATAGCTTCTTCTTTTAAAGATCCCTTTATTATAAATCCTATACTATTATCAAGTATATTATCTTCCATAAATCTTTATACACCAATGGTGGTGCCAAATCTTTATTAATAAATATTTAAATGTGTATAAAATACTGTGATATTAGATTAAATTGTTTTAATTGAGAGGAGAATATAATGGCGGCTGCTATTGATTTTTTTGCTGGTTCTGGAAGTAATGAGATAGACTTAGCAGGTTCTGGTCTTGGGTTTTTTGGTGCTACATTTGGTTCGTCTGTACAAGTTAGTCAGTATCAAGATACCACATTTATTACAAACGGCGTTGGTTCTGTTAACGGCGGACAGGCCGATAACCTAAAATATGTCGGCACAACTAGCGGCGTTAGTATTAATGGTGGCGCAACCGTCGATTTAACCACGGTGCCACAAGTTTCTGGTACATTAAATACTAGATTTACTTTCGACACTGTTGTTAAGACACAAAATGGTGAATTAAGAATTTATGATAGAACTACGATTGATAATGGTCCCAGCGGTGTTACGTGTAGAGCCTCCCAGATAGTCAATGGCGGATCAGGCGTTAATCCAACAACTGGTGCAGCACAAACATGGAATGCTGGTGATGATGGTTGGAGAGTCTTAGCTGGTTCTGGAACAACTATGCGATTACTAGCAGCCCCAGGAAGCGGCGGATTAAGCCCAAGCGGCGTTGATACCACGGATACTAGACATGATTGGTATGCGGCGTTATCGGCTTCTCCCGACAGCATCGGGTCCAAGACATTATTCGGACTTTATGTTTCACTTGAATATCTTTAAGCTTCAATTTGTAAAGTAAAGATTTAACTAAGAGATAAACCCGGAGAAATCCGGGTTTATTTTTTAAAAATAATAATTAAAAGCTATATTATGATTAAAGGAGAAATTTTTGACATCGAAACACAAAGGAATATATTATAAAAACGAACCCGGCAGACAAAAACGCTGGTGTGCAAGAATTATGGTTCAAGGAAAGAAACATAATATTGGAACGTTTCTGACAGAGGAAGAAGCTGTAGAAGCCTATTTAAAATTCGTAGAAGAAAATAAGGATAACTTACCCGACAGGGCTAAAAATATCACCAAAAATCAATCAGATTTACCAAGAAACAAAGATGGGATGATAGAAAGAGTTTGTTCTGATTGTGGAAGAATAGATTACTTTGAAAAGATTCCTGGTTCAGATAAATGTAAATCTTGTGCAATAAAAGAATCTTTTAAACATAGGCCAGCGGTCGGGTTAAAACAAATAAATAATATATACGAAATAGCTAAAGAATATGAATATGGAATAGGGTTAAATGAATTAGGTAAAAAATATGGTTTATCCGCCATGACGATTAGGACGAAATTAATACAATCAGGATATACTACAAGAAATAAAAGAGAAGCCAATTTACACAATCCCAAAAGATCAGAAATAAATAATAAAATTAGTCATACATTAACAAATAAATATAATGACATAGAAGAAAGAAAGAAAATTAGTGCTAAAAGACAAGGAATTTCAACAGAACAATGGAAAGAATTTACAACCCCAGAAAATAAAAGATTTTATAAATCACCAGAATATAAAGAATGGCGCAAACAAGTATTAAAAAATTTCGATTTTACATGTCAATTATGTAAAAAAAGAGGTGGAAAATTACAATCCCATCATATCAAGCCAAAATGCAAATTTCCAGAGCTTAAATTAGAAATATCAAATGGTGTCTGTTTATGCCATGAGTGTCACAATAAAACCAAAAACATAGAACATGAATATGAACAATTCTTCCTAGATATAATCTCTAAAAATAGTGTATAATTGAATGGTGATATTATGGCATTTATAGAAAGAATTAATGATAGACAAGAATTTTCTTCGCATGGTTTTAATGGGTTAATGTATCTATATAATTACGGATTTATTACAAGAACTCAACTTGTTAATAGGTTAAAACTTGTATTAAGACAAGGATTCGATACAAATGATGAAACTCTATTAGATCAAATAAAAACAATATTTGATGCCCAGGCAAATGTTAGCGCGAAATTATCCTTTCAATTAAAATTTGAAGCATGTAATATCTTATTAGAAGAAGGATGGATAACATTTATTGAATATAAAAACTTTTTAGGATTAACATAATGTATAAAAAAGCAATTGGATTAGATGGAATTGAATACGATTCTGGACAAGAATGTAAGATATCTGACTGGCTCTTTATAAGAGGTATTAATTATGAACCACATAAAAAATTACCAAAACCATCTAGACAAAAGTGTGATTTTTATTTACCAGACCATAATTTGTGGCTAGAGTGGGACGGGCTAATGGGGGTTCGTGCTCTATCTAGTGATCATGCCGATGCGAGGGCTTCTAAAAAAGTTGAGTTTTATAAAAAACATAATATGAAATATCTTGTATTGAATAGAGAATATGACTGGGAACAAGAACTTTATTTGGCCTTACTGGGATAGGAATTAATGCCTAAATATAAAAAAATAGGTATTGGCGCAATATTTTCATTACTAACAATTCTTGCTGGCGTAATAGGCGCAGCAATCACATTGGGCACAGAAAGGGGTACTATTCAAGAAAAGGTTATTAATAATGAAAAAGAAATAATATTATTAAGGGGTAATCTTGAAAATACATTAGCAAACATATTGTCTAAAATAGATAATATAGATCAAACAATATCTAGTATTCAAATAGATGTAGCTGTGCTGAAAAATAAAAATTAATTATCTTTAATTAGCTTAGATTGAACAACACCCGACGATCTTAATTCATTCAATCTTTTAACCACCAATAAACCTTCTGTATGACTTAATTTAGTTAGATCAAGATTGTCTTTTTCGTCTAATCCATTTATTTCTAGATCTTTTAATAATTTAGTAATAGATATATTTTGACGATCAGCCATCATCCTTATTAAGGTTATTTGACCAATTGCTATTTTACTATTACCCCCATTATTATTTTCTGATCCTGCATTATTAACACCAATTTCTTCTGCTGCTACTATTTTTCTTAATCTTAATGCTGCTCTATAAGCTCTTGCCTTAGCTCTTGTATCAGCCATAGCTACAAGATAAATAGAAAAATCTTGTGTTAAATTTCCTTCATATGCATCGGCTAGGGCTTCAAATCTTATGTGTTCGAAATGATTTCTGAATATTACCCACGCTTTTACAGATGCTCTGAATTGATTTTCTATAGTTGGAGTACTTATTAATTCACAACCTTCTTCAATTATTTCACCAAGTAATTTTTCTGCTACTCTTCTTAACCCGTCTAATCTGGGATTAGTTCCCTCCATTTCATCGTCAGCGAATTGTCCCATAACATATTGGGGCCATTCCGCATCTGTTTTCAATGGAATAGCCGTAGTTTTATTTTCAGATTCTACCGATTTAATAATCTTAGACGATTCATTATTTTCTTGCGATGGATATTCTAGTATAATGTCACAGTCTTTGGCTTTATTCTCTTCATCAAGTAGTGATTTTAATTCACCTAATTTCATATTAGATAATACTTGTACGTTATGACCATATTTACTCAATAATTCTATCAATTCATTTTTCTTCATTTTTTATCTCACGTATTATTTTTATTATTTTTTCAATATCAAAATCAGGAATTATAGTTTTAATTATGGGACATTTAAATTCTTCTTGTACAATATTTTTAACGCTTTCGTTTCTTAAAACAATATATACTCTTGGGTCATTAGATATTTTATAATTTTCCTCAATATTTTCTAAATCAATATCAAACATATAAAACAAAATACAAGAAGCCATACTATCTATCGCATCAATGCATGTTGATATATTTGTACATATAATAGGATCTTTATATGTTCTTATATCATTAGCGGATAATATCGGGCATGATGGGACGATGAACGGGATGTTATTAGCTTGATTGAATATATTAATATCAATACCTATATAGTTATTACAAAATTTATTAATACTTTTTATTATGAAATAATTAAGTTGAGATGGATATAAATCTGGTAACAATAAGCTAATAGCAATTGTGTTATCATTTAATTTTAACTTATAATGACTTAAAATAGATTCGAAGTCATTTTTCTTTTTAATAGACAATTTATGTTTATTTTTATCTGCCATGATGTCTTTTAATTAATTCGAGATAATCTTTTTCTAAACTATAATCATCATAATTAATATTATGTAAAGGTTCTTGTATATGATATATCAATCCAATTTTGGATAACCTTATCATCATATCGTAATCAATATATTTTTTGAATATTTCATTAAATCCATTTCTTAAAACAAAGAAAGCTTCTTTTCTTACAAAGAAATTTATGTCTGGAATATAATTTTGGTATAAACTTTTATTATCAATTGATTTTCTATTTATTGTACTTTTTCTACCATCATTTTTATGTGTAAAAAAATCATTAATTACACACATAACTTCCTTATTATCGAATATATCTTTACATAATTTTATTTTATTTTTTTCATACCAGCATTTAGGATCAAGAAATCCTATTATATCATAATCTTTTAATACCATATTAATAAGTATATTTAAGCTGTTAGAAATATTTGAATATTTCTTTCTAATGAATGTAATTCGCAAATTATTATACATTGTTGTAAAATTGGGATTTAATCCAGAACCTTCTTCTGTAGATATTTTTGGAATATTAAATTTCTCTGCAAGGAATTCATATGTATTATCTTTAGATTCATTGTCGCATACTAAAATATGATCAGCATACTCATCTATTTTTGTAATAGAATCTATAGCTCTTATTATGGTATCCTTATTATTATTACATAATATTATAATACATGTTTTCATATTAATGTTAATACCTCGGTATCGGTATGAAACCACCATAAATTCATATCTAATTCTTTTAATTGAGACAAAAATGTTTTATTGCTATTCGGATTATTTATAAAACGATAAATACTTGTCATATATAATCCAGTTACGTTATCTTTTGGGTTAATCAAACTACCAGATAATCTTTTGGGAAAATACCAGAAAGCACATCTATCGTCGTTATATCCTATGTGTTTTTTTACCGAAGAAAAGAAAGATAATATTTCGCCAGCCATTAACACTAGGAAAAATTCTGATTTTATTTTATTGGAGATTCTACTAACTGTTCTTGAATAATTTATTTCCTTGTCTATTGATATATCAACTAAAACTTTAATATCCCTATTAAATACATCTGTTATTTTATTTTTTCTAATATACTCTAAACAATTATTATTACTCTGCGACATACCAGTAATATCAGCTATAATAATATCATTAAAGTATAAAAATTTCGTATAATTGATTGTATATTGCAAATCAAATAATGTATGTTTATTTTCATCAAAAATAATTATTAAATCATATTTAGGAAAATATGAATTAATTTTATCTATCAATTCATTAACAGTTAACTGTTGATAATTATTACGATTTATCCATTCTTTATCTCTTTTGTACTTACATATTCCTGGAGCAATTATTTCATTATTATCATTTTTTATAGTAAATAAATTTACTTGACAAGAATTATCCTTGTTAAAGCAGCAATCTTGGCATTTTGTAAAAAATTTATCAGACACTATTTAATACCCTCTAAATACATCATCATACCTTCGTATCTTTGAATATTTATACTAAACTTATTTTTTAATAACAAATTTTTAAGCGACGGAAGATCTAATACAGAACTTTTAATATCGTTCTGTTCTTTTGTTCCAAGAATTATTTTTTGAAATTCACTCATACTAATTTGATCTTGTGATAGCGCTTTTGCGACACAATATGTATCTGGTAGATATATTTTTATTACACCGCCATTTATTAATTTTTTGTACCAGTTTTCGAAAGATTTATCTAAACTATTTGGATCTATATATTGTAATATATTAAGAGCTAGAATTTCTTCAATTGTATTGTCGTCCGTTAGCCAATCCAGATTTTCCATATCACCTTGTTTATATAAATTATCGGGTAGATCTTTTTTATTAATATCTATATTAATATATCCATTTCTTATATCATAACCACAACCAAGATTTATTCTCATTTTTATTATCCTACAATTAATTCACAAGGTTTACCAACAACATTACTAAAAACATCATTCCATTTAGATATAAAACTATTTTCATTAAAATTATTTTTTATTGTTTCTCTAGCTTTTATTCCGATTTCTTTAGCTAATATTTTATTCTCTATAATTATTTTCATTTCTTTTATTATTTCGTTTTCGTCGTTGCTTATAAATCCGTTATTACCATTTTTAATAATCTCTGGTATCACAGTAGTAGAAGTACTAATAACAGGACATCCGGTTGACATAGCCTCTAATAAAGCCAATGGACAAGATTGCCAGCTAGAGGTATTTATATACATAGAACAATTCTGATATAATCTAACCAATTCACTTAAATCTTTTGTTGGTAATGAAATGCCGGGCGAATCGCCAATACATTTAATCTTAATTTTATTATTTATCTTAGTAAATAGTTCAAATCCAGTTGATTTATTCTTTTCTCTATATCTTCTTGCTACCGTTAATGGTATATTATCTTTGCCCGACCAATCAATAAATAGATCCGTATCAATACCAGGTGGTATTATTTTAACTTTTATGTCTTGCTGATCGAATCCCCATGATTTACAAATAAAATCAAAATTAAAAATAGTGAGATTATATTTTTGGTCGGCGAGTGATTCAAGATAAAATGGATTAGTCCCTGGATACGATAATGAATTTTCAGCCATAATAATAGGACAACTTAATTGTCTGGATATTTGTGATAGAGTGCTATATTGTTCTATTCTGTTTTGACATAAAATAATATCAAAGTTTAGATCAATACTTAATTGTATATTTAAATCATTTCCATTTAACATATAGACATTATGCGGTATTGGTCTAATTCTTTGATCCCAATTCCTTAATTGTTGTATTGACAGATAATAGAAATTATGGCCAGTTTTAGCCAAAGAATATTGAAATGGTTCATCGTTATTTATACAAAGTATATTTAATTTATTATCTTTTTTGTTAATTGCTCTTATTAGTGATCCAAAAATTGATGGCATATTATATCTCTTCTATAGCTCTTTTAATTAGTCCGCCCACATAATTATAATCAAAAGTTAACCCTATTTTCCTTACATTTTCTCTGATATTAGAAAACAATATATTATTATGCCAATGTTTATAGAATGATTTCATTTTATTTATTGCGTCTTTGAGGTCTGCCTCAAACCAGAATTCTTTCCCTGTGTACAAATCATTAAAGCCATCTACAACACCGAAGCATGGAGTTTCTGTTCCACTCACTAAGTAATCGTTATTTGATTGTGTTATTGTTATATGTCCCCCTGTCGAACTTAAAATTGGGATATTTCCCCAGCACATGGCATCGTGGGCTGGAATATTCCATCCTTCTCCTTTGCTTAGCGATACGAATATATCACCAGTCGCATGAAGTTTGTCTAATTCTTGATTATTTAATCTATTTGATATCATTAAAATTGGAGGATATTTAGAATCTTGCGGATAAATATGTACATATTTTCTAATATCCGCGCACATTGTTTTTATTTCATTCTGCACTTCCTCTGGTGTTTTCCCCGGCATGTTTGTTTTCACAACGAGAACAACATCATCCCTACTACTAAAAGCGCTATAATAAGCCCTAATTAATCCGGGGAGATTTTTCCTTTTGTTTAATTCGCCAATATTATAAAATATGCATTTATTTTTATGTACACCAAGATTTATTTTATCTTGTTTTACTTTGAATCTTTCGTGATTACATGCGTGAGGGATAATAAATATTTTAGACTTTACTCCGCTATTTATTAAAGCCTGTTTGTTTGCCTCGCATGGCACAAAGATTGCATCCATTAAATTGCAACAATTAGCCCAGTTGGATCGTAGAATATTATCTGTTTCCCAATCTAGATAACCTATGTTTTTAACACCTGATTTATATTCGAACATATGGGGTAAAACATGCTGGATTATATGCGTAATATTGTTTAAATCTTTATCTTCAAGATCTTTAACAACGCATTGATCTTGGTTTATAGTGCTAGATAATGATATCGGCCTACAGACTATATTTATCCCCATTTTTTCTATCGACAATATGTTGTTTATGGCGGCATTAGAATACCCCGTACCATCTCTATAGACAGAAATATAGGCTATTTTCATTAATTTTTCTTTCTGTTGACATTGGCGGGTGTTGTTACGGCTCTTTCTATAGACCATCCATCGCCAATTCTTCTTTGTAATATTCTATATGGAATATTATGTTCATCTGCCAACGAAGCTATGCATTGTTCTTTATCATTATATTTTATGATACGGTTATTCCTTTTGTTTCTACTATTTATTTTTGGTGTGGTCCATCTACAATTCTCTTTAAAATATCCAAGATTGTTATTTATTCTATCTAATTGATATCCTTGTGGACATTCACCCATATCGTGTAAAAAATTTAAAAACCCATCATCATACGAAAGCCATCTTCCACATACAGCAATCCCCCTTCCTCCATAATTTTTGCGGCATCTATGATTTGTATTATCGCATCTTTGTATCATACTATGCCATGCATTATATGTTTTCTGATTTTTATTTTTCATCCTATATCCATGCTTGAGTTTCAAACATCCACAACTTTTTGTTCTTTTCTTGACTAGACTAGTCCCCAAAATTATTTTTTCTTTACCACAATCACATTTACACAACCATTGTGAGTGCAAATACTTGTCGTTACCAATATATTTAATAACCACTAATCTTCCAAATCTTTTACCAGTTAAATCAATAAATCTAATTATGTCACACCTCCACCATAGATAATGAATTTTTATTTATCTCTTTCAAACTATTAATTCTTTTCATTTCCATCATATTTTCATGTTTCATCATATTTATAAAATAATTTACCAAACTATTTCTATCGAATGTAACTTTATTATGTCCATCCATATGAAAACCAGTGTTTAATGATCTTATCCATCCTTCTGCGAATTTTGTATTTGTCATATCTGGTCTTTTCCACATATTTTTTATAATCCATTTAACAAATTCGTGATTATTTAAATTGTTAGGAATAGATGGAATGTTTAAATTATTTAATCTTGGTTCCGGATTTGTCCATGTCATAGAAATATCTTTTAATTTAATTTCGTCTATAACATTTTCCCATATTTTGGCGGTTCTTTCCCATCCGCCTCGTGGTAACATTTCTTTCTGGCCGTATACCGGAGATAATTCTTCAATATATTGTCTTGTTTTAATACTTAATTCTTTTCTTTTTTCATCAGATAATTTCAAAAAATTATGTAATTTATTAACAAAATCTCTATTATCTGGTAAAGCTCTTTTTTGTTCTGTCTGTGTTACACCTTCATAAAAAAATCTTCCTACTTCTATGGGGATACTTGTTGGGCATCTTAAATGATCTTCCATAGCAGAATAACGAACAGCCATAGTTGGAATACCACAAGCTTGTGCGTCTAACAGAGGCATCCCAAAACCTTCACAGTTATGTAAAACAGAGATCTTGGTTTTATATGAATTGTCATCCTCTACTTCTATATTATATATATCTTCGGAATAATTTGAATCTTTGATTTCTTTGATTTTAATAATATGATAATTTTTGTAATATAAATTATGTGTACTTGATCTTTGATCTATAAACTCATGTTCAGAGATATTTCCAGGAACTTCAAATCTATATTGTGGTTTTCTATTTTTCTTATCTTTTGATTTTAATCTATAGTCTATATGTACATTAAAATTAATTCTGTTTCTTCTCAATAAATGTTTAATTTGATCAGCTAATGTTTTTGAAATTGTTACATAAATAGATGTTTTTAGACCATATCTATTTCCGTTATAATATCCATCTCCGATAAATAATCCTTTTAATATTGCTCTAGTTTTATTATTAGGTAAACTTAATGCCCAATCTGGTAATTTTTTATTTTCTTTCCTAGAACACCATTGATCAAAAATTTCATTATGTATTCTTGAACACATTTTGGAGTCTCTAGCTTTTCTATCATAATAAGTAGAAATAGTTGTTTGTTTATCAGATAATTTATTCCAAATACTTGAACATAAATTCTCATTATATTGTTCGTGGTCTGCATAGGTGATTTGAATTTGTTTACTTTTAGATATATTAGAATGTCCATCCGCAACAAATAATCCTAAAAATTCGCAAAATTCTTCATTTATATTGATATATCGTGGATATATATCTCCTTTGTGTATTTCGATATAATTATCTAGTACGACATCATTTTCTTTTGCGAATTCTTTCAAATCTATTTTTTCGATATCTATCACAGAATCATCTATACAATAAACTAAACAATCATTAGCTTTTAAATTCTTAACTTCTATCCACGAAGGATCTGGTATATTTATGTTATTTCTTATTCTGTTTCCCAATTGTTCTCTTGTCGTTTGTCTATTCTTTTGAGACAACATATCTTTTGTTATCGCATAACATGGATGATTATCTGTTATAACGAGTTTTTCATAATCGGAATGAATCGAAATCTCTCTAATATTTCCTTCATTTGGAGTAATAAATTTATCCAATACTTTCTTATATCTATGTTTATGGGTAAAAACCTCTTCCCCTATTTCTATTTCAGATATTTTTTTCCATCCATTTTTTGTCGATATTTCTTCATCTTTCCCTAGGCATACACTATATTGTACATATAAATCAAAACAATTCATTATCGCTGCCAGCATTTCTCGTGAACAAGAACTTCCAGCATTGGGGGTATGGGCACATAATTCTTTACATTTTCTACAATGTGTCAATTCTCCAGCAAAAAACGATGGATAAGCTATCTGACATTTTGGACACATATAAGTCATAACTACTCGATTTCCAATTTTAAATTCTTTTATAGCCTTAGCTATATCATATCCCTGGTCTGGATAACTTGTATGTAAATATAAAAATGTTTTATTAATTAAATCTTGTTTGCCTTCTGATTTGGCCTTTTGTATCCATATAGAAAATGCTTCAATAAGATCATAATATAATTTTCTCTGCTGGTTCCTCATAACAGTGCCAATTATAATTGCGTTAGGATCAATACCCATTTTAGCCTTATGCGCCTTTTTATCCGGTACTGGCTTGAATACATCTAAATCTGCCCCAGGAGAAGCAACCGTAATCATGTCGGTTTCCGGTAGGCCAGTTTTTTTCATTACATCCATACCCCATTGTGAATATGTTAAACATCCATCACATTGCTTATATGATTCTAACCATAAATCTCGCTGAGGAATTCCGTCGATTGTTAATAACCAGAGATAGGTAAAATATTTTCTATAAGGAGATCTTAATATAAATTCATCCATCCACCAGTCGCGTATTGCGAGAACGTAATCCGGTTTATATTCTAAACAAACATCATCAAATATCATTTCTCCGAATTGATATGTTGGTTTTGAATTATATATTTGCATAGCCTTTTGGTTATTACGTGGGGGCGCGGCTGGATAAAATTTCCATAGAACACCTTGGTTTCTGGAATCGTCGGCGTGGGCATATGCTCCAATTTCTGCTATATCGAATTTATTAGTATCATATAATCTTTTAATTACTTCATTCCAATACGTGGCAAATCCGGTCGCCAAGAAGCTTGCCTCGCCAACAAATAATATTCTAGGTTTTCTATTCAAAATAACCACTCTCTAAGATTTTTTGTTTTGTTTTTTGAAAATTTCTCCATTTTTTATTAGTATTCATTCCAGATTTATCACGGTATATTTGTTTATATATATTAATTTTATCGTCATCGGTAAGATTTTTTAATGAAAATAAGTCGTTTATTAAACTATAACTATTCTCACATCCTATATTATTTAATTTATCATGATCGTTAGTTGACATCATATTTTCTAGTAAATGAAATTCATTATTATCAATGTTCAATATACTTATTATTTCTTCATCACTATGATTATTTGATTTTAAAAATGATATCTGGTTTATAATTTTCTTAATATCAAACGTTGCGGAAAAAATACTAGTAGATTTTATAGCCTCCCTATTTATATCTCTTGATATTATAATAAAAGCATATGATAGAAAATTACCATTTTTATTTTTCCATTTTTGTTGTGCTTTTAAAAAGGATATAAAACCTATCTGTATATAATCTTCTTTAGTATTATAGCTATTCCTATATCTTTTAGCCGCTTGATTAGCTAGGAAATATATAATATTTTTTATTTCACTAGAATGGCAATTCATCGTCATCATCTGCTTCGTCATTAACTGGTACACTTACTGGTGCTTGTACCTTTTTCTTTATATCTTTAACAGGTGGTTTTTTATTGACAGAAATATTTGCTTCACCTTCTCGGCTATGATTAGAAACACATAAAGAGAAATCTTTTAATTCTAACGTATAAGATGTTCTTTTTTCACCCTCTTTCGTTTCCCATGATTCTTGTACTACTTCACCTTCGCAAAAAACCTTATTGCCCTTTTTAACTGATTCTGCTAATTTATTACCCTTGTCGCCCCAACATTGAACCTTAAAGAAACTTGGTTTTTCTTGCCATTCACCATTCGCATCTTTGAAATTTCTCTTAAAAACCATATTAACAACACAAACAGTGGTTTTCCCGACCTGTCTTACTTCTGGATCAGCAGTACAAACACCAACACCAAAACAACGTAAATTAGCCATGATTTTCCTTTCTATAGCAACTTCACAATATCGTTCACAATAAAACTTCCGTTCTTCTTATAACCAGTTATAAGAGCTACGACATTTTCTTTACAAAAACTTTTTAATATTTCATAACTATCTGGAAATACAACGGCATGATCAATGGAGTATGTTGAATCGGATATTGTTAAGAAACACATTGGCGATCCTGGATTTTTACCTTTCTTTGTTTTTGTGTGCTTTACGTTATCTATTATAGCACAAACTTTAATATTGCCGTTATTACCCGATTTAGCTATATCTATACAATTATGATTAGCGTCACTACTATCGGCGTCATCAGCTTCTGAACAAGAAAGAGATATTCCAAGAAAATGTTTTTCGGCCATAGCGTTGCCAGTATTTGTATCATTTTCATGAATTTTTAAAGCTTTAATTTTTTCAATTATTATATCTCTTCTTTTTTCATTACTTATAACGGATTTTATTTCTTTATATCCATTTTCTATTAAAGAATTTATTAATTGTGATTTAGTTCCTTTTTCTATATTAATACCACCATCGAAAAATTCGAAAGTTAGTTTTTGTAATTCATCTTTGGACATTTGTTTTAATGATGGTTTTTGATTATTGTAAATATTAACCATTTCCTCCAAAACATCCACAGCAGATAAATTACTAGATTTTATTTTATCGAAAAAATAATCTTTTTCTTTTTGTGTTAAACCTCTTATCTCTATTTTTTTATCATTCTCGTTGCGCGATGTAGTGCCAAGAATAGCTTCTAATTCTTTAATCATATCTATTCGTGACATTTTATAACAATCACATGCTCCGGATTTAATTAAAGCTATCCCAACATCCCTATGTAGTTCTGGTATTGAACATAAAAAATCGGACCATTTATTAAAATTGTCTTGATTCTTTAGTATAGTTTTAATAGCATTTTGTCCAACGCTTCTTATATGGGACAAGCCAAAACTTATTGAATCGTCTATAATCTTAAAATGTACATTCAATTTTCTTATATCTGGTGGTAAGATATTTATTCCGAACAACCTAGCGTCTTGAACCAACTTATATATTTCCTCTTTTGGATCTCCCTTATAACTTGAATACGTTAAAAAGCTTGTAAAAAATTCATGTGGAAAATGGCACTTTAAATAACCCGTTTGGTATCCGGTGTAAGCATAAGCTATCGAATGTGACTTATTAAAACCATATCTTTGACTTTTTTCTATCCACCCAAATATTTCTTCAGCTATTCCTCTCGGTACTATTCCACTTTTTTCGGCACCGTTTATAAATTTTTGTTTTAAGGAGGACATTAATTCTGGAATTTTTTTACCAATAGCTTTTCTTAGATCATCAGCTTCTTCTAGTGTAAATCCAGCTATTTCTGATGCTATTTTTAATGCCTGTTCCTGATATATCATACATCCATATGTAGACTCTAGTATTGGTTTCAATGCCTTATGAATATACGTTATACAGTCTGGATTAAATTTGTTTTGTATATATTCATCACTTATACCGGCTTCGAGGCATCCTGGTCTTATTATCGAAATTACCGCAGCAAGTTCTTCTATTGATTGTGGTTTTACTTTCCTAGACCAGTCTTGACCTAATTTAGTTTCTAATTGGAAAACTCCCTGTGTATATCCTGTCGATATGAGATTCCATGTGGCGGAACAATCGAGGGGGATATTTCTTATATCGAAATTACCTTTTTCTATCTCGCAAGAACATGATGAAAATTTAATTTTTTTCATTTATTGTTACCAGTTCAAAGATCCTATAGCGCCATTGAAAAAGCTTGTCTCAGATCCATTTCTTATGATTTCTTTCTTTATTGATTCTGGAAAATTATCTGCATATTTTCTTAGCCATATTGGATCTATATTAATTGTATTACCACAACTACCAATTATTTCTTTGTTTGAATCTTTTTTTACTATTGCTGCTACATTATATCCGGCTGTTCTATATTTTCCATCTTTTATATTAAATCCAGTTCTAAATAATAAATTCATTAAATGGCCAACATTCCAACCAGTAAATATATGCTGATCAACGATTAAATCTTTATATTCAGGAACAATTACACATAATATACCACTTTCTTTTAAATTTTCATGACAAGTTTGTAGGAAATCAAATGGATTATTTAAATGCTCCAAACAATGCGACATCCATATTCCGTCGAACCCTTCTTCCAAAAACGAATTTAATGGAATGCCATAATTAAGATCAAAATTAACGAATAAAAAATTATTATAATCTTTTGATAATTGTTTTATTTTATTATTACAATCTGCGCCAACTGCGATAACATTAAATCCATTATCTAAAAGCTTTTTAGATTCAATACCATCTCCAGGACCAATATCTAATATATTTTTATAATTATTGCTTTTTATTATTGATAAAAATTTATCAAATATTTCGTCTTTATGTTTCGGATCATGTCGATTCATTATAGATATATCCAAGTCCTTTTCTTGTCTATGTCTCTAATGGTACATATACTTATATTAAATATTTCTGATATTTCTTTATATATTAATTTTTTATTTTCAAGTAATCTTTTTATAATTCTAACTTGCCATTCGTTTAATTTAGCCTTTATATTTTTAGAACCTATAGAATTTTTAACATCAAACACATACTGTCTATTAAGCTTTATTCTATCTAAACAGTTTTCTTTTGGCGTTCCCCATTTTAAATTTTCTAATGTATTGTTCCGAGCATTGCTATCCAAATGCCTGCATTCCATGCCGGAAGGGCGTGGACCAATAAATGCATTCAATACGAGTTTGTGAATAGTATGCATTTTTCTAATCTTATCATTTACTAGACATACTATTAAATGGTTATATTTACTATACTTTACGGGTCGTAATATTATAGTATTTCTCTGTTGTTTTTTAGGTAATGATTTAATTCTACCTAAATTAGAAACTTCATACAAGCCCTCATATCCAATAACGGATTTCCAAATTTCTTTACTTAAATCATTCATTTATTTATTTTCCAACAATTACCACCCATAGATACTTTTAAATTATTTTTTAAAGCGAATTCATTAACCGCTCTTTTAACATCCAGGTTGTTATAGTCATGGCCACTCAAAATTCCGTTTTTTATAATTTTGGGCCACCAATTTTTAATATCAGATACGACCGATTCATAAGCATGATCAGAGTCCACGAACACCATATCTATAGAATTATCTTTAAAATATTTTATTGCATCAATACTATTGCAATGATATAAATGATAATCAGAACGATGTACTCCTAATTGTTCCATATTCTCGATGAAAATTTCTTTTATTTTATTTCCATCTTTTCTCTGAATCTTTGAGGCTTCTGTTTCTGCGTTGATTCCACCAAAGAAATTGTCTATAATATAAACTTCGTTATGATTTCTGATTGCTGTTTTAATCCATGATGCCGTACTGCGCCCTTTGAAGCACCCAATTTCAATTATAGTTCCCTGTTTTACATGAGAACATATATCTTGAATGAATTTTGCATCTTCGTTAGAAAACCATCCCTCTATATCTATAAAGCTTTTTATTTCACTCATATATAAACGCCATCCCCAATAACTTTTAATAATTTGTCTTGATCGAATGATCCGTTTTGATTTATAATAATTAAATCGTTTTGTTCTGGAAAATCATTCCAGTGAATCCCCCATGGAGTACAAAGTTTAATCCCGTATGACAGATAAGCCGCAAGCACAGAAAACGAGGACTGTCCATTTATTAATACATCACAATTGACCATGTTGTGAAATGTATCAAAAGTGTTTTCATTTATATGAAATTTAACGTTACGACAACCACTTAGTAATTCTATCTCCTCTTCGTCTATGTCGTATGAATATATATGTATTATATGTTCTTTATCAAATTTTATTTTATTTATATTATTAATTATTCTTATATAATAATCTATTTCTTTCCATCTATTAAATTGTGTATTCCTAGATACGTCGCCCGCTCTTCTATGTAGGGCTATATTTATAAATGATCTATCAAGATAGTTAATTGTTTGTGGTTGTTTTGACTTAGCTAGGTGATATTTATTTCTTAATATGTTGTTATTAAATATATCCCAATCTATGTGGAAAAATTGTCCATCTGATAATTCACTTATTTGATATAGCACATTTGGTTTATCCATTGTACTCAAATCTGATCCTAATAAATATTTAAATTCTAGATTGTCCCATTTAGCTTGTTCTATATATGGCAATTGTATTTTATGGATTAGATTTTTTGACAAATCATTTAATGTTAATTCATTTTGTCCAAAATTTAAAAAATTATTCCATAACTTTACTGGTCGATCAATTTGGAATGCATTAGATTTTTTTGAAGCCCACGTACCATCATTATCTCCAGCAAACGGTTGCCATATAAATTTAAGATTGTATTTTTTAGATAAGATATATGACGTAAGGAAACAAAGAAATTGATGCCCTATTCCTCTCCAAGCATTTTTTGGATTAGGATTTACTGTTATATATTTATTCACTAAAATATCCTATACATAAATTAATAAATCCATAAGTATCTTTTTCAGTCTTATCAATTATTATCCCGTTTAATATTGGTATTTTTAAATTTTCTATTTTATGAAATTTGTCAATGTCATATGTTTGCAATCCATTAAAAATCATAGATATAATTTTTTTGGATAAATAATTGGTAATATCTTCTTTATCTGATATAATATCCTTAGTTTCAACTATTGCACATAATTCAAACATGGGCAAATGAATATTAGATCCTTCTGTTTTTATTATATATGGTTTTGTATCGAATATATAAATATCCTTTTCATTAGATGGATAACATGGATATACGAATGGTTTTTCGCCGAAAATTTCTATACATTGATTAAAAAAGGCTAATTCTGGTTTAACATATTCCATATAATATCTTTCAATTTATCTTCTTTGTTCTGGATATCGTTCCTCATTTTCTATTAATAAATCCTTTGCTAGGTCGTAACCTTCCCAATTATCTACTCCTACTGTTCTTAATGCTTCTAGGAAACGAATTTCTTTTTTCATATTATCATATTCTTTTTTCGTTATTGTTACCATTTCTTCATTCATATTTTTGTCTCACTCAAAGTATTTATCAATTTCTCTTTACTAAAATCCATATTATTATCAACTGATATTAAATCTTTAAAATTATCGTTTTTAGGAAAACTATGGTCTAAATAAATAGAAAAAGGAATCACTAATTTTATACCCTTATTTAAATATGCTGCCAATACAGAAAATGCGCTCTTTGCATTTACCAATACATCTGCCATAACCATTCTATGAAACGTAATATACGGCGATTCATTTAAATGAAATGATAAGATACCGCCAAACATGGCATCTTTTCCAAGCTCGTGGAAATCTTTTATATCTCCTTCTGAGCATATATGTATTCTTACTTTATTTTGTATATATCTTCTATCCATGGTCAAACAAATATTTTCTAATAAATGTCTATATTGCTTATCTGTTATCCATCTTTCTGGTTGATCTACGGGATTAATATCGCCCTTGCGAATATGGCAAACTACATTAATAATATTTGAATCACAATCAAGGCTAACAGGATTTTCCAAACGCGCCGCATCATATTTCTCTCTTAAGTCATTGTTCAACCAGTATAACCAACTCATTCCTAAACTTTGACCAGGTGATGTTCTTAATATTATGTTTTCATCTTCGGTAATGGAAGAATATTTATATTTATGAATAATAGATTTAAAATTATCTGTATTAGCAGGAAAGGAAAATTTCGGTAATTCTATTATTTTATAATTTGCGATATTGTCTATACTATAATGTGTGACGCCCCTACTATTTAATTTAGATGGAACTATTTTATCAAATCCTAGAAAATTATTCCAATTTGTTCCCATATATTCTGGAATTACTGGATTATATATATATCGTAGACCATATTGTTGAGCTAAAACTGGCCCGACCAACCAAGCTAGTGCAAAATGTCCCGCCGCACCGTCTTGGTCATTTCTTTTTTTAATGTTTTGTTCGTGTATGGTTGTGATATAGATCATTTATTTTTCACCTTCCATATTTAAACTTATTAAAAATCCATTCTCTTTATCCATTTTTGGAAGGAATGCTTGTGAATGGTCGTCCCATTTACCATGATCAACTTGTTTCCAGTCCCACCATCTTACATTACTAAATCCGCAATCCTCTAATAATTTCTTAAGAGAGTCGTAATCATAAACTGTTTTGTGGTATATCTTATCTCCATTTACATCTATTCGCCCAAACAACGGACCCAAGAAAGACTGTAATTTATATCTATCAGAATTATATAGCTTAACAACCATCTCAAAGTTTGTGACTGCCAACCTTAATATCCCAGATGGCTTTAATATTCTTTTCCATTCCTGCAAAATAGGGATGATTTCTTCTCTGTCAAAATATGGGATCATATGCGAAGAATAAATTAAATCTACAGAATTATCCTTGAATGGAAGTCTTTTAATATCGTGATAATGAATATGCGGAAAATTTGCTATATCTATATTAATCCATCCCGGCCAATTTCTTTTCCCAGGGCCTATGTGAAGTTTAATCTGTTTTCCCGGATAATCTTCTCTAGAGCAACAATGATTTTCACAACATCCATGTATATGATTACCATGTCCTACGCCGTGTTCACAAACCCACTCTAATCGTCCATCTAATCGTTTAGTAAATTGCCATTTATTAATTTTTTCTGATTTCAAATGGCTGGCCCAGCTTTCTCTATTAAAATCATCGTCGCATCCCATTATATAAATCCCCATTCTAATAATTCATTATCTAATAATTGTTCTAGATATCTTTGTATTTTTATAGGTAACTTTTTCCAAGAAAATATATTACCATTACCAACATGATTTTTATAAATGAGATATTCCTTATTACAATTTTTATCACCTAAAGCATCTGATCTTTTTTCGTTACTTTTCATCGAGTATTCTTTTAATAAATATTTTCTTTGTTCTTCGTCTATATTAATATCAAAGAATCGTTCAAATTGATTAAATAAATAATCCTTATCTTTTATAAAATCCCTATATCTTAACCATAATATTTTTAAATTTTTATTATTTTGATATTTTGTCATTTCTTTATATTGTGGCAAAAAGTGTCGTTTATATATTATATCTATATTTTCTATTATTGGTTTCCATGCATCTCTTCGTATCATTGTCGTGAAAAAACTTCTAAAATCTCTATATGTAACAATTACTGGCGAGTTTCCTTTTGTAAAATATGTATGTGTCTTGATTACTCTTGGTTTGAAAAGATGATTTAATATTTGCCATACAAAAGTACTCCCAGAACCAGTCATGCCATATTGTATAATTTCATTATTTTTTGGCATTATATAAATACCTTATCTTGTTCAACACCATTATATGGACCCGTTTTTGTTTCTAATATTAATGTATCATCTTCTAAGCATCTGTAATTATGTCCACCAAATAATGTAATACTACAATCGCCTGCTCTTAAAATTACTTCTTGTAATATTGTATTATCTATATCGTATAAAATAGCCTCAAAGCTTCCTTGTAGGCATATCCAGGATTCTTGTGCTATTCTTTTAGTTTCAGTATTATCTTGTAAAATATGTTTATGTGGACGAAAAGTTTTCCCTTTTTCGAGTTCAAATGTAGCCAATTGAAGAAAATTGTCTTTTGGAATTAAATCATTTCTTTTATCTGAAATATCTTCTTTTCTATTAATAATATGAAGCAATAATTCTGGTTTAATTTTTGAATATATATATTCTGGCATATTATTTTTCCTTAATATGTTTCCATGTTTTATAATTTACAACGGAACAAATAGTAGTTATTCCAACATTAAATCTGATAGACAATTCTTTTTGTGATATTCCTTCGGAATATAATTTTCTTATTTCTTTAACTTTATTATCATTTAATTTTGATAAACCATTCTTAGTACCATTATTATTTGGTTGATATCTCGTTCCATGTTTAATTGAATCACAAGAGTTTTCTGACATTGTTCCCCATGCAATATTATATGGTAGACTATTTGTAGGATTTCCATCTAAATGTCTACATACGGCTTTCGGGAATGGTTTTGGACCCACGAAATGCAATAACATTAATTCGTGGACACGAAATCTTTTATATATTTTATTTTTATATAAATCTACATATAAATATCCGTTATTATCAATTCTTGGTTTTAATATTGTTCGAATGTTCAAATATTTTTCTTTGTTTTTTCGTATCTTTGATATAGTTATTTGACTGATTTTAAATTTCTCCGATATTATTTTCCCCGATATTTTATTATTAATCATATCTATAATTTGTGGAATTATTTTTGAATCTATTTTTTTTCTATAATTAAAAGATTTTATATGCATTAAATTTGATATTTCATATAATCTTTCATAACCTATTATTGGTTTCCATATTTCATTTTCTAACATTTTTAGTTCCATTAGATAATTTATTTTGCATAGATTCTATCATAGAATCAATCAATTGTTCAAAATTATATTTAGGTATCCATTTTAATTCTGTTCTAATTTTTGTGCTATCGCCCTTAAGCATTTTTAATTCTTCTGGACGATAAAATTTTGCATCAATTTCTATGTAATCTTTATAATTCATATTTAATTTACGGAATACAATATCACAAAATTCTTCAATAGAATGTGTTTCCATGCTAGAAACGACAAAATCATCGGGATGATTATGATTTATAATCATATGCATTGCTCTAATCATATCTCTTGCGTCAGACCAATCTCTACTTGCTCTTAAATTACCTAAAATTAATTTGTCACTTAATCCAAGACTAATTTCAACTGCTCCTTTAACTATCTTTTGGGTAACGAAATTTGCGCCGCGTCTACTTCCTTCGTGGTTAAAACATATTGAATTACATATAAAAAGATCGAAACCTCGGCGATAATACCTTGTCATGCTATACCCAAATAACTTAGTACATCCGTAAACACTAACTGGATGCATTGGTGTGCTTTCTCTTTGGAAACCATCTTCATCAAAACAATTTCCGAACATCTCGCTGGAACTAGCTTGAAGAAATCTAGCTTTTGGAGCAAATTTTCTATATGTTTCTAAAAGATTAGCTATTCCTACTGTATTAGTTTGGGTTGTGTATAGTGGGATTTCTGATCCCGTCTTAACATGAGACTGACTAGCTAACGAATAAATTTCATCCGGTTGTGATAATTTAACAATTCTTTCTAAAGATGATATATCTAATAAATCACCATATTCTAGATTTATTAAACCAGATATATGTGCAATCCTACTATCCTGATTCTCGGATACAGAATGTCTCCTAATAATTCCAAAAACATCATAATCTAGATTTAAAAGATATTCCGCGAGCCAGCTTCCATCTTGTCCAGAAATACCTGTTATTAACGCTCTTTTTTTATCCATTCTATATTTCCTATATATTTTGTTTCTTATCTTCTATATTTTTAATTATTCTACATATTCTCTTAATATCTTTTTCTCTTAAATTTAATGATGATGGTAAATATACAAGTTGATTAGCCATTTGTTCTGCTACAGGAAATTTCGATTTTGTTTTATATGGAGGATTATCTGATATACATTTATAATATTTAACAGCTTCTATTTTATTCTTTTTTAATTCTTGTATTATTTCATCGGCTTTCTTTGTTCTATATATAACCATCCAAGGAGTTTCATTAGAATATTGCGAACCATCAAATCCTTCTATTTTTATGTATTTATTATATTCTTGGCAAATTGACAATCTTTTATATAACAAATATTTTATATCCTGAAGTTGTGGAAGTAGATATGAAGCAACAATATCATTAAATCTTAAATTTAGACCAATGCCCTTGTGGGTTCTATCCCATCTCCATCCCTGACCTCCGTGGTCTATTAAATTCCTACATTTTTCTGCTAATTTATTATTATTTGTAATAATCGCCCCCCCTTGAGAAGAAGTGGCCAATTTCGGGACCGAAAATGATATAATCGCAATATCGCCTATTTGTCCAGTATGATTAATTGCTAAACATTGTGCCGAATCTTCTATCATTGGAATTTTATGCTCTACGCAAAATTGTTTTGTTAATTGCAAATCGGAGCCATTATATCCATTATGATTAATGAAAATTGCGCAACTTATATTTTTATTCCATTTTAATTTGTTTGGATCCAAACAAAGAGTATATGGGTTTATATCTACTAATTTTATTTTATATCCTAAAAATCGGGCCGCATTGTGTGCAGCCAGAAAACTATATGCTGGAGCTAATATGGTTGATGCGGATTTTAAATTCAAACTTTTGATGGCGACCATTAATGCGCTTGTACCACTATTTACACATATACAATTTTTAATGTTATTAATTTGTTCTATTTTTTCTTCGACTAATTTTGTTTGAATACCTGGTCCTAAATTACCACTTATTATATTTTTATAAACTTTTTTCGCATATTTTCTTTTTATATATGGTTGAAATTGTTTAATTTCTTTCATTATCTCATTTCTTTCTATATTTTTCAATTGGTGTGATTAATGCCTTTTTTATTGGCCACCCCAATTTCAATCTGCCACATAAAACTTGTGGATTGATATCGTATTCTTCCGCTAAAGCGGAAATGCATTGTTCTTTATTATTATATCTGATAAAATGATTATTTCTCATATTTCTTTGTTGTTCTTTTATAGTTGACCATTTGCAATTTTCGGAAGAATATTCTTTATTATTATCTATACGATTGAGCGTTTTCCCGATCGGGCGATTCCCCATATCTTCTAAGAAATTTTCAAATTTTAACCACCTTTTACATACTTTTATTCCTCGACCGCCATAATTTTTATAAGCAGAATTACTGGGATTATTGCATCTTTGTATCATACTGTCCCATGAAATATATGTCCCTGATCTTTTATTTTTTCTGTTATGTCCGTGCTTGAATCCATTATTATTATTCTTTGGAGCCATATTTATTTCAATACTTCTAAATATTCTGCCCTTTTACAAAGTTCCTCATAAATAATATACGTTTCTTCTGATAAATTTTTATTTATATTTTCTTTTTTATATCTAATTAAAGCCTGATCAGGAAAGGTTTTATCGGTCTCTATTTCTAGGAATTTGTCAATTTTTTCCAGTCCCTCTTTAATCATGGCTTGATTTCTATGAATAAATAACCATTCGCCGTGTTTGGATTGTCGCTGTAAAATCCATTTATACATCGTATTCCATAATTTATTACAATATTCTTCGGTTAATACTAATCCCTTAAGATAAGGTGCTCTTTGAGCATGACCAATTAGACTAGATATGGTTTCGATCGGATGACGGAATACGCATATATATTTAGTATTACTTAATAGATGTCTCCACGCTTCTAGCGTGTAACAAAACCGAGGATCCTTGAATGAGAAAGGTGTTTCTTGTGTTATTAATGCCATTTCCTTTTGAATGAAATTTTTTAATCCTAAAGTTGCGTTTGGATCTAATAAAGTAAGCCATCCTTGAAATTGTTGGAAGGGATATATATGGCCTGGAGAATTACTTATGATTGAATCATTAATCCTATTTATTAAATTTGTCTCAAAAAATCCTTTAGGATTTTCTTCATTTGGTTGATGTGGAGTTCCGCCAAGATTTTTATAACACGATGCTATTGATCCTGCAACCATAGATGTACCAGAACGACCACAACCAGTTATAATGGTATTGTACATTATAATCTCGTTTCTAAAAGAATATCTATTTCATTGTTACATGGCCAACATTTCTTACAATGCCATGTTTCAAATCCACCTTTTAGTTGTGGATAGCACCTTCTTTTTTTATGCACCCATGAACAATACATTCTTTTCTTTATTTTTGCTATAAATAATATTTTAATAAACCATTTTAGTTTATTTATGATTTTTTTCATTTTTTATACCACCTACATTTTTTCTTTGTATGTCGCTAGGGTCTAATTCAACATAATAAATTTCAAATGCAATCGTATCTTCAATAGCTTCGAACATATGGTCTATACCGGGAGATATAGATGTCATTTCTCCTTTCGATAATAATATTTCATCTTTTATTTCTTGTCCAGCGTCCCATCTAAAAATAGTAACTTTTAATAATCCCTTTTCCACAAAAAATATATTATACTTAGATTTATGATTATGAGTTGAACAATATCCCCCCTTTTTAGCTTCGATCCTGTGTATTTCAACATTATTCCTATTGAATATACAAGAAGTTAAGCCCCAAATTTTTCCTTGTCTAGAATTTATCATTTTATTTATTCTCTGGACTAATTAGATCAACAATTTTCTTAGAACTTTCTAACCAGTATACATATCCCGGATAGATTATAGCAATATCGCCTGATGGGATTGAATTAATCACATGCGGTACTTGTTCATCTTCCCACCATTTAGTTTTGGGACCATAGCAATATATTGGGAATAATAGAGGCATAGACCAATTCACATACTTTTCACGATTCAATCTTCGTAGAAATTCCTGGCTAATTATGCTCCATGTTGTTGGTAACGGTGTCTGTGGTCTCGAATATCCTGCTGATAACCACAGTGGTGATAATATCTCATTGATTATTTTCAAATATGGATACATCCTTTTTCTCATGGACGAATCGGGATGTACATTGTCGATAGTGGGATACCATATATAATGCAAGTTCTTTGGCAATAATTCTAATCCCTTTTGGAACTTTACCATATCAATATTTTCAGTACACATC